>JAABUI010000110.1_pt1 | contig 124045 bp, 123 predicted proteins | sample 5559111 | NCBI WGS metagenome assembly JAABUI01 (sample SAMN10711870, study PRJNA513365) | rock metagenome | isolation source: Antarctica rocks | place: Antarctica: Victoria Land, Buttleship Promontory | reverse complement strand
AGAAATTGAAGTTAACGGAGCCCTTCTGAGCATTGTGGATGCAGTTGAAGAAGATGAGTTGTTTTGAAGGTACGCGATTTAACATGTTTTCGCGATTTACGCGAAGACTTAGTGCGGGGTACTGTACGTATGAACATACGTATGCTCATACGTATACCCCGGCGGTTAGTTATTTCCGCTCCGGCCGAAGCGGCTTGGCGCTAGGGGTATTTATCCTTCCTCCCACTTCTTCCTTCATCGATATGCTCTACCAAATATGCTCTACCTACTAGATAGTTCAACCAATATATCTACATGCACATATTCGCTCTGACCCTCATATACCAATAGGTTATGAGCCCGGGTTAGCTCTATTCCGCTACCGCAAACAAACCTAAGGGCAGAATTCGAAGCATCGAACTCGCTATCACCAAATCGACGAAAATTCCCCTATCGACCATATTCCACAAAATAACCCTCATATCTCAATCACAATGAAAGGTTCGAAGAACTATCGTGTTCCGAAGCTAAAGAAGAGCGAGAACTATGAGTCATGAAAGAAGAATATAATCAATGTCTTGAAAGTCAAAGATCTCTGAATGATCATCTCAGAGAAGCTGAAGAAATCAACATCACTGTCATTCAACGTCTCGACAGCAGATAAAAAGAAGTATATCACTGATGTTTAACATTGAGAAGATAGAAACAACAGAGTCAGCGATATAATTAACTTCAGCTGCGAAAAGAAACTCAGAATACATATAATCAAAGCAGAAAGCATCATCAAAATGTGATTTATTCTGAAGACTCAATATGAGCAGTTGAATTTGATCATTCTATTTCTGACAATCAAGAAACTGACTCAAACAAAGCAATTGAATTTCAAATTCATTCAGAACTATGCGAACTCACTCAAGCAAGTTATTGTTAAGTGCTCAAACATCGAGAAAACAATTCAATCATGAATGCTGAGCAATCTCTTTCTTCTAGATCTTAACGAAAGTCTAGAATCATACATCTTCGATCTGATACAAAGCATCAAGATCAACAAATTCGATCTATTAATCAACGACATGACTATCATCTTAGTCGATCATAACAAGCGATCAAATTCAAAGAAGAACTTCAGCTTCAAAAGTATGATAGCTCAGTTTGATGACAAGAAGCGAAAATTCGAAAACAACAGCGAATTTCGAAGAAAATTGAAAAAATGCGCTCATTGCGAGCAAGAAGATCACAGCGAACAGAGCTGCTGACTTCTACATTTGAAGCTTCGTTCATATGAATGAAAGTCTCTTCAGAAAAGAAAGAATCTGATCAAAGAAGATGACTTTGAAAAAAGCTTCAAAGTCAAAATAGTCAGAACAATGAAGATTTTCATCGTCTGTCGAGCTGACAGTCACACAGATGTCTGATGAATAAACATCGAAGCTGAGAATCATGTCTGCTATGACATAAGCTTGTTCAATGAACAGTCATATCAAAAGATCATCAATAACAGCATTGTTACTGCAAATAATGAGATAGTACTCATCATTGAAAAGAGTTTAATTATGATTGACATTTTGCTGAACAATCAATCAATCAAAATTTGACTAATTGATGTTTATCATTGTTCAAAACTACATTATAATTTGATGTCAGTCGATCAGATGAAAGTCAAAGAGTATACATGTAGTATAAAGAACGATAAATTTCGTTTCATGAACTCTAGAAATGTCGTCGTTCTCATCGACTTAAAAAACGATGAGAAAGCATATTTCGTAAATATATCAATCAATCTCTCAAATTTCTGAGTCAATCTGACAAGCAGTTCAGAATCAGTCAAGACATCATGACATCAATGACATAAATGATTAACTCATCTGAATATGACAGACGTCAAGCGTCTAGTCAACATGAGCATCGACATCAATGTGAATTCTGCAAATAGTCTAAAAGACGAAGAATTCTCAGAATCAATATGTGAGACTTGTGTCATAGACAAGCAAAATTGAGTCTCAAGTCGAAAATCTCACATCAGAGTCATCAAAGTAGATGAGCTAGTATATACAAATCTCATTGACGATGATAAAATATCTCAGATCAATGAAGAATTCAGATATGTAACTACTATGATTGATGACTACAGTCAATATATGATCACATATCTACTGAAACGAAAATTTAATCTAAAAGATGAACTTCAGAACTATCTGAAATTGATAAAGACTTGAAACGCTTCAATTCATTGACTGCGTTCAGATAATAAAGATGAGTATGCTGATCATCAAATCATTGAATTACTCAAAGAGCATGAGGTAAAATGAAAGTCAACGACATTATATAACTCAAGTCAAAATGAAGTTGCAGAGCGATGTTTTCACACTCTTTTTGAACGAACTCGCGCTATACTGACTAACGTCAAACTGTCAATAAAACTATGAGAAAAGATGATAATGATCATCATTTATCTTAAAAACAGAAGTTCTATCACTGCGTTGAATCATATAACTCTCTATGAGACATGACATGACAAAAAGTCTGATCTTAGCTATCTACATACATTTGAATGCACAGTCTATCATCATGTGAAGAGAACTCATTGAAAGCTCAATGACAAGAGCTTAAAATATCAGTTCTTGAACTACAAGAAAGTCAATCAGTTTCGCTTGTGAAATGAAAAGAACGTACTAATATCTAGTCATGTTCAATGAGATGAGATAGTCATTGAAGTCAAAGAGTATGATGAAGATCTTTCAATACTAGACTTCAATGATTAAATCAACGATTCATCTTTTTTGATAAAAATCACTGAAAATGCGAAGATCGTAAAAATTATCAACGATCATCAAACAAGAACATCAGTCACTTCACAGAAAGTTAGTAGAAGCAAATCACTAAAACTGAAATCAAGTGAGTCAAATAACTTAAATGATTTTGATGCATCTGATGCTTTGAGTGAACATTTCAAACGAGTCATCGCTGAATCTGTTGACTACAGAACATTAAACAATCTTTAAGTCAGAAATCATAATTGAGACTTTGTCAATGAAGCAAATTGAGTTCAAATTGAATCACATACTTCACAAACAGTGAAACAAGCTAAAGCTAGTTCTGATTGAAAACAATGAAAGCTTGCATTCAGAAGTGAGCTTGACACTTACATCAAAAATGACATCTTTACTCTGAAGACATCTTCATCGAATCGATGAATACTGTCGACGCGCTGAGTAACTATCATTAAGCGAGAACTCAAAGAGAAGATGATCAAATACAAAGCTAGATGAGTGTGTAAAAGATTTCGTCAGAAGCAAAGAATTAACTATGATGAGATCTTTGCTTCGATGATCAAAGTCATGATCATCAAAATGCTTCTAGCATTGCTGATTAAATATGACTATGAAGTTGAACAAATGAACGTCATCATCGCTTTTTTAAAAGCACATTTAAAAGAGAAGATCTGAATGCAGCAATCATTGAGATTTGAGCAAAAAGAATCAAATGAAATCTTTTTGATCTGTCATTTAAACAAGACTCTATATGAATTAAAACAGGCATCTTGAGAATGATATGCAACTCTGAAAGTTTATCTCATCTTCATCGACTATCAAAGAGTAGAAATTGATCATTCAATGTTTATTCATGATAATGACATTATTATCATCATCTATGTGAACGATTTGCTTATTCTAGAATCAAATATATTCAATATTTAAGCTCTGAAGCTGCAATTTGCAGAACGCTTTCAAATGAAAGATCTTGACTCAATTGAGTGATATCTAAAAATGCACATAACTTGTAATAAAGTTGAATGAACTCTTTGAATCAATCAAAGCATTTATATCAAGCGAGTCATTGAGCTTCTGAGCATGAGCAATTGCAGCTCAACTAAAACATCGATGCATCACAGATGTCAGCTCAAGAAGAACGTTATTGAAAGTCAAAGAAGTGAATTGAATATCAAGCTATCTCTGAAGAAATAGAGAGCTATCAATCAATCATCAAAACATTGATGTGAGTAATCTGTCAAACATGATCAGACATAGTCTATGCAATGAGCAAATGCAGCAGATATTTGATGAATTCTACCTTCGATCATGATCTAGCTGTCAAACAAATCATTCAATATTTAGTCGATACTGCTGAGCTGAAACTTCAATATGAATCTTTCAAAGTGAAGAGAGTTGAGAAAGCTGAGTTCTTTGAATATATCGATTCAGCTCATACGAATTGCTTGAATTTTCAAAGATTCATCTTCAACTATATGTTTTTTCTATGAAATGAATCAATTAGCTGAAGCTTCAAACGTCAGCAATGCATTAGCACGTCATCAGCTGAAGCTGAATACATTGATGAATGTAATGCAGTCAAAGAATTGATCTTTCTGATTCAAGCATTGAAAGAAGTGAGATATGATGATTCAGATACGAATTCAACTATCATTTTAGCTGACAATCAAGCGACTATAAAAATGAGTAGCAATCTCGTCAATCATCTTCGAGCTAAGCACATTGATACGTCGTATCACTATGTTCGAAATAAGATAGAAGAGAGAACAATCAGATTGAAATACATACTCATCGATCAAATGATGATCGACGATCTAATCAAATCTTTGAACTCAGACAAATTTCTAGAGTTCAGATCAGTTATGAAACTAGCTTCAAGAAATGAGACTATCTCGTCGAGCATGACGTCGGCGAGTAAAAGAGCACGATATACATAGAAGGTCTGAATAGCTTCACATGAAGCTTCAATTTCTAAGAGGAGTGTTGAAAACGGAATACGTATGCACATACGTATGAACATACGTATGCTCATACGTATACTCCGGCGGTTAGTTATTTCCGCTCCGGCCGAAGCGGCTTGGCGCTAGGGGTATTTATCCTTTCTCTCACTTCTTCCTTCATCGATATGCTCTACCAAATATGCTCTACCTACTAGATAGTTCAACCAATATATCTACATGCACATATTCGCTCTGACCCTCATATACCAATATACTGTAGGCGACAGGTAAGAGGGAGAAAGCGACCACATCGCATTGAGTCCCGAACAACACCACCACAGCAGCGAAATCACTATGAAGATGAATACATTGAGACGATCAATCAAAGACTCTGCTGCCCAAGATCTTATTCTTGTGTCAAGTTGAATGCTGCAACTATGGCGATTTTGCAGGTGGTACAAATCCATGGAATGTACGTGGCTGATACTCGTATGCACGGCGCACACTGGGTTTCCGCGCACTCTAACTAGAAAGGTTAGTTACAGATAGTATCCCGGGGTTTAGCGTGCCCCGGGATACTATCTGTAACTAACCTTTCTAGTTAGAGTGCGCGGAAACCCAGTGTGCGCGGAAACCCCGTGCATACGAGTACCGATTGAATTCTTGCGGGTGATGGTCACGCTAGCGCAGTCAAACACATCAAAACATTAATCAGAACACCGCACGGAGAGATGTCATTTACTGGTACACCGCATGCATAAGTCTCTCAATGTCTCTCAAGATAGTAGTAAGTCATCAACATAATGGTCTATCTAATGCCATGCAAATGGCCGATATTGCCCCTTGGCGCATGTATGCTTCCCCACTTTATGGCGACGGTCCAGAAGATCGAACGAAACCCTGTTAGAAGGTTCCTCTCTCTACCATCCTTGGTTCACTGCCGCTTGGATCGCGCCAGTAGAGAGAAATGCTCGCCCAGGCCGTTGTTGCGCTGCCTTGAGCGAGAATCTCTCCAGCTTCCAAGTCCGAGATCAAGGTGTACATCCAATATCTACAACCCTCTTCGTCTGTAAACCTGTACTTGTCCCTCTTGTTTTTGACTATCAAATCCATGATAGCTTGGAGCGTCACCGGTTCGGTCGGTTTGAATGTGAGCGTCATGATGGATGCATTGGTGACAACGTATTCCTTCGAATCCAAGATGACCGTCCCAGCAAGTCCATCGGCACCATCTCCCGGTATCATATCCACCTTGACCGAATTTGCCACGCTGTCACGAAGTTGGAGGAATATTACCCAGTGATTGGTCGGGGGTCGTCCGCTCTCATCTCCTTGGTTGTTTAAGTTCTTGTACATAGGCGCATAAGTGGATGTTTTCGATCAATTGTTGACGGTCGTCGTTATGGAAGTCAATCGTTCCCCAATCATCCGTTGCCATACTCGAGGAACAGTCAGCCAGGCCTTGAGTTTTGTCTCTAATAGATACCTACTCGCCTCGATGTCCAAATGATCGAGAAGATCAATATCGAAATGTATGGTCTCTATTCTTCAAAAACCTTCCTCAGCATGTGACTCACGCTACTTGAATCCGACTCACGGAAGATCTGGAGGAACGAAAGAACTTCAATGTACTAAGAAGCTCAATGGTGAGGACGTCTCAAAGGGAGAATGAAATGATCATTGAAGCCTGAAGTATCACTCAAGTAGGCGTTCGGCCACCACTTCTAAACTGCAAGATTCACAATTCAATTCACCAAGTCGGTGTGAAAAGGCTTTTTCTTATGTCTGATTCACATTACTTCAGCGTCTCGCGTACCCGGCTTTATAATTGCGCTTCTTTGATGCCACTAGCTACTGGTTATCTGCTAGGTGAAGTAATAACGACTGTCAGAATAGCTGGTAGCAATCAAAGTTTGAAAATTCGATTGGAGCAATGAAAACTCGGGGGATCGACAAAAAGACAGACTATGTTGGACCTAGACACGTTAAACCCGCCGCTGTCAATTTTGTGGCCTCCACCATCAGCGAACGAAGAAATCAAGCTTCGGTGAGATTGGCTCATGGTCGCCTTCTGCGCCAATATGTTTCCGTTGTTGTTTTTACAGCTCGCTTGTCACGAAATGCAGTATGCTCGTACTGATCTCCGAGAATATAGCGATCATTTCCATCAGAAAAGTATTCCAGCTCAGGGCTCAAATCCCTGCTCTCCATAAGAGGGTACTTGACCAAAGCGTTGCGTTTGCTGGTAGAGGCGGGACGACGGTCTTCGGGATAAGTCTTGGTGTCAATGTCCACTACAAATCTTATCTTACTTCTAGACCCCTGATCCCGCGACGTGTATTTAGGGGGTGTGGCGTTCCGTCGACGCAAGCTCTCGCGTTGCGGAAGTATTGGAGCTGGGGATGGTCCACGATTTGCTCGATCTCGTGTGGTAGATATCCTGGATTGTGGTATGGCTGGTTCCTCGAACCATTTTCTCCTGATAGTCTTTTCATGATCCCATTGTGGTTGTGCTGGCGGACTGTAGACTTGATCGTTGACCCATTTATGATTCCACGTCACTAAGTACGACCTTGAGTTAGTCTCCAGCATTCTTACTATGCGGTAGCGACTTAGGGAATGCAAATAGTCGAATGGGCTACGTACTTGTTTTCTGATCAAAGTCAGCGTAGAAGTATCTTCCTTCTCTTTCATCCCAGAACCAACCTTCCCGCTTAGCTCTCTGACTCGGGATTCGTACATCGTTGGAGGAACATCTGCCATTGAGCGTCTTAGGCTTCACCCTCCCGTCAGATTGATCCTCTATGTGATAGTAGTCAGATGAGCAAGTTCGCCGTGTAGATTCCTAGAACCAATGTTAACAAAGGTAAGTAACTATTTCGGCATTGAATAATTGCCCACCCCCCTTGACGATGCTTTCGATCGGCCTCTTCTGCCGCGCATCTCGCTTTGTGATCTTGACGTCCCCCCGTTTCAATTAGAAGATGGTAGAGACTGTGGTCCTGGGTACAATCAATAGTGGACTCTTCTCAGGAGTTGGTCCTTCTGAAAGCGGGGTTAATGAGTTTCTTGTCACACTTCTTTGGTGCAGTAGTTGATGCAGCAATCCGGTAGGTGCGAGAATTCGGATCCATTGTTGCCATTTCTGCTCGGGTGTGCAGACAAAGGTGTACGAGTTTTCTGAGACGAGAGACTTTAACCCAGAGAGAAAACATCTTGATTTGACATTCTCTGCAAAAAGTTGCAGGTACGGAAAAGTTCAATACCTAATAAACGAGTTGTGCTGTCTCCATCGACCGAGCTATGCACGACATGTTGCCAAATGAAATGCACAGAAGCTGGGTAAGTAATGGTGGAATTGTGCAACTGCGTCCAGAAACTCATATGGGCCTTGTTATCATGCCCGTCGAGTCGGACTCACGAGGGTAGAGGAGCAGATTACATCAAGACTACGGAAACGTATAAACTATCCGGTAGGTAGAGAATCTTCGAGAGAGAGATGCAACAACCCGTGCGATATTCCGAGCAGTAGACAGGGAACACAAGATTGTGGCTTTCGGTATTTAAAGCTGTAATTATGGTGTAAGCAATACACTCACGGATTGGCCAGTTGAGTGATGAAGAAGACTTCTTCACAAAGGCCCAGTCGACACCGGTGCTGTTGCGTTTTAACGGCCAAGTTTTGTAGTGCTTGAGGAATAGAACACTCCACAGTGGTCTCAAATAGCCCCAAATGGCCCCAATGACCGACTATTCCTGCCACATAGATAGTGGTACCCTAAGTGGATTACCCTAGGAACACTGTTCCAACGCTAGCGCACTGGTCGACGTGTCTTTCGAAAACATTCATGGACGTGATGAGCCGGTTCAGGATGCATGGTAAGATGGTACTAGTTCAGTCAAGGGATAACATTCTGATAGTCTGCCCAAAAGCCAATGAGTTCTACCATGCAATGCTCCATTTCTGCATGCCGCATGATCAGCCGTCGCCCTTCTCTCCTATTTTGCCCCTATCTCAACTGTTGCCGGGTCGAATCCCGAAATCAAATACTGGTGGCGTTGAGATTTCAGTAATGCTCTGCTATGCCTACCAAAATTGACAACGAACAATGGAAAGAATGGCAGAATAATCACGAGATCCCATAATATTGATTGGAACTGATATCTTAGTAAGCATCTCTCCTAGGGACGCCTAGATGTTGCCTCAGTTCTCAGACGTGACAACGTCGCTAAGCCCCTTCGGGTTAGCGCTCTGCTGACTTCGCAGCATACGAGCGGCACGTCTGAGTGCAAACCCCTGTAAGATAGGTTGATCTGCGTTAATTTGATGACAGCTCGCACAACTTGTCTCGTTAACTTTTGCAAGTCACAACATTCTTGTTTGCGACGCGATCATCAATGAACAACATGTAAATCATAATGTATGTGAACTTGTGATAGTACTTTCACATATGCTCTATCTGATGCGTCTAATTTAAGTATCAATAAAATTCTGTGAAATCAATAAGTTGCATCATCGCATCATCAAGTTGACTGCATGTGATAATTCAAGTAGTTGAACAACGCGATCAAGAATATGCTAGCTTCGATTTTTTGCTTTCATCATCAGATATCTCATGATCATATCATTAACTGAACTTAGTTGAACTTGTATCATGTTGTGTGATGAAAATTTAATTTGAATGTTCTTTTTGATGATCAAGAAAGTGTGCTAAGTTGAAGCAGTTGACTGAGAAGTGACTGATTATGATCAAATCATGCAAGTCAATCTTTGATGAATATGTGCATCAAACAATCAAAAATTGATTTCAACTGATGTCAAGAACTCAACAGATTGACACTTTTCATCTATTGTTGAAGAATGAGAAGAATGTGATTCTCATCATCAAAATTGAATTTGAAAAAAGCATCATTTTTCAGATCACATTCTTGATGTTTATTTCTGCTAAAACAGCATTGATCATCATGTCATTAAATGCTTTGAAGAATGAGCAGTGCAAAAAGTTAAAAAACATTAGTGATTGTAAATTCTTTGTATTGAATGAAGATAGTCACAGCAGTTTCAATATTACGTTAATTCATCAAGAAAGTTTCACTTATCATAAGTTTTCAGTTTAAGCTGAAATTTTTCAAAAGATGCTAATGAATCAATGTTCATAAGTTCAGAGATTGCAATATTCAAATTCTTCAATGATGAGATTTTAAAACATGTCAGTTTTTTTGCAAATTTATGTCTGTTAACTATTGATAAAATGCACTTAATATTGAAGTGAAATACATTTCATTCAAAGTACTTTGATCTTGAAGTGCTTCACGCAAGACTGTCTGTGAAACTTTCTTTTCTGAGTGTCTTTGCAACTGTCAATGCAAAAACATTAATCATTGTGAAAGATTGATGCAATTTTAGTTCAGATATCAAAATTATTAAAACTGCATTGAATCATTCTGAAATATATATTCAGATTAACTCACTTCAAATGTTTGCAATCAGTATGCTTGATCTGCAGCATGTCTTATTTGTGTAAGCGAATGATTCATTGAACATTTTTAAGATCATTATTTTCATGAATTTCATAAAGATCATCAATAACGTCTGTGCATTAATGTGTCATCGAATGAATCAACTGTCATATTCTCATGACTTTAAGAACTGAGTGACATTTAAACTGATCATCGAGTCAAGTTTCAAGTTGACATTTTGAACTCAAATCAAGATTGAGTCGAGTTGCTCACATTTTCAACTCAACTCAAGTTAAGTTGCTCATATTTTCAACTTGACGTGACTCGACTTGACTGAGAATTGAGTCAACTCAACTCGACTCGTCAAGAACTCAAGCTTGATGTCAAGAAAGTTAAATATAGAAATTTTTCCGATTTTTAACTTTTGCATTATCTTTTAATAGAAAGTCATGAAGAGAAACATGAAGATCATTTGATGATCATTTGATAGAAAGTCATGATGAAGAACATGAAGAGAAACATGAAGAGAAACATGAAGAAGAACATAAAAAGAAACATGAAGAGAAACATAAAGAGAGTCATGATGAGAAACATGAAGAGAAACATGAAGAGAAACATGAAGAAAGTCATGATGAGAAACATGATGAGAAACATGAAGAAAAACATGAAGAAAAAACATGAAGATCGTTTGACTTTGATAGAGAGTCATGACGAAAAAACATGATAGAAAGTCATGAAGAGAATCATAAAGACTGTTCAATCAAGCTATTTACATTTATTTAATATTTTGTTGAATCGAGTCGAGTTTTTAAATCGAGTTTTCAAATCAAGCTTCTCAATTCAATTCAACTTGACACTTTTTTAAAAGAATTTCAATTCAACTCAACACTTTTCAAGTTGAGTACTGGATTCAAACTTAAGTACTCAACTTGACGTGATAAGTTTAGTGACATATTTTTTTTGACATGATCTCAACTGATAAAACTAGAATTGCAATCTCTTTTAAGAAATCATCAACTGAGAATGCAACGTCTCAAATTCTAATTGTGACAGATGTTTATGAGCTTGACATTGACAATTCTGATGTAGCAAGAATTTTGCAATGATTACTATCAAGCAGTATGTCAAAGCTGTATCAGCATTTGAGTCAAGACATGCATTGTGATAATGATCAAACAAATTTTACACTTTTACATTCTTTTTGATGTATAAAGTTCAGAAGTGAAAAAAAGATGAATGATCAAGACAATATAGATCAGAAAGAAACAGAAATAAGATTTAAAATAAAAAAAAGAGCGTGACTTGCATTGATTCAAATCAACGTCGCGATATAAAAGTTGAGCTTTGAAAATTATTGAATGCTTCAACAAGCAATGATTGCATTTGCAATGTGAAATTAAACTTCTTTCAAAACGAAGTTTATCAAACTTTGATTTATATAAAGCTCAGATCTTGTTGTTTTAATTGTGATTTAAATTCTCAAATCTTCATTGTGAGTCATGATGAGCTGATCAAAGATTCAGAGAAAGACTCACTTCGTTGTTCATGACTATATTGTCAACATCGAGAGTAATGAGCAGAGAAGACTCTCAAAATGTTTCTCACTGACTATATGAATTATTGTTTATCATTAATAATACTTGATAGTATATTAAAGTCTTTGACAAATTGAGCTGAATATATTCATGATGAATTGAGTTTGCAACGCTGAGTTGAAGATGAGTGAAATGATCTTCAAATATATCATCTCAAGATTATAATCATATTGAAACAGAATCACAGCATGAGTTCTGATGCAAGCGAGATTTTCAATGAGTGAAGACGAGTCAATGATATAAAAAGAAATAGAATCTCAGATTTGAATGCAAATGATGCTTTGATGAATTTCAATAATTGAAGAAACAGTTAACTCATTTCTTGTAAATATGATAAGTTGATTGAAGACGCAGCAGACACAGTGAATGACTCACAAAAGCGAGTCAAGATGAGAAAGTCATCAATGAAGAGTGTGAAGCTTAAAGAAAAGATTCAGTCTTCAACGTTGAATGAGTCACATGATAAAGCATTGCAATCAATCAGCTTTGAGCAAACATTAACAAAGAGTGAGCGAAAGTTTGAGATTAATGCAAGTAATTCAACAGACATACGATAGTCTTGTGAAACACTTCAAGAGATAGAAATTAATAGCACAATGAACAATTCAAAAGAACTTTCATCATCAAAGATGACAGAGCGAAAAAGAAAGCTTTCAACTAAATATGAGAGCTAAAATCGCGTGATGTCAATTTATTGATTTCAAGCGCGAAGATTTCAATCGATAAACAAGTAATTTCATGTCTCAAGAAAATCTGTTAAAATAATGAGATTATCTGATGTGTTAATAATTGAGTCAATGAAATTAATAGCTGCTTCTGCATCGTCATCAATGATATCAAAAGATATGACTTTCACGTCATGCTACTGATTGTACTTCAAAATGTTCTCATCAAGTCTTTTAAGTCTTGTGATATAAAGATTAACAGTTAAGTGAAGTGAGAATTTATCTTGACTCAATCTGCGTAGCGACGTGAAAGCTAAATTAAACATTATGCTTTATATGTCTTTGACTGCTAATTTTGATGCATGTTTCTCTGCTTGCAATCTTTCAAAGCAAGATTTCATTACGCTCTTGAGTTCAATTCTCAAGCATTTGATCATTGTTTTTTATGAAACTAGATTGCTTGCGCTGAAACGTTTTCAAATTATTATTCAGTAATTCAAGAAGTTGATTCAGTTCAAAATTGAAATCTTCAACGCTTTGTAAATTTATCAGACTGTTGATCAGCATGCACTCTTGAAATCATGTTATCATGATCGTTGAATCAGTTAAGTGAAAAATATACAATAAAGTCTGCTTATATTTGAGTGTCTCAGCAATCTCTGTCTGAAACATGACAGTCGTATGACATAATGCATAACAAAGAAAATCAATATTTGCATACTTAATTGCATATTGAAGAATTAAGTATATTTCAACATGAGTACAATAGTTCTGATGATTGTTGAAGTGTTCATCACATGCTGATAATTTGATGATGACTTTAGTTGTAAGTGAAAATTGATGAATTTTATCAGATATTGAATTTAACACTTGAAGTCAAGAATCAAACTTATTCATCATTTGCATTGAGAGTCAAAGCAAAGTTTCTTCAATTTTTCAATGATTAAGCTTTTTACATTGCAAGTGTCTGATTCACATATTCATCATTTAAGCTTAATAACTATCAATAATTAATTCTTCAAGAGTCTGAAAATCATTTGACTGAATGATACAAGCTCGATGTCATTTATCTGTCACATACTGCAATGTTGAAACATCTGATGACTTGATATCATTTCAGTGAATCTTGTGAATTAGTTGCAGCATATTCAGACGAAGATGTCATAAGTCAAGCTCGAACAATAGTCAGTCAAAGCAATTGAATGATTGTTTCAATATGTTACAACGTAATTTTTTGATGAAACAAATGCAAAATCATGTCTTGAGATTCTTGTATATGAGTTGCAATACATGATAAAAGATGAAATCATTCACTTTCAAATTAAATTGACGTGTGTAAATATTTTCAATGATTTTGATATTATTGAATGTTGTACTCTCGTTCTTCATGATTAATTTCAAAGAAACAACTCTCGTTTTTTCAGATTCAAGTTTTTGTAATGTGAGCATTGCTGTGATTCAGAAATATTGAATGTCATCATTAAGTGAGACATTCAATATGTAAAGTGCTCAAATGATAAACTCTATGTGATGAAGATGAATCTGAAATAGTAAAATAATTAACTTTGCTGTTTGAAAGTCAACTCGTGAAAGAACATACTTCGTGATTCATGTTTTTGAGCAGTAAACGCTTGACAATCTTTGCTGATGACAGTAGACTGCTACTGAGATGTCACATGTATTGTCTCATGAGCTCATTGTTGAACTTGCAATCAGAAATGACAAGACAGAATATGATTGATCTGAAAACTCGTTGATCATTCACTCATTCATCACGTTTATTCTCTGTAAATTCAAGATTATCATACATAAAAATATCATTAAAGACTTGATCTATCATTTGAACTCTTCTTTCAGCTTCAGCGATTAATGTTTTCATTCATCATTGAAGTGTGATGTAGAATGTTATGAGTTCAAGCTGATATAATGTATCTAGAACTCATCATCTTGCGCTCTCTTGATACAGATAAAGTCTCATCACAGTCTGAAAATTGATGAATTGATTGAGTTGCATTATATGAATAAGAATGATGAATATAATTACAACACATCACATGAAAGAATACTTTATTGCTATTGTTGATAACTTTCATAGTCATGTTTTCTGACAGACAACTTCAATAAGTTTAAGTCATTGAAAGATCAGCAGCTCAATAGTGAGCACAGTCTGTTTGATTAGATTCAGCGATTCAAGCTCTGTCATCTCGATGAATAATTGAAATGATTCAAAGACATCATGTTTTGTTAAAGTTTTAATCTCTTGTTGAAGTGTTTTTGCAACTCAATTTCAATCTCATTTTGAAAACAGAGTATCTCTTCTATCAATTTCAATAACTTGCAAGAAATCTTCATGATCTGACAGATCAACATAAGCAAAGTTCAAAAACTGATCATGCGCTTTGCGCATAGTATGTTGATGATGATTCTCGCATAAAGTGAATAGAAAGTCTCATACAGATCATCTCATTTCTTGAAGTTTCTTTATTATTATTTGAAGTTTTTCATACTGCGTGCATTGACATCAACGTTTTCAACTTCGTCTGCTAAAGAACGCAATGATAGAGAGTAAATCAAATGCAGTGAAGAAAGCATCATTGATTTTTGAGAATAATCAATGCAAGTGTTGAACTGATTTCATTTAATTATGCTGCTCTGAAGAGATTGCAAAATCTGATTGACTTAAGCTTGTTGACAAAACAATCAATGAGCTTGTTGATAATGTCATTGAGAATAAAAAAGATCTTTCTGATGATGTTACTATCTGAACTGCTCAATCTTTATGATGATGAGTGTTAATTATTGCTAATGTTGTTGATTGATGATAAAACTGCGCGACGCGATTTTGTCTTGCATCAATCAAGTTTATTATTTTGACTAAATACAATAATGAGAAGATTCAAAGTTTTAGTTGACACTACTTTAACAATGTTAAAAGCTATAGTAATTATCAAAATCATAATACAATTATTTTGTTAATTTAATTCTTTTAAAAATCATTTTAAAAGCATGCAATGCATTCAATCAATGCTCTTTAATCTCTCTTCATTCACTCACTCAATCATTTTTTAGTATGATATTTGTCTGACTTTGTACAACAGAATCATCTCAACTCATTCAACAAATCAAGACTTAACTGACTGATGATATCAATACTAACTGTGTTGATGAAGAGAATTTGTATGATATAGATTCAAAGTGATTGACAAGTTTGAAGAAAATAAGAGACATGACTGTTTGACTTACATAAGTCATCATCAGATCACTTCATTTGTCTGACTCTTTGTTATCGAGTGTCTCTTCATCTTTACACATCTTCATGAATTAAGACAGCACGATTTTTCACACAGTTTCATCATAATCAAAAGTTGATTCATAAAATATTTCAAATCTGATTATTTGAACATCATCACGTCGACATGAAACAGAAACAAAGTCGTCATAGATTAAGATGTTGTCTGAAATTCATAATTTCTCAAGATCATGTATATGATCATTCATGACTCACTCATGAAAACACACATTCACTCATCAGTCAATGATATGATTATGAAAATCAGATACAAACTTTGTGCATTCATGAATATTCTTATCATCAAGTGAAACTGAATCTTGAATGATATTTGCTTCGTGATCACTTTTAATGTACTTTAATATATTCATATTAATATGTCTAAAGTATGTTGCATCATTGATCTGAGCATACTTTGCATAGTAAAGATAGAAAACTAAACGTATCTTTTGATCTGATTGCAGACAGATGTATAAAGTTCAATACTATAAATTCTGATGAATGATCTGCTGAGTCAAAGAGAAGTACATAGTTCGAAGTCAGTCTTTGTTTAACTGTTCATTTTGTTCACATTGATGATGAAGATATAGATTGAATTCTTCTTTAATCAAGTTTTCAATCTTGAACTCGTAGAACTTTTCAATCATCATCTCATTTCACAATCAACTAAAAACATCTTTCATGATCAGATTTTCTATCTCAACTCAGTTGTTTCATGTTAAAGACTCTACAATCTCATTGATGATTGTTTTTGCTTGATTGAATTCAGATAATCTTAAGAGACTTGATTTAATAGAGCGTTTTGCATATACATCATGATCATCACTCTCAATTCATGATCTTGACTTTAAACATCATCATAGTGTAAACTGAGAACTCATCTTGAATGCAATCAGATCGCTGCAATGTTCTCAACATTGACACAGTCAATTTCTTAATTCAACTGAATTGAGCATTTTGACTTGTAGATTGAAGTGATCAGCAAGATGAAGAAGATGTCTATGATAAACATGCATCAAACTAGTTTCTTCAAGATTTATCTTCATAAAGATTCTCAATGTGTTGATACACTTCATTTCATTCATCATGTCAACGACTGTGAATGACTTTCTGCAAATTCTCTTCAATATCATCTTGAGAATCTCGCTGCATTTACAGTCTGAAGTCTCTTCAATTGACTCATCATTCTCATACATTTCATCGAGTACTTCTTCGTTTAATATCTTTTTATCGCTGTCGCTGTCACTCGTTGATCTCACAACTTCATCAACATTGATCATCATATCACTGTCTTTCTTGTTTCATTCAGTCTCGTCTTTATTCTTTTGATTGACATATCATATTTATTTTCAAGACAAAGACACTTCATTGAATATTTCATGTTTTGAAAAGATTAATCTTAGCAAGTTCAATTCAAGAATAATCAATTTCTCACTTGATGACATTGTTTTTATTAATAACTTAATTGCAATATCATGATTCATTCTTTTCAAGTTCTGTTAGTCGCTAGTAATAATCTGATGCATTGACTCTCAATCACTCTTTACTTTTCAAAGTTTAGTCATAATGATTTGAATGATCATTGTTGTTGCTTTCTTAAAATTGTATTGTTTAAATATCATCATCATTGCATCAAGATGGTTTTCTCTCAGTCGATCAAATGATCAGTCATCAACGTTGTCTTTTCATCTCATTTTAATCAGATGCACATACTTCTCTTTATGATTTTAATTGCTCAACGCTCGCTGATGAAGTTTCTTCAATAGCGAGATGTCAATGACTTTCAATATCTCAGTCTGTGTGAAAAATTTTGCTCTTCAAATCTCTCTGTTCAACAAGACAGTTCAGATCTTCGATAAAATTTCGTTCATGAATTTCAAATTCTCTTCAACAGTCTGAAAGAAATTTCGCAGCTTGTTAAATTGCTCAGTAATTTAATCTTGTGCAATGATTCATTTATTTATCATAATTCTGATATCTGCTTCTGATCTGATCATCACGCTGCTGATAAAATACTTCATTGAAATATTGATTACGATCATGACATCTTCTTTCAAAGCATCTTGAAAGATCTTGAACAACATTAATGCAATTGCATCTGACATAACTATTTAAACTGAATGATAAGCTTAAGAATGAGAAATGACATTCAACAGATAAAGCGAGTGAATTAAAGAAGTAGTCAGAGTGAATTATGAGAAGCAATCTGTCAAATGACATGACTAGAAAAGATCAATTTAGCAGACACGTTGATGAGATGAAAAGAGAGAAATGAGATTGACAGAGTGAGATGAAGATAAACAAGATCAACAACAACAACATGATGAATAAATGTGTTAATTAATAAGAAGAATAATATTAAAAGAAACAATAACAACAATCACAACAACAACAACAGAATAGATCTCATTGTATGATGATTTATATCAATAGTTCTCAGAACAAAAAAATTTTGAAAAATGTTTAAAAAATAAAAGAAAAGCATTAAGTGATTGAGCGAGTTAGTTAATTAAAAGATCAGAAGTAAGAGATAAAATATTTTTATTAAAACAGCTTTATATTTAAATCTTTTTCTTTGAATTTCAGCGCACATTTAAATTTAATCTTCAAAAAATCTTTAAGTTCTTGTAGTTTCTGACACATGAATTCATTCAAATTCTTTCTCAACTTGCTAGTAATTCTTGACTGCTCAAATACAATTGTCTTGTTTTACAGTTACTTCATTATCATGAACATTGAGAGTGACATGATACTTGATGCTAAAAAGATAAGTATCTTCGCTTTGTCAATTAATCATTATCATTCATTGATTATTTCATTCAAAAAGTGTCTTCTCATGTAGTTTCTAATTTTGCTCAGTCAGATGAACTCAAAAATGATGCAGAACTTCTTCAAGTGTTCAAAACTATGTTCTCTTTGAATAGTTTCATCAGTGCTTTTCACACTGTCGATACATCTTAATTCTTCAAGCTCGCTGAAAAGAATGAAAAGATCTTGATGAATGTGACTAAGAAAGCTGTGAATAAAACTCTCAAGAATGCAAGGAAAAAAGAGACAGAGATTGAGAAGAAGACAGTAACTTATGAAACTGATTATTGAGAAATTGAGACAGACATAGTGATGAAAGATAATAATGATTTGACAGTTGATGAGATGAGAAATAAGAAGAATAAAGAGAAGAAGATGCTCAAAAATCGCAAGCAGCACAAGAAGATCAATGAAGAGTCTGAGAAATTTGAGAATGATTTAGACGAAAAATTCAATAATGAAATCAATAGTGATAAGAAGAATAAAGAGAAGAGAATGCATCAAAAACGCAAGCAGCACAAGAAGATCAATGAAGATTTTGAGAAATTTAAGAGAAATTTAAACGAAGAATTCAATAATGAATGTCATGATGAATTGACTCATAGAGATTAAATCAAAGACTAGATTCAGAGACTGAGTTAAAGATTAGATCTGAGTTAGCTCTGAAACTTTATGACTTTGTCAAGACATCGTTTAGACTACATCATATCTTCGACTTAATATGTCATGAGTTATATCGTGCTCAACTTGATAATGCTGAACAAACTCTCTATAGTTGATCAATTCTCTTGAGTTATCGAGAGCTTCTTAATAATTAGCTCTATCATAATATATACTCATTCTGTGCCTGCTTAGAATATCACATTGTCATATCATTCTTATAGATCTCGTTTATTCATCTAGTAAACTCGATCATCACAGTTCTAATTATTTCAAATTCTTCTTAGAAATGATGATTTAATATTCAAGCATGATAACAGTAACATGATTGCAACAGAGTTGAAATGACAACGTCTCGATCTCACAAGACATCATATCAGAAAACGAACGTTGCATAATGAAATCAGAAAGTGAAAAAGCAAAAGAGAAACTCTCTCTTGATATTGATGAACAGCTGACATAAACAATGCTTCAACATGATGAACTGCAAAAGAAACAGAAGTTAGCAGCTATTCGATCAGAGATTGAGACTCTGCAAGTCATCAAAACGATGAAAAGAAGTCATTAAGCTTTCACTCAAGCTTTCACTCAAGCTCTCATGAAGAATTTGAATGATTTATGCATCGTCTTCATAATGTCGACGATGATGAAACGAAGTCATCACGAAATCGTTTTGCAGAAGTGAAAATTCTCAATGTTTTTGAAGAAGTATCATGACAAAATCATAAGAGAACATAAAGAGTGAATTCGTGACGTTGAAATCTCATTTTGAAATACTTCTTGACATTTTGAAAGTGATGAGAAAAAGATTTTGTACTGCATAATCTATCTGAAGAATGAATCAAAGAAACTTTGATTCAATCACGAAGAGACTATGTCTGCAGCTCAGCAAATGTGATTCAATTTTATTGACTTTCTTCTGAATCTAATCGAGAATTCGATGAATCAAAACATAGATGTGACTCAGCAGTATGCAAACGCATCGCAACGTTCAGATCAGATGATATGAACGTTTGCAGCTCATTTGAGCATTCTGAAACATCAACTTTCGTTGTATAGTGATGAGCATAAGTGAGCTCATTTATTCATCAAGTTGAGATCTGAGCTGCGCATGATCATTACTAATGTGCAGTTGATTTCTATCACACGAGATGTGTTAATCAATCTTGTCGCTCGATTGAAAACAAATCTGTGAAAAGAACATGTCTTGTCGTTGAAACAATCTCGAGACAAAGACTTGCATGATCGAGATAGAGTCAACAAGAAGACTCATTCAAAGCGAAAGAAATCTCATTGATCAATCAGACTCAACTCTTCGTCAAAGACAAGCTCACATGCTTTGTCACATTATAGTAAGAATTTGTTCAACATAACGTGTTACACATGCAATCAAAAAAATCATTACTCTACTGATTGTAAAGATAAAAAGATCAAGAATAGATCAAAAGAATTTGATGCAAATCGAGTAATCATTGATTCAATGTCACATATGAGTCATTTCAAGATTTTGAAAAAAGACAAGCTCTTGATGAACGCTTCAAATCATCAAGGAAAAAATAAGAAGTTCTCTTCGTAAAGACTCTTATATATAAATAGCATGTAATTCAGAGAAATCAGAAGACAGAAATGAAGATTCACATGAATATCGATGTTGAGATGAACGTGATTAGTTAACATTTCATCATCAAGCAAGATATGTCATTGTTGAACGTTGATCTCTCAAGATTTATCTGAATGAATGATCAGAATGTTTATTGTTATGACGTCTATAAGATGTGTTATCGACTGAGAGACAGCTGAGACATAGAGAAAAAAGATATAAGTATCTTCTATGCTATTGACAAGAAAGAATCTTTCTTGATCTTGAGTAGATTGAGTATGCAATTCAAGCGTATTCGAATAAACATGATTGCAAGAACATGATGTTTCAACGTGAATGAACACGCATTTGAGTTGTTCTTTGCATAAACATTTGCAAAAGTTCTACAAGATGAGTCTACTGTGTATGCTCTTGTCATGATCAACGTTGTCAAAGAGTCGATCATTGAACATCAAGTGAAAGCAATGAATAACGCAACGAATTGTATCACAAATGCGCTTGAAACGCAGACTCTACTCATTGAATTGAAAAAATACGATGATGTATTCTCAACAGAAAATGTCAACAAATTGCTTTTGCATGAAGATCACGATCATGCAATCAAAATCACTGCAAAGTCATCATATAAATTGTTGTATAATCTGTCAAACATAAAGTTAACGACTTTGAGACAGTATCTAGATGATGTCTTAGCGAAAGAATGAATTAAGCACTTCATCAGCTCAACTGACGCGTCTATTTTATTCATTCTCAAAAAGAACGATAGTTTTCATCTATGCATAAACTATCAAGATCTGAATAAGATCACTGTCAAAAATTGTCATTCACTTTCTTTAATAAGTGAAACTCTAGACAGACTCAATAGAGTCAAGCAGTTCACTAAGTTAGATCTGAAGAATGTCTATCATCGTCTCAGAATTCAACGTGAAGACGAGTGAAAGACGACGTTTTATACTCATTACGATCACTTCAAATATATGATCATGTCGTTTGATTTAATCAACACGTCTGTCATCTTTCAGACTTATATTAATAAAATCTTGACAGAGCTTTTAAATAATTTTTGTATTGTTTATCTGAATGACATTTTAATCTTCTTCGTAGAGAAGACTGATCACGTAGATCACGTGAAGCAGATTCTTGAGAGATTAAGAAAGTTTAAGCTATATGCTAGCTTGAAGAAGTGTGAATTCTTCATCACTAAAGTGAACTTTCTAAAATTTGTCATATTCATCGAGAGTGTTTCAATGAACTCAAGTAGAATAGACATCATCAAAACATGACTCAGATCAAAAATGTATTGAAAAATACAAGTTTTTCTGAGATTTATCAATTTCTATCGACGTTTTATACATCACTACTCTCAGATAGCAGAGTCTTTAACAGAACTGCTGAGAGATAGTGTAAAAGATGTAAAAATGAGCTCATTCATATGATCAAGCGAAGCGAAACAAGCTTTTAATCAGCTTCGCGACGTCTTTATGAAGACGTTTATACTAAGACACTTTGACTCAGAGCAACATATACACATCGAGATTAATGTGTTCAATTATGCAGTCGCGAGTATTTTGTCTCAGTCAAATGATGAAGATCAATGACATTCAATTGCATTCTGATTCAGAATGATGATAAACGTTAAAAGAAACTATGAGATAGATAATCAGAAGCTTCTAGTCATAGTAGCGATGTTTAAACACTGATGACACTATGTAAAAGACAATTATCATACTGTTGAAGTTCTGACTGATCATAATAATCTGAAGAGTTTTATGAACGTTCAAAAGTTAAACGAAAGACAAGTTAGATGAGTCATGAGATTGTTGATCTGCAACTTTGAAATAGTGCATAGATCAGAAAAGACAAACTCAATTAATGTGTCATCAAGATGATCTAACTATAAGAATGAAAACATCTCTGCGAATTGTTTGCTACTCACTCTGCAGCGAAAGCTGACTAGAATAGAAAGCTTAAATAGCTCTATATTCGTAGCAATCAGAGAACTATACTGTATACGAGTGATTAATGATGTCGAGAAAACGTTCGTTCACAGTATAAGTATGAACAGATATTCAGCAGAACATGTTGAGAGCAGACTGCAAGATGAAACTCACTGATGAACACAAGTGATTAATGATGTCGAGAAGACATTCGTTCACAATGTCAGTGAACGAAGATATTCAGCGAAACATGTTAAAAGCAGATCGCAAGATGAAATTTACTGTACATGAGTGATTAACGAAGTCAAGAAGATGTCTGTTCACAGTGTCAGTGAAAACATGAGTACATGTTCAGCAATGCATGTCAGAAGTATGCTGCTGAGAGTCATGATTCTAGCAGTGCAAGAAACGCATCTAGATGAAGTACATTTCTCAAAAGATAAAATTTCTCAATTCAAATCAACAATTTCAAAGAGCACAAATGTTGAAACATTAACTCATAGAGATTGCAACATAACTGAGAAACAGCTTAATTCTGTTGCTGAAACTGTTGATTGCAAACAACTTATTTCACATGCAATTGTCAGAGTATTGATAATTCATGAAACGACATACAACTTCAGTAGTAAATTCATAGTCGAGCTCATTAAGATCTTACAGCAAGAAGATGAATTTGCTGTGAAGCTAAAAGCAGACAAAACGATGAGTATACAAAAGAGTGATGTCGAAGCTTGAACATTAAATAGTCAAGAAATGATAGAGTACAATGAATCATTGTATGTTTCAGAAGATCTTTCTGTCAGAGAAGAGCTGTTGAAACGTCATCATGATGACTCGTTAGCAAGACATTTTGATGCTGACAAGATCAGTGAGCTATTAGATTGCAAATATTACTGAAAAAGTATGATCAAGAATGTCAAAGAGTATATAGATACTTGTGACATTTGTCAGAGAGTAAAAATGAAACGTCATTTATCATATGATGAGTTGAAATCGTTATCTCGACTTACAGATTCATGAAAAGAAATCACTATGAATTTCATAACAGATCTGTCGTCTAGTAAATGAAAAGAAGTCGTGTATGACTTGATTCTTGTGATAGTCAATCACTACACAAAGATGACGCGTTATCTATCTATGAAGAAAACTCTGACTGTCGTAAAGTTAGCAGAGTTGTTCTTCAAGAAGATTGCTCTAAGATATGAGATTTCAAGTGATATAATTATTAATAAAGATAGTCTATTTTAGACTGATCGCGTCGAGTCGAGTCATCGAGATCGAATCGAGTTCTCGACTCGTCAAGACTCGATTCGAGTCAGAATTCTTGACTCAAGTATTCAAGTCAAGTTGAGATGTTCAACTCAAGTATTCAAATTGAGTCAGAGAGTTAAAATTGAGTATCGACTCGAAATTTTCGACTCGATTCATCAAGACATGAAAATAGATAGATAGATATTCTATTATGACTCTCTATTATGACTTTCTATCATGACTTTCTATCAAATAGCCTTCATGTTTTTCTATCATAGCTTTTCTTCATGACTCTTCTTTATGACTTTCTATCAAACAGTCTTCATAATTCTTCGTCATGACTCTCTATCATAGCTCTCTATCATAGTTCTCTACCAAAGCTTTCTATCAAACGATCTTCATGTTTTTCTTCATGTTTCTCTTTATGTTTCTCTTCATGTTTCTCTTCATGTTTCTCTTTATGACTTTCTATCAAAAAGATAATGCAAAAAGGTAATGCAAAGGCGAAAAATCGGAAAAATTTCTATATTTAGCTTTCTTGACGTCATATTCGATTGCTTGATGAGTTAAGTCAAGTCAGCGAGTTTTGACTCGACTCAAGATCGATATCGAGTCGAATCATGAGATTCAACTCAAGTATTCAAATCGAGTCAGAAGATTCAACTTAAGTACTCGAGTTGAGTCAGAATGTAGGTATGAAAACTCAACTTGATGATCAGTTCAGTCTATTTATCAATGCATTCTGATCAAAGATCTGCTATCATGTCAAGGTGAAACGATGACTAAGCATCGCTTTTCATTTGCAAACAGACGATCAGACAGAACAACAGAATCAAACGTTGAAACATTATCTAAGAGTGTATTGTTTTGAAAAGTAAGATGACTGAGCTACGCTTCTATTTATAGTCGAGTTCATTTATCATCAGGCGAAGCACGCTTCGTTGAGCTGTAGTTTCTTTAAAGTCATGTATGACTATGAGTCAATCTTTGACATACACATTGAGAATGATGCTATGAAAGAAGAAGTGTCAGCAGCAAAAGAATACATTGAAATGCTGCAAAATGTGCAAAACACGTTGACGCAATGATGATAAAATGCAGTCGATGCTCAGACAAAGTACTATAATTGAAAACATAAGTTTAAGTTCTTTAATGTCGATGATTTAGTCATGCTATCAGCAAAAAACCTGAAGCAGAAGAAATTGAGCAAGAAGTTATCAAATAAAATGATAGAATTCTTTCGTAGACAAGAACTCATAGACAAGCAAATGTATCATCTTGATCTTTCAATCATTTATAAGATTCATTCTGTCTTTCATGTATCTCTTTTAAAGTTGTATAATCATAGACTAAATGATGATTCTATACTCAATTATTTCATACTTAAGCTTATTGATGATGAGCAAGAATGAAAGATAGAAAAGATTCTACAAAAGTGAAAAAGAAAGAAAATCTTATATTATAAGATACAATGAAAAGAATATTTCATTGAATATGATCAATGAATATCGAGCGAAGATATGAAAGATGTCTCGAAGCTTATAGAAGCTTTCAAAACGAGGCTGAAACATGAGCAAAAAGCATAATCACTCACTTTCAAGCATAAACTCATTATTAGAAAAGAAGAATCACTGTATTATGATAGTTTCGCTCTCTAATGAGATGATCACATATGTAAATCAACAGACAGAAGAAAAAAGCGCAAAGATGCTCAAACGCACTCGACAAGAGAGCGCAATCATCACGACACAATAAACATCATGCAATCATCACTTCATTAAACATCTTTTACACAAGACAAGATTACAGACTTCTTCTTCTCTTTTATTGTCAAATTTACATTGAGACGTGAAGACAGAGATTTGAAAGACAACAGATTGTGTTAAAATATATCAGAACAATTAGAAATGCTGACAAAATAATATATAATCAAGATTGAACATATCACAAAGCGCTTTACATTCAGAATTTCTTTAACAATGTCATTTATAATCATCATCTCTTTGAGAATGAGCTTTTGAATCTTTAAAGACTTGAGTTTGTGAGCTCTTTTAAGACAACTCTTCACACAAGTTGTTGTTGTCAATTTCTTGTAAAGAATTTTCTGATGAGCAGTGAATGTCTTCAGAGCGACGTTCTCTTCTTCATTCTCAATTGCACTATCATGAATTTTCTGCAGATGAAAGAATTCATTGACAGTCAAAATGCAGATGTCGAGAATCTAGATATCAAATCATGAGCGTTTAGCAAACATATCATATAAGTATACTCACTGTGATAAAGAAATTCTCATTACTCGCACAGCGAGCACACTTCTTGTACATTGTCTTTCTTTGAAAGATGACATCACACAGCGATGCTTTATTCTTGATGTGTAGAACTTAAGCACACTTTATACAAATCATTCTATTTAGAATTTCAAGATCAGCAATGCTTTTTTTGCTTATTTTCACAATTGACAGCTGAAAAGCATCAGTAACGACATTAAGAAGAGAGATAAGTGAATCTCATCATCGTTCTTTGATTTTGCAAAGTCTGTGAATTCAACAAGATCATCAATGAAGCATCAATGATCATTTCTTCTTTTATCATCTTTTGAATTTTCTCTTCAATAGCTGAGATGTACTTGAAAGTTTGAATAGTAGAAGTGATGAGCTCTCGATCAGAATTTGATAACATCTGCATCATCATAAGTGATTCAGCATCAGCAGCATCATGATCATCACATCTGATCAATGTCTTTTGAGCAAACTTATGATACTGTTAGTCGCAGTAATAGTTGTGAAATCTCAAGTTGTGACATCACTTACTTTTGTAATAATCTTGACTCAAGCATCAGTCAACTTCATCATCTTACGACTTTCTTTGAGCATCACTGCGCATTCATGATTCATGATCTAGATCTCTTACTTTTACTATACAGCTATACTCAAAATTTGTTAAAAGTAATCACACAATGATAAAAATATGATCATGATTGAAAAAAGATGAAGTTGAAGAAAATGAGAAGTTGAGAAGAACTGAAAGAACGATAAACAAATCAACAATTATTATTCACTCTTGTTTACACTCTATCATCTCAACAACATCATTTACTTGAAAGATAAACAATGTTTATGTGCTATCTACATGTCATCATTGCTGTCATCTACATCAACTACACATCACATATACTATTTACAATGTCATCTATATGCATTATAATTGAAGATAAATTATCATTCAATCGAAAGTTTCTCTTTTTCTTGTTTTCTCACAAAGATTTAAAGATTTTTATCAAGAGCTTCTAGAGCGAATCAATGAGTGCACGTCATCATTTATCAAAGTAAACAAAGACATTAATTATTGAGATTGAGAATGAACTCACTTAGAAGAAAAGACAATTGTCATGATGAATTAACTCATAAAGATTAAATCAAAGACTAGATTCAGAGACTGAGTCAAAGATCAGATCTAAATTAGCTCTGAAACTTTATGACTTTGTCAAGACATCGTTTAGACTACGTCATATCTTCGACTTAATATGTCATGAATTATATCGTGCTTGACTTGACAATGCTTGACAAACTCTCTATAGTTGATCGATTTTCCAAAGTTATCAAGAGCTTCTTAATAATTAGCTTTATCATAATATATATTCATTCTGTGTCTGCTTAAAATATCACATTGTCATATCACTTTTATAGATCTCGTCTATTTATTTAGTAGACTTAATCATCACAATGAAATTGATAATGAGATTTCAGATGAGTCTGATGATGATGTGTTCAACATTGAGAAGAGCAAGATCACATTGATCAACAAAAAGAAGAAAATCATGAAAAAATGTGAAATAAGAATGATCAAGAAATCATTTAATCTTAAAACAGTCAAGACAGAGTTGAAATTGAAGTTTGAATTAAAGCATTGTCACAAGACTGTCTTGAGTGATGAAAAGAAGAATTTCAAGAAGAAAACTTATCTCAAGAAGCATCAAATTAATAACTCTTCACGCAACTCATTCACAATTTTGTGCAACTTTTATACAGATCATTATATTTTGTTCAACTTAGTCAAACAGAACATCAAGCATTCTGTCATGAGCAAATTCAAATCATTCAGTCAGTATGATGATTTCACTTTGTACATGAATTTTAAGCTGTCTTGAACTGCTCTTGATGATGAAGTTTCTCAATTCAAGATTTGCTTGAATGATTGTACTGCAATCATAGCTCTGTCAATTCTTGTGATCAAGAAGTTGCATGAAAGATATTTTGTTGATTTCGATAACACAAGAATGATTCGCGCAACTCATGTTTCTTTGAGACATGCACATAAGAAGAAAATGCTAGTCAATGATATCAACATTGATGAGAAAGTAGTGACTGAAGTCATCTACTATTATATGTGATGAAGAGAACTACATTGCATAATGAGCAAGAAAAGTTTAGATGCAAATCTGTATCAGATTCAATCGAGCTTCAAGAAGTTCAAGTGTGATGAGTTTGAATTCAAGATCAACTTCAAGATCATAATTCAATATTAAGCTGATTTCAAGCAAGATAACATCTTTGATTCAACTTGAAATTGAAGATGTGTTCAAGTGACAAATGCATGTCATGCAGTTTTGTCAATAAATTTTCTCTAAATAGTAATGTGAAGCTCTCTTTGATCACTTTATTCTTTCACTTCGTGACTTTATAGAATAGTATCTGTTGCTGAACATGAAAGATCTCTCTTTTCTTATTGTATTATGAGCTTAATAAAATGTTTAAGTTCTGCTCACTTTGTAGATCAATCACACTTCAATTGAAAGACGACACTCAACTCACTGTTAAACGCGCTTTTGCTAAGATTAATGATGCAGACTTAAAATACATGAATATCTCATTAATACTGTAAATTACGTCTGAATTAGATAAGATGACGGCAAAGTTCGGTATTATTTCAAATTAACGCAGATCAATCTATGTTACAGGGGTTTGCACTCAGACGTGCCGCCCGTATGCTGCGAAGTCAGCAGAGCGCTAACCCGAAGGGGCTTAGCGAGGGCGCTAACCCGAAGGGGCTTAGCGACGTTGGCACGTCTGAGAACTGAGGCAACCTAGATGTATGCTTTTTCTAAGCGACCCTGGTAGCCAAGTATTACGCCATTCTTCATGCCTTGTACCATACCTCATTAATCATTACAAACACATCTCGAAATTTGTGTATCCAGGTCTGCCTAGGTGACATATCTCATACGACGACTAGCTAGTACTCAAGGCACTCATCTGAAATGATTGACCGGTATATGGTACGCTGTCGTGACGCCTGGCGCGCTTTGTCGAGGGATTGCTTTGAGTATTGGCCTTCCGCTTGGCCAAGAGTGCCATGGCCTGTTCACTTTCTTGCTTTGTAACTTCTTTGAACGCAGTTTTGAGAAGAGGGTGAAGTTCTTTTGCCGCATATTCGGCCACGGTAGTCTTGATGAGCAGACATGCTTGATCCTTCGTGTATCGCTGCAAAGGTAAGAGTTCGTCGAATAAGAAATAAACTGTTCCATTCTCTCGCATTTCAGCTCGATGCACTCGAACGCTCAAGTCCTGTGCATTGAATACTAATGAGAACACACGGACATCGTTGTAAAACTTTTCTTCTTGACCCAAACGCACCATCCAGGTATATATATTGTAAAGAGCCTGGCTAGCGCTGTGTAAATTAGCCGTGTAAGCGTCTTGAAGGTCTGCACCTGCTTTTTTGACTTCCATGAACAGAAACGGGAAGCAACGATCCCCTCCGTCAGGGGAGATGCACTTTTCGAGTTCAGAGGGGATCGGATCGTCAATGGCTTCCCCAGTGAATGATTTCAACGTAAAAAACATGGCCAGATCTGGCCTCGGTGACGAGATTGTATCGGCCTTGCTTGAAGGTAGGCGACTGTCTTCTGGCTGAGACCATGAGCCCTCGCTGTTCCAATCGAAAAATCCACCTAACCAGTACTGATTGATAATATGTATCATAATGGTTCGCTGGAGAACAGCTTCATTCCCGGCAAGGCATCGCTTCAAGTCAGAATTGAAATATTTCTCATTGATAAAAGGATAATTGATCTTTGATTTGGCTTTGTCGAAATTGAAGGAGAAGTTGTCAATGAAGGAGTAGCAGTTATCTCTGGGGTGGCTTCTGGTCTCATCAATGAATATCTGTGCGGCGGATTGCAGGTCTCCTATTTCCTTATTTGATAATTCAGGAAGTGTTGTCTTGATAATAGACGCGAGGTACTCAAGTTTTCCGTCGGCCGTTGGGTCTTGATAGATTCGGCGATATCTAAGTTTACTCGCTGAAACTTTGGTGGCTCTGGAGCCCTTTGCTTTTGCGGTTGACGCATTCTCTCCAGTGGTCACGGAGCTTGAGCTTTCTTGCATACCGCCCTCGTCTTCAGGCAGAACACCGGGGACCCGTGCCGTATATAGAGCGCGAGCTCTTGCAGTGCGTTCGGGCGACACTGATTCTATTCGGCTCAGCCAACGAGCAAGCCCAGAGGTCTGTAATCGTCAACCAAGTTCTAGCTGTACGAAGAAGATTTGACTACTCACCGGAGGGTTCCCAGAGTTTGTTCTCGGAACTAGGACTCCAGACCTTGTCTGCGGGCGGTTGAACGGTTGTTGTTGGGTCTGGCTCGGCGCTTTGGCAGAGGCTTTGCTATTTACCCTATCCCTTGTCTCTTTACCAGTCCTTGCACTCTTCAGCACTTGCTGTGTGGCTTTGGACCCGGAGTGCTGATGCGATCGATCCGATTGCCTTGGTTGTGGCTGTAATTTGGCTTGGGGTGGCTTACGGTTGTTCGGACTAGGTGATGGATGTTTACCCTCCCCGTATTGCTTAGTCCATGCCCTTGTACCCGGCCGGTGAGGTTGGTCAAGTCTGGGCTCGACGGTCTTCTTTGACCTCCCCTTGACGTTCTCGTATGTCTTCTCCTGGACCTTCCTCTGCTGCTTCTCCGAGGCTCTTTTGCGCGGACGATGAGGTCGGTCAGGTTCACCAGCTGTGCTCTTCTTGGCGTTCTTCTTGGCGTTCTTCTCGACGTTATCCTGCTGCCTTGCCCAAGCTCTTGTGCGCGGGCGGTATGTTTGCTCAGGTTCTGTCTCTGTATTCTAGTCCTCGTTCGTTGTCAGCCAATATCCATTTAGACACCGAATACGCAACGGCATGTACCTGAACAATGCTTATTGCTCGAGTGCGCGTCGCATTTTGCTTTCTGCCTCTTGTGCGGCCTCTTTTCGACATCAGGAAACAGGAAGTTGTGGCCCCAGCTCGATTGATAAGTAGATTCCTCGGCAGAATCGAACATGATCAAAGCGGGGTTGAATTGATGCGTGTAGCACATTCTGGATGGAGCAATGCAGCAAGCCTGCAGCAATCAGGGGCCAAAAGGTGTAGAGCTTCTTGTCGCGACTGGGTCACGTTATCTCCCCAGATACTCTCTAGCCACGACGATAAAAAGCAAGGCAGACTGCATTAGAGAGTATAGCCAACGCCAGTATCGTTGATGGGGGAGGTAGTGCGTTCGACGCAAGACCCAGACCAATCATGTCCAGACACACCATGATACCTTGAAATCCAGGCACCAGTAAAGTCCTGTCAAGTGCCAACATCCTGGTATAATCGTGGAGCACCAGAGGTGAAGGCATGATTACCAATATTCTAATTGCTTTGGAATTCTCTTGCATGATCTTTTCCGATCACCCTGGATGTTCGCACTGTTTGGTGGGGCTCATTGTTATTTGTGTCCTTCATCTTCCGATGTGATATTTCCAATGACGGTATGAAGAATCACGAGAGAGAAGAACCCAACAACCAAGCCAAAGATAGCAGAGGCGGTTGCAAGGTCTCGATGCATCATGCACGGTTTCTAACTACACGTATCATTTTCCATCCCATTTGATTTCATAATCAGGCCTCCGATCCATGCAAGGCTGAGGCTGAATGTAAGCATTAGTTCTACTTATCGTTCTTGTCATTTTTCAACGGCGTACGGCTGAAGAAAGAATGTCGCTGGGTCGAGGCTCTAGACGCTTGCGCGAACAAAACTTCAGGCCCCCCGCCACGTTGCTCGCCCGCAAATTTGCGACTCAATAATTCAATTCTGTCTCAGGTCCCTCCCATCTTTACCGCAGAATGCAACAAGTACATTCACCCACGCCCAGGGGCGGTCCTGTCCGCGGAGGTCCTGTGAGAGGACGCGGTGTCGCTGGCCGTGGAGCACCGGCAGGTCGCGGAGGACCTGCAATGCGAGGAGTGCCCGCAGCTCGAGGGGCACCCAGAGGCCGTGGGATACCCGCGGCTCGAGGATCTGCAGGCCGTGGAGGCCCGGCAACTCGAGGGGCACCCATTGCCAGAGGAGCAATTGCAGCTCGTGGACGGGGACAGGCTCATGTCCCAGCGAATACCGCTCATCGAGGTGGTGCGGTGGCTCATCCCCAAGCGGTTCAATCCGGCTCTCAGCCAGGTCACAACGCGGCTCATCCTCAACATATTGCGCCTCACGGTGCTGTACAGCATCACCCTGGCACTACGGCGCAGAATACTAATTACTCGGGGTCGCATCAGACGTACGTTTCCAATACGCAGCAGAACAATCAGCAGTAAGTGGAAAGGAAGGTTCACCATAACCTCAAAGTCGGCTAATCCGCTTTCCAGTAATACCCGGAACGCAGCAGCCGGCGCTGCAGGTGGCGCAGTTATCGGAGGAGTCGCGGGCGCTGGGGTATATTCAGCCGTTAACGGAGGCGAGGAACCAGAGGGAGAATATGCCCCCGAGGGATATTATCTCGCTGAGGATGGGTACTACTACCCTAATGACGAAGGCTATGAAGGTCAAGATGGCTACGAAGGCCAAGAAGGGTACTACGAAGGCCAAGATGGCTACTATGACGGCCAAGAAGGCTACCAAGGCCAAGACGCCTCCACCAACGAAGCCTCATACGAATCATCTACCGCCTACCAAGCGCCCGCCGAAGTAGAACAGCCTACCTACGAGCAGCCGGAAGCTACGAAAACCGAAGCCTACGAACCTGCGACCACAACGCCCGCTGCAGGCGACAATGATAATACGTCGACCAAGTCGGACAGTGATGGTTGCTGCGGCTGTGTGATTATGTGAAGAGACGGGATTGAGGCGGATGGGTTTGCACGGATGGTAATGGAGCAGGTTGGATATAAGTCTGCTCTCATACGGATTGTGAATATTCCTCACTTCGTTTCACAGGCGGGAGACTTGACTTTCCCGAGTTGGAATATCAATAATGGTTTGTTTCCACTAACCAACTGACGTACGAGATTTAACATATCAGAAACTTATAAAATTATTAATCCATCTGCCACCCAGCTCCGACACAACCCACGCAAGATCTTCGTTCAGCATGCTCCGCACACATTTTCCCGTATCATATCAGTTCTACAACGCATGAGTCCAGACCCACTCAACTTCGAAACCCCACTACATACGCTCTCGATCAGCTCCCACACCCAAAAAACCCCAAGCAAATCTCTCCATCTCTCTATTGCATCATATCTCCCCCGTGAAAAGAAGAGCTTCACCTCGTGGTCCTCCCCTCCCATCCCATCCCATCCCATCACATCCCATCCCATCCCATCCCATCACACCACACCCGCCTGCACCCACCGTCGCTCCAACATCCCCATCGCCCATACCCCGTTGTCCACTACCCGACGCTTCGTATCCCCTACCCGCAATTCCCCCCTCCGCGCCTCGGGTCTAGATGTTGCAAACGGAGTAGATATGTCATGCACATTCCCTTCCTCTCCTCCACTCTCGACTAGCGCGGTCGCCCAAGAAAGCCTGGACAGTTCTCGCCATTGACCTAGTCTACCGTTTGCCGAAGCCTTCGCGTCGGAGTTGGAGTTGGACAGTGATGTCATCAAGCCGGGTCGGGTGTCGTAGTATTTGAATGGGCATATTAAGAGCTGAGGGTTGCAGTGGCTGATTCAGTTCGTCGGTGCTTCTGGGCGGGGGAATGAGGAAGGGAGAAGGGTGGTGCGGAGGGGGGTTTGGGGGCTGGGTTTGTGGATGGAGGTGGGTATTGGGATGGGTTGGAGTGGAGTGGAGTGGAAGGGGCGAGGAGTTAATCCCTGAGAGAATATTGTTGAGGAGGTTATCTCATGTCGATTTGGTCCTTGTGACCGTTTTCTATACTCTGGGCTTGGTTTCCTTCCGCGTGGTCGTTGCCAAAACCCTCTATTGTATGTCTTTATCTCCCTTACGCCAACCCCCGAAAGCCTCCAAGTCGCTCCAGCATACCAAAACCCCCAAGCCCAATAACCCCCAATTACCCAATCCTTTTATACATTACTGACCTTAACCCTTCCCTCCTCCCCCCTCCCCTCCCGATCGCTCAACCTCTGAAACTCCCCTCCCCTCGCAACCCCCAACCCCAACTTCTTCAACGGCGTCCCATCGCTCTGCCTCGACCCTTCCATCCCAACATTGATATCCCTTCGAGAATCCTTCTTCGGGGAGAAGAAGCTCGGCAGGATCTTGGGGAAGATGGGGCGGATGCAGGGGAGACAGGCGGAGACCATGCCGATGCAGGGTTCGGCGGACGACCAGATGGTTGCATCAACGGATTCCCCTGTTGGAGACAGGCGGTTAGTTTTCTCAAGGAGGGAGGTGAAGGAGGGGGAGGGGGCCTACAGGGTGGGTCGAAGCCTTTGAAGCGGTTAATTACTACTGCCCTGACGATGCCGATGATGCATGTGCTGCGTATATGCTGTCAGTACACGGACACACTTAAAACGGGGACAGAACAGGACTCACATGCCACCAAGCATAAAAATCCCGCACAACCCCACCTTCTGCGCCCTCCCCATCTTTAACTTAACCACCATTGGGAAAGGCAGCACCAGTAGAATAACATCGCTCAAGAGATTCAGCATCGCCTCCGAAAAATACATCGATGGGCCGTTAATACATTTCCCGCCTTCGACCGTCTTATCCCAATAGTAGCTCATCGGGATGCATTGTAAGCACGAGGTCAGAATGACTACGATACCCCAGGCTATGCTGAAGGCGCCGAGACACCAGGCCCATAGCCTGTAGGTGCGGACGGGGAAGACGCGGTAGTAGAGGAGGAGGATGGAGATTTTAATGGGGGGAATGGAGGCGCCCCAGGAGGCTTCGAAGAGGAGTTGGAGCTAGGAGGAGTTGGGTTCGAATGGTGGTTTCTGAAAGTTCGGAGAAAAGCAGGAAAAGGTGAGCTGACTTGCACATACCTTGTTGTACGTCAAGTGGTCGGAGGGAGAGAGGGTGGAGGCATGACGGCCGAGACCATAGCCGACAGCTGATGCACCATGGTGTTAGCTGATTGCGAGACGACATAGTATCGTGGAGGAATAGCATACCGACACAGGTGCTTATGCAGACCAACAGAGAAAAAGGCTATTGAGCATCAGCACGCTGGTTCTTAGATCTCGTGGATTCGTTCCTCACTAAAGCAATAATAATGGCAATGTCGTCAGCATCCAGGGCCACTTTCTTGAGCCTCCTAGCCACGATACGAAGAACGACAGCAAAGGTAGCTAAGAGGGCAAGGACGACATTCGCTACGAGCACTCGATAGCCTCTGTTGGCATACAGACCATCCTGAGGCTCAGGAGATGATGCCATGCTCCGATGCGATTTCCAACGATTGACGCTCGCGATGCATGGCAAAGAGTTGGATAAAAAGACAGGAGATGATGCATGTTACCAGGTTGAATGAACATGAACGTGAACCAGAATAAGCAAGGCGTCATTTAGGAGATTACTCTGGAGCATAGGATTATGTGGGTGCAACCACGACGTAGTATGTACGGATGGATGGATGGATGGATGGTCCAACCATAATCTGTACGTGTGTGACTGTGTGAGACGAGATACGGAATACCGACAAGCCTTCAATTCCATCAGAAGGGCCGGACCGTGCCGTAATGGAAAGATCGCCCGAGGAGTCCCAACAGATTCATCGTTGTTGGTGTGGCTGGCGCTGCGGCGTCGAGACAAAGCACATTACTGTCCATATTCAGCTTAGTGCCGTGACCTCGCAAATCGAGGTACAAACTGCCGAGCAGTTTTATCATCCCATCCATATCATACCATACCATACCATACCATACCATACCATTCCTAACTCCATAGTCTTCATACGCCAGTTCCGTGAATTGTTTCCCAGATAACGAATTATAGATCCGAGAATCTCCAAGGGCCCGGGATCCATTGTTTCAGAGCAGCAACCGATGAAACTTGCGCAACGGTTTTTGTAAATACATCGTGTCCCTACAATATCGCTGCTCTTCAGACTATTCGATGACTTTCCCGACCAAGAGCCAAACTCTACGTCGATGATTCGTTCAGATCATAGAGCAAACTTCTAATCGAGCAACGGCCCCATTGATGCTTTGCGATTCACCCATCGATTCAGCTCAAAATATGTTTGCCGCGTTCTATCCTTTGGCTGGACCGACAGCTGGTATGCCTTCCTTTTTCTCTGGCTTTGCTATTGACTTCCAAAACTTCCAAGAAGAACAAGTGCCTCCGGCTCGTCAGGATATAGGCCAAAAATGATACCATAGTCCTTGTAGAGCCAGGTTTGATCTTCTGTAAAGAACCCGGTTTAGTCTCGTCTTCACAACGTCGTAATACTCATGTCTTCCGGACCGTTGGCGCCTGGACCCGTGAGGCGACCAGCAACTGTATTGACGATTACTACAAGTACTTCGGTTTTAGCACCAGAAGTTATCGACATACCGAAGAGTGGCGCCCCACTGATCGTTTTCCCATCCACACTAGAGTATATCAAACTTCCGTCTCCTCTCTTATTATAGGCTACCCCCTGATAGTGGATGACATCCGGGTATTTAATACGTGCAGATGGTCTCTGTACTGCCTCGCTAATCACCCCGGTTTTGTTTCCATTACTTACCGCCTGAGGAACATACAGGCTGCCACTATACCCTTCCGGGGAGTGGTCTGTGTAGGCATCAAGGGCCTCCCCTACCGTACGGTGTTGAAGCACGAGTTCTCCGTCACAATCAGACCGTGGGCGCTGATACCTAAAGGCGGCGAGATGAACATGGTACCTCGGAAGGTCTTGGAACAATAGATGCTTTGCGCGAAACCAACCCCAACCTAAGCGATCTATAGAGACGTCGAGGGGAACGCAGCAGATAGCCGGCGGCAGATTGGCGCAGACTTGCCGCATATGGTATTGCTGGTTGGGATCGTTGGCGAAACTAACATTAATTTGCCAACTAGCCTTGATGACGCTGAAAAAGAAGAGTAGGTGAATGATGGTTGAATGCATGGTCGTATGGGCCTATAGTCCCTTTCAACTCTTCTGCTTCTCTCGTCACCTCGTTCGACCAATGCAGCTATATTGGGAGAAGTTGAGGGAGAAGCAGCGTTGAGGGGCAGCAATATATAGACTTCGGTTGAAGGATTAAAGACGGTGCGATGCTACGCTTAGACTCATCGCATAATTTGAAACCACAACTCCATGCGTGTCTAGCTGAGCTTAGACAAGAGGCATGGGTCGATGGGTATATCAGATGATAGTAGACGCTGGGTTGAACGATCTATACAGTTGCACTTGTGTGACAGGGAAGAATGTCGACATTGAGCTAGGCGTTTCTTCTCTCGACATGGTTTTGCCGATAAGTTGCGAAAGTGCAAATAACAAGAGAAGGTCCGAGGGTCGGATTTAATAGTCGTAGCCAACCAAAGCTGATCACCATAGAAAGAAAGATACAGCAACCTCTAAATACAAAAAGTCCGAAAACATTCCTGTAGCATCAAAAAAACCCTCTAAAACGCTAGTGGAAGCTGCGACTCACAACAAGGCGCTGGCTTGATAAACTCAAGGTTCTCTTTCTCACACAGGTAGAAGGTATGGGTTTGGGTAAGGTCGTCTATCAATGGCAGGGTGGCAGGGTGCATAAACAACAGCCGCTCTCACCTCAAACGGGGCTTTGTGTGGAATTATCCTCCTGCACCACGGGGATATAGGGACGAGAAGCTCTAGGATGCACAACGGGTACGGTCGCATAGCAGTTGCAGGTAGGGAGACGTGCGCAAGCTTTGACGTTATTCCAGCGTCAAAGCTTCTTGCGTCAGAGGGTGCAGGAAGCCAATAGAAAACAAGATGCTTAAATGAACAGACAGATTCATTGTTTGCTTGAAAAAGATACCCGCATGGATTGGAAATTCAATGTACAGCTGATGCGACGAGAAAAATCGTGGCAAAGAAACAGATAAAAGTGATCAATCTTGAAATCTTTAATACATAATCCGTCAACTAGTTCAATAGTTGACCTGGGGTATTCGATCTGTGAATCGCTGTTTACTGACTTTCTACACTCTTTAATGCTCTTGATAGAACGTTTGACAAGCAGATACGTTGATGCTTGAGTGGGTCAAAGACGGCTCTTGCTGGGGTTCTATTCACTTTAACAGTAAGGTCAATTAACAATTCTGTAAAATAATTCGAAAACAAATAAAGAGAAGTGAGCGTATATTCAGAAGATTATAACCTTACACCATTCGAAAATCAAAAAATAAGTCGATAACAAGGCACGTCGATTTCATCTCACCTAGGTAAGCTTCGAAATTATAGAGAGTACTAGTTCTAGAAGACCAAGAGCCTATTTGTGCCTTTGAAGATCTCTACTGCGACCGTTGTATTTTCCTGTATCTCTGGCCCTTCTGATGCATTGCTTACTATGTGGCCATCGCTTGAATCTATATCTAAATATCTTCCACATCTTCATGTGAGATGAAATATATCCCAGTCGCAGTGTTGTTTGTCGAGTTCGTCTGGACAGTCTTACCACCCTTCAAAGCCCCATTCTCGACAACACCACCTCCGGGCACCGGATTGCGGTAGAGTGCATTAGCTCCACTCAGGACAGTGAAGTTCGCCAAGCTGATCTCGTTGGCATTCTGGTTGATGATAGTGGGGAGGCCAAAGTAGCGGGCGATCACCGACTCATGGCTTATTTGCAGCTCGTAATAGCCGCGGTAATATAGCTCAGACCATTGCAGCTCACGGTTGTACTCCACAAGGTGACTGCTGGCATTGTTGGCTTTGGCAAGAGTTATGTTCTGGCCATAAGGCGAAGGGCTTGAAACAGCTGTGCCGGCGAACTCGACACCGATACTACCTTTACCCGTCGCTGGGTCGTACTCATGATCATCAAGCCACACAAGATCGCTGACCCAGTTTGCATGGGAATCTCCAGAGATGATGATGTTGTTATTGATCTTATTGTCGTAAAGTGTTTGGAAAGTTCTGTTGCGATTGGCTTGGTAACCGTCCCACGCGTCGTAATCGAGGGGGTTGACATTGCCGTAAGCAATTGACTCATTTATGCGAGAGAATACCGTTTGTGATCCGATCACACGCCACGCGGCCTTCCGTTCAGCGGAGGCAATGAGTTGACCGTAGAACCAATTCTCCTGGCGGCTGCCCATCATTGATCGCCCAGCGTCATTGGAGATGGCATGGACATAATCAGTATTCCAGTACAAGTCCGTAAGAGACCTATCGTAGTGACGGGTGTCTAGCATAATCAGATCCAACAGCGATCCGATAGAGAAGCTCCTCCAGATACGCAGGTTGTCGTCCATTTCAACTTGGCGAATAGGCAGCCACTCGAAGTATGCACGGACAGCATTCATCTTGCGCTGATCGACGCTGACACCACCGTCCAAAATAAAGGAAGCTTCGGTGTTGTTCAGGTCCGCTTCACCGTCACGGTAGGTATTATCAGCTACCTCATGATCATCCCAGACCGGAATCCAAGGAAACTGCTGGTGGCTGAGAAGCAGGTCTTGGTCTGTTCGGTATGTCGCATGACGCTTGCGATAGTCGTAGAGAGTGAAAATCTCTCGATCTGGAAGCGGCACACGTCCGATAGACTGTCCATACCCATACTCCCCGTTCTTGTACTCGTAGATATAGTCCCCAAGGTGGATGACATAGTCAACCGAGTCTTTGCGAGCTGAGTTGCCGTACGCATTGAAAAAACCAAAGGGAAAGTTTGAGCAGGAGTATATTGCGAGCCCGATCTTAGTAACCAAGTCATCTTTCTCGGGAGTGGTCTTTGTACGACCCAGAGTACTAGTGACATTGGAATTGCAGACACTGAATTGGTAATAGTATTGGGAGTAGGGTTTTAGATTTGTAGCTTCGACCTACCATACCATTAGTTGCGCACTCTTCGATGACCAACTGGTCCTGGTCAAATCATACCTTCAGAGTGTAATCGACATCGGAGCTCGTGTATGCTGTTCCCGAATTCACCACTTTTGTCAAAGCTTTATCGGTTGCAACCTTGTAGCTGACGCAAACTGGGGCTGTAGAGACTGGCTTGTGCTCGTCTGTGTCGTTGTAGATTGGTACCGGATTATACAATGGCACATAGCCAGACACGGTCTTATTGCTGTTGACATTGTCTTGCATTGGTGCACATCTTGTCCACAAGATTACCGAGTTCGGGTATGGATCTCCGGAAGCAACGCCGTGAGTAAAATTTAGGCCTGTGGCATTGTATGGCGGAGAGCCTCCGTTACGCCTGTTCACCTTGTTGATTGAGATGCCTAGGCTGGGGTGGTTGTGCGAGGGACTTCCATAGTTGATGTTTCTGGCATAGGAGGCTGCCGCAGCTCCGGCCAAAGCCACAATTGACAAAAGCTGAAGCATGTGGGGCTGCTGCTGTTGATGGTCAATGCCCACCAAAGGGCGGGCGAAGTCTCGCCCTCTTATAAGCCGTGCTCTTAGCCATGAGCTCACGGCATACGATCTCTGCAAGCTTGAGAGATAGCCTGAATTTGGCGTCCCTACTTAATGGTACCTGTACGATATAGGTTGGAACGGGTTCGGTAGCCAATGGGTAGACGGCAATGGAGCATGTCCCCCCCAAGGAGTATTCCGAGGGACCCACATGGTCGTCCCGGCGATTCGCAGAAGTTCTGAATGAGAGCGAGCGTGTGATGGGCCACCCTTGAAGGAATTGCAGGCACTCACAATAAACGTGTGCACCGTTAGACTAGCCCATTGGGCGGTCGAGGGTTGGTGAGTTGAAGTCCTTGAAGTGCGGAGATGGAGATGCAGCTAGCGAGGATCGTGCAGAGAGTCGCAATCTTGGTCTCTAAGTCGGTATCTCCGCGTCGCCATATCGCATAGTTCTAGAACATCAGGGCATAGTACTGCATCTTACTGCGTTGAGATGTTCAGATGAACAGTCAAACTCGCCATCCTTTCGAGAATTGCAAGCATAAAAATGGTAGCTTGTGCGAAAAGAAGAATTGGCCCGAGGAACATACAATTCCACTGATTAGTCTCGGATTTTCATACTTAAAACTACCTTACTGCTGTAGAAGGTACTCTGTACTGTTACTGGTACTTTAGGTTGTTATTTACTGACTCCCTGCGCGTCTGGTTCAAGGCTTCCTACAGTATGTGCTATCTAGACTCTCGTTCTGATTAATTCGCGTTTTATCTGATGTTGGCCTAATACCGTGCCCCATGGATATGTGACGTCCAGATTGGTGATGTTGAAGGTAGCTAAGAGGCTTTCAATATTTATTATGTCTCTAATTTAGGCGGTAAATACGCGAAAGGTACTACAGGCTTCGAAAGAGAATTAAGGGACTGCCTTGGTTTGCTCGTGGATTTTTCAACTGTACATGGCAATCTACCTCTGCTCGACCACTAGCCTGTTGACGTCTGAGCGACGTGAAGAACCCACCAACCTCTCAACTTAACAGCTGAGATCATAGTTTGGTTGAAAGGCAGAATTGACCACCCCAAAGCTCGGACTGCTCGAGTAATCCTGTAGGGTGAACCAAAATGTGTGTGCTTCCTTGAATGCCTGGCATGCCACTGACTTCCAGTACGACTGGGCATTGGCCGTTGACGGTTGTGCTGCGCCTAGACTGTTCCCAGAGATAGGCCATCCTGTTTCGGTAATCCATACCCATGTCCCGGGCTTGACGTTGTTGACAGCACGCCTAGTCGCGTCTACACTGGACCAAAAGGTATTCGAACCATCGTTGATGGAGGCGTCCTGATAGTAAGGGTAGCCATCCGTACCCACAAAATCGCAAGCCATTATGACAGGCGCATTTTCTGGCTTTACCCACGCAGTCCATGTGTCAACATCTGTGATCGGAAGTGAGTAAAAGACATGATACTGAAACAAGATATGAGAAAGACGTACGTCCAACTTCGACGGATCCTGCTCCTACTGACCACAGCATGCCGCGCACATCGTGGATTTGTGAGGCCAAAGTATTGGCATCCGTGTTCCCTCGATAGAGATCTTCGCTACCTACCGAGACGCTTATAATCCAATTATGACCATACTCTTGGACAGCAGCCAGCAATGCTGCTTTCTCGGCATTGAAATGATTCGTATCTTCAGTCCAGACGCCGACAAGAAGCGTCGTACCAGTCGCAATCGCAGCTGGAACCGCGTTGGCGAGAGTATTGCAGTCTGAAGCAGCGTACAACCGGGCGGAAGTGAAATGACCTGGAAGAGCTGCAAGGGTTTGAAAGTCCTTCTGCCAGTCTGCTTGGCTTTTGCAAGCTCCATTGGGAAGATTGGCTCCAAGCTACATGAAGTGTCAGCAAATGTCGCACTTGCCCCCGATTTCAGCTCTTCACACATTAAACCCTTTCCAGTATGCTTGAGCGGTGGCGCTCAACAACAGGAATATTGGGGTAAAAGCAAGTGAGAGCATTGTTCTTATCTAAGATTATTGGGATATCGAATAAGCGGAGCAATCGTCTAGTGTTGTAGGAAACGACAGTGGTGGACGATTGAAAGAACTACAACTAACAACCTATGTATATGGATGAAGTCCGAAGAAAAAGTGCGGATTAGAAGTGTTTATTTGTGTTCAGGGGCCATGAACCAGGATTAGAACAAACAGCGTCATCGCATGCCGGGGGCTAAGGTTCCCTCGGAAAGGGCCTCATGCAGGTCTGATGTCTCGTATTCACTTTTTCAGGCGACGCGGCCTATTTTATCAATTGATATAGCCCTAGCATCCCCCAAGGTGCTTTTACATAGTCGACTACCGGTCCACATTGTCTGACTTCTCATTTTCAGGCTTGGTTTCATCGCAAGAGACAGAAGAGATTCTAGATATACAGTATGACTTGTCCATTACACCAAGAATACTTAGAATATCGTGCAACTCCGCTGGCTGACTCTCGGGCATAGCGATCAATTCTTTAACATAGAACAACCTATATAGCGTTTTACAGCCTCGCAGATACGTCCCTTAGTTCCCTGCTCCCCTGTTCCCTTGCTGTGCTACACAGCCGTCGTAGTCTTAGGCTCCAGCACTGTTTCCTCGGACCGAGTACCATGTTGCTCAATTTCATCGGACAAATCCCTTGAAAGTTGCAAATGGCTGATGGTATTCTATACAGCGCAGATCCTAGCTCGGTTCCGGAGGAGGGCAAATTGACTTGAGGACTAGAACTATGCTGAACATGGAATTCATTCATACATCGGAAACAATGTATGAGAAAGCCTCGCCCTGCGCCGGGAAAAGAATGAAAGAGATATTAGTGACATGTTGCATCACCGATTCGTCTCTGGAATAGGGGTAGGTTGTCGAGTGTTCTAAAGTGATTTGGCTATAGTTCTACGAGTAGGTCAACGTTTTCAGGCAATGTGTAGTTATAGATGAAGATAGCTCTGTACTGGCCCGTCAATGGAATTTTGGAATCATAAGTGGATCTGTCAACTGTCAAGTCACTCATTGTCCTAGGGTGCCTAGGATTTGAAAGTTATGGTAGGGAGAGGTGCTAGCGCCGGAATTTGGTCGGAGTTTTGAGAATCGCGTCACTGGCTCCCAGTATCTTCTACATGACTTCGTTGGCCAAAGGTAAGGCATTATGCTGTCGGCTTTTACTGCTCGACCTATCGTCGAGCTCAAGCAAAGGGATAAGTCGAAGATTGAGTCCGTTTTGGCATATGGTGAGCTCAGCCTGCACAGATGAAGGTCCAGAATTAATCGAACCTCCGCAGGGGACCGTTTACTTGTCGGCCTAAACACGGGCAGCCTTCGTGTCTATAGAGTCAATGAGCTTATCGATGATCCGCACGAGCAGGATGAACAGACAGCCGCGAATGGGGTATCGTCGCAGCCGAAATCCAATCCTGTGGACTTAATGCGGGAGCAAGAGAAATTTTCGAAATACAGGATTGAGCAACTAGCCATTGTCAAAGAAGCCAATATTCTGGTCTCTCTCTCTAACGGCTACGTCTCCACGCACGACCTCCAAACCTTCGAACTGCAAGAGACGCTTATCAAGACCAAAGGGGCAAGTGCATTTGCGGTAACGTCGAATATAGTCAAGGATGCCTCAACCGGGATACCATCGATCGTCTCGAGACTTGCTGTCGCTGTCAAGAGGCGGCTATTACTTTGGTCATGGCAAGATATGGAGCTTGCTTCCGAGACCTCTGAGCTTACTCTAGTCACTGGCATAAAGACGCTCACTTGGGCAACTGGGACGCGACTTATAGCTGGCCTCAGCTCAAGCTATGTTCTTGTGGACGTGATATCATCAGCGATTACAGATATCGTCGGCCCAGGAAGTATAGGCGGCGCACCCGGGCAAGATGGAGGGCGGTTCGGAGGCGTTGGTGTTGCTAGCATGGGATATATGGGTATGGGAGGCATGATACCGAAGCCTCTTGCAACGAGACTTGGCGAAGGAGAAATACTACTAGCTAAGGATATCAATACTCTTTACATCGACACCGATGGGAATTCTCTAGGGCGGCGGCAGATACCATGGTCTGTTGCACCGGAAGCGATTGGCTACTCCTACCCCTATCTATTAGCCCTCCAAGCAACTAAGGGGACTTTGGAGCTTCGAAATCCGGAAACTCTGAGCCTCCTCCAGACTATCTCGCTACCAGGTGCGAACCAATTGCACGTGCCCCAGCCGAATGTGAGTCTAGCGCATGCTGGTAAAGGTTTCCTTGTGATGAGTGAACGCTGCATCTGGCGAATGAGAGCCCTAGACTACGATTCCCAGATAGATGCGCTAGGTGAGGCCGGCAAACTCGATGAAGCCATAAGCCTACTTGGTATGTTGGAGGATGCTTTGCTAAAAGACAAAGAGGGCCGCCTTCGAGAGATCAAGATGTTGAAAGCACAGATTCTCTTCGATCAAGGAAGGTATAGGCAGTCGCTCGATCTTTTCACCGAGGTCGCTGCTCCGCCGGAAAGGGTCATCCGCCTATATCCTCCATTGATTGCTGGAGATGTCTCTGTTTCATCTAAAGAGCATGATGCCGACAACAACATCTCGGCAAATGGAAATAGTACAGAGGGCAAAGCAGCGATGGTAGACGAAAAGAACGAAGACTCGTTCTCTGCTAAGCCATCATCGAGCCAGCCAAGCGGTAGTGATACTGGTAGCGTAAGGGGCGGGGATTCAGGAGCGTCATCTGCTGGGAAGGCGCTGGGTCAGTAACCCCCTGTAACAATAATACGGTACTAGACTGATAGGCCTGTAGAAGGAAAGGACTTGAAAAGCGCAACCGAGGAACTGCGGCCCTTTCTGGTGTCAGCGAGAACTAAGCTGCAGCGACTTCTCAATCCTGACGGAACTCTCAAAGATAAAGGTCTTAACGAGGCCCATGAGCCAGAGGTTGGATCATTGCTAGTCAAGCAGTCCTCTGATGGAAGCCAAGAACAGGGGTTGCTCGATACTGCTGGGCTTGTGGATACAACTCTCTTTCGTGCATATATGTTTTCAAGTCCGTCTCTGGCCGGGCCGCTCTTCCGGATAGACAATTTCTGTGACCCTGACGTGGTCAAAGAAAAGCTTATAGAGACTGGCCGGTACAATGATCTAATCGACTTCTTTCACGGCAAGCACCTCCATCGTCAGGCGCTCGAATTGCTGCAGAAATTCGGGCAGGCTGAGGCAAATGAAGGGTCTGCTCCGCATCTCGCTGGGCCGCAGAGAACAGTCGCGTACTTGCAGAACCTTCATCCAGATATGCTTGGTCTAATGTTGGACTTTGTAAAATGGCCTTTAAAAAAGGATTCAGAACTTGGCATGGAAGTCTTCTTAGCAGATACCGAAAACGCGGAAAGTTTACCGCGTAGCAAAGTTCTAAAGTTCCTGGAAGGAATTGACAGGAAATTAGCAATCAGGTATCTTGAGCACATAATTCATGAGCTCAATGACACAACGCCCGATTTCCATCAAAGATTGGCTGAGAGCTACATCGAACGTCTCAATGCGGACGATTTCGAAAACGAGGAGGAGCGAGATGTATGGAAGAAGAAGACACTCGAGTTTTTAAGAACAAGCAGTAATTATCAGGCTTACAAGGCCCTTGGTCAACTCTCAAAGGATGGTGTGTTGTCCTCATCAAGGCCTCTGAAGCATCACTTGCATTCGCTAACACATTGGATATAGATCCAAATCTGTATGAAGCGCGAGCTATCGTGCTTAGCAGCATGGGTCAGCATAAGCAGGCCTTGGATATCTATGTCTTCAAACTTAGAGACCCGGCGAAAGCTGAGGAGTAAGGTTCCACGTGATCACCATCTCACTACATTGCTAATTGGCCCTTCAGGTACTGCAACCAAACCTATCTGACAGAAGTATCTTCACCGCCTTCGTCCCCAACAAAATCACGTCGACCGTCGACCATCGAAGGCGAGGACGTCTCGCCTTCAATTTACCATAACCTTTTGTCCCTATACCTATCTCCCCCCTCACCATACGAGCCTCAGTGGGGACCGGCGCTCGAGCTCCTTGCCAAGCACGGTGCACGTATGCCAGCATCATCTACATTAGACCTAATTCCAGAGATCCTGCCCATTAAAAAGCTCGAATCCTACTTCCGCGGGCGGATACGCTCCGCCAATACGACTGTGAACGAAGGCAGAGTGGTGGCTGGGTTGAGAAATAGTTTGGCCTTCAGCGAGGAAGCCAAGTTACGTTTGGGAGATAGTAATCCGGCTGGTAATGGTGGTCGAAACCGCAGGGTAGTGATTACAGAGGATCGAGTGTGTGGAGTCTGTTATAAAAGGTTCGGAGGTAGTGCGATCAAGGTGCTTCCAAAGTAAGTCAATCCCGTCGGTTCCTTTGTGGTTGCTGACTCTCGGTAATGCAGCAATGCTGTGGTCCACTATGGATGTTCGACCCGTTAGGAAGCGATACAGTGGACAAGGGGAGGTGTTGCTCCTATATCTTGATGTTCTGGAGTTCTTACGGCCGAGGGCGTTCCTTGCATGGAAGCACGCTTTGCTGCCTAGATACCCCAAGTTCCGATTCATGTTTGGTCTCCATATAAATCCAAGTAGATCCTGACCCTTTCCCTTGCAGCAGTCCCTTTCTAGCCATCATCTTCAACATCCTCTTCCCCATATTTCTCCTCCTCCTGCTTATCATCTACCTTCAGCCCTGCCTTAGATGCCAGAACCTTATCCTCTTCCATTTTGCTTGTCAAGAAAGTATTCACCTCCTCCTGTAGTTGTGTGATTGATTTTCGCAGTGCGGACAGATACTGTGTTTTCGCGGCCGTGGAAGGGGTTGATGAGGTGGGGAGGGTATGAAGGAAAGGTTTAGAGGAGCTGGGAGATCGGTAATCGGCTTTCAGAATCGTGCTTGATGGCTTGCCATTGAATTCCGAGGACATCGTGGACTTGTAGGGTTGTGATGCTTGAAGGAGTCTTGAGATGGAATAGGTGAGATAGAGGTGTCGGTGGGGCGGAACATTTTCGGAAGCATTCAGATGTTCCGCCCCTCCAAGATTTCTATTTTACCACTTAGTGATCGTCAGCCCAAATCACTCACGTGCAATGAGTCGCTATAGGGAACCTTTACCGCCAATGCATGTAGTATCATTCACTGGTTTGGGCTAGGTTGGTGAAAGGAATTCTGCCCAGGAGTTCGCGTACCTGCGCTCGCTTTCGACATGAATTCGTCAACCTACAGACGACCTGGCGCTTTCTCTCCACGGCCCTCGACTCCTGCGGACCCATCACAGAGGCGACCCGTCAGCACTGATCCTTCCGAGAGTGACTCGTCCAGCTCGTCACAGGTTACTACCCTGTCCATAGACAAAAGACCCAGCAATTCACAGCAATCGCAGTATCCTTCACCTCGACCCTCGGGGTATCCTCGTTCCAATTCGAACTCTAGTACAACGTCCGTGAACAATTTCTCTAGACCAACAATACCGCATGCCAACAGTGATCTTCCTTCTCGGAAGAGCTCACCACTAATTGGGCCAGACCTGCAAAGGCACAAGAGGCAGCATTCTCAAGGCTTCTTCGAGCCGTCTCTCCCTACGGCAACATTGGCAGATCACGCAGCAATGGCGAAACTTACTGCCTCTCAGATAGCCGCGCAAGCTGCAATGCAACATCAGTCATCTACCCAACACGCCCGAAAGCGCTCACAGACCGTTCCCAGCCCACAATCTCCACCAGAGCCTGCAACTGGAAGGCGCAAACCTCCACCAATCCAGACTGTACGTGATCCATCCAGAATGCCAAGCGGCCTAGGTACACCTACCCAGCAATATTACAATGGACTTGTTGGCGGAAACACCGCTGCAGCGACTACTGCTGCTAATGCTGCTTTCCCACGAACTCCTCAGCTTTCGCCCGGGTTGACAACATTCCAGGCGCCAACTGAGAAGGAACATAAGCTGAAGACAGAGAGATCTAAGATGAAGCTGTTCTCCAAACCGAAGCAGCTAGCGATATCGAGCAATAAAGAAGTGGATCATAAGGACAGACCGTTGCCCTCTCCTAATAAGATGGGGCCATCTGGTTCAAGTGGACTTTCAAAGATCATCAACCCTTCTATGGCTAGCCTCGCTGATTCCATGACAACTGGGGGAGCGCCTTCTATATACTCTACGAACAATGCATCCACCTCTACTTTGGTCCCTGCAAACCATGAGAAGGAGAAAGAAAAAGCACACAAGCACCATTTCCTCTCACGCCAAAAGAACAAACTCAGGGAAAGAATGGATGACCACGCTCTGCCGCTGTCTTCGGCATCAAGTAATTCCAAACCTTTGGACCCCAGTGCGCCGCAGTCGCTGTATTCTTTCGCGCCAGCATCCCCAGGGCCAACGGCAGCATCGTTTGCAAAATCTGTGAGTGGTTTAGATCTTCGGCACGGAGGCCGTGCACTACGCGAAAAGAAGAAAGAGGAGAAAGCCGCAGCGATCCCGCCTTTCGAGATTAGGAGGCCGGAGGCGGACCCTTCAACGAACCTGAGTACTTCTGCCCCTGGGAACGCGTCCCTCGCAGGCGTTCATTCAGTTGATGTACCTGGCCAGTCCATTCTGCAGGGATTCGGTCTAAATAATATGAGTCCAGAAGATGCTTGGGACTTTCTAAAAGCGAAGATATTGATCATATTCGAAGGTGAGGAGCTTCGCATGCCAGTAGAAGACCTCAATCGACTTGTATCAGTACATATCCAGCGGTGTATATCAAAGCGGCTTCCAACTATCATCATCGACGATCTTCGCGACATGCTACAAACTGGCTTCTTGTCGCTAGACCAGACCCTTAGGGGAGTACCCGATCAAGGGCTAGTTACACAGCTAGTGAACATCTGGCTTCACGTGTTTGGAACAGTCTTACCCTACATGCAAGCTGTCTTCCTACCACTTGATCTCGAATTCAAGGGTCACGGTACAATCTTGTCGCCACAAGAAGCTGCTGAATTCTGGGGTGCAAACCCGGACTCTACTGAAAACGCGTTTGGCAACGAATTTGATGTGAGGAGGATTGTGCTGATCTCATACCGCGACAACGTCATTTTACCTCGCCATGACTCGTTGAAGGCTACTTTCTCACGCCTTAGTTTAGAGAGCATTAATGCGGGTGTCAATGTCAGCAATGAAAGTCCTAATCCTAGCGGCCGGCCTGGCACAGCAGCAAGTTTAGATCCCGCCTTTGCAAGCTTCAACTCTCAAGGCTCGACACTTCTTGGGGACACTGCTGGTGCGAGAAGCCGGGCCACGTCGAATTTATCTGCTCCCGAGTTGCCTCCCTTCGCTTCCCCGTCGGCTCGGAGACACGCACCACTAGATAGCTCGCAGGTTACCGAGACTGTGGGAAGAATGCTTCAATGTGTCACTGTACTAGCAAGCGTCCAAAGCGGCGATGATGCTCAGCTCAAGATGGAGGACCTGGCCAAGGCACTCAAACTCAACTGGCTTGGAAGAGGCCGGACCGGCAGAAATAGGAGAGGATTTGTTGGGGCGAGAATTAGACCGCCGATTGTGCATGGTAATTCTGGAGTTCAAACCGAGCACGTGGATGAGAGCAGGAGAGCAAGCATGTTGTGAACCCTGTATGATGCGAAGACACGAGGAATAACAAGCCCGTCACTCATAGAATCCCAACCATGCAGAGACGAAGTATGGCCCTACTTGCAAGATTTCAGGATCTTATCGCCCTGGACGGTGACGCTTCCAGTACAGCTTTCGATGTTACCCACCATAGTGGGACAGAATTTATTTTATGTTGATTGAAACCCCAGGCCTCACATGAACGAGGTATGCCGAAACCTCCCCGTCTTCCAAGAACGTATTGGAGCTAAAGTATCATACAGGTCATAAAACAGCATTTATTATTCTGCGAATAAGCAATCCACCAGTACATGCTTCCAATTCAACGTAAAGCCTAGTATGTGTGATCAGTGCCTACATCACCTTTCAGCTTTCTAGAGCATGGAATCCGTGCAGAGTATTTCGAAGTCCCGCCGTTCCGCAATCGAGAGGTAAGCTCGACGTGTGACGAAGAGTCTTCTGCTTTTCGAACTCAAGAGCCTACGTACTGAAGTAGATAGTCCTTTTCGAGGGATGTGGTAGAGCGTGCTAAACCGTCCTGCAAATTTGCAAAACAGAAATGCACGCGGTAACAGTTGTCTTGGGTACAATAAGTACCACTAAGCCTGGACCCCCTACAATACTGCATAGCCGCCGGGGCATGGCTTGTGTATGAATCGTTCAAGATAAAGCTCAGGTTAAGTTGAGACTACGTACCGTTGGGATGGTCTATCAAACATTCTACCTAGCTTGATATAACCCTTTGCTTATACGCCTATCCAGACCGCTTTAGCGTGTGTTGGTTGTTATCTCCTGATTATCTAGTACCGCTACTTCGCTCTCGCCCCAAGTATTCCTTATATCCATACTTTATATACCGGTGATTGTTAAATAGCGCTTGGTGCCATTTCTGGCTACAGTACTTTTAGCGCATACTAACACTATTCCAACTCGATCTCTATTTTAGGATCATGCTTGATAAGCTTTGATAGGAACATATGGATACCTTTCAGGCAATCTTATTGTTGTTCAGTTGCTCAAATGTCCATGGCAGAATATGGAACGGTGCAAGCTACGAATCGCCGAAATTGCTATCCTGGCTCGAAGCTTAGCACAACAGATTCTGATGGATTTGGGGCTAGAGCCCGTCTGGGATCAAGAACATGTCTATGTTCCTTCTTCGCGGGTCCATGGTCTCAAGGCCCTGGTTTTGCAACAAAGACTACAATCGCCGAGTCTACTACAACGACGCCTTCATTCTACGTTGCTGACACCTTCACATGTTCTTTGTCTGGTCGCAAAGAGAAAACAAAGCCGTTATTGTATTACCCGACAAGCCATTATTCTTGGTGAGGGAGGCACGGCTTTGTTGTTATCCGAGTTATCAATGGGGACACCGTCCAGAGAAGACCCGTAAAAACCTTCGAATACATAAACTAATACACCGTGAGATACTCGGCAACTTATCAAAATGAGTGCCCTCAATTATGCCAAAAGTCCGACCACCGATGAGGGCGTTGAGCGCTCTATCAACGCTATCACGACAGCAATTAATGATATTACAATTTCCGAAGCGCAGAGTCAGGAAAACATTGCTGTGGGGTCTAGTTCTGGTCATACAGACGTCGATTCGGTGTTAGCGGAGCTTTCTTCATTATATTCGAATCTCCTCACCCCAAATGCCTTTACTGTTGCAAAGTTGATCGATGACCTCAGCAACAAACGCAAGAGGTATGCACTCATCAGATTTCTTTTTGATGATGCCAGGCTGAAGCTCGAGGGCGCGAAATCATTCTTCACAAGGCTCTCGGAGGAGCAATACAATGTGCTCATACAAATCCTTAACGAATCCTCGCTGCCGCGCTTCTGGAGATATCTGAAGATCTGTGCAGACATCGAACTTGGACAGTGCCGTCACCTGCCCACAAAAACAGGCCATGCTCCGGCGTTGATAGTTCGGATTCATAACCTCCCCAACACATTATTCGACGCAGCTCAAGAGACAGTTGTACCTCGCGTACTTATGTCATCAATGCAACGGCTAAAAGGTCTGCCTGTTGATCTACTCGAACCTATCCAACGTGGAATGGTTTGGGTTGTTGACGACGGTCCACCGGCTGTGTCAACGGACTTGATATACCGCATGCCAACTCTTCAAATCTGGAACATTCTTGCTGTACAGTTACGGTTCACTCTGAACGACTTATCTGTCGAGGGCGGGCCACTGACCGCAGGAGTCGTAACAAGGGCGGACCAAGGCCTCGACGAAGCCATGGGCCGATTGAGCATGAATGGTAACCTGGTTACCGAGTTGGTGAAAGTCTGGCAGGCGAAGTACGATCAAATAGCGGTACTTCGACTTGAGAGCCTCATAGTTGATATGACCGAGGCTTATAGCCCGGACGGGGCATTCCTAGGTGTCGATGTTGCGAGGAGCTTGCCGCGGTTCATCCATGGATGTCCGCGTAACTTCATGGTCTTGGCACCAACTGAAGATTGGAAGGATGAAATCTATAGTATCCTGGCCTAAGGCAGCCACGAGCCGGACAGCGCCAGAGCTTTCTCCTTGACTTGTTTCGCAAGTCCTTCTTTGCCTCTTTAAATACTCACGATACCCTCCACATATATTGAAAATCTGTGCAATTCGTATTTTACTTCTCCATCTTGCAGTCTCAATGTTTTGATCTTGCTGGTTTTTCTGTTGCCTATGGACTTTGACTATAATAGCACCCCTTGAAATTTTCCACGCCGAGCTAGTTGACCGTAACCCAGTCGGCTCTGCTGTAGCATTGACCCTTGAATTATATACTCAAGGGCAAATCAACCCTGGGAGATAAGATCGTTTCCGGTGAGCCTCAGAAATAAGGGAGAATGCCTTTCCTAGATTCACCAATTTTGATGAACCAAAGCGCTGCTCTCATTGTGGAGTTGAGATCATTGGTCTATTTTATATAAAGGATGCTGGCGTACAAGCTTATCGTTGTTATATCATGTGCTTCCATCAGCTATACCTCGCGGCCAAGCTCTATGACAGCTATCACATTTTCCGAAGGATGGATTGCTCACTAGCCATTATTCCATGAATCCTGTCTCCTCGTTTGTTTGCAATACTGGATCCTGGAAGTAAAAAGTGTTGATGAGGTGACAACGGAGGCTTGGCACAAGACATGGCCGTGTCAACACCGTCACTAATGAATTTATACTCGTTGGCACCTATATATTCGACTTTCTATCCGCTGTGTCGGACTCTTTTCCTACTCCGTACAACGTCCGGTCAAAGGCTTCGATAAGTCCTAATATAGACTTTGCCCGAATAATTTTCGAAGCACACGTACCCAGCCAAGCCACTCAAGATGGTTTTGACCACGATTCAGCAGAAGAGCGTGGCTGCACAGTTCTTCGCTGACACGAACGGCGATGTCGATGATGCTACGACATCATATGACATGATAAGTTATGGAGACGACGCAGTAGTCATTCGAAGAACAAGCCGCGGCACCGATTACAAAACGGTGGATCTTTCATCCCCGAATCCTACTGCATTAGCTGTAAAGCTTCGCTGGCTAGTCAGTCTTCTTGTTTGGACTCTATATGCCTTGGCTAGAAATCTGTGCTGGCTAGCTAGTGTTCCTGTTCAGATTATAGGATTCCTGCAGGAGGTCATTACCGAATCTCAAATGGATAGAGAGGGTATGATTCCGCGTTTATGGGTAGCTCTATCCCCACAAAAGCGAACGCTGCTTACGGACCACATAAACGTGATGTCGGAAGCTCACATCCATCGGCTGAAGACACTTCTCGCTCGGCTCCCAGATAAGAGATACTTGGAAGTTGTTGACCTACTCGAGAACGCAAGTAGTTGCCGCCTTGGTCACTATCTAGCGATATGTGTTTCGACAACGGATGTCAGTGAAGTTGACAATGCGAGAGGCATTCACACGGACGAGCATATGGGCGTCCCTAGCCTGATCGAGAGAACCTTCTCGAAAGACGAACAACATAAGATAGCGTTGCATCGGGCCAGAGAGTGGTCAGAGCTCCAGGACCGCATTTGGAGACTACCGGCGGAGCTGCAATTAGAGATCGAGGAGAAACTTTACCAGGCTGCTTTCAGCCCTGGAAAGATTTTCCCACATCAATACCCTACGGCAAACGGCAGGTTTAGACACTCAGGTCGGTTCTACGATCCTCCAGCTCCTAGAGTGCTCCTCGCTCTTGACCGTCGCAACTATGCAAAATACTATAGGGAGCTGTGGTCCGGTAACACGTTCATCATCGGCCCTGGGGAAAACTTCGCAACCACCTGCTTTCTATCCGGCACTCTACCGGATTCTGCCATCAAAGCGATTAGATCCATTGAGCTTCGCTTTACCACAAAAGATTATGATGGTGCAGATGCGAGAGTTGACCCAATTTGGGGCGGGACCGTAGCGCCGCGTAGAGTATACAAGAACGAAGATATACTAGATATCATGCGGCAGTACCAGATGGAGGCTGACGACACTGAAACAGAGCTATTCATCATCTGGTTCGCAAAACTCCAAATCCTGGCGCGGCACCAGGGGCTCGAGGCGCTTTCGGACCTGACGCTTGATTTTACCAAAGCGTACGGGCTAGACGGCGTCTATCTGGGAGGGAAATTCTGCGCGAGACGAGATCTACCAATCTTTTGGTACGGCCTGCCGGTGAATTTCACAATCAAGGCGCCAACCGACGAGTTAAAGGACGCAATACTCGCTAGATTCGTTACCGTCAATCACTGAGTGGCGAAACTGTATTGTTGCAACGTCACTGGCAGACTTGGTGCTTGGATCCGGAGGCGCTGGGAAGGCAGTCAACGTATAAATCAGCATAGGATCCTTAACAATACAATCATGTCGTGGTCTAGGCTACTTGATACTCTCGACAGATTACACGGTAGTGATTATGCCCCTTTTCTGATATCCAGTATTCAATGAGAGTAGCATTAACCAGACAAGCTCGCATTTTCTCAGCCTCGAGGCATGCTTTCCCATTCGCACTTTAATAGCCCAGTTCCAACCTATGGCATTTTCTCTTAAGGTATAAGATCACCATTGTTAACCTTGAGGATTATACGATCTTAATTTCTTCACGGAAACGACAAGCCAGGAAGGTATGAACCATGCTAACATATCCCCTCCTTACGCATGGTGCTTGAAAGGAATTGTTTCTTGCTTCGCAGTAGCCCGATTTATGATTTAATCGAATGCAGTCATAGTCTTCACGAATGCACGATGGAATGCACGCCAAGGAGGTTAAGGTTAACTTCTTGATTCACATATCGTGTTCTCGTGCCTTGGTGGCTAACACAACTATATGTTTTGGTGTTGGGTCAGAGCATTCACTTCACCCTACTTTAATCTTATCAATAACACTCCAACTAAATTCAGAATCCACAGTACATGTTGTAAATCCTCTCTTCTCAACTTCAAATACTCCCGTCGCGGATCCCTTTTTCCAACGCGAACCATCTGTGTATACTACAACGGCCGTACTGGCTACCCCCGCCTCTAATTTTGGTTTTATCTTTGGCTCAGGACATAGATCGCTGCTCAGAGAAATGGAGCCCAAGGAACGTCACCACATAACGTCACTGAAGGGAATCAAGGGTAAGTGGCATTATGAAAGGTCCCTGCGTTCACGAGCACTTGACTAAAATCCCTTAGGTCAACTTACTGCTGCTGTTCCAAATTACATAAGAAGCCTCTGCAAATATGAACCCCTATGGCTTGGCGATATCGATGCAGAAATCAAGGCCTATCATGACTTAAGTAAAAAGGGATCCAAACCTATACCTGTATGTCTTGACTGTTTGCAAAGTAAACCATGGTACTGATCCAAGCAAAGACAATGTCAACGGCTCATAATGCTCAAGAGATGTTGTTGTTGTTGGGTTTTCTCGATCGGGTTACAAAAAGCCGTCATGGTTGGATGATAGAACTCTATGCTCGATGCGGCGGTATGGACGTTAGGAGATTGGTCGGTCATGTAGTTTCTACGCTGCACTACAATGCTGATGTTTCAGTAGGCGTTCCTGAAGCTCCACATGTTTCTGTCAGATGAGAAGCGTGATCAGCTGGCTGAGATCGTATATCTGATGTCTAAAGAACGTTTCTGTCGGTTCAAGAAACTCATGTTCAAGCTTCCCGGCAGAAGAGCTGAGCCCTTTGCCGATACACTCGAACGAGCAACTCACTGCCAATTTGATCTCTATATTAGAGTCCTCAGCACTACCGATTTTCCGTGGAAAGGCGAGAAGCCTGAGGACGAGGGCCCGGATACCGTTGATCGATCTGTTACCAAACAAACATCGATGCCCCCAGAATTGGAAGAGACGGGGGACGAGTGGCACACACTGCAGCAGCATATTATCAGTCTACCTGGCGAATTACGAGACATGATTGAGGAATCTCTCTGGGAGATCGCTTTCCGTCCCGGTCAAATTTTCCCTCATCGCAAGCAGGCCTTTGATAGCATGGAAGGAAAAGCCTATAATCCGTCTGTTACTCGGTTATTCCTCGCAATGGACAAGGCGCTGTATGAATGGATCCGGATCAGATTTTGGTCGGAGAACACGTGGGTGATCGGATATGGCGACGAAGAATCCACAATGGGCTTCCTGAACCATGTTCCAATAATCACAGCCACTGAAAACGACCTTACTGATATTGAATTTCCCAGTGTTCACCTTCCTAGAGCCCGGCTTCATCTCGAACTCCGATTTTCCAGCAAAGACTTGCCCGGAGCAGCAGATCATTGCCACGAAGTCACTAGTGCTGATCTAGAGTATCGCTCACCACATAAAGAGCCCGATATCCTCAATTTCCTGGATGCCTATCGATGGAATGTTAGATTTGTTGCAAACCAACTCAACTTTCTCTGGTCCGAGAAGTTCCTTCGTATCGCCGAGCTCGCTGACTTGGAGGAACTGACACTAGACTTTACCGAGGCCTTTGCACCAGGCAATGAGTTCATTGGGACGAGGTTTGCTCGACGTTGGCCGGCGTTTACTCATGGAGTACCGCCAGTGTGCTATATCCGGGCGCCAACCGACGAGTTGGCGCGAGAACTCTGCGACATTATTGGAGACAAATGAGTACCGAAGGTTCTCTCGTAGTTCAGGATTTGTCAGATCGAGCCTACCATCCTGAATATCAGACAAGGACTCTGTGGCTAGCAGTGTTATCAGCCCCTCGTGCAGCATTCGAAGTTCCCACGCTTTCTCCTGCGTGCACCTTCTCTGGCATCCTGACTCAGGAGATTGGACAAACGGTACATTATCGCTGGAATGGCTGAGAGAACGTAAAGGTGCTTTGAAGTAACAGAAGAAACTGGTGAAAATCAAAAGCACTTTTCTGTACCTACCTCTACCGAATCTGCTTGCAATTCGTTCTCGTTAGTTAAACACAACCAATCAATGCAATACCAGTTTCATTTCCTCAACCGTTCAGGATCCTCAGTACAAACTCGTAACCCAACAACAGATTCAATAAACATCTGCACGCACGAACGACGTTGGCAAGGACTTAACCTCATACCATCTAGGTCAACATGCCAAACGGCAGGGAGATCAATAAGAAGAACCCTCGCAAGAAAGTCGGAAAGTCTCCTTGCTTCCCTTGACCCATTCATCCTTTACACTTCCAACATAGTCCGTAACTAATCCTCACCTAGGCCCACAACCTCGCCCTCACCAACCCCCACCAGTCAGTCCAAGAAGCAACCGCTCGCGGGGCACAATCTCAAGACTCGAAGCGATCCGAGAATTCCTCCCCCTCAACGCCTCTTCTCTTCCATTTATCCCCCCGCCCCCAACTCCACCCATACTCCCACCTTACTACAGTACCATCCATAATGCCCTACCACCCCAGCCAGCATACCGACGACTTTTGTCCTCTCCAACTCTCGACCTGCGTTCCTAGCCAAGGACAAGAACCCCACCCACCCACACCGCTCCAACAACAACAAACTCCACTTGACACCCCCGAACCCAAGCAGGGAACCGCCCAGCGAATCGTGTAGGAACGAGCAGAAGAGGGACGATCATTCGAATTTCACTGGGTTTACCAAAGCGATTTTGAAGAAAGGAAAAAGCTAGGGCGCCGTTTCCGTTGATGGGGGGGTTTTTGGAGACGGGGATGGACAGTTCGCTCGTGACAAAATTATCGCTAGTCCGGAAATCCGATCGAAAAGAAATATATTCGTGGTCGAGGAGCGGGAGGGTATGAGGGGCACAAACGGCCATGCATCTAGCAGCACAGTTGCAGTGATAACGAAACTTTCCCCAGGCGGGCAAGGGGAAATACTTGTTTGAGAGTCTTTTATAGAAACCGGTGTACTGACTGGATGGTTAACTTGCGGCGTAGAGTCTTTCTGGGTCGGGGGATCAGGACAACGAAAGGCGTTCTATTGTACAAAACAGGGAATTAACAAGATGCTGAAAGGGGTTGCGGACTTGGTCTGCAAAAGGAAAAGGAAAAGTCTATCAATGCATGTATATAGCCTGTGCTCAATCACTTTTAGCCTCCCACTCTATCATGCTATCAACACCTCTCTCCCCCTCAAAGTTCTATCACCCCCCGCCCGATCTAAAACATGAAACCAAAAACCAGGAAACTCACAGCACACCCTCAAAACCTCAAATGCCATCCGATCGCCGGCCCAATCTTCGGCAACTCATCCGCCACGCTCTGCACATCCTTATCCCCCCTCCCACTCAAACAAATCACAATATCCTTCCCCTCGCCCATCTCCTTTGCCAGCTCAATAGCGCCCCACACCGCATGCGCCGTCTCCAGCGCAGGGATAATGCCCTCGAGCTGACTTAATAACCTGAAGCCCTTGAACGCCTCGGCGTCCGTGGCAGCGATGAATTTGGCGCGCTGGTTGTCTTTCCAGCTGGAGAGTTCGGGGCCGACGCCGGGGTAGTCGAGGCCGGCGGAAACGGAGTGGGTTTCTGAGATTTGGCCATGTTCGTTTTGGAGGACGTAGGTGCGGACACCGTGAAGAACACCCTTTGTGCCGCCAGTGAGGGTCGCACTGTGACGGGATGTGTCTATGCCGTCACCGCCAGCTTCGACGCCAAGGAGGCGGACGCTAGGGTCGTTGGCGAAGGGGTAAAACATCCCTACCGCGTTGCTGCCGCCACCGACGCATGCTGCGACGGCGTCTGGGAGTTTACCTTTGAGCTTGTGCATTTGCTCTTTGGTTTCGTTGCCGATAACAGATTGGAAAGTACGGACGATTGTGGGGAATGGATGGGGACCGATGGCGGAGCCGATGATGTAGTGTGTCGTGGAGAGGTCGACAACCCAGGCGCGCATTGCTTCGTTGACAGCATCGCGGAGGGTCATGGCGCCTGCTTCGACAGCGACAACTTTGGCGCCGAGGAGCTTAATGCGAAAGACGTTGAGGGCTTGGCGACGGACGTCTTCAGCGCCCATATAGATTGTGCATTTCATGCCGAATTTGGCGCATACGGTAGCGGTGGCTACGCCATGCTGACCAGCTCCTGTTTCAGCTATAATTTCAGTTTTGCCTAATCTTCGGGCGAGTAGTATTTGACCCAGGGCGTTGTTGATCTTATGGCTTCCGGTATGGTTGAGGTCTTCACGTTTGAGCCAGATGTTGGCTCCGCCTGCATGCTCTGTCAGACGATTTGCAAGGTGGAGTTGACCAGGTCGGCCCATATATGGGTAGTATGTGCGATACTCGTCCCAGAACTTCGGGTCGTCTTTTGCTTTGTTGAAGCCCTCCTCTAGCTCTGCTAAACAATCCATTAAAGACTCGGGAACGTATTGGCCCCCAAACTCTCCAAATCTTGACGGAACAGCAACATTACCACCATTTGTGTTCAGAGCTTCAAGCTGGTCTACTAGACCGGGCTCAGTGCCTCGCTGCTCTTGAGTTATGACCTCGTCTGGTTCGACTCCATTCCCAGCGTCCCCGTGACCATTCTCTAATCGTTCTTCTGTATGAACACCATTACCATTGACTTGATGACCATTGACCATTGATTTCTCTTTTTCCATGGCGTGCTTGACACCATTCGTGACATCATGACGCCCAGCCTTCTGGCCAGTCAGCTCAGAACAGTACTCTTCTACCTTTTTCGAACCCCGTCCAGCAGGGGCATTGGCTAACGTTGTAATGATTTGACTCCCGACAACGACGCCCTCTGCAATTTCCGCAACTTGTAAAAACTGCTCTCGTGTACTGACTCCAAAACCTACAGCGGCAGGTACATTATTCGAATAGCGGTGCACACGGTCGAGGAGGTCAGGCAATGCTTTGTTGAGAGTCCCAGTAACCCCTGTGACACCCATTCTCGAGACCACGTAGATAAAGGAGTCCGCAATCTTGCACAAGAACTTCATGCGGTCCTCTGAAGTGGCGGGTGCTATTAGGGGGACGTAGGATAGTCTAGCGATTTGTCTGTCGTCAGCGACAGGTATAGCGGCCCTCAAGATCTCCCGGACCTCACCCTCCATTTGTGCAGAAATTCCTGAACCTTACAGCTTCCTCGGGTGGTAGATCTACAACAATGAAGCCGTTGACGCCTGCCTCCTTTGCATCCTTGAGTATTCTCTCCTCGCCATAGCTCAGCAGTGGATTGTAATAGCCCATAAATAACACTGGCACTTCTAGTCCACGCTTTCTAGCTTTGCGTACCACCTCCAGGGTCGAGGTGACGGTAACGCCATTCTTGAGTGCCTGAGTGTTTGCCTTTTGTATTGTGGGCCCGTCGGCAATTGGATCCGTGAAGGGGAGTCCAAGTTCTATGAGATCTAGGGGTGGTCAGTGTGCAAGTACTGTCGAGTAGTCGTTTGATCCTTACCGGAGCCACCTGCCTCCATCGCTAACATGATTTCCACCGTTTCATCTGGGGTAGGATAACCGGCGGTCACATACGTGACTAAAGCTGAGCGTCCTTCCCGCTTGCATTGCGCAAATGTGTTCTTGATCGCATCCATATTCGAAACTGGTAAATTGACGTAGATTAGGAGAGTAAAGAATGTGGGATTTCTACTTAGTATATGTACAAAGGAAATGTACGGAATAACTGATCGACCATTCCATGACGAGAGTCATCATAGAATAACGGATAGGGCTGAATGTTGGAACTACAGGATGATCCTTCACCGCAATTTTTGTGGTCATCATTGAAAAATTGGAAAGATACTACCTGCTTTAGTGCTTGCTTCTGGTGCAATTTTCTCATCTACGAGTACGAGTACTCTCATCTGTTTTCGAATTCCCTTAAAGATGGGGATACTTCGGGAATCGCATACCGCATATCGCATACCTCAGAGATATCAGTACACCCGCAAAGATGACTATCGCTCCAAACTTCAAGAAACATATAAGGTCAAGCTCGGATTTTGAACATGTTGCGGAACAAATCAATCTCTCCGAGCAGCCCACCTTGGTCTTTTACGACTGTGATCCATATTCTATATCTATTGTCCTGATTGTTTCGTCCCATTAGAATTATCTCTGCAGTTGTACAACACTCAACGATGTTTCCCTTAGTCTTTTGCCTCCTGATCCCTTTTCACTCCGCCATGCTGTCTGCAGCCGCGCCAGCTGCCGTTCAATTGAACCTCACTACAAACTTTCCCGGCTTGCAGACTCTGAACACCACACCGCTGTTCTCCAAATCCAACCCAGTTAAAGCCAACACAAGTACCGGCGTACCTATAACACACATCAGCATCAACGTCCCCAACTCCAGTACCAGGCTAGAGATATGGCTACCAAGCTTTCTAGACCGGGATTCCATATTCCTGCTCCTCGATCGAGTCCAAGACTGGGTTGAGTTTGAAAGTCACAGGCACGACGAACAGTGGTGGCCTCTTGACCCATTTCGGTGTTATAACGGTGGAGCATCTTTAGGAATACGCAATCAGCCGGGACAGCACATAACGCTCCTGGTTTTGGGCGACATTGTGGAAGGCTTGAATATTGTCCTTGTGCGGGGGGGCATTGAAAAACAAGCCAAGTTTAATGTTTATCACGAAGGGATGTTTGTAGCGAAGGGACAACTCCGCAGCAGCCGCCCTGGACGTCAGTTCCGGTGCTCTAGGGCCTGAGTTGATCACACCAGTGGGGTTTGTGGTCGAGATAGGCCACTTCTATGGAGAACTTTCTTCGTTTGGGGATCGGAACAATTTGTTTCTAAGACGTTCAACAGAGGCTTGGTACACTACCGTTCTAATACACCATGGAATCCTCAACACCATTGTCCTGATTAACCAATTCTCCTCCCAGGCTGAGAGATGCAACGCCAATCCGCCACAGCTTCCGACACGCCCTTATAATGCGATATCCACTCAGAAATCCGTAACCCTTCCGTTATAACTCCAATCTACATTTCCGCCCCATCTCAAAGGCTCATTCTTCGGCCCCCCAGACTCTCCCGTCTTCGGATCCCGCTCACCCTCGAACTCCGGTTTTGCTCCTCTCCTAACATCGGCATGCAATTCCTCTCCATCACCAGTAGCTGTGACTCTAGCATTGATAGCAGCGAGCTCTCGATCTCTGTCCGAGAGTGAGGCGGACTCAATATGCGACGGTTGATTAACCTGTGATGAGGACGTTTGTGAGGACGATGATGCAGGTGATTGATTGATGACGACAGATCCTTTGGGAGTGCTGAAGGCGCCGGTTGACGACCGCTGGAGTTGTTCGTAGAGCTCTTGATCTTGCTTTGGGAGGCGTGGTGGTGCGGGACCGGAAGCGAATGGAGGGCCGGCGCGGAGGCGTGCGCCTGAGGATAGGAAGCGGCGCACAGATGGGCTCCGGAGGGCTTGTCGAGAAGATGAGAACATAGTTTCGCTATAGGAATAAGATGTGGTCTTTACGGCGTCTATGATCAATCGACAACGACTGCTTGTAAAGGTTGGTGGTCTCTGTAAAGTGAACCATCAAACCATCAAAGAACGAAACCCTAGAGATGCGCTATTACATCATCCCGTCATCCTCACTAGCCGCCTTCGACAGCCGGCAGGACCTTCCCATAATGGAAAACAAAAATCACTCTCCTCCGTATAAACTCCGCAGTCCCTCCGACGGACAATTAAAAGCCCAAAAGAGCACCAAGCCTCACAGTACAATTAGAAGCCACACCAACAGCAGCATACGGATAACTCCACACTGCGAGCTATGTCTCACATCCTTCTCAGGGCCGCCCCAACATCCGGCCATATTCTAACAACTGGTATAAATTCCCCGGACGTTAGTACGCCTAGCTATGGCGGGGAAATGAGGGCGGAAGGTAACAAGTGGGGAAGTTGGTGCGTGGGGAAAAAGGGTGATATGGGAAAGCGTAGGGAGAAAGAGAGGGGTCGGTGGGTTTATGGGTGGAAGGGGGAGGATGGGGATCGTGACGAGAGAGTATCATGGGGCAGAGTTGCTGACAAAGTGCTGAGTGGTGCGCGCCAAGGGCTTTGAGGGAATGTGGATGGTAGTGGGGAGAGAGGTGGAGTGGCGGTGATAAGAGGGAATGGCGGAAGAGAGGGACACGGTATTAGCTTAGGGGGAGAATGGAACGGACGGGAGACCTGTAGAGGATCTTGCTTCGTGTGTTATCTTCATTGTCTTCGTATATACCTGAACAGTGCCGTATTAACACAACAAAGAAGAGAAGGGGGCAAAGGAAAAAAGCTCGATATGCTACAAGATCGTCACCGTCAAGAGCCAAACGCCACCAGGTACAAGCTTAGGTATACCACCCGTACTCCCAGCCCCATGTGTGCAAACCATCATAACCTACAAGCGTCCCGCTACACGGCTACTTCGCCCTTGACGCGCCTAGACCCCCTTTCGGCATCTCCACCAACTCAACATAATCATCATCGTTGACATTTGTGCCATGGAAAGACTTGAACGTCGAAGGCTTCCTTGGTGATTTGAAGCCTGAGCCGTCGGCGCTGCTGCCAAAGTTCCGGCCGGGGGTGTAGCCGAGGGACTTTGATGTAGCTTTGTGCTTTTTGAATAGGGCCGGCACGGCTGGAAGACAGCCGCAGACAATACCGACATTCATTTCGACGCAACTGGAAGAATCAGGCTTCTGGGGGCTTTGGACAGAGGGCAGAAAGGTTGCTCACCTCATCATTGTGACTAGTGCTGCTGTCCAGAGGGTATCGGGGCTGTGGAGCCGCAGAGAAGAGACTATCAGGCGGACCAGGCTGGTGATAGTTGCGCTATCCTCGATAGTTAGGTACGGCAGATGAGCAAATCTTCTATTGGTCCCGACTTACAATAACCCGGTCAGGAAAATACCAATGATTCCAATCTTTTGCCGCGAGGTAAGCTGCAAACTCCAGACCGTCGCTATGGGCAATATCAAGACGTAAAAGTCGGTCAACACATTGATGACCCCCGAGACGATGGTGAAGGTCCACTCTCGAGTGTAGAACTTTGTCTGAGCGCTGGCACTGGAAACGCACAGAGCTTCGGCTTCAGAATAGAACCCGACGCTGGCGAGATAGAACAATGCTTGAAAGGCTATCCCGGTGTAGATCAGATATCTCATCGTCTTGTTGCGACTGAAAAGACGGTAGTAGAGCAGCAGCAGCGATAATTTTACAAGGAAAATGACTGGTCCGTAAAGCAAGCTAATCGCTTTGAATACCTGGGGAAGCAGGAAGTCAGAGAATGCGCATTTGCTTCATGGCGGAAGAACTACATGACAAGTCTGTGGCGTCAGACTGCTGGCTCGAATGTCCCATAGGTGCCTTCCGAAGTTATGGTTTACCGCTGATAAGTGGTCAACTACTGTCTATTGCCATTCTCGATGTACAGGTTGGAATTACCAAAGTATGTGAGACCAGAGCGTGCTGCCGAACCCAACTGGATGAGCATCTATGAGCCACCGACATTGTTGAACAGAGTCCGTGGAAAAGATTTACCAGCGCAAGAATACAAACATCTAGAATTGTCAGCACTTGATTTTCGCGTCCACTTCTTCAAACGTACAGTCGTCCCACCCTGCCGCTCGAGTTACGAACCCTTTCGCATACAACCTCACCACAACCGCCAAGGTCGCCAAGACGAGAAATACAGAGTTGACAGTAATGACAGGAGTTCTTAGAGACACTGGATTGACGAAATTCGAATGCGCCCCAGGTGGTGGATGTCCTACAGGTTTAGAAGACGGATCCATTTCCCACGTGAACTATCTTCGGCGGAGGATGTTGGCTCGTTGGATTTGTGAAGAAGCAACAAGCCATGGGATTGGGAATCGAAATGCAAGTAATCCCTTAGTGCTTATTCCCGAGATAAGGTAAAAAATTGGCGCATACGGAGTAGCTAAAGTACGTCCAAAAGGCAGTAAGATGAGCCACACTGCGTTGTCGTGCCGCAGAGGACTTTGAATCTTGCCATCTGATTACGGAGTCAGCATTCCGTGCAAAGTGCGTGCTGAAGTGGGCTGCACGAACCTTGTATGGTACAACTGTGCCTTTTTGCCAAAATATAGGCGTCCACGGGATATACCCACTTCATGTACGTAGTACAGTAGTATTTAGGCTAAGACAAATTAATGTAAGAAATCTCGTCGCATACATGATACATGTTGGCTTTTAGGTCGGCAGGCTGGTAGCAGGTACTCGTACTGTAGCTCGCCGTCCTCGCATTGTTTAGCGTCTGGATATGGTACGGTAGTGACAGCAGTGCCTCAGCCCTGCATCCGAATACTGCGCTGAGACAGTGAGTACCTTACTGTAGAACGGCCTGGCCAGGCTCTTCTGTGTCGCTCAATCTCTTGTATGGCTCCTATCGGTGTGCAATAGTGCAGCGGTAGCTTTCATCTGTTCTTATTTTTCTATATAATGATCAGTCATCAGGGGATGTTCTTTAGCCATTCAACTTCTGGCTTGGGTTTCCTGCCGAGGCCATAGATATATGTTCCTGAGCCTCAGGCACCCTGTGTTGGAAATGTTGGAAACAGGGAACGGTACTGTTACCCCTGTGGTTAGTAATCTCCGCATTTATCCGGCGCTAGTGGATGGGTATTTACCCTTCGCCCACTTCTTTCCTTCCTTCTTCATCCCGTATGCTCTACCTACTAGATAGTTCAGTCAAATATATCTATATGCCTTTCTACCCTTGTGCCCTCGTATACCAAGACCCTGCACCGTAGAACGATCTCTAGGCTTTCAACGAGGAGTCTCTGCGACGAAACCCAATAAGGTAGGAGAGGCTGAAGAACTGAAGGAGCGAATCGCCTTTGCCTCTTGCTTCATTTCGCTTGTCAGCAGCCAGTCAGGCCTGGGTTGATGATACACCTCAGCCGTCAATTGCACGTGGAGATCCATCATGGGACTGTTAGCTGCATATTGGGATCTTACTTGGGATTTGCCAAAAAAGCTGTGCACCATGCACCAAAAAAATTGAGGTCGATTTGCTTCGCCAATCGCAAAATCAAAGGACGGAAGTTGCGGCACTTCCCGTCTTATCTAGGGTTACGCACCTTAGCTGGATGGCGACTCAGCGGCTTCCATGGCTTGACCACCCACGTCTTCCTTATGCGTTCTCTATAACCTGAGAGCGCTAGAAATGAAATCAAAGATCTCGGTAAGATGAAGATTATGTCATCGCACTCGCTGCGAGCAGCGAGTGTCAACCTTTGACTTTGCCATGAAGCTGAAACGGGACTCCTCTTGTTGGGGTAGTACAATATATGTAACTGACAATTTTCTTGATACAGTTGGCTGATTCGCGGTCTAATACCAAGCTTTCTTATTCCATTCTTTTTCTTCCTCGTTCGCGTTAATTCCCTAATTCCCTTATATTTAATTAGCTTCGAGCAGAGCCGTCGCGCTCGCCGTTATAAGTAGGAGTGCTGCATTAACAATTGACATCTCGTTAACCCAGAAGCATTCATAAGACCAATCAGGCCGAGTTTCTCCTGTCCAAAGTCTGATCAAAAGCATAGCTCTATTGCACCCAAGCCAAACCTGAGCGGTCTGTTCACCTTACGTCCACATGGCACGATACTTGCATAGGCAGATCAATTGGCCTAGGGTGTTAATATAGGTACTCAACGTTCGAGGTTCCCTGGTCAAAGCTCGCTTGAAATGGAAGCAGCTTCTCGAAACAGATTCCCGCCCAATTTTTATTCACGACTTAGGGACGATATTGCTATAAAGCAGGCAAGGAATGAATGACACCACTGATGTACTTGACACGGTCCGAAATAATCCTTGGGACCGACTGAGAAAGTGGAGCAGATCCTGAAAAGCATAATCGCGCGTGCGCTTTCCCTAAGGAATGCGGAAGGCAAAAGCTCAAAGGAAGAAGGCCTGAGAAACGTACGGCGGATGCTGGAAGCTGGGCTTTCAATTAATATAAATATAAAAGAAGGCGAAGACAACATAGATGACCAGAATGACTCCCAAGGTTATGTGTCGCCAGCACAAAACCGATAGTACACGGAACGATGCTCATACAGGACAAAGATCTCATTGTCTCAGGAAATCTTGACGGAGACCAGCCGCATTTCCGCGATATGGATGCGTCAAGTTGCTATAAAGCACTCCGTCTATATAAAACCACGCCACAGGCCAAACCACCATCTCAACCTCCCCCCAGTGTCGTCACTATTAGAAAAATCCACCATGACCTCAGCTCCCTCCGCGCCATCGTCTTCAACTCCCTCCGCCACATCGTCTTCCGCTCTCATCGAACTCCAGGTCGGCGAACGCCGTTTCACCACCCGCGCCTCAACCCTTATCGCCGGATCCACAACGCTCGCAGGCATCATCTCCGACAGATTCTCATCATCCCGCTCCAGCGATGGCTCCTACTTCGTCGACGCGGATCCTGACCTCTTCGAGCATCTTCTTCGCTACATGCGGCGTAATGTCGTGCTTCCTGTGTTCTATAACGAAAACGGCTTCGACCACGCCCTATACCGTGCCTTGCAAGTAGAAGCGGACTATTTTAATATTCAGCCGCTGAACACATGGCTCAAGGAGAAAGGCTATTTGCGCGCAGTGAGCGTCCAGTATTCGGTCGACGAGAGAAAAGGGGAAGGGGTAGATGCGGGCTATGATGCCGTCGTGGACGGAAATACCGAGCGCACATATCATCCTTCTTGGGAGACGGAGAAGGTGTATCAGTGTCCCCGAGATATATCCACTCACCACGGAAACCCTAATCTTTGCGGGAGGGCATGCGCGAGAGCTCAGGGTGAAGATGAGGGTTACGTCGACCGGGAAGTGTTGCGGACTTTGGTTGTGACGAAGAAGGTCGTCTTCAACAATTTGGAAGTCCCTAGTAGTGAGCAGTAACGGGAAATTCTAATCATTGCTATTGTCTTTGCTCGGACTATCGCTGCTAATAGCTCTGCGACTTTGAGGGGACCCTCTGCGAAGAGATCTCCGTCCTCGCTAGAGTGCACTGGCCGTCGACCCTTCTGCTTGCAACGCCAGAACTGTGAGTGGTTTGCCGCTCCTCAAACGTTGGAATGCTGGGGATAAAATTGAGGGATTCAACATGGTTTTCTCGCCCCCCAGGAAACCCATTTTAGAAGCGACTTTCCACCCCTCTTGACACCGTGAGAATCCCACTGAACCTTTTTTGCAGTCCCCAGACATATATCAGCTTTCACCAGATTGATTTATAACAGTGTCAGCCTACGTCGCTGTCGAGTGGCCGGGAAAATCGGGTTTTTCGGGTTTCAGTATGTACTAGTAGTGTTTCTTCATTCACGATTGATACGTCTTAAGAAGAACGTTGACGACTACCTGCAACACATACTCCTTCCCTGCTTGTCATTCTCTCTTCAGTACCAAGGACGTTACTTTTCACTTGTTTCCTTCTCGCTCTTTCTGAATGTACGCTTCTGCTTGACCTCCTCTTTCAACAATGACCTCATGTTCATCTTTTACGATGCGTCGGCATTGTGACTGCACTGTTACCGAAGACTTGAAACCGTGCCGATTCGATTTTTGCCCGCGTTCTAATTCGTTGTTAATATTGCTGATTGAGCCAGAATGAAAATGAGTCGTTTGACCGTGAGCAATGAGCAAAGAAACCAGGAAGAGAAGAAGCCAAAGCGGCCACAGCAGCAGCACAACTGGAAAAACAACAACAAAAAGCCCCCTTAACTCCTGCTGCCGGCCCTCGTCGAAGCGTCAAAAGCGCTCCAAACACCATCTCCCAAGCCAGCCATCATGTACAACCCAACCGCAGTCCACACCCTTCCTGACCAACACCACCTCACAAACCACCCACATCTCCCACACCCACATCCTCGAAAATCGTGCATTCCATTCCACCACTCAACCCCAGCCTCACCGCTCATCCCATCCCATCCCTCCTCGACAGCATTTCTCTCCCAACAAAATCCCCCACCAATTGAAGCCAAAACCCCCATGTTTCAAGGATTCCTCACCCTACCCCATATGGCCCACACAGCCACGCCAACTCGAATAAAAACCGACCGGTCGAAACGCCGGAAAATTCCCAAATTGAGCGTGAGCGGGAATACGGGGTTATGAACCGAAGTATGTATATCCTACTGTAATACCTAGGGGAACACGTGGGAGTCAACGATGTTGGAAATGGAATGGTGGAGGCGGTTAGACGACATGCACGGCCATACATAGAATGCTTTATTGGCATGCACTGCAGCTGGCGATTGTTAAGGATACGTGGGTTTCAACAGCAAACACTCAGCTTTGGACGCGAGAAAACAACAAAAGAGATTCGTGCAAAGCTGTCAGGTCGTGGTGATGCATTGAATTGTTGTCTCGGCCGTTGAACCCTCGTTTCTATGTGTTCTTATTCTAGTCTACATGCCAGAAGGAAAATCCCTTTGTAATGCTATATATCCGTTTCGCTGTGAGTTATCTCGATAAGGAATGTTGAGAGATTGTTGTGCTTTTCAGCCATCCACACATAACACATGATCGTCCTCTCGCCTGGTCTAGGGTAAGATTTTCCCTAAGCGTCCTTCAGGGGCGTAATCATGATTGGTGATTGAAAGCTCTGGATGAATCCTATCCAGAACCCGAGGTTTGCCAATAGCGCAGGGGGGAAGTGTTTCATGGACTCGACCCCCAATGAAAGAAGAATCTGCCTCTCTACACTTTCTCCATATTATTCGCATCAGCTTTGTCCCCTTCCGTGGCGACAGAACGACCGCCTCGGGCTTTCTTATCACTAGCGAGCGTCTGGGCGAATTTCGACCTCTCTCGGACGGCGGGGCCTTTCCAGTAAAAGATAAAGATTGGGATGGTGACAAGGAAGGCGAGAATAGCAAGGATGGTGGTGGGAATTTCAAGTTTATGTTTGATGTGGAGGCTGTAGAATGGTGTCGAGTACATGGCAGCGATACCGGCGAGAAAATCCCTTGCCAAGGCGTTGCCGCCAGTGGCTGATGCGGAGTATGGCCCGTAACTGGCAATCATATAATCGATTGTAGCCATGTAAATGCAGTACTGCAAGGACGTGTCGTCAGCATCAGCTTTTGCTTCTTTGGAGTGACACAGGAAGACCAGATGCACTCACATTGGCTATTCCTACTAGAGCCGAAAAAATCAGAGGCGCTATCCAGTGGACTTGAGGCGGGCCCAGGCTTGTCCAGGCAAATCCAAAAAGCCCAATAGTCTCTAGCGGGGCGGTCCACAGAAGCCAATATAATCGCGCTTCCGGCTGAAGAGCATCTGGATCTTTGCGTCGGATCGCCCGGTGCCGATGAATAAAGGGGAAAAAGGAGAAATAGGCAATAAAGTATCCGATGGCGATGGGTAGAAACGCAAGGCCAGTCTGGTAGGTATTGAAGTTCCATTGTTTAAAAACGGGGGCGTACGACTCTAGGAAGGTGAAGATCAAGGCGTCGCTGAAACCACTGAGTAGAGATAGACAAAGCACGATCGGCTCGCGGATAAACATCTCAAAAGGTCGATACCAGATGATCAGCACCTCCTTCATTGACATCCGATGCTCTTTGAGCTCGTTTGGACCGTAGATGTTTGTCTCTCCTGCCTTGCGCTTCTTCTTTGCTATCTTATCAAGCATGATGGTAGCTCTAGTCTCCGGTACCAAAAAAAAATGCGCAGCCTGAACGGCGGCTCCAAAGATGAGTTGAATCCAGAAGATCCAGTGCCACGAGAGATACGTTTCGATAAAACCTCCAACGATTGGACCAAGCACTGAGCCACCGACCGAGGAAAGTACTACATAGGCCACGGCATACTGCTGGTCATCAGCCTCCCACATGTCGGCCACCATGCCTAGTGTCACAGAGCCACCGGCAGAAGAGATGCCACCAAGGAAACGGGCCACGACGATAGTTCCAAAATTCGGGGCGAGTGCGGCAGGTATTTGCCAAATGTTGACGAAGAACAAACTGAGCTGGAGAACCGGCCACCGTCCCAGCTCTTCACTCCAGGGCGCCCACAATTCACTTCCGAAGGCGTATGCGACCAAGAATACCATCTGTCCCACCCTCGCCGCTTGCTTGCTGATATGAAACTGTTCGGATAAGGGGATGATGCCGTTTGCGTACACGCTCGCATTGAAGTTCATGGACATTTGAACCCAGAAAATGACGGTCAGAATGGTCCATCTTTTCCAGAGGGGGAAACCAAAACCGAGCTGGTCGTAGCAATCCGATTCTTGGAGCTCAATTTTTCCATCCTCTCGTGTAGGCTTGGGCGATGTTTCTGATGCTTCCTCACTTTTCGACTCCTCGTTCTGAACAGTCTTCTCCGCCTCAGTAGCCGACATAATGGTATGCGCGACAAGCTACAAAATGTCAATCTACACAAGGTACAGCAAGGGGTAGCTGTGTACGGTATCAAGGTGGTCGAAGTGATGAATAGAATGTGAAGAAAGTTAAGAAAAACGACAAACCGCAGGACATTAGAACTTTATATATATGTTCGACTGACAGCCGTGACTGTTGGGGGGGGATCAGCTGTCAGATGTGTGTTGACGTAGTTCTGTTCGGTTCGGGGTTGAATAGGTAAATAAGGTGGCGTGGGTGGGCGGTGACTGTTGGGCTATGGCGTCATACATGTGCATCCCCCCTGCTCGGAACACTAGGCGGAAAAGCGGGGACTACCTTGTTCCGTACTAGAGTATTCTACGGGCTCTTTTTGCCGACGAGCATTCTTCACTTCAGCCTTTCGCTTGCGTAGTCGTGTAAGGTAAGTGTGTAGATTCACCTTCACCTAACTAAACCAACAGATTACCCCTGACTAACTCGATTAGGATAGGCCCTGAGCATCACGTGCATCAACACTAGGTACGATAGACAACCTTCAAGGCTTCAAGATCCTTTCGTGATAGCTCGCAGAACCAACCAAAAACAAAGAGGCGATGGATCCGGACTCTCCGAATGTAGACTAGTGCGGTCTCTAATCGATAAGACTCACACATTCCCAAATCTCAACATTTGCTTTTGTGTAGCCGAGGGACTACCTTTCTCCACCGACTTGCTATCACACCCCGATATCGTTGTAGAATGGCTTTACAAACAGCTACTCGACGTGCGGTTTCATGCCTTAATGGTGCTGCTTGCATCTCCGCCGTTGGAGCAAAACCGTCCAGACGCAATGCCACCGCCATGGCTGTCCCCACCTCAAGTCCCCCACGTGAAAGCCGACATGACATTTCCGTGAGCTCGTCCGGTATACAGTGAGATTGCATTCATGCTGACGGGCTTCAGAAAGAAGCCTCCTTACCCGCTCCTGACCCTCCTTCAGACTCCCCGACCGCAGCGATAGTTGGCCAACACACCCCCTACATGGTAGCCACATACGTTCGTCCGCCACCGATGATGGTCAAAGGAGAGGGGTGCTATCTATGGGACATTGAGAACCGTCGGTATTTAGATTTCACAGCTGGCATCGCTGTCAATGCACTGGGCCATTGTGATCCAGAGACGAGCAAATTGATAGCACAGCAAGTCAGACCATCAGATCTGGCAAAGCTATATACCGTACTGAGAATTGAACACGCAGGCGCGGACACTAGTACACACCTCGAATCTTTACCATAATCCCTGGACAGGCGAACTCTCAAAACTAATCGTTATCAAAACGCAAGCCTCAGGTTCCATGCACAAGGCATCCAAAGTCTTCGTCTGCAACTCTGGCAGCGAAGCCAATGAAGCCGCCATCAAATTCGCCCGTAAAGTCGGCAAAGTACGGCAGCCATCAGGTGAACAGCATGAGATCGTTTCCTTTAACAGCTCCTTCCATGGCCGGACCATGGGCGCTTTATCGGCGACCCCAAACCCGAAGTACCAGAAACCTTTCTCGCCTATGATACCCGGCTTCAAGTACGGGACCTACAATGACGAAACAGCTATCAAAGGATTGGTTACAGAAAAGACGTGCGGCGTGATAGTCGAACCCATCCAAGGCGAAGGCGGTGTTAACGTTGCCACGCCCTCCTTCCTCCAAACCCTCCGAAACCGCTGCAACGAAGTAGGCGCCGTCCTCATCTACGACGAAATCCAATGCGGCCTCTCCAGAACAGGCCAACTATGGGCCCACCAAATCCTCCCCCCTTCAGCCCACCCCGACATCCTCACCACAGCCAAAGCACTCGGCAACGGCTTCCCAATCGGCGCCACAATCGTCTCGGAAGAAGTAGCCAAATGCGTCGTCACAGGCGACCACGGTACCACCTTCGGCGGCAACCCCCTTGCCTGCCGCCTAGCGCATTACATATTCTCTCGCCTCTCCGAGCCCGAGCTTCAACGCGGAGTCCTCGAAAAGGAACAAATCTTCCGCCGCGGCTTCGCGACTCTCCAACGGCGCTTTCCAACCCTCATCACCGAAGTCCGCGGACGAGGTCTCATCCTAGGCTTACAGCTGTCCCAAGATCCGACACCGATCGTGACGGCGGCGAGGGAGAGGGGGTTGCTGGTTATTACGTGCGGGACTAACACGTTGAGGTTTGTGCCGCCGTTGATCATCAGTGAGGTGGAGATTGAGGAAGGCTTAGGCATTCTGGGGCAGGCGATGGAAGTGGTTGTTGGAAAGGGGGAAGAGGTGGAGGGGACGATGGGGCAGCAGGAGATGGCTCCGAGGGGGAGGTGATGATTGTGCTCGAATTATAGATATTATGCTTCGAAGGTATGCAGCCATGCCTTCTTATAGATTAGATCATATTTCTCCTATATACGACAAATAGTTGTTCGAACCAAACCACAACCTCACTCCACCCCTCCCCAAACCCCCCCACCTCACAGCCGCCGGCACCAATCCTTCCCCCTCCGAACCTGCCACGCACACACCGCCCCCTCCAACCCCAACCCCACCACCCCGGCCACGCAAATCCCCGCGCTATCGCTCACACTCACGGCCCCAAGACACCACTCCCTCTCCTCCCCCGCCCTGCCCTCCGCCACCGCGGCAAAAGTATTCACATACACCGCCCCGCCCAACAGGCCCTCCCAGAGCACGATACAGAACACGACGTAGACGTTTGGCAGAAACGGAAACAGGGCGTGCAGGAGGAGGATGAGCAGGTTGGCGCATTGGAGGAGGGCGGGGAGGTAGAGGTTGCGGAGGCGGAAAAGGGGAAGGGAGGAGCGGGAGAGGAAGACGCCGAGCTGGTAGAGGGTGGCGTAGGTGGGGTAGAAGGAGCGGTAGTGCGTGAAGGGGGTGGTGGGGAGGGGGAAGAGAAGGAGGGGGTGCAGGGATTGGTTGATGGTGTATTCGGAGGTGTAGACGAGGAGGAGGGGGAGCATGCTAAGGGGGGAAATCGGGGATTAGTGAGGAGAAGGGGGAGAGAGTGGTGGGTTTCTCGCCGGCATGGATGAAGGCTGGGATGGGGACGTACTATGGGAAGAAGAGGCCGCGGGCACGTTTTAAGTTGTTGACAAAGGTTGCTTGCCAGGATTGATGCATCTTTTTGCTGGCGAGAGAAACGGTGGAGTGCTGAGAATCACCAAGAAGCCCTTCATCTTCACGGTCTGCAGTCAAATCGCCTTCACCATCTACGTCGTCCTCGTTCTCGAAGAGAACCGTGGACGTGTCCCGTGCGTGCTTCCGCCTCAAAGGCTCCAGCGGCAGGACCGCGAAGAAGCTAACCAGCATGATTACTGGCAGAAACGACGAAGCGAGGAGAGTGCTCTTCACGCTCAACCCGACCGACGTAGTGGCAACCGCATATGCCCCTGCTCCTACAAGCCCAGCAGCCCCGGTTCCACTCCCCCAAGCAGCTAAGCTGAAGGGGCCGTAGAAGTGCGTCATACCCAGGAAGCTCAGCTCGCCCATTCCACTGCTGAGACTCGCCAATATCACTCCGGCCATCTTGGTGGAAACGGTGCCCCCGTCGGTGTATTCCGGCGTCAGGGCGATGAGCAGCATACCAACGGTGGATATCGTTACTAGGAGGATTATGCGAATCGGATATGGTACGACGTGGATGAAATAAGGAGCAATGAGTTTCATCAGAAACGAGGGTAAAACGTCTGCTAGAAGGACGACACTCTTGGGTATTTCTGGGCCGACTAGATCGAGGGCTGCTGAGAGTATGACAACGTAGAGGACGTTGTTGATCAAGCCTTGAGAGTGTCAGTATCCCGACGTAGATGCGAACAATGAAGCGTACCGAACGACCAGAACGCAGTGCAGACCCGAGGGTCTGCGCCGTCCAAAGCAGCTTTCAGTCTGGACTTGTACATTGCCCAGGATGACGACGGGCTTCCTGGCAGAGGAAGCATATCCCTGATGTGCAGAGCGGTGTTGCTAGATAGATGCGACTCGGAGACTTGGGCGACGACCAGGCCCAGAGCTGGCACGTGCACAGTTGCGGGGGCAGAAGGATTGAAGTGCACAAGGCCGTCGATGGCCAGCCATCTCATGCAGCAGACGAGTGAGTTGGCTATATTGTGAAGGGAAAAGGAGATTGACGATGTAGTTTACTGTATGGAGTACGGAGTACTGTACGGAATATTCCGTACTTCCACCTCGATATCGATATCGACTCCCTGGGATTGCCGTCCACACCAAATTGGGTCTAGATCCTTGCCCGGGAGATTGGCAGGGAAAGTGACGTCGTGACAGGGGGACCAACAACAGGGATCCCGCATCTTCCCGCGTGCCCCAGCCCAGGCTTCCCCAATCCCCCCAATCCTGTCTCTTTTTGCTTCTTCATCCAACTCACATCTAGATACGCCGAAGTACTGCCATGGAATAAAATGATGATACAGGAATGAATATTCCGCACTAAATTCATGCCCACTCGCCACTCGGATCCTGAGGATGTTTCTTCTCTGAGAATCCCACCCTCCCACTCTCTCCAATAGAATCGAATTCCCTCGCATCGGCCACCCTTTATCGCGCTCCTGCTCGACCATGGACCAACGTCGTTCAGCCCCACATCCCTTCAGCAGGCCACCATCAAGCCAACCCTCCCATGATCCGCGATTCGCCCCAATACCACCTCCTCCATACACACCACAGCCTGCCACGCACAGACCGGAGATACCGCCTGCTGGTGATCCCTTCTTCCGCCGTCGAAACGAGCACGAGGATCAGAGGAGTCCGCCGACAAACCCTACTCGACCATATACCTTCCCCATTCATTCGCAGCTCAACGCGAACCTTTTCCCAGGCGCTTCCGACTTTGCAAATATAGCACAGCCGCGGCGGAATAGTTACGGCTCGGTCACGCCTTTTGATGCTGGACCGATAGACCGTTACGGCTCGAGGATATCGTCAGGTATGTGATTTGTTTGGTATACGAGTATTTACCAGAATTCTTGTCTTAATATATCTCTCCGCAATGTCAGAGCTTCTGTTGTCGCTCTTCATGCATGCGTGTCCATCTGCGATTGATTCTTACATACTTATCGGCTGCACTGTCATTTGATCCAATACCTTCGTTGATCATCGAAGGCGGTGATGCGACTTCTGTCCATGGGACATCCCCCCCAAGTGGTTTTGCGTTATCAACGTATTGTGTCTTTCATTCCATTACTCCGTCTCACGCTCGAAGAGCCAGGGATCATCACCAAGGGTCGCTTCTTTTTTGGACTTTGCTTGCCAAGCTTGTGTTGTGTTACTGCTTAGCCACGCTTTGTATGGGTTACGAACTGCTAGTCACGACACCCCATCTGCTATCAATCCAGCCTGATTTTCATTCTTCCATGCTCAGCCTTGACTTCCATCTTCCTCCGACTTCCGCATGCCTTCGATTACTTCATACTGTACTATCTGCCAGGATTCCCCACATCCCGTTCCATCCCTGTCATCCTCGGGATCTTCACATTAGCGTACCGATGACTCTTCCTTGCTGACGCATGCATTAAACCCGTTTCAGATGTGGACTCTGCGAACATATCTCAGCAAACCCTACCACCACCACCACCACCACCACCACCTTCTGCTCAACCTTCCAGCTATGGACATTCGTCACAGCTGCGGAACCTTCAGGGAGAGCCAACAAGACAGATGATAAACAGACCTGCTTCGCCAACGATGCTTGAAGGTACGTGATTACCCCCTTCTTAAGCGCACCCTTCCCCGCAGCGCATCGGCAGTGCCCAGTGTTCGTGCTTTCCAAGTCGACAGATCGGTACCTAGTTCACTGCACGACCTAGACTGTGTCACAGCATACCGTTGAAGCTTGCGACACTGTGTACATACTATTTCTGCACACTGACTGACTATAACCACGTATTCACCTAGATCAACCACTTCCTCCCCCTCCACCCTTCAATGGCCGTCATATGCTGCCTCCCTCATCCCCACAGACTTTGCACGCACAACAGGGTCTTCAGCTCTCACAGTCGCATAGACCACCTCCGCCTCCGCCCCCGCCCCCTCCTCCTTTCTCTGCTAATCGCGAGCTTCCAGCATTGTCGACAGCCCCTCGCCCTGGAAGCAGTATGTCAATTTCGTCGATGCTCGGGACCGATCCAGGAAGATCGGCTCGCGAGACTATAGCATACTCGAATCCTCCTTCGACGATCATCTCAACTACTGCATCACCGTCCATACCCACCAGATCACCCAGCCGCCTTCACCACAATGGTGTTGGGAATTCGCAATCGCATTCTCCTGAGAGATACAAACCTACGCAAGGTGTAACGGCACGGCCACATCGTGCATTCTCTGGTGGATCACCGCAGCGTCCTACGGCCAGTGCAGAGGCTACGGTGTCCGAAATCTCCAATTTCGGAGCGACGCCATCTACTCAGCCGCCTCGATACTCACCTTTGTCAGAGACCGGCTCGCGGCAGGATTGGAAAGATGCACACAGCCGACACCAAAGCGCAGGCAGAACAATGCAGCGCCCGAATAGTCAACCCAGCGGGTACAGCACTTCTCCTCTTGAAGTGCAGGACAAGATGCAACAGCACTCGGCTACGTCGGAAATAGACGAGCTTCGGCGGCTACAAAGCGCCAAGAGATACCTTGGGAATACAGATGATAATTATCGCGCTACTGCCTTTGGCCAAGCGCGCCGTGATTATATCGTGTCGCGGGCTATGCCAGAGCCAGAGGCTGTTCCACCACCAGAAAGAAAACTCGCCAATACGTCGGCGCACACGAGCCCTAAACAGGATCGACTCAGTGGCTCGAATTACTCGTTTCTAACTAAATCTTCTACAAAAACCGAAGCTACTAGCAATCGTGTTGGTCTGCAAGCCGGGTCTATCCTGAACCGCGTGCTGGAGCGCAACCCACCTGTCCCTCCCAATCTCAGCCAGTCACCGTTCTCGCCTGAATCCCTCCGACGCCTGCGTGAAGAGCGCCTCGTAGCAGTGGGGTCACAACATAATGGCACATCTCAATTTCCAGCCAACCAGCAGACCCGCTTCGTTGAGAATGCGGATGCTAGGCAAGACAACATGTACCCTAGGACCGCTTCTGTTCCGGCAAATTTAGGTGCGCCCTCGACAATCGACGGCGTTGACCACCAAACAAGAACCGGAGAGGAAATGAATCAACTACAGAAGAGCTCGCTGTCTTTGTTTATGGAGAACCAGAAACGGGGTGGTCGTGTATCACCGTTGCCTCAAGCTGTACAAGGCGCCCAAGGCAAACTTAGTACTCCCGCGAGTGATCCCGGCATCAAGAGTGAGTTTGCTAGGATGTTTATCGGTATTGGGAGTGGTGTAGGCAGTGCTGGCCCAATGCGTAGCGAAACTTCCACACCTTCCCAACGAAGTCCTATTCGGAATCACGAGCCTGAGCGAAGAACCCCCTTTGGAAATCGAAGTGATCTAACCGAATTCAACAAGCCTCGGGCTCGGTCAAGGAACACTAAACGTCCAAAGAAGTCGAAGGAAGACGATCTTAAGTTGGATGTCGATAGAGAAGGTCGAGCTTCTACCGGTATTATTAGTTCCAGGGGTATAAAGAGGAACAAGTCCAACAATTACCAGTGTGTCCCTCTCTGTGTTTGACCTAAGAGAGTTACTCATGTTTCCAGTCCTCACAATCACGGCCTTGACGAACAAGGAAACCCAATACCGTATCATCATCATCACCAACTTGACCAAAAACATCGTCGAACTCCCCAGCCAAAGCTTTCCGCAGCTCCCCCTGTTGTACCTCCTCGTATGCCGAAGACTACCATCAACAACGATTCCTTGCTAGACAGTATCCGTCATCTGCCACGTCACCATCTCGGCTCCACATTGTATTGTCCTTCAATTACCTCCATCAGTTCCACCGACTTCCACCACAACAAACTAGGCTACACAAGTACACCAAAACCCATGGCCCGATTTGACGGCCAAGAAAATTGCACCTTCACCGTCCGAGTCTCAAGATACTACCTCACGCCTACCGAACGAGAAGACGTCTGCCGCCGCCGCACACTCTGGGGCTCAGACGTCTACACCGACGACAGCGATCCCCTGGCCGCCGCTATCCACGCCGGCTGGATCCGAGGCGACTGGGGCGATGATATCGATCTGTCCATGCTCTGCGTAGACATAGCTCCTGACTCCAAACCAACACCAGCCACCAAGAACAAACGAACAACCGAGATCGTGTCGTGCACCCCTCCCTCACCAATCATCCCTCCCATAGGCAAAGACCTCCACCTAACCCTCCTCATCCTTCCCACCCTCGAGTCTTACGCCTCGACCGCCGCCCACGGCGTCAAATCCCGCGCCTGGGGCCGCGACCATGATGGCATGAGTTTTAAAATCGAGAGAATGGCCTGGGTGGATGAGGGGGTGGGGAGGGCGGAGGAGAGAGGCGGGGCGGCGAGGAGGAAGAGGATGAGGTTTGGGGGGTTGAGGACAGGGTTGGGGCCTGGGATTAAGCTGCCGTTGGGGAAGAGGAAGAGGGTTGGTATCGAGAAGAGGGGAGCTAGCATTGGCGTTGGCGTTGGCATTGGCGTTGGCGCATGAGATTCGCTTTTATGTGGGGTTGAATATGGTTCTCTAGAGTTGGAGATGGGAATCGTATCTCAAGAGAAGAATTCAGAAAACCATCTAGAACTTTTCTAATTCTAGACTACCCAGCGGCGATGATGTGGAAAAGTAACCGTATAGGTATCACGAAACACTACCCCTCACAACGCTGTATTCGCTACTGCACAAAAGTCGAGGCCTCAACCGGCATTACGGAACGTAAATCGGTATCAGTGACGTCTAATCTCCTACAAATAAATCTACTGTACTGTGATCCCATCCACCGACCCTCGCCTACCCCCTATATATATATAAAAAAAACCCCCGGCTGCAGACGAGAAGAAAAACCATATCCTCCCTCCTCCTCCTCCTCCACCATCCCTTTCCTCCTATTTCCTTGCCTCTTTTCTTTCTTCCTTTCTCTCTTCTTCTTTTTCTGTCTAGCTAGCTAGCTAGCTACCACCCGTATCTACTGTAACCTATATTTCGACTTCGGTTTCTCAGAGACTAGAGATTTTTTTAAGTGTCGCTGTGGTGGTGTGGTTTTAATTATGAATGTGTGAGAGAGGGGGGGGGGGGGGGGGTTTGTTCGACGTGAGATGGGAGTGGGAGAGGGAGAGGGGTAAGTGATGGTTTTTTGGGAGTGGTGTTTTGGTGTTTGGGAGGGTGTTCGGGATAGGAAGGAGGGGTGGTGGTGGGGGGGTTGAATGGAAATAGAGAAGGATGGGAATGGGGATGGGGCATCATAAATGGGTGTTCTCCGATCGAGGCGTGTCTGGGGATGATCTCGGAGCTGTTGATATGCATCACGGTTCCAGCAATCACAGAATAGGATCGCAGCCATTGCAGGTGAGATGCACCGAGTTACAGCCGCTAGGAGCATGGCATTCGAATCTCACCCGAGCGACAATAGGCAAGTAACAATCTTTGGCTGGCGAGCCCAGATGGCGGCGTGCAGCGGTGATGCAACAGCTAGACTCGAGACGGTTGCGGGAATGGGCATTTCTAGTGGGTCAGACAACCAAAAGGAACAGTCTGACTTTGCTGCGTAGACTTGATCTAGTATCTCCACCGACGGTCCCTGAGCGGCCTCTACCACGGCTGGAATGGTATCGCCATGGTCAATCTCGTTGAAGCTTCGGGACGAAATTTCAGACCAGAATCTAGCGGTGCAGTCCTCGTAACGATATTCTATCTCCTCTGACGTATTTTGGAAAGACGGCAGCCAATTGCAAAAAGTACATCCTCTCGGTTGTACCATGGCATTTCATACGGGTCTTCAAACGATGGTCCGAAGCGTAGGAATGAAGCTGTATTGGCAGATGTACTTTCCAAAGGTACACCATTTGAATTTGCTTCTGCTTGCAATAGTATCTTGACATTTTCAGGACGCTGGGATCTGATTGCTTGGAGCAGTAGCGAATTGTGACTTGCCGGGTTTTCGGAAACGGTGTTGTTTGGGCCATACTTGTTCCGTATCGATAGGAACTTTTGCAAATCTACGATTTGAGTATGAAGATCCCCGCACAGATTTCTGCCGTGGTCGAGAAGGCGACTGAGCACTTGCGGATTTGATTTGGCAGCCGTCGCGATGGATGCAACATCTCCCGCAGAGAAATATAGTTTGAAGTCCTTTGAATTTGGGCTGCAAATCTGATCCAATTCCGAGGTGGTCACTACATCTTCATGGAATGTCTGTTCTTTGCTATGAACGGAACGTGGTTGCTGCCTAACGGTTAAAGGCAATTGGGGCGACGAGTACATTTTTCAAGAAAACAGGAAGGAATGTGATTGTTGTTGATGAAAAAGCGACTGAGAAGGTGAAGTTTTTCCTATCCATTGCAAGTAGATTCATACAATGACTGAAGTGTGATATACGATCAAGATAAGGTATATGTTCGACATAAAAGATCAGACCAAAGCGAGAAGTAGAAAAAGACAAATTGCAGCGTTTGCTGGCGCCAGCCACTACAACCAACCATCTCGACCATCATCTATCGTTTAACTCTTCAAATCTCCGTACTAAGAAAAGACTGAACTCCGTTCAAGGATATTCTTCGAAGTTTGCTCTTTGCCTGTGATTCAGGACAGCCGAATAGCCTGCCAAGCTCGCACTCCGAAATCCTTGTTTGCCAGCTTACATGGATCATCAGAGGGTAAGTTTTGGAAAACGAGGTCATATTGGGGCATTTAGTAGGTAGGTTGAAGCTGAACAGTAGTCCATCTAGGAGTCCATCTAGGAGATGGAAGGTGAAAACTCTACTAGCGGCCCCCGGCCCTACAGGGCGGAGATTACCAGCCAAGTGCACACCTGAAATTCCAACAGTAAGGACGGTATTTGACTGGACGAGTATGATACTATAGCACGACAGAGGATTCGAACGAAGCCTATCCGAGATGTATCATCTACTTCCCTATGGCCTTCAGAATAGCCTGGCCGATTGGGGCAGCACTGGCAGGGTTTTGTCCCGTAATCAGTTTTCCTCCCTGCGCCGTCACAACATGAGGAGCCCAATCATCCTTCGCCTTCTCGAACTTCCCTCCACTATTCTTGTTCAGCTCATCCTCAAGCATAAAGGGCATTGCACTCGACATCTGTGATAAGTCCTCTTCGGTGTTGGAGAAGCCTGTAACTGGGGAGTCTTTAATGAGGAAAGAGCCGTCGGAGAGTTTGACTTTGGCGAGGGCGGCCGGGCCATGGCAGACGGCGGAGATGACTTTGCCTGCTTCTTTGAATTCGCGGACCACCTGGTGGGACGTGGAGTCGGTGGCTAGGTCAAACATTGCTGTACCAAAATCGTCAGCGCGTGCAATTCCTAGAGACTTCAAAGCACAACTTACGTCCATGACCACCAACGAAGAAAATGGCGTCAAAATCCTTGGCTTTTCCAGTAAAGCTCGACAGCTTTTCAGTGTTCTTCCATAGTGACTCCTGCTCCTTCAAGAATTTCATACTCTCCTTGTCCTCCTTGAACGCTTCAACTGAGCCTGGGTTCAAGGGAGCTTCGCCGCCTGCGGGTGAGGCGACGGTAAGTTGAGTATGGGGAGCTAGGGCATAGTAAGGGTGGGCAAACTCGGGCTGTAGGTAATTCTCAATTAGCAGGTTCTTCGTCGATGGACAGATTAAAGGAGCAGAATAGTGTGAATTGGATGTATACCAAATACCATCCAGCGGGGTTATCAGTGTTGCCTATCTTGGATTGAGAGGTAAGAACAATAAGCACTTTTGGTTGTGACATATTAACGAAGATTTTATCAAGTACGGAAGAGATTGACTTTGAGTGTAATCTGAATGCTGTTGTGCTTTTCGTTGCGGATACTTTCTACTGTTAAATATATGAGAATTGAACCGAGGGGAAGGATGAAAAGATTTCAGAACCCCACATTGATGACGCAGTGATCAGTAGAATACTCTAAGCTTACTAAAGGTCGGCCCGGAGTGGCGGAGTAGAGTAAGATACCTTAATTGGCCTCCGGCAACTCCTATCTCCGCGTCGTTGTCTTGTTCTGGACACTTCCTACGGAGTACATTCTCTCAACCACAGGAGGCTGTTGGATGTACTCCTCTTTCCCCTACGGTTTTGTTATAACTCCATTAGGTTATCGTCTCATACAGCACGTTCAAGTTGGCAAGATTTGTCATGCACAGTAGCTGTTTTGTATTGTGGGTGTGAAGGCACAGGACAGAGTCGACACTGGCATGTTTGTAGCCTGTAGGTATCGATGGGCGAGACTGGGTGAGTATGAGGACTTGATTGGTCTGTGAGAACTCCAGCGGGTATGAGCAAGTACAATACATGCAGCGGAAAGTTTCTACTGGGTGGAAGAGTTGGGACTACTCAGTAAGATACGCCAAGTCATCATGTTGTTTTTTTGTTGTTTCATGCTTGCAACCTGTCTCTATATTTAACGGCGAGTTGATAGTCTGGGGTGTATCGATGGCGCCAGCTTCGCTTTTCATGTGTTCCTCAACGAGCTTTTGGTGGTTGCGGTTTCGGCAGGCCCGTAGTATCATATGCCCCACGGCCGGTATTGAGAAGATTTTCCGCTTCGAATAGCATGGCGGCGGCTGGAAGAACCGACCAAGCAGTCAGCAAAGACCTATTAACCAAGGCAGGAATGTCACGCTGGTATACTAACCGATAGTGTGGTGTTATGGTTGAGCGCAACGTCCGGAGAAAACAATCTGAGGGACGATGTAGGCCCTCGAATCAAGAGTTCGAAGCTGAAGGATACCATGTTAGAACTCTATTTGACTCTTGCAGCAATCTGCCATACGCTTACCAAGGCGGTGGGTATTTTGGTGTCCAGACCTGGCTTGATGCTGATATAGCTCTTGAAACTTCCTTAATGAACTGAACCTGGGAAGCACAAGGTAATATTGGCGAGATCTGGGAAAAATACTGCCGTATTGGGTACTGATTGAGAGCTGTACCTGTGAGGCGTGGGAACGAGAGGCAAGGCCAAGTTCCTTGAACGATTTAAGGTCGATGGAAACGACGGGTAAAGAAGCCAACGAATATACTGTAAATGCCTTCCATTCAATAAGTTAGGGAATATCAGATTGCTAAGGGTACACTTGAGAAGCTATTGAAGAACAATTACAGTATGAAGAAATGTGCTGATGGCAATGTAGAGACTGAGGTGGGGGAATGGATAGAACGGGTTGTAAGGTGATGTGGTGTTGATAAAGTGCTGTTCTTTCCTCGACACCGTAAGAAGCCGAGGCTTTAACCCGTAGGACTACCTTTGCTGACCAGAAGAATTGGGCTAACTAAGTAAGGGCATATTCATCTTGCTGCCACCAGCGTCGGCAACTATGGTAGGCTTCGCTAACTCAAACAGCACCCGCGAATGACTGTTTGGGATCAGTCAATGGTTGTGCCATCCGCAACAACGCAAGAACCCATGATGTTAAAGGAAAGACGTTAAAAAAGACAGAAAACCGTACTGAACATGCCGAGGACCGAGTAAAATCGACCTCATTGATCCCATGTGACAATATCACAACGCTATGGACAGTCGCTGACAGGAATGAGTGAAGCCTACGGGATGCATTTGAGCCGGTGAGTTGAGATGTATTTCTTAATAAAGCATGTGATAAATTTGAATGAGAAGAAGCCTGCTTGCTATGGTCGGACAGTAGGAAGTGAACACATTTTATAGAAGCAAACTGAAGATAATAAAAGTCGGCGGAAGATTGACGGCCAGCTTATCAGTAATATCTCTGGTGCCGAAGGTTGATCCCTATCAAACAGCCAGCCGAGTACATCCTTCGAGCTCCAAACTGCTATATATTAGAACTGAAAACGGAGAAGCCGCCCTTAGGCCAAATTTATCTCGAAGGATTAGTAGTATTTACTCTACTATTCCGGACCGGTAGGAAGCCCTTCGTACGATCGTCCCTGGAATACGTGATTGTCGCGGAAGGCGTCAACAATTTCTGCATCAACATTACTGCCACGGCCGTCTCGAAGTCTGTCGTATGCCCACCAGATCTCTGGAGGCGGAATGCAAGTCCCAAAAACGAAGTGACGGTTATCCGTACGCTCATATTGGTTATGGCAAAAGCGCCCAGCTGGATGAGCGACTTTGACCGGGCATGTGGAGGATCGGCATGGACCGAGATCGTTGTTGCGCCACCAAATGATCGCCTTGTAGTAATCGTCCATTTCCTTATAGAAGTCGTCGCGCAACATTATAGATGAGGAAAAGCGTACGTGGTAGGTCGGAGTCCGTAGATCAGGAACAGATCATATTCTGTAGACGCTGAGTAAAAGCAGTATAATAGAGCGGAACGATGTGAAGATAGCTAAGTTGGAAGCGGTCGAAGATATGAACGCTTTTAAGTCTGTGATAATGCACATCACAATACGGAAGCGTAAGCTGCTTTGGATAAAGAAATACATTCTTGGAAAAAGGTCCTGTCTGCCATTTCGTAATTTTGGATAAAGGAAAACGAAGAGCAGTAATATTCTTGCAAAATCGGATTCATTTCCATCTGGAATCCAAGCAATAACGTGGTAGATATAGATGGACGTTCCGCTTGTTGAATACAAAACCGGCAAGACTCTAATGTAACCGACGAGCAGCTGAGAATGATATTAGCACAGCAGTAGTATTGACTACCTTGAGCGTGTTAAAACAAATGCAAAAGCTGTTATCAAGAGACGTACTTGACGGTTAACAATAACAATCACAATATATACAAAAGAATGAAGTCTTCATAGAGCAGGAGAATCTCCGCTCTCTCGGGGTTTAATTTAATGCGCGGGATCCGAATACCGAGTCAGCTTTCACATGCCAATCCTGCCTTTCAAGGCTGTATTCGTACTACTCTATGTACTCCTTCCTAGATTCCACCACCTCTCAATGTCACCACATCATCTTGATGTCACGCGTATCATTTTATTTCTTATTCACTCCTTATCCTCATCACCTATGCCATGACAGTAGCCTCTGCCTCCCCCAAGGCAGTGTGTGACTACTGTCGACAACTCATTGCACATTCCTTCACACACTCGACTTGTTTTTTTCATGTCGATTGTTCACCTCGAGACTGGACTTGAAGAAGTCTCCGGTTGGGCAAACTTGCTGGGCATTGCTTGCGATTGAATATGATCGGTAGATAATTCTCCTTTGATGCTTAATTCCACTACTTGCGCCTTTTTCTGACCAGAACATCCAGATCACGTCTTGGGCCGGCCTTCTACCAAGTTTAGGAAGATCCAGGTGTTTGCCGTTGTGTCTTTTTGGTCGCTCTATCTCTTGCGGTTAGCGCTTTCCAAATACCCCTCCTGAAGGAAGCATGCTAATACTCGATAGTGGCAACAAGAATGGCCCTCCAATCCTACGTAGGCTGTCCAGGCGCCTGTCGAAGCAACTCACTGCGTGGCAGACCATGGTAATAACGCTCCTATGGCTGTACCTATCTCGAAACTTTGCAAAATTGTTTGGACTCGAAAGCCCCGAACCACTTGCAAACCTATATACCAGATCGTATTTCCGAGCAACATGGGTGATGACTGCATTGGATGCGGGCTTTTGGACGGCGATGAAAATCCGGAGGAAATGGCTAAGGGATTTGGCCTCGGTCATATTTACTGTTCACTATCTCATTGCTGCCGAACAAGCAGATGAAAAGGTCCGGAAGGTTAGAGGGATGCTCACTGTGGATCATCTAAGGATTTCCTGGAACAAGGGGACGACTCCATATCTCTCGCTTTTAACAAGTTTGATGAGGCCGAAGCTCACTCGGTATCCGCCGCGAGCTATCCGTATTCCTAGACCTGCCGAATCCTCATACAAGGAGCCTGTCAATGCATGGCTGTATTTCGACGGACCGTTGTCGGCGCTCAAGAATCATACTAAGATCGTCTTAGACATCCCTGGAGGTGGGTATGTGGCAATGACTCCGAGACACCATGATGATAAACTCCTTACGTGGGCTGGTAAGACAGCATTACCGGTTCTTAGTTTGGACTATAAAAAGGCGCCTGAGTACCCATACCCTTACGCCCTTAACGAGAGCTATGATGTGTATCACACGCTCATAGCTACCCAAGGACGCTGTCTTGGTCTAGCCGGAAACTCGTCACCACGTATTATACTAACAGGAGACAGTGCTGGCGGAAACCTCGCTACTGGAGTCATTTTGATGATCTTGCAATCTGCCAATTACGGCTCCCAGCGATGGCTAGGTCAACAGACTTTACCAGTGCCGGAAGGGCTTATATTGATTTATCCGGGTCTGGATATGAACATTGGCAACTGGATGACCGATGAACAGATGTCACTTATTCAAGATCATCGCACACGTAAGGTTAACAAGAACGTCTTACGAAGGAAGAGCCAAGACTATTATCAGCTCACGCCCGACACCCCTCATCCATCAGACGGCGAAGAAGAGACGTTCCACCCTCTTAAGCCCACATCAGAAGCTGCCACAATAGCCGCGTCTGGGGCTGCGACCACCGACCACGCGAAAAAGGCGAACATAGGGGAGCCGGGTTCGACTCCCACTTCTACAGTAGCTCTTCGGACAGCTGGCCTAGCTTCTTCCAAACCGAAGACGATGAAGACTCGGCTAGCCATGTCTTCCATGATCTCGTACTTCAATGATCGAATCCTTACCCCTGAAATGATGCGCGCCATGATTATTCTCTACATCGGTCCGCACAACCGTCCAGACTTTAGCACCGACTTTCTTCTTTCACCATTGCTGGCCCCGGAGGCTTTACTTGCTAAATTTCCCAAGACATACTTCCTGACCGGCGAACGAGATCCGCTCGTAGATGATACTGTTATCTTTGCTGGCCGTTTACGGCAAGCAAAGTACAACGACTTCGTGCAGAAGAAGGAGCTGGGCCTTTTCAAGGCTAAAGAGGAGTTTGATGAGAAAGATCATGTTGAAGTCACACTTATACCAGGAATATCCCACGGCTTCCTCCAATTTGTCTCTGTGTTTCCTGAGGGCTGGAAACATCTCTCCCGCTGCGCTCGGTGGATCGAGGAGATCTTTGACGCAAACTATCCGCCGGAAAGCCCTACGACCTATCGTGTCGGCTTTTCGATGTTCAACTCTGGCGAAGCGTTGCAGCACACGCGGCATCACCGCCGTTTGCCCACCGAAAGTTCGGGCGATGAGGATAACCCTCTAGAAATGAGTTCGAGTACTGTTAAGGAGACTGGGAGTGCTGCTCGGCACTCAGCAAGAGGCCGTACCAAAACAGCAAGAATGAGGCGCGCTTCTGCTCGGAGGAGTAGAAGTATGGTCAGCCTAGCAAGCGAAGAAGATTTGCTGGGGCGGAGGATGAAAGGTTTAGCAGGAGGTTTGATGGGGATTTCGGCAGATGGAACACAGACACCATGATTGCTCATATCAGCAAACGAAGGATAGCTTGCTTCCATTGAGTTCCAGCCATGAGACAGGTGCCGCCTCGATTGGGCGATCATGAGAATCCCCGTCGATTGCTTAGATGTTTAGGATATGCACATATAATTAAATTATAAACAAATCATTTCATGCCCCAATGTACGTCATAGCATCAGAATTTGAAAAGCAGTATAAATCACCACACATAGTTGCGCATGTCCCCGCCACACCAAGACGCCACAAACGGTATCATTATCATCCAAAACCCCCCCTCATGCTCCAAGAAAGACCTCCCACCTCCCCCCCTCCCACTAGTGCCACCCATTCTCCCTCCCCCCACCCATCCTCCCCCCACCCTTCCCCTCCCTCCCCTCCTCCTCCTCCCCCATCCTCACCGCCTCCTCCACAACCAACAAATCCCTCTCCAGCACCTCGGCCCAATTCTGGATATCCCCCAGCTCCTTCAGCTTCCCGCGCGCGCCCTCCACCTCCTTCTGGAAGCGCCGGCTCTCTTTCTCCAGCGCGCCGGTTTGGGCTTTGAGATCGGCTTCTTGTTTCGCGATGGCGTGGGTGTTGGCGTGCAGGTCGGTGGCGCGGGTGGTGAGGGTGCTGGAGAGGTGGTGCGAGGCGGAGGTTAGGGAGGCGGTGAAGGCGGCGCGGGCTTCGGGGGTGTGGGGGGAGGGGGTGGTGGTGGGTTTGGGGGGGGAGGTGGTGGGGGGTTGGGTGGGCATTATGTGGGGGTGGGGAGAAGGGGGTGGGTGGGTGTTGATGGTGCTGTTTTAGAGTTACAAGTTGGGAGTGGTTAACCTGAAGGCAATGCGGTCGTCATGCCCCTCCACGATCGTTTCTTAGCTGCATGTGAAATCGAGATTAGCTCATAAAACCACAGTCATGTCACGATGATGGCGCAATCTATCTTCTTGCGACGAAGACTGCAGATGACTTCGAACGATCACATGTGTACCTCTTTGTGCAGGACAATTGGGAGGGCGAAAGTACAAAGCAGAGTTGCAGCAAATAGGAGTCCCGCTAGCAAACTATCGGTCCTCTCAACAAACTCTAACTCTTCTGCTCAGCATCAAGATCACAAAGGAGCTCTTGTTCCGTAAGCCATGTAAATGGGCTGTTGCTTCTCCTCGTCTTGCGGAGCCTGGGAGAGGAATTGCAAGATTCTCCTGCCGTTGCGCTACATGGCTCTTGTTTTCCAGTTTAGTTGCCTGCTGGAGAAGCCATGCGTCCAACAATATCCGAGAGTATACACAGCGGGGGGAGATGCTCAGTCAGGTGTCAGCAACACCGTGATAGTATGCAATCACGGCGGCTGTGAAGAGCAAGCCGGTCCTTCGCCACCAGGTTTGGTGGTCACCCTCGGTCTCGTATACTTTGGATTGTACACATAAGCTTTGTTCCTGGACTCTCATATATATCTATCTTCCTTTTGCAAGGGGCGAGACAGGATCACTTTGGTCTACATAACTGCTTTCCATCTTTCCTCGGACATTTTACTCTTATAGAAGTTCTGTATCACCTACATACTACAAGTGTTAGGATGCACCGAAGGCAATGCTCAGTTTTGTGGACGGGTCAACAGCTGTATTGTCGCTGAAAGGCAGTACAGAGCTATTTCAGGCATGTTCCTGATAATTGGACACGTACTTTAGCTCAGCCATCCGACTATCATGTCTTTACCAGTATATCGACTTAGTAAGTGCAGCAATCTTTAATTGCGGCGAAAACAGAGTAGGCCCGGATACCAAGGCCTCTGCTTCTGGTACCCAATGGCAGAGTAGAATCTGGCTCACTATTTCAGGGACGCTGCAGCATGTCTAAGAACAACAGACATAACTCTGATGTGTTATTCGGTGGCTATATCAATGATTAAATTCATCGCAATTGATTGCGACTAGAATATATGTTCATTGTCACTTCTACAACATATTCTAAATTCAAATTCGGTCGACTCGTTCAGATTTCGAGTCGTTTGTTCCTTTTCGTCTCTATGATTATTTAACTTTCTTTGAGAGCACTCTATTTGTTTTCATTCATACAATATATAGTTATTCTATCCACATTTCGAAGTAACCCGACAGTGGATAAATATTGAACAAGCTCGTGACCTACCTGCAAAGACTACAGCTAGGTGCGTATTACAGCACCTTGATATTATACGACAGTGAGCTGAACAGTTCCATCAGATCTCTAGAACAGCAGTCCGTTTCAACAATGGAAGTCCAAAACCTAAGCTCCCATGACAATAACGTTAGTTCGAACGTTTCTAAATCTATAACCAAGAAATCTTCAGACAAAGCAAATTTCAGATTAGCTGCAAACAACATTCCAATAAAGAACGCTATGGCATCAGGGCCTGAACTAGGGTCCAAGTCAAAGATTCGGAAGCACTATATCGCAGAGAATCACGATGGTTCCTTCAGCCCTTACAACTCAGAGATTGGAAGCACACACCCTATGGCTCAGACCGAACATCATGCCGAGACCGGGAACAGTTCCTTGGCGGTTCTGCCATTGTTGTGGAACGAAGAACGTGAAAACACCGAGTTGGATCTCTATGCGGCTGACGCTTCTCCAAGAACCTATCCAAAGAATCTCCTGCGCCTCTGTTTCTCGTTTCCTGCAGAGCGTCGTGACCAAATTATCCAGTTCTTAGTCAACCTACCAGAGGAAAATGTGCACAAACTTACGGCGTTCCTGAAGAATCTTACCGACCGTGCATACGAGGATGTTGTGGGCAGGCTTACTCTGGTCAACTTACCTCGTTGTCAAACATACCTTGAAATCTTTGCCTCATACTGTGTGCCTCCGATGGCCAATGTTCCTTACAAATGCTCGGTACACTCGGACAAATACGACACTCATGAAGACTATCCTTACCCACAGAGGTATCAAGAGAGTGACGTCTTGCAGGACGACCAATGGGACGGAGAACTTGCAAGCGAGGATAGTTGGGAAAGAATTTACACCGAGTATGACGATCATGCGGGGGACCGAGAAGCTGCAAGCGATAATGGTTGGGAAAGAAATCATGCCGAGTATTATAACGATGCGGAGGACGACCAAAGGGAGCGTGAATATTTTAAAGATGCCGATTCCAAACCCTTGGACACGGGTGGATCCACTACAGCTCCTGACTCGATGGATGGTGACCAGGTACATGGTGGCTCCGCAGATACGGACAGTCTAATCCGGAGAATACATGATTTGCCCTCTGAACTGTACGATCAGATTCTTGTGTCGGTGCTAGATGTCTCTTTCCGTCCAGGCAAAATCTTTCCGCAGCAAGATCCGACATGCTATGGCTATCACTGCATGTATGGTAGACACTATGCCGATCCTGAGCCGACGGTCTTTCTTGCGCTTCCCAGAGTCCTATACCCGAGAATTCGAGAAGAATGCTGGTCAGGGAATACCTGGGTGGTTGGTGCAGGATCTCCCTTCTATACAGTGGAGTTTTTGAAGACTATACCGGAATCGATGCGCGACATGATCAGATCGGTTCACATAACCTTTACAAGTGAAGATCTTTACGGCTTTGAAGGAATGTGTCTCCATGGAAGAATTAGACAAGAGATTGAACAATCCTCAAAAGACGGCAAGGTCGATAACCTAGAGGTCCTCGAGCGCTTCAGAAAGGAGAGCGACTCGTTCGAGACGGAGGTTACGCAAATCTGGTTCGACAAATTCTATGCCCTCTCGTGTCTGAGCTTGAAAAACCTCACTATAGACATGACAAAAGCTCACGCACCGGATGGCACGTTCTTGGGGTTGGAGCAGGTCAAACTCTTTCCACCGTTCTCCGATGGGATGCCTCGGCTTACCATCTTGGCGCCGACAAGATCTCTGGAGGATGATATATGGGAAGTCTTCGCCCGCAACAATCCTCGCCGCAACTATTAGAAGGTTTTATATCACTTTTTCGAAGTAGGTGTCGAAACCTTGATTGACGGAGGGAGGCTCGTAGCTAAAATGGGAGAGTCTGATAGGTTGCCTATGCCTGGCCAACAGCCCATATTCTAAGCTCAGCAGCCATCAATTTTATGCAACTCATGGAGATTAGAATAGAATCGACCATCTTAGAGAATTACGATTTATAATACCCTGGGGCTGGGAGAACAGAGTATACTATGTTCAGGTTACACTCCTGCTTGTGACTTCAATGGGCAGAAGACCTAGCTCAGTAAACAGTTGCTCAAGATGTCCAAACCCTCCAGAGACTTCCCTGCGTAATGTGCTTTCACAACCAGCCTATCTCTCAGTCAAATGAAGGAAAGGAGAATATGCCTAGTCACCCGAGGAAAAAGTGCATATGTATGGATCCACTTCTCCCAAGTCACCCGATTACCAAAGCGCTCAAGCAAACACCAATAAAAACCAAAACTCGAGAATGATGCGAGCGGTCACAGTCGCCAACTGAACAGAAATCGTTAAATGTTTGCAACCCATCCACGAATTTTCTCCCAGCCATGCATCAAACGAAAATCCTACGAATGGGGGTGTGCCCCTAAATATTGATGGAAGCTTTCTCACTCGGTAATGAAGCGCACATCCAGGCCTTCATTCCGTGGATTCAAAACATTCTACTGATGGATCAAGAAGGCTGTAGATCATGGACCTATTGTCGAGTTCTGCTGTGACCTGTAGCTGAACAACTATTACGTTGTCGTGCTCTCGCTGTACATGTCTCGTGGCCGCAATGCGTTTCGGAATAGGAGGTTAAGTGTAATAGAAGGAGATGAAGAGTAGGACAAAAGAAAACAGCCTAATCTCATGGTTGTAAGAGGTGTAAGATCTATGTGTGATTGAAGATTGATGAAATTGGTATTTGGTACGTGGATAGAGGTCTGAATGCACCGTAGTAGTGGCTGGGGAGCTCTGCTGATGGGGGCATCCGTCCATGGGATCTTGTTTAATCTGAGCTTTTAGAGCTTTTTATCCTTAAGTGGATATGTTCATCGTTCGGGTGCATTATAACGACCGCGGCCTCTCAGAGCACCTCTTTGAAAGATGGATTTAGTGTGCTTTGAGGGCGGCCAGGACCGATGACAGACCAGTTTCGCTTGACAAAAGCTTTGGCAAGATTCAAGGCCAATGCCTCGCTTGGCTCCTTCGGTGATTATCGGCTTTTTTGCACGCCAAAGGATTGATCAGCGCCTCAACGACTGCGATTATCGATCGAGAGGACATCTAGATAGATATCAAGCTCTGATATTCCGGAAAATGAGGAGTGGCCATGAGCGTATGAGGACGAATGAATCTGGGGGCTGGATGGGTATATGTCCTTTGTAGATCTTTAAAGCCTATTCGCTGGCTTATTCCCAGCTGTTAACTGCTCGGGTCTGATGGTGACATGGACCAACACCGTTACAGTGCGAGAGAACAAGTATTTTCAGGCGCTTTAGATCGAATATTGTAATATGGTCAAGATAGATCGTAAGTTTTTGTTGTTTGATCATTACCGGTTACATTTCATAACTTGAGTGAAACAATTAATTTCTCCAACGAATATCTTCTTGGTGGAGAGCTGCCCCCTTGGGTTTTCTCAATCAAAGAAGTTCTCAGTTAAATTTATCTCTTGATGGGTGAATCTCTTACTGTTATGAAGTTCCTTCTTAGGCAAACCGCTTATCACACGAACTTCGTACCTCGGATTGTTGTTCAATTAAGTAAAAGCCTTCGAAGAGATCAATCGCTTTCTCTGCGTGACCGATGATCACGTCCGTGCCCCGTTGCACTTCGAGACTCCAACAGGGCTATAAGTCCAATATCAGAACACCAATATGCTTACCATGGGATTAGAAAGACTTACAATCTCCTCTCTCAACTGGTGATTTCTGCGTTTCGAGAGCAAGTACGTTGCTGGACAGTGATGCTGAAAGTCCGATCACTAATCCTTGAACAAGATACATTTGTAGCTCTTTCTCCTCGCGTAGATCTTCTTTGATCAGCCGTACTCTATCCTCTTTGGAAAGTTTCTCCCTCCGTTTTGAGCGAATGGATTTGATGATCTCCATTACAGTATGTTCAGAAGCCCGCTTTCGGGGACAGCCGTATTTCGATGGATCACGTACATAGCGCCGGGTTACATCTGTAGCTCCGTCGCCGGAAAAGGCAATACAGTAGGATAGCTTCAAACCCCATCCTATTCGAGAACGTTTAGCATTCCCCTAGCTGAACAAGGCAGGACCGAAGCTAGTCATACCCTCCGTGTACACCCTCGGATTGTCCCAGGTCCCTTCACAGGGGTCGATATGTATCCATCGTCTTAGGTGCTCGGAATAGACCTCTATCCACACATGATCCTGTTCATTCCAGACCCATCGTGCTCGTGCTCCAGTAGCTCGACATAGCATGCCAAAACAATTTGCCCATTCTCCAGCTCGGCCTCTCCTCGTTCTTAGCAGTACCCAGGGATTTGAGTATCGAGGGAAGCGCTCAAAAGCACTGCAATAGGCACTCGAGCAACGAAAGAGTTCCACACGTTTAGCACCGCCGGCAATTTCGTCGGCGTCCGGAGGGGTTGTCCCCAACATGATAGTTGGCGCGTGACAAACAGAACATGGCGGGTTATCGACCCAAGAAAAAAAGGACCGCTTAAACCATCTGCAAAGTAATCAGAGTAAGACTGAACTGTCTTTTTCCGGCGACGTTGTTGGTCTTACCTCGTCAACGCACGGATCACGCAATCTTGATAACCACATTCGGCTTTGCTGGCGCCACCCAAACATGACGCCGTTGCTTGGAAGACTCCGCTCTCGTCTCCTGCTTCGCCATAAATGCGATCTAACGGAACCAACTGGAGTGCCTCATCTAATAATCCTGGGTTCTCCCATTCGAGCGGTGTAGAAGACAGGGCGGTTAATTGTGCGCCAAACAGGCCTGGCTTCCATGCTCTCACTTCTGTCGGAGACAAGAGAGGAAGTCTCGGGGGAATGTGCTCGGATTCGTAGAGAGGCGGTGGAGGCGACGATTCTCGACTTTGCTGCGATCTTGATGGTAACGACGGCGATGATGACGCAGTTTCTTGAGAGCCTGATAGCTGCGGCATAATCCTGCATTCACACGAAGCCCGAAGCGCATTATTTCTTGTTTTCCCTAAAGCTTGTTTCTCGTGCCAGATCTGCTCAAATAGTACTCGTAAATCTTTCGCCCAATCCTTATCATGGGTGTGCATTGGGTTTTCCACTACGATTTTTGAAGACGACGTATTGAAGACTTTAAGAAGAGAATCCGTGCTAGCCTCTGCGTGAATAGATGCTGAAGATTGAGGATTCTCAACTGCTCTTTTTAATGAAGTCTTTACAAGAGAATTTCTTTCGTTTGCTCCCAGCTCTAACAGGATTTGGCTATACGCTTGTTCCATGGACGGAACTAAATTCATAAGAAGACCAATATAGAATTGAACGTCTTCCAACTGTTCATCATAGTCTGAAGTGTCTGATGTTTCGGACTGCGAGTCGACTTCCACTTCACTGCCGTCTTCGCCGTCGAGATTGGTCGAAATGGTAGGGTACACGATTTCAATGGATGCCATTAACTTATCAACTTCGTCCGCGGCATGCTGATGACTGCAGTCTATACAATCTTTAGTAAATTCTGCCGGGCCTCGACCGTCAGCGAAAACTTAGAGCCTTTGATCTTTCATTCACTCTCACTTGTAATCAAAGACTTGCTCAAGGCGATAAGAAACCGCACGATCGACAAACGAAGGTCTGGATAAGATTCGAGGATCAAGTCCAGCTTTCCACCGCGGAAACCCTCACCCCACAGGAAAAACCTCCCTAGTTCATTCACGAAATCTTGAGTCACTCGGTGACTTACCCTCCACGAGGAATCTGCGAGCACTGTGAAGAGAGTGAGAGCATCGGCGTAAAGGTTCTCCACATTGCCGCTGTTGTCAAGCTTCTGAACTTTGGATAAGGGTCGAGAATTCGTCCCGGCCATCAATCCAGTGTCCGCCATAGAGGCTTAATCTGGTATCTATAGGTTTGTGAGAAATCTGATACAAATCTGTCGCTTGGCGGGTAGTAGTTCTCTGATTAGCTGGAAAATCATCAGACAGGAAGCTTGCGCGGGAGGACTCTCTTGGTAATGCAGAGTTGTTGCATCTAACGACATTGAATGACTGAGCCAAGCGCTTTCAAGAAGAAGTTCAGAAGTGACGCTGTGACGAGCTGTTACTTGTTACGACTGTTGCTGTGCGCCAAGACGCTAATGCTTCGTTCGTACGCATTACGCGTCTCGGAGCCTCAACGCCTCCCATTTGCTCAACCCAAGATCAAGAGCCATCAGTCTTACTATATGAGCTTCGCTTGTTTGAAAATCTTCGAAGATTCTTAGCATGTAGCACATGTCAGTTGTGATATTTTAGACAGGAGCAAGGAAGCGGTGATTCAACCTCGATCTTTACATAGAAGCTCCATGTCTGTCGGTGTTGGTTTATCTCAAAGTCTCGAACCCTCGCACCATCTATTCTAAAGGCGGAAAGCGGACGACGATGTCTGGAGTTGAAGCCGCCGCGGGTTTGGTCTTGGGAGTGCTGCCGCTTGTCATTTCGGCAATTGAACATTACGATGATATGCTGCGTCCCTTTCTAAGTTATCGCAATTTCACCTCAAGAGCGCAAAAAATCTATGACGAACTCGAGACAGAAAGAGCAATCTTCTGTACTGAATGTCGACTGCTGTTGTCCACTGTTGCACAGCGTGATGTTATTTCAAGAATGTTTGATAATCCTGACCATCCATCATGGAATGATCAAGTTGTGTGCCAACGATTTGGTGATCAACTGGGAGCATCAGGAGCAGCCTGTGCATCCGTAATTTGCAAGATCAAAGGAACCCTTGATGAGATTGGGAAAAAGTGTGAGAAATACAGTGCCGCCAACCTGATTCCTGCAGAGGTGAGTCACACATAGTCATTGGCATGTGTTTCTTCTTATCCGAGAGCTCAAACGTACGTTGACTGAATTGATCAGGGCTCTATATTCGGAAACATTGTTTGGCGACGTCGGGTAGGCAAAAAATTGAAGTTCGCCTTTTCCGAGTCGGGTTTACTAGGGTCTATTAATGAGTTGAGAAAATTGAACAAAACGTTCTTGACTATTACGAACCAAATAGTGCGTCTTGATGATCAGTCATCAAATCCCCTTGCAGGCTCTCAAGCAGGCCAGTACATCGATAGCGCGAGTGAAGAAATCAAGAAATTCAGGATCGTGCAACAAGCCTCAAGACACCTATACGAGGCTTTGGGTCCTGCGTGTACGGTTCATACTCAACACCTGGCGCTGCTCTGTTCCGAGGCAACATTTTATAATTACGGAGGGAGTTCTCGGCACCCGGAAATTCAATTCAAGTTGTCCATCACCCATACCCATTCAGACGTCAGCCTGATCACCCTATCGCACGTAAATTGTCACACCGGCGGGACAATGCCTTTTTCTTTGGAGCAAAGAGCCATTTCCAGTAATCGAGGGCAAACTCACAAGCAAGCCAGTTCTACTATCAGCGAAGGTCATTCAGAATCGCCAACAATATCCGTATGCAACCTCTCCTGGATCGAGGTTCGAACCGTAATCTCTAGACACGGAAGTGCCTCTCAGCAAGCCTCCCACAAAACATCCTCTGAGTCGGATATCGCAGGTCAGACCAGAACCTCTCTTGGGATGCTTGAGGAAAATGCCTCGAACATACACTTCATCTGTGGTCCATCCACTTGCATACCAGCAAGCCCGCATAACAAATCTATTTCGCTAACGCAGCTTATTGCACAAGAATGCGACAATAGGCCCATTGGGGGTATGCCGCAGTATCAACGCCTCTATCTTGCTAAATCCCTCGCCTTAGCCGTCTTGCAGTTCCACGCAACGCCGTGGCTTGGTGCAAAATGGCGAAGTGACGATATCATGTTCTATAGTTTTGCAAATCCGGAGCCACAGCAGCAAGAGCCTCGCTTAGTACCGCATCTAAACGCAGTTATAACGCCGACAAGACTCAAGACTGGTCCTGTAGGTGAGGCGGATACCTCACGATCTTCACTATTGGCAACAAGCATTGCTCCAAACGTGCTGCTCTTCAGTTTTGGGGTGATACTTCTGGAGATAGCTTATGGCGCTCCTTTTGAGATGTTGCAACAACCTGAAGATATTGCGGCATCTTCGGATGATAGATTTACTGATTTTATTACCGCACGAAGGCTTGCCGACGGGGTGGGGACTTCGCTTGGCGCCGCGTTTGCTTCAATTGTGAGAAAGTGTCTTCGGTGCGACTTCGGCTGTGGTGAGGATCTTGATGATCCCGTATTGCAGGCTCGTCTGTATGAAGATGTCGTCTGTAAACTAGGAGCACTGGAAGATGGTTTTCGAAGATTACAGATAGGCGTATAAGGAATGGCGTCGACGTCAAGGTTACGTGAAGTGCTGAAACAAGCAGCAATTTTGTGCATTCTTTGAACTGATCATGAAGCCGTGGTTTTCAAATAGATGATCGATATACAGGATTTCGAGAAGATACGTTCATCTTCGATAGAAAATATCGAAAAGAAGCTGCAGCAAGGATCGTTCAAAACAAGGCAAAATCTACGGGGCTGCTGGTTCTTTTAACAGGCAGCCTTCGGCACTTGAAATATACTTAACGGAAGCAGACGACTAGAACTGGTCGAGAATTGAAAGTGGAAGAGAGACCTCTCGGCCTAGCTGGTGAACTGAACGGTGCTTGATGAACTGGTGAGATCTAATCACTCTACGGAACACCTGATAGTAAATTCCAGCCTTGGAGTCCCTCTTCAGTCCTCCGGCCGCGATCATTCAATCGCAACCGTGTCGTTAGCAAACCGTATGTAGTTCGACACAACTAGTACAAACTTCCTCCTCGGACCCACTTCCGTTACACCGCCAAGTCCTCTCCGCAAACAAACGTCCACCACGTGCCGAATACTCTGAGCGATGAGGATCGGCTTGAAAACGTCTGTGTATCCAAGCCGCGCGGCTCCCATAGTTACCACACAGTTGCTGTGGGCCCAAACCAAGATTCCGGCGTCTGCACTGAAGACTCGAAAAGACTCCGCACCCTCACTGCTTTCGATTTCCGTCGATATGTGGATGCAATCTGCCTCATTCAGAGGATGAGCTGTTGGATCTCTAAGGCTTCTGCAAGCTACCGGCCAGCCTGGTTGGAGGCTGATAATGGGGTCTATAGTGGGCTTGTTTTGAGAAAAGCCGATTAGGCCTGCGGACAGGTCGTCGAAGATCTTGGAAGGCGAGATATCGCGCCTCTTCGCAGCCGGCGAGGAAGCGGATTCGAATCTCGAAGGAAGTGCGAATGACATTGTGAGAAGAAGACATAAGCTGATGAAAGTACCTGGAACGAAGCAAAACGATAACATGATGTACGTAACAAATGGAGGTCAGAAGCGCAGAACAACAATATTGAGACTTCAAGATAGCGAGGTTGCTACGAGGATATTTGGATGCGCAGGGAATACATTGTATACCACTTAACATCCCCATATACCCCGCATATGCGATCTTAGTTGCACATCAACTCAAACTTCCCCAACCAATTTCGAATCGCATCTTGACATTACACCCTCACTGGCGCATATATCGAGACGTTTCCGACAGCCCGACATTGTAGGCCGCCTCAGTACAGCAGAGCCACATAGCCACGGCACTACCCCACCCTTTCGGGCGGACAATTGTTCTGAAACAAGTATTTGGTGATTGCGTTCGATGTCTTGGTATAGCTAGAACATGCGATATGGCGATATGAGGGGACAAATGATCGAGAGGACGGTATCCAAGGTACTTGTGGACCTTGAAGCTTAGCAAAACCACGAGTACACTGAGTGCGTCAAGTGGTTTGAATTGGTAGCAATGTCCTCAGCATCCTCAGCATCCTCAGCATCGATCATGTTTCGGCCGAGTATTGCTCTCTGTAGGCGATGAATGAAGAATGCTCAGATGAAATCGAAGCACATGTTTATTGCTTTTACACCGCACATGTACATCATTTACTTCTGTGATGTTCGCAGTATTACCATCAAGTCCGCTCACGAAGAAGATACTAATCTCTAAACGATACGTTCCCATTATGAAATAGCTATAACGTTCAAACCACTTCAGACACAGAATAGTCGTTAAGAGAAAGGGAATACTAACGAACCTTCAATAAATATTCTAGGGACTTTTTAACATGTACGCTGAAGAAGAATCGAGCTTTCAATCTGTTTCCACACTCTTTTCTTTCTTCTTTTCATTCTGTCTCTCTATTCAACTTCAAGCTTTCTCTACCACGGAAATCTTCAGAAGCAAAAGCAATTGAAAGCTGATTAATTCCAGCTCGAAAACGACACAACGATATTCGCTAAATCTTACTGTTACCGTCAAAAAACCAACTCAACAAAGATGAAAACAAACATGTTCTAAACATATTCCCTTTCTCAACTAATCTTTATATAGTATCAGGTGTCAAGACTGACGATCATCTGCTTTTCTCTATTACAGTTGCTGCGACTTTATGCATAAGAATCCGTCGAAATTGATCGAGTCGTGTTTGATCATGTTTCTTTCGAGGCTGTAGATCTCATCCGATGTTACAAGATACATTTCCGCGCTCAGAGATCGAGTAGATGGAAAAATCGTGGGAAAGATTTTACGTTGATCATAGCCGGGTGGTGGTGATGGATGTTGGCAAGGAGGTCGTTTAATGTGAAGGGGTCGTTTAGACTTCTTGAGAACCCTTGAACAACTCGTCATCTGAACGCACTCGTAAAAGCTTCAGCCATGACTTCTCAACTATCCAGTCACTGCGAGGTCAAAACGTCAGCGTCGCAGTCAGTATAAACTTTCATTTACACTCACACAACCCTGGACACGAATACGCCCGTCCGACTTCGCACCCCCCCCCCTTCCCCCCTGGCCGCACCCTCCTCTCCGCTAATTCAAAACACCTGCACCTCGATCTGCAAAAGAGCCCTTCGCACCGCCCTTCTCCGCGCCTAACTCAGCTCCACACCACTAGGAGTCAACCTTGCAACGAAGCCAGCCCCCAACATCGTCGTCGCCATCATCCCCTGAAACACCACAAAAGTCGCCCGATAGCACCTCCCCCCCTGCCGTAGATAGACATCCAACCCCCTGATCACATCCACCAACTGCTCGTTTGTGAAAAGCCGCCGCCCCGTCCTCTCGCTCTTGATGCTCACGCACAAGGGATACGCGGCGTCGTGGAGGATTTCCCGAAACCACTGGCGCGTGTCGTGCTGGAAAAAGACGTCGAAGAGGCGGTCGGCGCCGTAGTGCGCAATGTCTTCTTGGAGCGTGGCGTTGGCGAGGGCGAGGAGGCCGCCGAGGTCGAATTCGGAGAGGGGGGTGCGGGGGTCGCCGAAGTTGACGCGGAGCCAGAGGGTGGGGCTGGTGTTGGGGATGCGGTAGATGTGGGGGAGGAGGAGGTTTAGGGTGAGGTTGGAGGGGGAGGTTAAAGAGGTGCTGTTGAGAGGGGAGGGGGAGGGTGAGATTGGTGTTTTCTGAGGTGGGGAGGAGGGGGGGAGAAGGCTGGGGCGAAGAGGTTGGTGGGCAGTGCTGGGAGCGAGGAGCTGAAGCTGAGGAGGGTTAGGAAGAGGGTGAGAATGGGTTGGGTGAGGAAATACATTGTGTGATGTTGGTTGCTGTTGGGAAGCCCAAAGTTGGAATTTCATGCGATTGTGGGCTATGGGCTGTATGTGAAACATGAGAAAATTCAAGCAGTTGCGCAACAAGTGGGCGGAAGAACGCAAGAAAGATCGCTGGAAGCGGCTCTGACATCTTAAATCTCCCACAACCCCAGATTAGCCCTTCTAACACCTTCAAATTCCAAACTGTCCCCAACGAGCCCCCTCTCCCTCACCTGAGGCGATGTGAAAGCTGTTAAGGCCAATTAGGGCGGTATTAGCAGAACAATCAGTAAAGAAGTCTGTGATGACGATTGCGCCTAATGTTGAGAGTGAGATGGGCTGCGCAGAGGTGGACGAGGAGTAAAAGGTGGAATGGTGCTGTGAGGATGTGGATTGAATGTTCTTCGTTGAACAAGGCTGCCGTGACGGGGTTGCGAGCTTCTTATTAAATCACCCTTCGATGGTTTTCAGCCAGGAGCCGTAGATGTGCGTCGCATCTTGGTGGGTGAAGCCGAGTGGGACGAAGGCAATTGCGATACTTGCGCGACGAGTCGGCTAAGGGCGCGAAATCACTGCGAGCGCTTGTCATGAAACGTCTATCGTCCAGTTGTGTCAAGCTGAACATAGTTCATGCTGAGACAAAAGACATACGTTAGAAGAACGAAGAGGTTTTCATTACCGCGGGAACAGAAGAGTCGAGTGCGAAGCAAGAGACACGTGAAAAATAGGTTCTGACGCACATCATTATTGACACGACGCTAATGCCTTGTTGAAAGTATCATTGGTTATTACAGCGTGTAAGATCTTGTTGAAGCTGAATGATAATAGTTTCGTAACCCTACATGCTCATGGTACCCATGTCGCATTGAAAGTAACATTGGCATTGATGACGTCTAACGTCTTGTTTGAAGTGAAAGATAGCAGTTCTCGACCGTCGGTCGATAGCCTTGACCTTGGAAATTTGCGACATTTGTACAGGATACCTGCATCGGATGGTTAGTTTACAAGGGTTATTTTATTTCAATTAACAGAGACAACTCAAAGAGGCCGGGGGGGAGGGACGTACTGAAGACATAGTAAACATAATTGTTAGGATTGAGCCTCGACTGCTCGGCATTCAGCCCAACGCAATCGTTAAGGCGAATTCCCTCATGCGTAACCTGGACACCCGATGCGGCTTCGCTATAGAAATGCACCAGCTCGTGAAGCAGGACGCTGACCTGAGTATTGACGAGTGAGAGCCCATCGCTCTGGAATTGATTGGTGGCTTCATTTACGCGATTGCATACTTTTCTTGTAGGTTTGGCCGAAACGCCCCAGAACAACGGACAGAGGACGATCAATGGTGTACCTTGAATGTACGCGCCTATAGCCCCGGTTGGGTCGCTCCTGCAATGCTGATATCCAGCGGTTATTGCTGAAATGTACGGACTGAATGGAACAGGGGATTCGTGTGGGTCGGGCATGGTTGAAACACATGTGATAATTGGACTTGATGTCGAGAAGCCGGGAGCGACTTGGGCCGGCAGCATAGACGTTCCCGCCGCGATGTTTTGGAGGACACCGTTGATAAAGGGGGCGTAAGAAATGTCCTTGAAATAGGTCTGGTAAGCGGCACTTGCATGGGTAAAGCTCGAGTCAGAGAGAGATGGTTGCAAAATCGTCCGGAGGTCATGGAGTCGATCAACAATCTGTGCAGCATCTTGTCCGCAGTTCCTTATCGAATAAAGACCGCTATAAACAACATTGGGGGTGACTAGACGCGGTCAGATTTATAAGGGCGCAAGACCGTTATTGCAATCTACCTTGACGGTCTTGTAACGATGTGCTGGCTGTAACGAGCGCGCCAAAAATGGCAAATAACGAGGACCAGCTAATTGTCATTTTATAAAGTCTTCGGCCCCAATCCTGCTCTGAATACTACGCGTCTCCCGAACAAACCCTGGTAAGCACGCAGGTAGCGCTCACAGAGTGGCCGATAGTCAGAATAGAAATGCAATGTGTTCGAAACCAGTACTATGGGTTGAGGTTTGCGCAGAATAGATAAGTATCAGAAATCAACTTATATATTTGAAGCGTGCCTTCTGTTACCATGGGATGGCTATGAGGAAGTTCCGAAAGAACCGTTAAAGGATCGCGAGATGCGTGATTTTATAGAATTGCGATTTGGACAGGTGATTGCAGGCAGAAATGACAGTTCAAGTACGGGATCTACATGTTTTGCAGAGCAAGCGCCGACGCGACAGGCGATAGAGAGTGTCCGTGTACTTTGGGGGTTTCATACTAGCCGATGTCCTATTCAAGGTGGATGGATGTGCCCACCAGGAACAAAGATCTTGCAGAAGAAACACGAGGGGAAGTGACAATAAGAAAGATGTAGCCCGGTCTGCAGTCGTTGACATTGAGAGTACATAGTGACTGATCGGTTAGCGATCACGCAAGCTTGAGAGCGCTCTACAGTATAGCAGGTCAGGCGTTGGCATCTCATCTTATCAGAACCCACCTTTACCGAGCAGGGCCATCTGCGTGTTGACACAGAGTACATCGGATGAGTCCAATTCCACCGAGACTTTTATGCACTGCAATCCTAGGGATGTCTGTTTGTATAACAAGGTCATCTGGTGAACCTAAGGGATGATAGAAGCTGAGAGTCTATCTAGGAGAAAGAAGACGAAAACTCTACTACAGTAGCGGGTCTCAGCCCTGTGAGGCGAAGATCACCAACCAAATTATTCTTAAACGATTGGTATGGGTGATATATTGCCTGGTAGGATGCTTTCTTCCGTACTCATATAGGCAAGGTGGTCGTATACCTGGTATGGTAGCTTTGATGACTTCTTGAGGGATATTTTAGAGTCATACCTACCGAGTTTAAGAATTATCTAGCTTGCCTTGGGATCAACGGATTTGTAACGCAGCTATTATGATGATAAGACTTGAACGCTGGTTCTATATCAAGGGAAGGAGGCGTGTGGACGTGATAACTGGTTAAGGATCTTCCTTCCGTTGGCTTTGCTACTTCTTCCACTTCCTTCCCCAGTAGTAAGATTCATGACCATGTATATTATGACATTATCAATCAAGTATTTTTCAGAAGAAGTCTAAACTACAGCCCAGCCCTCTCTAATTAGAAGGTCCATTGAAGCAGTGGAAGCAAACATTCCCGCGTCATCAACGAACCGAAACATCCCTGCCACGCGCCCATTCTCGTCCACCAGCGGCGCTCCACAGATCCCATCTTGCACGTTCGCCCCTAGGATCCCAAACGCAGAAAAGCGCAGTTCAATCTTCCAATTTTTGTAAGGAATCTTGTCCTCGGGCTGAGAATCTTTGTCTGGGTACAAGGCACCAAGACTTCGTGCACATAGATCAATTCTTCCGGTCGACATCCCGTCACACTCAAACCAATCTCCTGCTCGGATTTCGGTATGGTCTATGAGTCTTTGAGGGTTTGGAGCTTCGAAGTAGCGCTGATTGTCAAAGATGATGGAGGGATCAAGCTCAGCTAATGCGAGATCGTAAGGTGGTAGACGAAGGCGAATCTGACCAATGCGTCGGCCAGAGGTAGGATCAGGGTGAAAGACTTCATCGCTATGCTGGAAACCGTGATTTGCGAGTGTCAATCTCCGCTCAGCGCCCTTCTGGATCAATACACCAGCGGAGGTAGACAGCCAAGCCGTCCCACGAGCACATGCCGCAGATGAAGCGCATACACCTGGCGACAGCTTGAACGGCTCGGCGTGCAGGTAGTCTGTGCTGTCATTGGCCGTAGCAGTGGGGGTGATAAGCCTGGCGTAGCTTGCTTCACGAGACTCTGACCAGAAGCTTTTCTCACTATGGTGGTACATGATGTTGAGCCCTCCAGCCTTTCCTGGAAGACTTTTGCGCTCGTACCTCCTCCCATCTGTAACCGGAAGCTCAACTATGATTAGCGGAGGGACAAAATGTACCGCTCTTACGTTGATTTCGTTTTGGAGCGCCTCCACAATGGTTGAGCGTTGGTCCAGCGTCGGAAATTCGAACCTTGGCAGTAGAAATGGGAATATGTCACGCTTTGCTGTGCTGTAAGGCATAAAATTCCCAAGAGGAAGGGCTGTTGGAAGAGCGACGTCCGGTGGTATAAATCGCACCAGGCAGCCCGCGATAGTGAGAGGAATGGGTTGAGTTGGGGGTACAATTGTCGTAATGATAATATCTGGAGATTCGAAGATGATCTTGCTGGCATTGAATCGTTCGCTGATCCAAGCCCACTGGGCATCAGTAGGAGTATGAAAGTCAGAATTGGTGGGATCCCAAAGCGTGAACGGGGCATCGTCAGAGATGTGTCGGCTTCCGTACCCAGGTTTGATCTCGCGGAAGTGACTGATTGGTTGAACATGAGAGAAAAGAGCAGGTGTTTGCGTGTACCCTGGCCGCTCAGGAATGAGCTTGATTGGCGATACTCTTGTAACAGTTGTAGAGGTCGGCATGCTAATCAGCAACAAGATTTGGTAGAATATGCTGCGAGACTGGCAGTTGTAGTGTTTTACAGAAATTAAGCAACAGTGTTCCGGTTTTGTGGGTATAGTGAGTAGGAATGAGTTGGTTTGACTAAAGGGATTTACCTTAGCGCGGTGTATAAGGTCGTGACTCCTTCACCAGGTGAGGAAGGAATCAGACAGCTGAGGCTAGGAAAGAAGGAGGACACGAAGCACCTATTTACATATTTATTGAAGGAGCGGGGACTTCTCCTTTCTTTCTGTGCATGTAGCATACTACTGAACGAATCTACATATCATACGTAGCTAGGCCAGCCCAGAATACAGTTCGTTGGATTGCAGGCATCCCCTTCACACCGACATGAACGGCACAAATGGCAAGTCATTTCGGCTGCGCCTAGGTGCGAAACTCCAGGCAGGCTATCTCGAAGGATTCGGAATTACCCGATCAACAGGTACTGTTGAGGCGATTCGACATTTCGTGAGAAAACCGCGTAGAACGGCGTCAAAAAAGGTCGGCGGACTGTGACGGTACTGTAGTCTGTGGTAGGTACCTTAGTTTGTGTGCAGCTTGATCTTACCTCATGCGGTAAAGCGTGCAGAATTGAACTCACCAACTCGCTAGAGTCGGTTGAGATGCTTTCTTGCCGCGGCGGTAGCGGCCCCTTGCCTCTGTCACTATGAAGTCGACAGATGAGGTCCATGGCAATACTTTTAGCAATCTACTATACGCCGCATTCCTCTACCACTGAGAAAGTACACCAAAGCGAAGGCGCCCACAATTTCTTCCAACTATGCCATCACCACCATTCCTACCTACCCATCCCGGAACAATCCCACCCATCTTCTGCTCCACAGCTCCCGGCTGCTCAGAAACTATCTCTTTGCCGCCCGCCAGCTGGTTCAAACCCTTCACAAGCACAAGAAACATTTGTTTTACGATGGTGGCACCACAGACTCAATGAGCAGGCTTGCGAGAGGATGATCGCGCTAATAAACCTAAGGCTGTGCGTAGGGTCATATCGAGCAATCGTATCAGTCTTAAAGAGACCTAAGAAATGCATTGATGAGGAAGAAAAAGGACAAGGAGGAGGGTAAGCCGAAGATAGGAAGGAAGGAATGGTTGACCAAGATCGAGATGGCCTTGGGGCTACGGGATTGGGATGCTTATACTTCGGAAAGGAGGGACGAAGCCGAAAGCGCCCTGCTCAGCGAGGAAATTTGCAGCAGAACGACCATCGTAGCAGAGGTGCAGCCTCGGATCAGGCTATATAGCGCTAAGCCGCGGGTTTTAATCCCTGGACGAAGTAGTGGAGACGGTGACATGGGGCCAGCTGGGGTTGCAGTGAGGTGTGTTTGTTTACCGTGAAAGGGTATTAAAATAGAAATATTGGTTCGATGGGGACTTTGAATGAGGCGGGTTTCATTAGAGATGAAGGCAGGAGTGGTTAAGGGAGTGGAAGAGATGGAAAGTAGTTTTATTCGTTGAACTTGTTGATGAAGCAGGCCGTCGATACAATCAGAGCAAAGACAAGAGGGTGGGTGTAGGGTGATACGGGGAACCAAATACAAAAGCAGCAGGAAAAGTAGAGGGTTTTGCAGAGATCACGGCACCGCATGAATCGGTATGGGGAAGGCATGCTATTACAAGATTATCTATGCAAGCTACACACAATACCTCGCAGGCTCTTTCCCTCTTCTATTTTGTTTTTCGTAAATTCATGTAGCATCCATATACAGTACATCTCTTCCATATCCTACACACCTACCGGCCGAGGTTCGATAGATCCAATAGATAGTACACAAGTTTAAGTGATTCGGCTTTGCCGGTCCACCAAAGGCATCGGCCTGAGACCTGCCCTTAGTTCGTTGTTTTTTAAGAGAGACATGAAAGCGAAGAAGAGTAGTATTGATACAACGCGACATCAGAAATGGTCATGCATAGATGTGCCCATATTTGGCGATCATAACCACGGGCACCACGGTCTCGGTAGAACCGATGCCCGAGTCTATTCTGGTGATTGACTCAATAGGTGTCTTCACCTCGTCATCCGGCTCTCTCGACAGATTTACCGGATCGAGGACGTATGCGACCCAGGGATGGTTCTCACCGAAGAGAGCTTTAGTACTTTGTGTAAGCTCTTGGAGAAGGGCTGCCGTTTCCGCTTGTTTGCCCAGCACATTTCGGCACTTGATCAGAGACATTATCGCAAGCAAGCGGTCAGGATGCCCTTTGCGCGGCCCCTCGTATGACTCAATAACCTCCAATAGTATATCCTCCGCTTCTTTGTATCTCTTTGCGTAGGTAAGAATACGGCCATAGTGAAGTTTGCCGAAGAGAACGCCGAAGTGGGTTTCGCCTAGGTTTCGCCTTGCGATTGCATGCCCCGGGAGGAATATCGCTAAGGCTTCGTCGATTTCGCCGCGTAAGGCCTTGATACGTGCGAGGTTCAGACCGGCCCAGAGAGTATATAGGTTCTCCTTTCCGAGCTTTTTCTTCCGTTCCTCCCAAACCTCCAGTTCCAACTCGACTGCTGTGTTGAGATCTCCGAGGTGGCCATAGCCATATGCGGCTCTATCGAAGTAAGCCATGGCTAGATTGTCCATGGCGATGAGGGTATCCAGGTGCGATTGGCCGAGCTGGTTGCGAAGACCAGAGACGACCTCGGAGTGTATCTTGATGGCTTTTGTAAACCCGAAGTCCTTTCCAACCGCTCGGCCAAAATTGCCCCTGGCCCTCAACGTGTCTATGTGGTTGTCGCCAAGCACCTTCTTCAACCCTTCCACGGCAGTTTCAAGAATCTCCCGCGCTTCTAGAATGCGTCCTTGCTGCCACAGACTTGATCCTAATATGTCCATGACCCTGAGTGTTTTTAAATCATTCTTGCCACGAACCTTGATGCACACGTCCAAGACACGCTTTTGCAGATCCGCAGCCTCGTCGCCTTTCGTAAGCTGATAGGTCCTTGATAAAAGTAGCATAATGTCCATCGTAGATGTATGTTCTATGCCCAACATTCTCATACAGAAGTCCTTTACCTGTAATTGTAGCTTTTCAGCTTCGTCCAAAAGGCCGCATTGCGCGTACACCAGACTGAACTTGACAAGCTGCATTGCTTGGGCCCGGTTGAGTCGTGGCTGTAGCACCGGCCATATTCGTCTTCTGGATTCCTGATTCTCTGAGAACCTAGCTCGAATCATATGCTCATTGCTCTGTACATGGGAAACGTGTGAAAGTAGATCCCTTCGAAGGATCTCATCATACTCTTTGTCGCCCAATGGGGGAAGGAGAATGGCTTGGGTGAGTATAGTCGCTGTTGCTTGGCACCATACTGCTTGATCTCCGATCTTCATCTCTGGTCTTTCCCTCACCCATAAATGAACTGCTGGATGCATGGAGTAACTGTCATCTTTTGGATCCGGATTAGCAAAAACTAGAGAAAATTGAAAGAGCTCTTTCAACGCTTCCCGGAGTCGTAACTCGTCGAAAGACCTTGATCCAAGCGCATCGCCGAGCATTCGTGGTAAGACAGGGCGATAACCTAGATTCAACAAGAAGGCGAATATCCCGAAGCCGAACTTTCTAAAGGTCTGAGCCCATGTTGTATTCGGTTGTGCTTGACTGTTGACATCCTTTTCTTCTTGGGCTCGTCGGTGTTGCTCCAGCATTTCGAGTGTAGGATTGGATGCCGCGCGCAAGAAGATGTCCACTCGGATGCGTTGACGATGGAGAAAGGAGAAGATCTTGAGTAGATCTAATGCATCTTCGGAAGCTTGCGTCCCCTTGGCCACGAGTGCATCATGTATAAGTTCGTAGCTTGAATAGATAGAGGCATTTGCATCTGTAATAGAACGTGTGTCATGTGAACTTTTCATCTTCCGGATGCGAGTCCAATTCTTTTCAAAGAAGCTAAGGTAATTCTCGAGGGTACAAAGACGGGCAAGGATGGTTTTCCCTGCGTGCATAAGAGCCAGTGGCAGGTAGCCCAAAGTCCTACAAATCTTCTTCGCCGGCTCGAGGGTAGATCGAGACCATGGCAATGGTTCATCGGCGGCTCTTAGGAGGAGCTCAACCGACTCAGTCTCCCCAAGCTCAACGAAATGATAGTAACGAGGACCAGCAGTGCCATGTACCTTGAGGATTGGATTCCTCGTCGTTATAAGGATTACACCACCATCACCATCCGGAAACAGTTCCTCTACTGGAAAGCTTAACTCATCAGCGTTGTCGATAATAAGCAGCCACGGCTGCTTTTTACCGAGGCTGGAAAGCCAGTTCTTTGCAGCACGTTCATTCAGCTCGACCTTCCCGATTCTTGCAATTGTCGAGAAGGATTGCTTAGCATGCTCACTAGAGCTTGCATCAATCCAGAAAACCCCCCAAAAGCTAGCGCTCTGAATCAGTTACGAATTGTATTAAAGTTGATATCCTAATTTACCTTTGCCTGTTGTCTGAGGCAAATTTGCAGCAGAATTGCGTTTTGCCTGATCCTGGCAGCCCATAGACGACAAATCTTCTCTGTGCTTGAAGCTGGTTGGTAGACATTGGAGCCTGGAGGCAACCTCTCAACGTATCTAGATCGTTAGCCCGGCCAGTGAAGATACTGCTGACAGTCTGAGGGGTAGAAAAGTGTTTATTGAGAGATGCGAGGGGCACCACGTTTTGGGCAGACGTCACAGCAGTTTTGAGCTTCATAATTAGTCGAATACTTTGACAAGTCCGGGCATAGATGACATACACTTTTCTCCGCGGATGATTCGATGCTCGCTTGCAAAGCGACAATTTTGGATTGCAGATCAGCACCTAGGCTTTGGATCTTCGTTGATAGTTCTGGAAAAGAGTGGTTTAAAGATGATTGCGATTCTCGGGTGTAGATACTGTTCATTGTTACAAAATTGAAGCTGAAGTACTTGAACAATTCGCCTACATATTGACCGCCACTAGACTCGTCTGCAGGGCGACCAGATGGGCATGTAACTTTTGCCGCAATTCGATGAATTCGCCCTCCTTTGACTGCTGCTTCAAGAATTTCCGTAGACTCTTGAATTTGGCATATTTGGGCTTGTCCTTGCCCAGGATATCGGTTGTTAAAGCACTCAGCTTCTCTAGTATGGCTTGACAGCCTTCTAGCGTAGTTCGAGTGGCTTGCCAATGGTTGTCTATAATCTGCTGGTCATTGGGATCCCTCGTTCCGGCTAGATCGACCTCGAAACTGCGTTTGATCAGGTCGCTCACGGAGCGGAGCGCTGTGATCTCCTCCGACAGTTCCTCTAGATCCTTGTCTACCTTTTGAAATCCGTCTATGGCTTGTTTCAAGAAGCCCGCAAAACGTATGCAGACATCGGCCAAACCAGCCGTTCCAACGATGATGGAAAAAGGGTCTGCCATAGCATCGGACTTGCCCTCAACGAAAGCAAGGACCTTAGAATATTGTACAATCCTGCCATGGCGCTCAAGCGGAAGCAATGTAGATAACAAGTTTGGGCGCTAAAGGTGAGTATGAGGCTGAAGCACTACCCACCCTCTGGGCTTCTTCGATGCGAAACACATAAGTTGCTTTTTTTGGAGGGCTACTGTACATCCATCCAGGGGGCCAGGACGGATCGGACGAATCCACGTCCAGAGATTTGAGGGATTCTCTTGGCACGTATTACACTTTACTCGTGCCGCCGAGAAATCATGAAAACACCAACCACAACGTATAACCCATGTGCGACACGGTAGGAATTCAAGCTGTGCTAAATATATAAGTCAATATGTATATGCACGCTGCTTGGTTTAAGCGCGGGGGCCAAACCACAGATCTGTCTTCCCCGGAAAGAAATGATTGGCTAGATGCATCCTAGCTTCAGCACTGGCGCTTCGGAGCCTGCTCGTCAGCCTTATGCTCCTAGCTCCCTCGAGTCTATCTTATCCCAAATCCACTTTCATCTCTTCTTACAACATGACTTCGAAGACTTATTAGCTGAATAAAGAAGGATGTCTATCAGCAACTCTTATGAGCAAGGTCGGTCGACCTATGGACTTGCTCAAATTACGTCCATACGACTCTTTGTCCTTCTCGCTTTCTGCTCGTTCTGTCTATACAAATATATTTCCAAGGCTACGAAATACCGGGTACAAGCACAAACAAATCAACGATGACATCTATTGCAATACAGTAACTGACACTTACTCTTTAGGCCGACACTGAACTCGGAAAACGCAATGGCTGCAAGCCGCCAGCATATGTGCTTAAGTACAAATGGCCTCTAGCATTGGATGTTGTCAAACGAGGATTCAAGGCCGGACGTCAAAAGAAGCTGCTTGCTCTCTTTACAGAGTACTTTAAAGAATTAGGACCGACTGCCGAGCTGACGATACTCGGCGGCACTGGATATGCAACCAAGGATCCTGAGAATATAGAAGCCATCTTGTCCACCCAATTTGACGGTACGTCGCTAGATCCAACTATTTCCACGCGGCCCAAATACACTACATGAAATATCCAATCTAAAGAACAACTTAGACTTTCATCTTGGGCCTCGAAATTTAGCCATGATGAGTATGATAGGTGAAGGCATCTTTACTCAAGATGGTCCCGCGTGGAAACATTCCCGAGAGCTTCTGCGGCGTCAATTTGTACGCATGCAATATCAAAATCTTGAAGGCTTTCGAGAGCACGTGGAAAATCTGGTCGAGACCCTCAGCCATTCTCAAGGCATAGTAGACCTCCAGCCGTTGTTCTACCGCCTAACTCTTGACACGACAATCGCGATGATACTTGGTCAATCTGTCGAGAGCTTCAAGCACGAGATTGATCTGTTCTCGCAATCCTTCAACAAGGCCTCACTAGTCACTGCTACTCGTGTCAGACTTGGTGACTTATACTTTTTGTATGCTCCAAAGGGGGTTTTTTGCAGCCTGCAAGACGGTCAAATCATACACAGACCAGTTCGTCAAAGACGCCTTGCAGCAGAACAACGCAGACGCATCTGATAAATACACATTCATCAATGATCTCTATAGTGAGCATCATCGAGATACACGACTTGTTCGAGACCAGGTTATCAACGTGCTTATTGCGGGTCGAGATACCACAGCTGCGACAATGTCTTATGTCTTGTAAGTTCAAATATTCTTCTCTTGGAGTCTCACTGAATGCCTGTTGCGCAGCCGTCTTCTTGTAAGATACCCCGACGTGCTCAAGAAACTCCGCAGTGAGATCGACTCCGTTCTTGGACAGGACAAGGATGTCACTAGAGCATATATTCAGCGCATGCCCTACCTCCAGAATATTCTCAAAGAAAGTAAGTGATGCAATGTCGAGGTGGGAGAGTCCTTTCCGTCCCAGGCTAAAAACGGAGTAGCACTCCGGTTATATCCCCCAGTTCCAATAAACACACGTTTCTGTAAGCATGCAACTACGCTGCCTCGAGGCGGCGGCCCAGATGGCTGTTCTCCAATCTTGGTTCGAGAAGGAATGCCTATTGCATATTCAGTTTACCATATGCAACGGCGCGAGGATTTGTACGGCCTTGATGCTGGAACCTTCCGACCAGAAAGATGGGATGGTTCAGAGCTCGCTGACATCAAATGGGGTTATCTGCCCTTCAACGGGGGTCCGCGGGTTTGCCTAGGCAGTAAGTCACACAAGCGCTCCGGAGATCCGAGCAGAAACTGATGATGGGGCTTCAGAGGACTTTGGGCTCATGCTTGCTTCATACGGGATCGCGAGGATCGTTCAAGCCTTTCCGAAAATCGAGCTTGCTCCGGGAGAGACATGGGAAGAGCCAGGGGAGGAGCGGCAACATCTTACCCTTACCCTTTCAAATGCAGACGGCTGCAAAGTCCTGCTCAACTGACGGTCTGACGTTGCCTCACAGCATGTGGCCTTTGTCATGACACATCGTAGGGCCAGCCCCATTTTTGATTATGTATAAATATATAAGTACAGATGATTTCTTGACAAACGGTGGTCCATATTGTTCCTGACAAAGAGACCACAGGTGAATCATACAAGAATGGTTGAAGAAACAAGCCAATCTCGATTCCGCAATGACCTCCAAAGAGCTACCAATTGGAATGGTAAAACATAGTCCAAAAGAAAAGAGCGATGGGCCGAGCAAGTTCCCTTTGCCATGTTGGCTCAAGGTAAGATGAGCTTGGCGGCATAGTCAACCTGGCGCCAGAGAAAAGTGATGCAAACGAAGAGGGCGGTCGGTCCGAATGTCCAGAGGTACTGCCTGCTTTTGTTACTCCTCGATATTCCTTGATGATCTTGCGAGTAATGGTAGAGGAATTGAATAAGTGCAAGTCAAGTTCCAAAGAGAATGGCGAAGGCGAAAAGCACTCGCCGCCGTAGAAATGCTGGAGTGTACGCAACATGCCCATCGATGTGTTTTGGCTTTGGTTTTGGTATAGAAGTAGAATCGGTGTCCAGGTCCGTCTGTGCCTACTTGTTTCACCGGGAGTCCGTTGGCCGAGGCGGCGGTAACCGCAACATCCATCAAACACCTTCATATTATTGAAAGCAGTTTATAGTATTGATCTTGCACCAGGAAGAGATAGTATGAACACAAAGAACTTTCTATCAGCTACGGAAGTTGAACAGCGACTCAACCTCCTTTTCATGCATACGAACACTGGGGCAGTGTTCGACCTCTGCCGCTTCAAGACGTCTCCGAAACATCTGCCCCCTGGCGCTTGCATATCGAGATGCACTGTGCTGCTTGATTAATGTGCCTTGATGAAAGAAGTTCTTGCATTTATGTCAGCAGTTTACGAACTTCATCCACACATTTTCTGGTGATGCCGGCCTCGAGATCGTTGGTAAGGCACTCGACTACTGGTTGGTGCCCATGCGTCTTGTTGTGGCCTCCTAAAGCACCCGTGAGCTTCCTTGAGTTGAGCTGTGCTCCTCCATCAGTACGTTCACATCCGTTCACGAAGCAGGCTTAGGCTGCATAGTCTGTCAAGGCACTGCCGAAACCCCAGTCTAAGAATGCGCAAAACATGCATCTAACGATGGTAATATTCAACCTAACCTGGGAGAAGATGGAGGCTCGGAACTTGGTTCATGCAGAAACCTCCACGGTACTGATGCCCACAGGTCGCAATGACACAGGTACTAATAGGAACAGGGTACGCCCTTTACGTTGGCAACAATTCCTGCTGGTATCATGTCGAAACTGATTAATTTAAGATCTAGGAACGGTGCATCCCTTACTGTCCCCACTCCATTTTCCATGGCTTTCAATCCTCTTACTTGGCTTAATTGGGTTGGGGTTTGAAGGTAGCGTGAGCGGTTTCCATGTCTGTTTCCCCTTAGATATTATCGTATAGCTCCGTGCCCCAGTCTCTGCTACCTTGATCCGTCTCCGTTTTGAAAGCCTCGGAAGTTTTTTCTGGGAGATGCTAGTTGACACCATGTCACCTTCCGCGATTGTGCAATGATGAGTTGTACGTAGTGAATTTGTTTCGGTGATCATTCGATGAACAGGATCGGCCAGTAAAGTAAAAACACCTTTTTAGTTCTGTCAGCAGTGCGAGTTACACGTTGAATATTGACTGACCTTGGGAAGCAGATTCTGGAGTCTCCTTAAACTCCATATCGAAGAGACTGTATTCTAATAAGCCTGCGACAAAAAACAGCGGACCCCGATAAGGTACAGCTCTGCTGAGAGGAGGAACAGATTGGCAGAGTTCTCATGAAGGCCCGATGTGCGACATATCGAAGTCGAGTTGCAGGATTATCTTCTCAGAGAGAGCCTAGTCGGTAAGATCATACAGCTCGAGGATGAGCCATTTTACAGGGGGCTGTGCCTCGTTTCTAAGAGCGCTGCATCGCAAGATCCAGGTCTCCGAAGGAGATGAATCAGTCATCCGACGTTCCGTCAACTGCATCTGAACCCCCTGTGATTGGTTCACAGGGTATAAACAAGGCTGCATGCCGACTCCGTCTTCGAGATCTGACATTTCTACCCTCGTTCGTCCGATTACCAACCACCAGTCAGAAGTCACAAGGTGCATTCTGCACCCCAAATGAAAGTTGTCAGGTTGACCTAGCGTGAAATCAGTGAATCTTGCTATTCCAATCGATGCATCGCTTTCAATACTATCGGCGACAGCCGCTTTGTTATCGATATTTCTATGACTCATTGCGTCAATTGTACTCGAGATCTTAACTTTATAACCCCAGGCTTTGTATTGGTTCAGAAAACTTCAGCAGAACCCAAATTTGGCAGTCAATACTCGGTTCCATACGACACATTAACATAAACGGTATGATTTAGTAGCAGAATAACCCCAGCTGTATCAGCGTTAATGCTTATGAACATCAGAAAACTTAAGCTCTGACTTCTTTGTCACCTCAGTCCGGCATCGAATCTACATAACCAGTCAAATTGCACATTCATCGCATCTTCTGTCATGTCCTCCAACACCAATAAAATCCTGGGTGTTCGCGTCCTCTCTGTAGAAGGAGGCTTCTCTACAGAGTAGAAATTAGATCCATCGGACGATGTTTTTGATGCCGAGCCTCTGCCCATAACGAAGGCACTTGGGATCGAAATGGTCATGCGGAAGGACGCAGATGGAGATGGTGAAGGTCTCGGACGGGTGATATGCTTAACGATAGACCCCGAGACTGGGGTAGTGTCAAGCAACTGGAAGGAGTATGGTGGTGATGTTGTGGTTGCGAGGAAGGACAGAAAGGCTCTAGACTACAAGACATTGGAAACTGTGGCGGATTATGTTGAGGGACTCCGAAATGGGTTTGAGGCGGGAGATACAGCGTTGGCGAAAGCGTTATCCAACCCAAAGTCTTTAAAGGACTAATTTGAGGACCATGGGTATGCAACGGACCAGTTGGCCTGACTACGTCTGTGCTTCCAACATGGATGAATTGGTCAAAGAAAGGGTTTTCTAAATCTATTCATAACGTAGCGTATCTACGGGGATTTCAAATAACAGGCTACATAGGTGAGTCAAGCATTGTGCTCATGGGCTTTAGGCCACCTATTCATAATCAGGGAGCCCATATTTATCAGAGCCAAAGGAACTGGCGAAAAACTTGCTAGTCCATGCCAAAAACCTGCCGAAAGCCATGCACCAAGCTATTAAATACGCTTACAGATTTCGACAAAGCCAGCCCAAGAGCCATGTCTTCTGGGTGTACGCCGCGAATTATAACATCTTTGAGCAGGTCTATTTAGACATTGCATGCCGACTAAAGCTCCCTGGGTGCGAAGATCCAGAAGCTGATCTCTGCAGCCTAGTCGTCCGCTGGCTAGAAGAAAAGGTCGACGGTACTTGGCTTATGATCTTGAACAATTCCGACAACGCTAAAGTGATAACTCCCTCCGTTGACTCTGATCCCCTCTCAGAAAACTCTGATACGTCGCCTGTAAATATTTCGAGTACTCAAACACCTCTGATTGAATTCTTCCCGATGTATTAAAGCCGTTTCATGATGCCCTTGCACTACTGGTTTGAAAGACAAAACTCCAGTACTCGTTACACTCTTTGCGAAAGCTGGTTAGGACACCTGTGAGATCTTCGAATTAGGCTGAATAGTTTCGGTCCCGCATATCCTCACCCAGCTGCTTCTCATACTGGTTTTTTGCTTTTAAGTATCTGTAAAGCGCGAAACGTCGAATCGCTTTCTTTAACTCAATGTGGAATCTCTCTGCCTCAAGGGATATCGTACGATCATACTGCGGGTCAATAGGCAGGAATTCGCTAAGCTTGATTCTGAATTGAGCACGAGGAGTAAGCAGATCCTATGACAATTGAATTAGCAAACAGCGAATGCCTCGATTAACTGCAGTAACAACAACTAACAATATCATTTCGGTCTTTTATTGCTAATCCAGTCCTTGAATCTCGTTTCCATACCTCCAGAGTCGCAGATGAGATCTTCCCTACCCATTGAAGTCCCTTGCAAGTAGCCGGGCCGAATTCTCCATCAATATTGAAATCTTGGATCTTCAGCTTTGGTGTCTGAGAATAAAATTCTGTCTTTTCCTGGTCATCAAGATTGCGTGCAGGATTCCCGTATATCGAAGCTTCTTCGATCTTGACCAGTATCGCTATAGCCGCGCCAGCTTCTTCTAGCCACATTCTGATATTCTGAATCAAGTCTTGATAATTCTCAAAAAATCCAATCTCCATAGCAATCTTGACTTGAGTACTTCCGTTGATGTCATCCAAAAATACAGCAGCATCAGGAATTTTTTCAGAGTCTTCATATTGTTCGAAGAATTCATTGAAATCCTCATTTGACGTGGTAGTAATTGTTGAGTCAATAGAGGGCGGTAAATCAGCTGTTGTACGATGAACTGCTACGAGGAATGCTTCAGAAAAACATTGATGAAGCGGACTCGGCATGCACTGAACAATCATCTTTGAAGTCAACGCGTTATAAGAGTATCTTGGCCATCTAGAGATGATCAATACATTAGCAGAGCAATCACACGTTTTCATAGAGGGATACTCTACTTTTGATCTGATTCAGAATATTTCAAGTCATCCATTAGCTTTTGGAAGTCTCTGCTCGATAGCGTAATCGATATTGGTCTCTCCGGACATTCTTTCTCCAACTGCTTTATCATAGCGAGAGTTTGTTCATACAAGGGTTGAGCTTTTGCCGTATTCACACCGTTTTCTTGCACTGGTTTATTCTCTGGAGGAGTAATGTCGCGTGGCTTGGGGATGGATGGCAGTGGATATTCGAGAGAGCGCAGAGGTGGACTAGATGACATTCGCGGGGTGGGAGGGCCAAAGCTGATTTGCGGGTAAGAAGAGCCATAGTCATTACAGCCGGGCAGGTTAAAGGGGAAGTGAGGATTCATAGTGACCTTTCACATATTCAGCAGTAAGAAGTAGCGATGTTTGTATTTCTAAAGAACGTCTGAGATAATACAACAGTCAAGCGATGCGCTTTTCCCAAACCGAAGAGGTGTCAATTCTAGATGCGGGAACACCAACAAGTAAAGGGTCCCACTAAACATACACCCCTTTTTACTACATTGACGCCCCCCGTTTACTACACATACACCCCCCCCCCAATAGGTCTAGCGGCTACCCAACTAGGGTTTGGCAGCTTTGAAACAGACGAACATACTTTAAAGATACTTGATTTTATATGAGCGGCTCACCAAAAATTAAGTATCTTTGGGGTCGATATGTATGTTTTTCGAAGCTGATTTACATTTGCAACTATTCTACATATCAAATTTGAAACACCTCGTAGAAGCCTTCATCGTTTGGAGCTTCCTGCTGATGTTCGGATAGAGGCTCAGCCGAAGCTTCACCCCCTCTACCTCCTCGACCTCGCCCCCGCCCTCTACCTCTACCTTCGACCCGCGGTCTACCTCTGCTTCGGCCCCTACCCCTACCCTCCCTATATGTTTGCCCTAGCTCTTGCTCAGCTCGTTGCTGCAGATTCGCTTCCACGCGTTCAAATTGACTGGGTTCGCGTTGGGTAGAGTCGTCTAGCTCTTGCTCAGTGCGCGTACGAGCTGCAGCTGCAGTTGCACCAACTGATCTACCTCGAGCCCTTGCAATAGGTGGATTTTGCACTAGTAGGACAGTGATTATGAGCTGAATCTTCGATTCTGAGCAACCAACCCGCCTCGTCAAGCGACCATTTAGCTATTGCTTTGAAGGGGCATTCGATGAGCCTTGAACCGGCGTGTAGTCTCTTTTGCCCGACAGGACTCGTATTTTTACCGCCTCTATCACACTTCAACCAAATTTTATCCTTGATTCCCCGCTTGTTTTTGCTCGAGCGTTTGATATTGAGCGCGTAACCGTGAGCTCCAGCCCATGTATTGGCGGCGGCGATGAGCTCCTCGTGGTTCACATAGAGCTCACCCACTGGAGGGGGTGCAAGATCCATGGCGGCGATGAGGTAGGGTGAGTGGTGGGTAGGTAAAGAGGTTGGTTGATGAAGAAGAACGTGTGCGCGTTGTTATGATTATTGAGCCGCTAAACCCTAGTTGAATAGCCGCTAGACCTATTGAGAGGGTGTATGTGTAGTAAACGGGGGGCGTCAATGTAGTAAAAAGGGGTGTATGTTTAGTGGGACCCCAAGTAAATTACAAGTTTAATTCAAACTTGAACTTGCAATTTTTTACTTAAATATAAATAAAGCTTTATCATAAATGATCTTTCAAATTGATGTTATTAATGACAATAAACATCTTTTCAACTAATTTCTTTCACTTATGCTTGCATTAAAGAAGCTTAATTATCTTTCTACTTGATAATTTCAATCTTTTGAATCATTTCTTTGATTTAATTCTTTCAATCTTGATGATTGCAAACTTTGCAACGCATCATGTCATTGTCAGAACTTCTACAATTTCAACGAGCTCATCGATTTCAGTTTTGATCAATTGCATTAAATCATACTTTGTTCTTGATTCTTTCAATGAAATGAATAGCTGAAATTTATAATACATGAAGACATAATTGAATTTAACAAAAGCAGATGAAATGATCTTGCAATCATCACTTGATTATTTCTTGTCAGTTGAAGTTTGCACAATTCTTCAAATTTGATCATTTCAATCTTTCGTTGATAATCATATCTTTCATTCATAGACAGACGAGAGAAAGACATTGATTCTGCTCATTGATGACTTCAAGAATACGCACATTGCGAATGACTATATGCATCTTGTTGCAATGAGTTCACAGAGTCTTCAACATCATCACTTTCGTGATTTGATCAATGTGATATTTTCTCTTCATTTTCTCGAAATCGAAGATCAAATCAAAGACTCATAAAGTGTCATTGTCATGCAGCATGCAGATGAAGTGTCATGAAGAAGATTCATGTGTGAATCGCGTCGCTTCTTTCGTGTCATTAGTCATGAGCATTAAATCTTTCATTCTCGACAAGTCTTTGATAACAATGATGATGATGATACAATGTTGTTGATCTGCTTGTTTTGCATTTGACTCAAGAGACTCAAGATAGCTGTTCTTTTGCTGTTCTTTCTGAAAAGATGTCACATGCTCATGAATTTGCACATCGTTCATGACATGAGTTTGCATTTGAGTGAGATATGTCTTCATGCTTTGCATGATTGTGTGCTCGTTGAAGTCTTCGACGATTGAAGTGATCATGATGATGATGAATTGAGATTAAGAGAAAAGAGTAAACAAAGTGAAATTTGTTGAATTATGATGAGAATGAATAAAAGATGTCAAGAAAATTAATCAAGTCATTGCAAAAAAGTGAATTATGACAGAGAAAGATTAATGTTTAAAGTCAATGAACATGAAAGTTGTTCAGATTTGAAAGTTTGACGTGAGAAAAGAACTTAAAGCAAAGTAAAGAATTAATGAGCACTTGATAAGTTCAACATGAAGTGAATAAATTTTATTCAGATGATCTTACTATTGTTTCTTCTTAAAGTGAATAAATCTCATTCAGATGATCATACTATTCTTTCTTCTTGAAGTGAATAAACTCTATTCAGATGATCATACTATTCTTTCTTCTTGAAGTGAATAAACTTTATTCAGATGATCATACTATTCTTTCTTTTTGAAGTGAATGAATTTTATTATGATGTATCGCAAAGCTTGAAATGATCAAGATCAAAAGAAACAACTTAAAGTTATTAACTGAACAATGAAATCAAATCTCAGCACTGAAAAGCTGTATTACAAAAGTAGAAAGAATTCTTGAAATTGAATGCAATGAAATAAAGTCGCTCTTAAATAATATCATCATCATTCATTCTTAGATCAGTCTCAATGCACAGTATCAAAGTTCATCATATTGAATGATCAATCTATCATCTTCAATCTTTAAGAGAAAATAATCTGTTTATTGTGTCATGCATTTTATCAGATCACATGTCTCATTCATTACAATACTCATCATAATTCATCAAGAACAGTTAAATTGAATTTTTTACTTTTGTGATATCAATCTCTTGCTCTCGTCAAATGTCATGTTTTAAGATATAAAAGACATCAAGTCTTTTGATTTCAAGTTACTTCTGCTTTTTTAAATAATCAACGAATTGATTTTATTTTGTTAGCAATACTGAGAAGTGCATTTTGTGTAAGAGAATTCTTGTTGAAGCTTTACATGTTAAGTATTTTCTTCAGCTGTTCTTAAAATGCTTAACTATCGATGTTTCAAATTTCTAGCATCATGTTTATGACTTTTTTCTGAAAGTGAAATCTTTGATCTTCTCACTTGATCTTGATTGTTACGATCCTAGCTACGCACCTATGTTGGTAGCTATGTTGGTGGCTATGTTGATGACTATCGCCGGCCGCTCGCCGCTAGGCTATAGGGTTGTTCCGAGGCCAACCCTATTCAGGGTTAG
>JAABUI010000109.1_pt1 | contig 124582 bp, 116 predicted proteins | sample 5559111 | NCBI WGS metagenome assembly JAABUI01 (sample SAMN10711870, study PRJNA513365) | rock metagenome | isolation source: Antarctica rocks | place: Antarctica: Victoria Land, Buttleship Promontory | reverse complement strand
GGGTGAACTGGATGTCCTCGAACGCTTGGCGGGCGCGGGCCAAAGAGATCTCGGCTTCGGCGGCGCCCTCGGTGTAGTCGAAAGCCGCCTTCGGGGTGCGACGTTGGGCGATCTCGCGCAGGTCATAGATCGTGAGCGCAGCCGCCAAGCGACGCTTCTTCGCGTTCAGCTCGGGGGCCTTGAACTTGATCAGCGGCGCAAGGTCGCGGCGGTTCGGCAAGCGGCGTTCAACCATGATGTACCCTTCTCATCTCGAACTTCCGGTGCACCGATCGTACGTCCGCCCCGGGGCATCGAGTCCATCGAACACTTCGCTGCGGTTGGCGGTCGCGACGGCGGCTATAACGAAGACCACGAGTCCTTCGGGTACCGCCAGTCCATCTGAGAGTCGGGCAGAGAATAGTGGCGCCTGTGATCAGCGCCGTGGTATTCGACCTGGATGGTGTCCTCATCGACTCCGAACCCGTCTGGGAGCAGGTACGGCGCGGGCTGGTTATGGAACGAGGTGGCCGGTGGCTTCCGGAGGCCCAGTCACGGCTGATGGGGATGAGCACACGGGAATGGGCGCAATACCTCCACGAGGAGCTTGCGGTCGACCTGCCGCCGGACCAAGTGGCCGAGACCGTGATCAGTCGCATGGCCGCCCACTACACGCAGCGGCTCCCGCTGCTGCCGGACGCGACCGACACCCTACGTCGGGTAGGCCGGCTGTGGCGTCTGGGACTGGCGAGCTCGTCTCCGCGGGTCCTCATCGACACGGTGCTGGCCGCGGCCGACTGGACGCGCCTGTTCGACGTCACCATCTCCACGGAAGAGGTCGCTGCGGGCAAACCGGCCCCGGACGTCTACCGCGCCGCCGTACAGCAGCTCCAGACGGAACCCGGATCTGCCGTGGCCGTCGAAGACTCGACCAACGGCTTGCGCTCCGCCGCCGCCGCCGGGCTCCACCTGATCGCCATCCCACGCCCCGACTACTCTCCCGCTGACGACGCCCTCGAAGCCGCCGATCTCGTTCTGCCCAACTTGGCTCATCTCAGCATCGCCGCCATCGAGTCGCTGTCCGCGAACACGGTGCGGACGACACCGAGATCACCAACTGGACCTGGCCAGCAGGGTCGGATGGACCAACCGCAACCTCGAGGAGGCCAATCCAATGAAGGTTAATCCGCCGATCGTGGTCGGTGTCGACGGCTCGCCGTCCTCGACCAGCGCGCTGCGTTGGGCCGCGGAGACGGCTGCCGGCCACAACGCACCTCTGTTGTTGGTCTCCGCGTTGACGAGCCCCATGTCCAGCGGCGCCATCGGTATGCCGCAGGGGTACATCGACGAACAAGAAACCGAGGGCGAACGGCGGCTCGCGGAGGCGGCCGCATTAGCGCAACAAGCCGGCGGCGGCGACGTGAGTGTGCGCACCGAGCTCTCCAACAGCCTCGCTGTCAGCAGCCTGATCGACCGGTCCAAGGGTGCGCGGATGGTGGTGCTCGGTTCGCGGGGGCTCGGCGAATTTACCGGCGGCCTGCTGGGCTCGGTGACCTCCGCACTCGCCCACCATGCACACGCCCCGGTGGTCGTGGTCCGCGAGTGGCCGCGTCCGGCTGACCCCGCCGCGCAGGGCCCGGTGGTGGTGGGAGTCGACGGGTCCGCGAACAGTGAGCCGGCGGTGGCCGCGGCGTTTGCGGAGGCGTCGCTGCGCGGTGCGGACCTCATCGCCGTGCACGCCTGGAGTGACGTCACCTTGTCCACGCTCACGGCCCACAACCAGGGTCTGCCATGGGCGTCCATCGAGGCGGCGGAAGGCGCCGTGATGGCCGAGGCACTGGCCGGCTGGCAGGAGCAGTACCCCGACGTCCAGGTCAGCAAAGTCGTCGTCGAAGACCGGCCGGTGCGCAACCTTCTGTCCTACACCGAAACAGCTCAGCTGCTGGTCGTCGGTAGCCGCGGTCGCGGTGGCTTCGCCAGCATGCTGCTTGGTTCCACCAGCACCGCCCTGCTGCACGTGGCGGAATGCCCGCTCCTGATCGTGCGGGGCTCCGCCTGAGCAAACCGCGCGTCAGGGGCACGGAGACCCAGAGCGGCCCACCAGGTGCTCATCTACCCGGCAACGGACCTGACGATGCAGTAGCCGTCCTTGGTTAGCAACAGCAACGCCCCCATCCTCAGCCGCGCCTCGGTCGACGCCTTCCGCGCGCACTACCTGGGCACGGATGAAGGCGGCGCCGAGGATCCCCGCGCGTCCCCGTTGCTGGCCGCCTCGCTCGCGGGCCTACCACCGGCGCTGGTGCTCACCGCCGAGCACGACCCCATCCGCGACGACGGGCGACGCTACGCGCAGGCGCTGCGCGAGGACGGCGTCGCCGTGCGCCACACCGACTACGTCGACGCGGTGCACGGCTTCATGTCCATTCCCGGGCTCACCCCTGCGGCGAAGCAGGGCTTGGGCGAGATCTGTACAGAGCTCACCGCGGCCTTCGCGGCGACCGGGGCGCGCGAGAGGAACTAGACGGTCGTTGGACGTGGCCGGTGACGACCGTGAGGTACCCCTCGGCGCGTCGAGCCCGTGGATCAGCGAGCGAAGCGCTCCCGCAGCTTCTCCAGCGTCTGGGCGATTCCGCTGCCGTTCTTGGCGGGCACGCCGACCAACTCCAGCGCCTTCGGTGCCTTGGCCGTGGAGTAGTTGAACGTCTCCGTCACCTGTGAGGTGCCGGGGGCAGACTCCACGATCTCGTAACGCCACGAGTGTCCCAGTGGGTGGCGCCACTCGATGAGCCGGTCGGGCTCGTAGGCGATCACCGTGCTGGTGATCTTGTACGGCACGCCGTACATCTTCATGCGCACGGAGAACTTCGCGCCCTCGCTGAGCTGCGCCGGTGCGGTGACGGCGTCGCGTACGGTTCCCGAGCCGTCCAACTCGCCGTGGCGCCGGGGATCGGCGACGAGCGCGAAGATGTCTGCGGGTGCGGTGTTCACCGTGACCCGGCGTGCCACCTGCTGCGGTCCTGCGTCCACTGTGGTCACTGCTTCGGTTGCCATGGCCCCCAAGGTACGCACTCTTGCTGGGGCGGGCACGATGGGCGTCATCATGACGAACCCTGTCCCGCCGACGTTGACCGCGCTGGTGCCGTCCGACCCAGACGAGGACTCGCTGTTCACCACGTTCACCGACTGGACACAGGCGCAGGGGTTGACGTTGTATCCGGCGCAGGAGGACGCGGTGTTGGAGATCGTGTCCGGCTCGCACGTCATCCTGGCCACCCCCACCGGGTCGGGCAAGTCCATGGTGGCCATCGGGGCGCACTTCGTGGCCATGGCGCAGGGCAAGCGCAGCTTCTACACCGCGCCGATCAAGGCACTGGTCAGTGAAAAGTTCTTCGCGCTGTGCGCGGTGTTCGGCGCGGAGAACGTCGGCATGATGACCGGCGACGCCGCTGTCAACTCCTCGGCACCGATCATCTGCGCCACCGCCGAGATCGTGGCCAACCTGGCGCTGCGCGAAGGTAGGGGCGCCGACATCGGGCAGGTGGTGATGGACGAGTTCCACTTCTACTCCGAGCCCGACCGGGGCTGGGCCTGGCAGGTGCCGCTGCTGGAGCTTCCCGCGGCGCAGTTCGTGCTGATGTCGGCCACGCTCGGCGACGTCAGCTTCTTCGTGGACGACCTGCAGCGACGCACCGGACGGCCGGTGGCCGTGGTGGCCAACACCGAACGCCCGGTGCCGCTGATGTTCTCCTACATCAGCACGCCCTTGCAGGAGACCATCGAAGAGCTCGTGGCCACCAACCAGGCACCGGTGTACGTCGTGCACTTCACCCAGGCCTCGGCGCTCGAACGTGCCCAGGCCCTGACCAGTGTCAAGCTCTGCAGCAAGGCGGAAAAGGACGCCATCGCCGAGCTGATCGGCAACTTCCGCTTCGCCACCGGCTTCGGCAAGACCCTGAGCCGCCTGGTGCGGATGGGCGTCGGCGTGCACCACGCCGGGATGCTGCCCAAGTACCGCCGGCTGGTGGAACGCCTGGCCCAGGCCGGGCTGCTCAAGGTCATCTGCGGCACCGACACCCTCGGCGTGGGCATCAACGTCCCCATCCGCACCGTGCTGTTCACCGGGCTGACCAAGTACGACGGGGTACGCACCCGGCACTTGCGGGCCCGGGAGTTCCACCAGATCGCCGGGCGCGCGGGACGCGCCGGGTACGACACCCTGGGCACCGTGGTGGCGCAGGCGCCCGAGCACGATGTGGAGAACGCGCGGCTGGTGGCCAAGGCCGGGGACGACCCGAAGAAGCTGAAGCGGGTGCAGCGCAAGAAGGCCCCGGAGGGCTTCGTGTCCTGGGGCAGGCCCACTTTCGACCGGCTGGTGTCCGCCGACCCCGAGCAGCTGACGTCGCGCTTCAGCGTGAGCAACTCCATGCTGCTCAACGTGATCAGCCGTCCCGGTGATGCGTTCGCCGCCATGCGCAGCCTGCTGACCGACAACCACGAAAGCCCTGCGGCGCAGCGCAAACACGCCCTGGCCGCCATCGCGCTGTACCGGGGCCTGCGCAACGCCGGCATCGTTCGGGTGCTGCCCGAACCCGACCAGCACGGTCGCAGCGTGGCGCTCACCGTGGACCTGCAGCGCGACTTCGCGCTCAACCAACCGCTGTCCCCGTTCGCCCTGGCCGCCCTGGAGCTGCTGGACCGCGACTCCCCCAGCTACGCCCTGGACGCCGTCTCCGTCATCGAGTCCACTTTGGAGGATCCTCGACAGGTGCTCAGGGCCCAGGAACACTCCGCCCGCGGGGAGGCCGTTGGGGCGATGAAGGCCGAGGGCATCGAGTACGAGGAGCGCATGGAGCTGCTGGAGGAGGTGACCTGGCCGAAACCCCTGGGCGAGGAGCTGCTGTTTCCGGCCTTCGAGACCTACCGCGCCGGGCATCCCTGGGTCAGCGAGTTCGCGCTCTCACCCAAGTCGGTGGTGCGGGACATGGTGGAACGCTCCATGACCTTCACCGAGTTCGTCAGCCACTACGGCCTCAGCCGCACCGAGGGCCTGGTGCTGCGCTACCTCACCGATGCCTACCGCGCGCTGCGCCAGACAGTGCCGGACTCCACCCGCACCGAAGAGCTGCACGACCTCACGGAGTGGCTCGGCGAGCTGATCCGCGGCGTGGACTCCAGCCTGCTGGACGAGTGGGAGCACCTACAGAACCCTAGCGAGGTCCCCGTCGTGGCTTCCGCCGACGAGGCGGTTCGGCCCATCACCGCGAACACCAGGGCGTTCCGCGTGCTCGTGCGCAACGCCCTGTTTCGCCGGGTCCAGCTGGCGGCCCGGGGACGTTGGGATGAGCTGGACGAGCTCGACCCCGACGTGGACTGGGCCGGGTCGCTGGAAAACTACTTCAGCGAGCACGACGAGATCGGCACTGGCCCGGACGCGCGCGGCCCCCAGCTGTTCCAGGTCGACCAGGAGCCCGCGGTGTGGCGGGTGCGCCAGGTGCTGGCCGACCCGGCGGAGGACCATGACTGGGCGGTGCGGGCCGAGGTGGACCTGGCGGAGTCCGACGAGGCGGGCGAGGTGGTACTGGCCGTGACGGGGGTGCAACGGATGTGAGCGTGACCGAGGTGCTGGGCTTCGTCACCGGCGCGCTGTGCGTGTGGTTTGCGACCCGGCAGAACGTGTGGACGTTCCCCGTGGGCATCGCAAACAACATCGCGTTCGTGGCCCTGTTCGCGCCGTCCGGGCTCTACGCGGATGCCGCGCTGCAGGTGGTGTACCTGGTCCTCGGGGCGCTGGGTTGGCGGTGGTGGGTGCGCCGTGGCCCGGACCACAGCGTGCTGCGCCCTACGGAGACCCCGCGCGCCGCCTGGCCATGGCTCGCCGGCGGGCTGGCGCTGGGCACCGCGGGACTGTGGTGGCTGCTTGCCACGCAGACCGACTCCACCGTCCCCGGCTACGACGCGCTCACCACCGCGCTGAGCTTGGTCGCGCAGGTGATGCTCAACCGCAAGTGGGTGCAGAACTGGTGGGTGTGGATCACCGCCGACGTCATCTATGTGGGCTGCGCCGGTGGCGGGCCGCGCAGGCTCGGGAAGCACGAGTTGGGGTTGCGGCATGATCCGGTACGGGCACGGTTTGGTGATGGGTAAGTTCTACCCGCTGCACGCCGGGCACTCCGCGTTGATCAGGGCCGCCTCGCGGCAGTGCCGTCGGGTGACGGTGCAGGTGCACGGCGCCAGCGTCGAGACGATTCCCGTAGCCGTTCGGGCCGACTGGGTGAGCGAGGAGCACCCCGAGGTGCAGGTGCGCACCGTCCTCGACGACGCCCCCGTCGACTTCGACTCCCCCACCGCCTGGGCCTACCACGTCGCCACCATCCGCTCGTTGCTCGACGCCCCGGTGGATGCGGTGTTCACCTCCGACGCCTACGGAGCCGAGCTGGCCGCCCGGTTAGGCGCGCACTGGGTACAGGTGGACGGCGGGCGCCGCACCAGCCCGGTCTCGGGTACTGCGGTGCGAGCCGACGTCGCAGGGCATTGGTGGGCGCTGGGGCCGGCTGCCCGGTCGTGGCTCACCCGCCGCGTCGTGGTCCTGGGCGCCGAGTCCACCGGCAGCACCACCATGGCCCGCGACCTGGCCCGGGCCCTGGGCACGCTCTGGGTGCCAGAGTTCGGGCGGGAGTGGTCCCTGCGCCGCCCGGGTGGGCTCAGCGCTGCCTGGCACACGTGCGAGTTCGACCTCGTCGCCGCCGAGCAGGCCCGGACCGAGGACGAGGCTGCCCGACGGGTGCCGCGCCCGGTGCTGGTGTGCGACACCGACGTGCTGGCCACCACGGTGTGGCACGAGCGCTACCTCGGCCATCCCAGCGCCACGGTCCAGACCGTCGCCGCTGCCCGGGTGCCCGCGTTGTACTTGCTCACCGGCGCGGAGATTTCCTTCGTGGACGACGGACTGCGCGACGGGGAACACCTGCGCCACGCCATGCACGCGCGCTTCCGGGAGGTGCTCGACGCCCAGCCCGCGCCGTGGGTACAAGTCAGCGGTTCCCGATCGCAGCGGCTCGCCACCGCCGTCGACGCCGTCCAGGCGCTGTTGGACCAGGGCTGGGGCCTGGCCGCACCACTCACCGAACCCACCGTCTTGACTGCCCTGTCTTGAATATCCCTGTGCTGGAGGCCTTCCCGTGACCACTCCGCCCGACCCGATGGGCCACGTGTCGGCTGCTCCCACCCTGCCAGGTGCCGGCGCCCACCGCGACGAGGTGGCGCTGAGCGTTGCCGAGTTCTACGGCGGGCAGGCGCCGATCGCATCTCCTGCCGCCCCCGCCCTGGACGAAAAGCTGCGTCAGGCCTATTTCTGGGTGGCCAACCACGCGATCATCAGCCCGCACTACGACATCGAGTTCGACGACCCCGACGCCGGCGCCTCGGCCACCTACCGTCTCGGTGACTCCCGCGCCGAGGTGCACCTGCCGTCCGGGCAGTCCTACTCCAGCTACGTCCTGCTGCCGCTGCTGACCTTCGCCGTACGCGGTCGCTGCCTGCTGGTGGGCGGCCCGGGGCGCGGTAAGACGGCCAGCGCGCTGCTGATGGGGGTGCTCGCCGGGTACCCGGTCCGCGACGTGCGCCGGGCGATGCAGCACGGCCACCCGCAGCTCACCGTGGCCGACCTGTTCGGCACCCCGCTGCCGCGAGACCTGGTCAGCGCGGAGCGCTTGTCCGACGTGGACGTTGCCTGGCGCTCATGGCTGGGGATGCGGGTGAAGATCGTCGATGAGTATAACCGCATCCCCACCCGCACCCAGGCCGCGCTGCTGACCTTGCTCGCCGACGGGTACGTGGAGGTGTTCGACCAGGTTTACGAGACCGGGGACTCCGCGTGGTACCTCACCGCCAACGACGATGCCGGGGGCGGGACCTATCAGGTGGTCGAGGCCTTGAAGGACCGCATCGACGTGGTGGTGCAGGCCCTGCCGTTCAACAACCGATTCCTGGGGCAGCTGGTAGCCCGGGCCGAGCAGCGGGTGCGACCCGAGGAGTAGGTGCCGGCCGGGGTGGTATTCAGCGAGGCCGAGCACGCCAGTCTGCACGAGCAGGTGCGGGCGGTGGTGCTGCCGCTGCCGGTGCGCAGGCGGTTGGAATTCTTCGCCAGCCAGTTCGAGCTCGCCGAGCGGGCCGGCGTGCAGTTCGAGTACCGCACCAAGGACACAGCGCGGTTGGCCGGGGCGGACCCGCACCTGTTGCTGGCCGCGGCTACCGGGCGCGACCACCACTCCGACGTCGGGTCGCAGACCCTGGCCGGGTTGTCGGTGCGGGCGCTGCAGTCGCTGGTGGCCTACGCCAAGCCCTGGCGTACTTTCGAGGCCGCGGCGCCGTCGGGCTGGACGATCTACGGGCGGTCCTGCCGTTCGTGCTGCACGACAAGCTCCCGCAGGACCCGGACGCCGCTGCCCTGGCCGGCGAGGAAGGGGACGCGCTACGCACCGACCGCATCTCCTGGTTGCGCGGCATGTTCGATGCCACCTGTCAGCAGTACGACGCCCTGGGGCTGGACAACGACGACGTGGTGGGTGAGCTGCTGGCCCAGTTCGAGCTCGGGTTGGACGGCGTCACCGCGGAGCAGGTCCGCTCGCGGTTGGCGCAGGTCGAGCGGGTGCTGGCCGATTGGCAGGACCAGCGCAAGCTGCACGGGCACCTCTACGACGACACACTGGTGCTGAAGTACCTGCATCAGCGGTACACGAACTTCCTGGCGTGGCTGCGGTGGCGCTGAGCCGGACCGACGCCGTCGAGGCTTCCTTGCGTAGGCAGCGCGCCGAGCTCGACGCGCGGTTGGCCCAAGCCGTGACGTTCGGGGCTGACCCGGCCGTGCTTCGGTACGGGCTCGGCGACGTGCTGGTGGTGGCTGAGCGGGCGGGCGGCATCGGCGACGAACTCGACGCTGTGGTCGCCGCGCTGGTGGGACAGGTGTGCGCGCTGAGTGGGCGCGGAGTCGGCGTCAGTAGCGCCGAACGCATCGCAGTGCGCGAGTTGGTCGGGCACCTAGGTCCGTGGTTGCGGGCCGATCCCACCGGGTGCCTGGCGCAGGTCTGCCACGCCGCTCGGGTCCTCGGCCACCGACCGGGTGCGCTGGACGCGTGGGTTCGTCGCCTCGGCGCGGCCGCCGGCCACACCGACGACGCGGCCGAACTGCGAGCCTTGGGCGTGGTCGCCGCCTGGCGCAGCGGGCTGGTCCGGCTGCGCGAGGCCGCGCTGCTGGCGGCGCGCGGCCTCCCGACAGCGCCCCTGGCCGCGGCGCTGGAACTCTCTGGCGATGCCGAGGCGGTGTTGCGGACAAACGCCGCTGACCCGTGGGCCTGGCCAGAGTACGGCCCGCGGCCCGGCGAGCTGCGCGTCGTCGCCCGCACTGGCGGATTCACCGGCTTCGGCGGCCCGTGGCCGGTGCCGCCGGTGGTGGTCGGTGGCGACGGGGTGCGTTGGCGGGTGCGCGCGGGCACGGTCGAGCGACTGTTGCTGTGGGACGTGCACGGGGATGCCGTCCTGCCCATGGCAGCGGCCGAGCTTGAAGCAACGTCCGACCCGGCTGCGGTGCTCGGGCCACCCGGCAGGCTGCGTCTGGCCGGGCTCAGCGCCTTCGCCCCGTGGCAGGACGAGGTCACGGGCGCGGTGGTCGTGGGGCGCACGGCGGTGCTGAGCCGGGCCGGATCGCACCATCTTGACCTGCTCCGGGCCGGGGGCGCGCCGTGACGACGCTGGATGATTTGCGGACACAGTGGACAGCAACCTGGCCGCAGGCGCTGGCGGCGTGGGGTCGCTTCGTGCGGTTACGGCCCCCCATGCTGCACGGGCGGGGCGAGGCGCCGCCGGGCATCGGCTCGTTCGCCTGGTATTCCTCCGGTGACGTGGAGGTGGGCATCGACCTTGCTCAGGTGCAAACGCTGGGGCTGTCGGAGCACGCGGTGGCGGTCCTGGCCCACGAGGTGGGTCACCACGTGCTCTCCCCTGGCGACCTGTTCACCCGCGCTCGGCTGGTGCAGCGGGTGCGGATGGGGTTGGTGGACCGGGACGCCGACGCCGCCCTGATCGCGAACCTCTGGTCGGACATGCTCATCAACGACCGGCTGCAGCGCCGGGCCGGCGTTCGCATGGACCTGCTGTGGCGCGCCATCGGCCCACCCACCGACCCCCTGTTCCGGATGGTCATGCGCGCCGACGAGCTGCTGTGGCAGTTGGCGCCCGGCACACTCACCGGTGCTCCGGCGACGGGCACCGCCGAGTCCGACGCACAGCTGTGCGCCCAGCTGGTGCGCGTGTACGCCGACGATCCGGCGGCCGGGGCTGGTGGGTTCGCCGCGCTGTGCCGGCCGCTGCTGCCCGATCCGGACAGCGGCCCCGGACGCCGATTGACCACGCTGGTGTGCGCGCAGCACCTGCCGGCGGGCACTCAGCTTCCCCAAGGCCTGACCAGTGATCCATCGCTGACCGAGCCGGTGCGCCACCCTGCGCTGGACCCCCGGGTGAACGACGAGCTCGGTGAGGGCGACGTCGAGGGTCTGCCCCCGGCGACAGAGCCCGGTACCGGCCAGACGTTCAGCCCGGCCGACATGGCGGCGGTACTCGGCGCGCTGGGCGTCACCAACGACCCGACGACAGCGGCCGTCGCCTTCTACCGCGACCGGGCCAGCCGCTATCTCATCCGCTTTCCCCGCACCGCGCACGCTCCGCTCACCGAGCCGCTGCTGGAGGGACTGCAGGACTGGGAAACCGGTGACGACCTGGCCGATGTGGACTGGACCGGCACTCTGCTGCGGTCCTCAGTGGTGATCCCGGGGGTGACCACCGTGCGCCGCATGTACGGCGACGAGCCAGGAACCGAGGTCGAGCGCACGCCACTGGACCTTGATCTCTACGTCGACTCCTCGGGCTCGATGCCGAACCCGCAGCTCGCGCTGTCGCCGCCCGCCCTTGCCGGTGCGGTACTTGCCCTGTCGGCATTGCGCTCGGGCGCCCGCGCCCAGGTGACCACGTGGAGCGGGCCGAAGCAGCAGGTGGGCACCGACGGCTTTGTCGACGACGCCGACGCGGTCCTGCGGGCGTTGGTGGCCCACTTCGGGGGCGGCACCAGCTTTCCCCTGCCGCTGCTCGCCCGCACCCACCTCGAGCAGCGCCGCCCGCAAGCCCGGCCTTGCCACATCGCCGTCATCTCCGACTCCGGAGTCGTGTCCATGTTCGGCACCGGTCAGCCTGCTGCGTTGGCCGACGTCGCCGTGCGGGCGGTGCAGGCCGCGGGTGGCGGTGGCAGCCTGGTACTGCAGGCACCGGAGAGCTGGCGCCAGCAGGTGCGCGAGTTCGCCCCGGGTTATGCGGTGTACGCCGTGAACGACCTCGCCGACCTCGTACACTTTGCCGCCGAGTTCGCTCGCCACACCTGGGGGTCCCGCGCATGAGCAGCACACCCGGCCCGCCGCTGGCCGCCCTCACCCGACGGCTCGCCGGCATTCCCGCCGACTTCCTGGACCCCGCCACCGTGGTTCCCGCCGTCCTGGGCGACGCCGTGTTCATGGTGCACACAGCGGTACTGCGCGCGGCCGACATCGAAACGGTGCGCGGCTGGTGCACCACCCAGCACGGCCGAGACGCGACCGCCGTTGCCGCATGGCTGATCGCCGAGCCCCAGCTGGTGGCGTACACCCGCGACCAGGGACCGGCCGGTGCGCTCGCGCTCGCGCGGGCGCTCGTCGAGTTGGCCGCTGAGGTGGCGCCTGCGCGCTGGCTCGTCGTTGCCGAGCGCAGGGAGGAGTCCGCCCGGACCGCGTTGTTCGCCCTTGGTCTGCACCCTTCGGGTGAGTCCGCGACCGAGGCGGCCGACCGCTTGTGGTCGGTCAGCACGGTGGCCCGCCGCGCTGCCATGCACGACGCTGCGGCCGCGGAACGGTGCGCCCGCGACATCGCCGCAGCCCTGGCGGCCCGGCGCGCGAAAGAAGCCGCCGCCCAGTACGTACCGACCTGAGGCCCCCGTGACCGAGACCCCACGTAGCAGCACTCCTGATGCCGTGCTGTTGCCCGACTATGTCCCCGGCGCGGGCGAGGCCCTGAGCGATGCCGAGCGTTGGCCCGCACTTTCCGCCGCAGGTACGGCTCGTCTGCACGAGCTGCGCCACCACCCGCACGCGCCGGAGTGGGTACACGCCTGCGGCGACCGGCTGACCACGGCGGACCTGGAGCAGCTGCGTGAGTGGTCGCCGCAGCGGCCGCCACCAGGATGGGTGGAGCAGCTGACGCAACGCCTGCAGCACACCGTGCCGCACTACCGGCGTCGACCGGTCACCGGATTCGCCGAGGTGCAGCCGATCGACCGCGCTGCGCTGGCGTCGCGGATCGCGGACTTCGTCCCCGACGACGCCGACCTGAACCGACTGTTCCAGGGCACCAGCTCGGGCAGCACCGGAAGTGCGCTGGTGATACCGCTGCACCCGGTGTCCACGGCCACGGAACTGATGCTGCTGCGGTACCTGCTGGCCCAGCAGGGCGTCGCATGGACGCTGGACCCGGAACGCCTTGGCCTGCTCGCGGTGGTCGACCAACACCACGCCTACACCTACGCCTCCGTGATGAGCGCGCTCGGCGATGCCGGGATGGCGCGGGTGAACCTGCACCCCAGTGCCTGGCGCACTTCCAGTGACCGCGAGGCGTTCCTGCAGACCGTTGCGCCGCAGGTCATCACCGGGCCCGCTTCCGCCCTGCTCACCCTCGCCCGGCTGCCGCTGGAGCTGGCTCCGCTCGCAGTGGTCTCCGGGGCAGTGCACCTGACGCCGGCCGCCCGCGCCGAGCTCTCGGCGCGGTTCGCAGCACCGGTGCTGGACCTTTACGCACTCAAGGAGACCGGAGTGATCGCCGTGTCGGCCGACGGCGGCCCGCACCGCATGGTCCCGGGCCTGCTGCACGTGGAGACACTGCTGCCCGACGGCACCCCCGCGCCTGACGGTGCGCGCGGCGAAATCACCGTGACGGTGGCGGAGAACCCGCTGTTACCCCTGTTGCGCTACCGGACCGGAGACCACGCACGCCTCGAGCGCTGCGCCGATGGCACCGTGCTCCTGCACGAGCTGGAAGGCCGGGCGCCGGTGCGGTTTCGTCGTGGTGACGGCACCTGGGTGCACAGTGTCGAGTGCACCCAGGTGCTGCAGCACCACGGCGCGACCGGCTGGCAGGTACACCAGGACCACAGCGGTGCGATGACCGTTCGGATGCGAGGCGGCGATTCCGTCGCGGTGCAGCGTGATCTCCAGACGTTGCTGGACGTCCCGCTTGCGGTGCGTCACGTGGACGCGCTGGGCGAGGGAAAGCCCCGCCGCTACAGCTCATCCCTGCCCGTTAGCGACGGCTGATCCTCTAGCCGAAGCGTCGGGCAGTGGTGTACGAGGGCAGGTACTGCAACGGCGTCAGCTTCACGTTCTGTCCCACATCGGGCGCGTTCAGCACGTTGCCGTGCCCGTCATAGATCCCCACGTGTGACACCGGGTCGTAGAAAAACACCAGGTCCCCCGCCTGCAGATCGGAGCGGGCCACATACGTCCCTGCCCGCGCTTGCGCATCCGCGACACGAGGAATGGTGATGCCCACTTGCCGGTAGGCCCACGACGTCAGCCCGGAGCAGTCAAAGACGTTGGGGCCGTTGCCACCCCACACATAGGGCGCGCCCATCTTCGTCTTGGCCACGGCGAGCGCGCGCGCCCCCACCGAGCTTCCCGAAGAAGGCACGGGCGCGGGTGCGGTGGAGGTGCCGGACCGGACGAACGAAATCGCACCGTTGCGAGAATCCCAGGCGATGGAACCGCCCTGGAAGTCGCTGCGCCGCCCGTCGGACACCGCGTACTCATCGCTGGTGGGAAAGCCCAGCCAATCGCGCTCCCAGCTCTGCCCGGCCCACGCATCCCTGATTGCGCCGTGCACCTCGTGGGTCCCGCTGGCCGGCGACCAGTAGATACTGCCGCCCTGGAAGTGGTTGAACGCTCCGAAACGCGTCGGCGTCCCGGTTTCGTCGATCTTCGGCAAACCGAGGAAGGAGCTACTCGCGCCGACGGAGTTGAAGTAGGAACGGATGGCCCCCTTGACACTGTGGGCGCCGGTTTGCGGGCCCCAGTAGACCGCCGCGCCGGTGAAGGCCTCGACCCGTCCGCCGGGCACGCTGTTCTCATCGTTGGAGCACGAGCCGATCCAGCCGGAGTCCGCTCCTTGGCTGTTCCAGTAGTCGCCGATGGCTCCGTAGGGCTGACAGTTCTGCGCCTGCGCTTGTCCCACAACAACTCCGGTGACCACCGCTGCGGCCAGCCCGACCACGGTCACGGCCGCGCGAAGCCGGTTATATACACCCATTGACGTCCCCAGTCACTCACCTGTGTGCGCGTGTCGCGCATCGGATTCGATTCGTGACGGTAACGGATAAAGCTCAAAATGGAAACAACTTCTGCAACATTGGCCACCTGGACCTCTGCTGCATCACCCTGACTGCGGCCGCGCGCGGTACCCTGAGCAGGGCATGACTACCTCTTCCCCGCCCCCGCCCGGGGAGCTCCGCACCCGGATCGATGAGCTGATGCTCCGCGACTCCCACCGCCTTGGCGGCCGCCTGGCCACGGCTCGCAAGGCGAAACATCGCGAGCAGGCGCTGGCCCAGATCGCGGCCGAAGTAGCCACGGCCGAGCACCGCCTCGCGCAGCGCCGCGCCGCGGTGCCACCGTTGCACTATCCCGAGCAGCTACCTGTGAGTGAACGCCGCGACGACATCGCGTCGGCCATCCGCGACCACCAGGTCGTCGTGGTCGCCGGAGAGACGGGCTCGGGCAAGACAACTCAGCTGCCGAAGATCTGTCTGGAGCTCGGCCGCGGGGTGCGCGGGCTGATCGGGCACACCCAGCCGCGCCGGATCGCCGCCCGCACGGTGGCCGAACGCATCGCCGAAGAGCTGGACACCGAGCTCGGCTCCACCATCGGGTACACCGTGCGCTTCACCGACCAGGTGGGCGAGTCCACGCTGGTCAAGCTGATGACCGACGGCATCCTGCTCGCCGAGATCCAACGTGACCCGTTGCTGCGACGCTACGACACCTTGATCATCGACGAGGCCCATGAGCGCAGCCTCAACGTCGACTTCCTGCTGGGCTACCTGCACCAGCTCCTGCCCCGGCGGCCGGACCTCAAGCTCATCATCACCTCCGCCACGATCGACCCACAGCGGTTCAGCGCCCACTTCGGGAACGCGCCGATCGTCGAGGTGTCCGGGCGCACCTTCCCCGTCGAGCTGCGCTACCGGCCCCTGACCGTGGTTTCCGGCAGCAACGACGACGGGACCGCGCAGACCATCGACCGCGACCCGGTGGACGCCGTCTGCGACGCGGTGGACGAGCTCGGGGCGGTGTCCGATGGTGACGTGCTGGTGTTCCTGTCCGGCGAGCGCGAGATCCGGGACACCGCAGATGCCCTGCGGGAGCGCAAGTTACGGGCCACCGAGATCCTTCCGCTGTACGCGCGGCTGTCGACGGCCGAGCAGCACCGGGTGTTCTCCCCGCCCCCCGCAGGTGTTCGCCGCAGGGTGGTACTGGCCACTAACGTGGCCGAGACGTCGCTGACCGTGCCCGGCATCCGCTACGTCGTGGATCCCGGTACCGCCCGCATCTCCCGGTACAGCGTGCGCACCAAGGTGCAACGCCTGCCCATCGAAGCGATCAGCGAGGCCTCGGCCAACCAGCGTGCCGGGCGCTGCGGCCGCGTCGCCGACGGCATCTGCATCCGGCTGTACTCCGAAGATGACTTCGAGGCTCGCCCGGAGTTCACCGACCCGGAGATCCTGCGCACCAACCTCGCCTCGGTGATCCTGCAGATGAGCGCGCTGGGTCTCGGTGACATCGCCGCTTTTCCCTTCCTCGACCCACCGGAGACGCGCAGTATCCGCGACGGCATCGGGCTGCTCACCGAGCTGGGCGCGCTGGATCCGGAGGAGACCGATCCCCGCAAGCGCCTCACCCGCTCGGGGCGAGAGCTGGCTCAGCTTCCGGTGGATCCCCGCATGGCGCGGATGCTGTTGCAAGCCCACCGGGGTGGTTGCCTGGCCGAGGTACTGATCATCGTCGCCGCACTGTCCATTCAGGACCCCCGTGAGCGCCCTGTCGAGCACCAGCAGGCCGCCGACGAGCGGCACGCCCGGTTCGTCGATCCCACGTCAGATTTTCTGGCCTACCTCAACCTGTGGAACCACCTTCGCGAACAGCGAAATGAGCTGAGCAGCAACCAGTTCCGCAGGCAATGCAAGGCGGACTTCTTGCACTGGCTCCGCATCCGGGAGTGGCAGGATCTGCACGGCCAGCTCCGTTCCATCGCCCGCAGTATGGGGTGGACGCCCAACGGTGAACCTGCCGCACCCGATGCGGTGCACCAGGCGCTGCTCGCCGGACTGTTGAGTCACATCGGCGTCAGGGAGGGCGACAAACGCGACTACCTCGGGGCGCGCGGGGCTCGGTTCGCGGTCTTTCCCGGCTCGGCGCTGTTCCGCAAGCCGCCACGCTGGGTGATGGTCGGTGAGCTGGTCGAGACGTCACGGTTGTGGGGACGCAGCGCGGCACGGGTCGAGCCGGAATGGGTGGAACAGCTGGCCGGGCACCTGCTCAGGCGGACGTATTCCGAGCCGCACTGGTCGACCAAGCAGCAGTCGGTGATGGCCTACGAGCGGGTGACGCTGTACGGCATCCCGCTGGTGGTGCAGCGCCCAGTGCAGTACGGGCGGATCGACCCGGTGGTCTCCCGTGACCTGTTCATCCGGCACGCCCTGGTGCAAGGCGAGTGGCGCACCCCGCACCGCTTCTTCCACGCCAACCGTGAGCTGCTTGCCGGCGTGGCCGAGCTCGAGCACCGGGCGCGCCGCCGCGACATCGCGGTGAACGACGAGACGCTGTTCGAGTTCTACGACGGGCGCGTGGGGGCCGACGTGGTCTCCGCGCGGCACTTCGACACCTGGTGGAAGCAGGCGCGCAGGCAGAGCCCGGAGCTGCTCACGTTTACCCCCGAGGTGGTGACCAACCCGTCCGCCGAGGCAGTCGTCGACGGCGACTACCCCGACGCGTGGCGCCAGGGTGACCTGACGCTGCCGTTGACCTATTCGTTCGAGCCGGGCAGCGGGGCTGACGGCGTGACCGTGCACGTTCCGGTCGAGCTGCTGAACCAGTTGCGGCCCATCGGGTTCGACTGGTTGCTACCCGGTATGCGGCTGGAGCTGATCATCGCGCTGATCAAGTCGTTACCCAAGGCTTTGCGCCGCAACGTCATTCCCGCCCCGGACTATGCGCGTGCGGCGCTGGAGCGGATGCGCCCGCGCAGCGAGCCGTTGGCTTCTGCCCTGGCCGACGCGCTCTGGGCGTTGAGCGGCACCGAGATCGGGGCCCACTCCTTCGACTGGGTAGGCGTCCCCGCACACCTGCGCATGACCTTCCGGGTGGTCGACGCCGACCAGCGTGGGTTGGGCGAAGGCAAGGACCTCGAGGCATTGCGCCGCCAGCTAGAGCCGCGGGTGCGTAGCGCGGTGCACGAAGCGGTCGCCGGCGTGGAGCGCCAGGGGCTCACGGCGTGGCCCGTGGGCGAGCTGCCCCGCGCGGTCGAGAGCGTGGTCGCCGGTCAGACGGTGCGGGGCTTTCCTGCGTTGGTAGACGAGGGCGCCTCGGTAGCCGTCCGCGTGCTGCCCAGCTCCGTGGAGCAGCACCACACCATGGCCGTTGGTTTACGGCGCCTGCTCTTGCTGGAGGTGCCATCACCGACCAAGGCCGTCATCGGCGGACTCGGCAACGCCGCCAAGCTGGCGCTGAACCAGAACCCGCACGGCAGTGTGGCTGCCCTGCTGGGCGACTGCGCCGCCGCCGCGGTCGACGCCATCGTGGCCGAGTCCGGAGGTCCAGTGTGGACGGAGGCGGACTTCGCGGTCTTGCGGGACCGCGTCCGCGGCGAGCTTCCCCTTCGGTTCTCCGCCGTACTGTCTGCCGTACAGCCGGTTCTCTCAGCGGCACAATCGCTTCGGCTTGCTCTGGCCAACTCGGACGGCGCAGCCGCCGAGGAGGTGGCCGTGCAGCTGCAGGCGCTGGTGCACCCGGGCTTCATCACCGAGATGGGATACACCCGCTTGCCGCACCTGGTGCGCTACCTGCAGGCGGCGCAACGACGGCTCGAGGCCCTGCCGGCCAGCGCCCATCGAGACCGGGACGCCATGGTAGCGCTGGCTCGCGTACAGGCCGAGCATGCGGCGCTGCTCGGTGCGCTCGCACCGGACCGACGCCATGACGCCGACGTCACTGAGCTGCGCTGGATGATCGAGGAGCTGCGGGTGAGCCTGTTCGCACAATCACTGCGCACCGCATACCCGATCTCGGAGAACCGCATCTACAAAGCAATGGACGCGATCGCCCGGTAGCGGCTCACCATGGGTTGAGCCGGTCGCGGCCCGCAACGGTGTCGAAGAAGCGGTCGCGGCTCGCCCGGCTCAAGCCGACCTGTGCTCGACCCCAAACCGGACGAACTGCTCAATCAGCGCGGGATCGTCCACCGCGCCCAGGCTGAGCGCGGTCTGCGGGTCCGCACCTTGCAGCACCCGCTTCACCGGAACCTCGAGCTTCTTACCGGTGCGGGTGTGCGGGATGGCCTCGACGGCAACGAACTCCTGGGGGACGTGCCGCGGCGAGGCGTCGCGCCGCAGCGCTTCCTTGAGCTGCCCGATCAACTCGTCGTCCAGCGTCGCTCCCTCGGCCATGACTAGGAACATCGGCATCCAGTACTCACCGTCGGGCATCTCCGCGCCGATCACCAGCGCCTCGGCCACCTCGGGGAAGGCCTCGACCACCTCGTAGATGTCGGCACTGCCCAGTCGGACACCGTTGCGGTTCAACGTGGAATCCGAACGCCCATGCACCACAACAGTTTCGCGGTCGGTGATGGTGATCCAGTCCCCGTGGCGCCACACCCCGGGGTAGGTCCCGAAGTAGGCCGCGCGGTACCGGCTGCCGTCGGGGTCGTCCCAAAAGTACAACGGCATCGACGGCATTGGCTCGGTGATCACGAGCTCGCCCACCTCGTCGCGCAGCGGCTGCCCAGCTGGCCCGTAGGCGTCCAGCGCGACCCCGAGCATCGGTCCGGAGATCTCTCCGGAGACCACCGGCAAGGTCGGAGCGCCCCCAACGAAGGCGCACACCGTGTCGGTACCCCCGCTGGTGGAGTTCAGTTGGACCCGCGGCGACACCGCGTCGCGCACCCAGCCGTAGGCCGAGCTGTGCAGGGCGGATCCGGTCACTCCGATGCTGCGCAACGCGGAGAGCTCGTGCTCGGACCCGGGGTGCAGCTCGGCCTTCTCCGAGGCGAGGAGGAACCCCGGGCTGGTACCGAAGACGCTGACGCCGGTGCCCTCGACCACCTGCCACAAGCGGTCCGGCCCCGGGTGCGCCGGGCTGCCGTCGTAGAGCACCACTGTCGAACCCGTCAGCAGCCCGGAGATGGTGAGGTTCCACATCATCCAGTTGGTGCTGGTGTACCAGAACAAGGTGTCCCGTGGGCCGAGATCCAAGTGCAGCCCGAGCGACTTCAGGTGCTCCAGCAGGACGCCGCCGTGCCCGTGCACTATGCCCTTGGGTTTACCGGTGGTGCCCGAGGAGAACAACACCCAAAGCGGGTGGTCGAACGCCACGTTGACGATGGCCAGCACCCCTGGCGCCGCCACGGCTTCAGACCACCCGAGGGCAGGGATGCTGACCGGCGTTGGCTCGCCGAGCCCGAGGTGCGACACGTGGATCACGGCGCGCAGGCTCGGCAGTAGGGCAACGAGCTCCGCGGTGGTGTCCCGACGGTCGGCGGTCTTACCGCCGAAAACGTACCCGTCCGCCGCGAACAGCACTGCAGGCTCGAGCTGGGCGAAGCGGTCGCCGGCGGCCGCGGCGCCGTAGTCCTGTGCGCAGCTTGACCACACCGCACCCAGGGACGCCGCCGCCAGAAAGGCGACCACCGCGGCACGGGAGTTCGGCAGGTAGCCGACGATGCGCTCGCCGGGCTGTACGCCCAGTCTGCGCAGCGTTGCCGCTATCCCTGCGACCTCGACGCGGAGCTGAGCCAGAGTGGTTTCCTCGTGCTTGCCCGCCTCATCGACCTCGATCAGCGCGGCCCGCTTCCCGTCACCGCGCAGCGCGTGCTCGACGTAATTGAGCGTCGCTCCCCCGAACCACCGTGCGCCCGGCAAATCGTGGTCGGAGAGCGCTTCCGTGTATGACGTGGCCGAGCGGACGCCGAAGAACGTCCACACCAGCGACCAGAACTGCTCCAACTCGGTGGTCGACCAGCGCCACAGCTCGAGATAGTTGGACAGGTCGCGCCCGGCGATGTGCCCGGCCTGGCGGGCAAACTCCACGATCTGCGTGTCGGCCACCTCCGGTCCTGGTGACCAAAGTGGTTTGGGTGCTGGCTGTTTCATGCAGTTCCTTTCTCCGCGACGGTCGCACGCGCCTGCTCGGACGGGATATCGACGGCGAGTTCGCCGCCGAGACGGGCACTGCCCGCCAGCGTGAGGCCGTCGCCACTCCAAAATCGGCCAGGGTCGTACCAGTTGGCGCGACGACCGCCCGGCAGCAACCCCATTGCCTCGTAGGTGAGCGCGACGACTTCAGCGCAGTAGGCACTTTCCACGCCGGCGTGCCGAGGTCCGGGTCTTCGGCTGGTTGTACGCCCACGCAGCCAGCGCGCGAACAAACGGGTGCTGGAGGGAAACGGGGTGCCATCCAGACGCGCGATGGTGCGCAGCACGGCATCTTCCTGCTGCGGAGTCACGGGCGGGTCGAGCTGGCGCAACCACGCGCGTTGGCCGTACTTGGCCGCCCAAACGCCCACGGCGTCGCGCAGATCGTGCAACTGCACTCCGCGTTGATGGTTGCCCGACCACAGGTCAGGCAGGGACCGTCCCAGCTCGGCGTGCCACATCAGCGGCGGCAAATCGTCGACCACCACCGCCATCCCCACGTGGTTGACGGGGGCATTGGTCAGCGTCTGGATGGCCCGGTCGGCGCCGCTGTGGCCACGGAACAGCCACAGGTCGCCGGTGCGGGTGAGCTCCACTGCCTGATCGAGCTGCAGACGCGTACCGGCCATGCTCGTAGCCTAGGCAGATGCGGTGGTGGAAGACGTTGGGACTGGCCGGTGCTGTCGGGGTTGCCGCGACCGGCGCGATGACGGCGCGCGCGGAGCGACAACGGCGCGCGTATACGCCGGAGGAGATCCGAGCGACTCTGCACCAACGGGTGGACGCGTCGCGGGAGCCACGCGCCACCAGCTGAATGGCGCTAGCGCATTGGGCGCGCCAGCCGATGGAGCGCCACGTCACTCAGCGCGCCACCGGCCGCGGTGAGCGTCAGGTAGGTGCAGTAAGGCTGGCGCCGCCGGTCGGTGGGCGAACCCGGGTTGAGCAACCGCAGTCCGTCGACAGAGCTGTCCCAGGGGATGTGGCTGTGGCCGAACACCAACAGATCGACGTCGGCCAGCGTGCGCGCATCCGCGCGTCTCGGCCGGTGCTGGCGCCCGTCTCGTGGACCACCGCGACCCGTACGCCGCCCAGCACGTCTCTTGCGACTTCCGGCAGTCGTGCACGCAGCTGGTCGCCGTCGTTGTTGCCGTAGACGCCGAGTACCCCAGCGGCCCGTTGCTCGAGCTCGTCGAGCAACTCGGGCACCACCCAGTCGCCAGCATGAATCACCACGTCGACGCGCCCTACTTCGGCCCATACTTGCTCGGGCAGTGTGCGGGCACGCCGTGGCAGATGGGTGTCGGCGATGAGCAAAAGACGCACGGCTTCAGTGTGCCGCAACGGGGAGCAGCCTGAGCTCGGTCACTACTGTCCACCGGGGCAGGCGGATGGCAGATCGGAAGCCCAAGCCGCGCTACCGCGCATCTTTAGGGCAGTAGTGACACACCACAGCCAGCGAAACAGGCTAACTCGGACGCAGATTTGCCATCCGCGAACCTGTATGCCTGCTCATGCCGCCTGCAAACGCACTCAGGTGAGTTCTGGCATCAGCTGCAGCCGCTGGTGGAACCGCAGCCCTCGCAGACGTAGCAGCTGCCGGCCGGACGCATCTTGGTGCCGCAGGTGAAGCACAGCGGCGCATCGGTGGCCATCCCCATCACCAGCTCTAACAGCTCGGCGGAACTGCCGACCTCGGCCGGCGCGGGCGAAGCCAACGCCACCTCAGTGGGGTCCGCCGTCGGCGCAGTGCCCACACCGGATCGCAGCCCGTCCAGGTCCACCTCCACCGCAGCACCGGTCCCGTAGTCGGCGGCCGCTACCTGCGCCGAGCGCTCTTCCGCGGAGAAGATGCCCAACTCGGCCCGCTTCTCGCGCGAAAGATGATCCAGCGCCAGCCTGCGGAACAGGTAGTCCACCACCGAGGTCGCGATTCGCACGTCTGGGTCGTCGGTCATCCCCGAGGGCTCAAAGCGCATGTTCACGAACTTCGAAACGTAGGTCTCCAACGGAACGCCGTACTGCAGCGCGATGGAGATCGCCATCGAAAACGCGTCCATCACACCGGACAACGTCGAGCCTTGCTTGCTCATCTTGACGAAGATCTCGCCGAGGCCGTCGTCGGGGTAGTTGCCCGCAGTGACATACCCCTCGGCACCGCCGACCGCGAAGGACACCGTCTGACCACTGCGCTTCTTCGGCAGCCGCTTACGCGTCGGCCCGGCGGCAATGACCTCGGCCACGGCAGTCTTGTTCGAGCTCGCCGAACCGGTGGACCCCGAGGACAGCGGCTGGCCGACCTTGCAGTTGTCGCGGTAGATCGCCAGCGCCTTGATACCCAGCTTCCAGCTGTCGAAGTAGATGCCCTCGACCTCCTCGACGGTGGCCGTCTCCGGCATGTTCACCGTCTTGGAGATGGCACCGGACAAGAATGGCTGCGCCGCCGCCATCATCCGCACGTGACCCATCGGGGCAATGGCCCGCTCCCCCATCGCGCAGTCGAACACTGCATAGTGCTCGGGCCGCAACCCGGGCGCGTCGATGACGTGGCCCTTGGCGGCGATGTGCTCGACGATCGCCTCGACCTGCTCCGCCTGGTACCCCAGGGAGCTCAGCGCGCGCGGCACCGTCTGGTTGACGATCTGCATGGAGCCGCCGCCGACCAGCTTCTTGAACTTGACTAGCGAGAAGTCCGGCTCGATGCCCGTGGTGTCGCAGTCCATCATGAAGCCGATGGTGCCGGTCGGCGCGAGCACGCTGGCCTGGGCGTTGCGCCAGCCGTTGCGCTCCCCGACCCTGAGACCCTCCTGCCACGCCCTGGTGGCAGCCTTGTGCACCGCGGCGTCGGTGCCGTGCATCGTGCGCACCAGGTCGTTGGCCGCAGCGTGTTTACGCATCACCCGCTGGTGGGCCTCAGCGTTGCGGGCGTAGCCCTCGTAGGGCCCCACGACTCCGGCCAGCTCAGCCGAGCGCTTGTAGGCCACGCCCGTCATCAGTGAGGTGATGACCGCAGCCAAGGCACGTCCACCGTCGGAGTCGTAGGCGTGTCCCGTGGCCATCAGCAGCGCGCCGAGGTTGGCATAACCGATACCGAGCTGGCGGAACTTACGGGTGGTGTCCCCGATCGGCGCGGTCGGGAAGTCGGCGAAGCAGATAGAGATGTCCATCGCGGTGATGATCAGCTCGACCGCTTTGCCAAACGTGGCGGCGTCGAAGCCACCGTCGTCGGTGAGGAACTTCATCAGGTTCAGCGACGCCAGGTTGCAGCTCGAGTTGTCCAGGTGCATGTACTCGCTGCACGGGTTGGATGCGCTGATCCGGCCCGATTCGGGGCAGGTGTGCCAGTCGTTGATGGTCCCGTCGTACTGGATGCCCGGGTCGGCGCACTCCCACGCTGCGGTGGAGATCGCGCGGAACAGCGTCTTGGCGTCGACGGTCTCGATGACCTCACCGCTGTCGCGGGCCCGCAGCCCGAACTCCGCGCCGCTCTCCACCGCGTGCATGAACTCGTCGGTCACCCGGACCGAGTTGTTGGCGTTCTGATACTGCACGCTGGTGATGTCGCTGCCGCCGAGGTCCATGTCGTACCCGGCGTCGCGGAGCACACGGATCTTGTTTTCTTCGCGGGCTTTGGTCTCCACGAATTCTTGGATGTCGGGGTGGTCGACGTCGAGCACCACCATCTTGGCCGCGCGCCGCGTGGCGCCACCGGACTTGATGGTTCCCGCCGACGCGTCCGCACCGCGCATGAAGCTGACCGGCCCCGAGGCCGTGCCACCGGAGGACAGCAGCTCCTTGGACGAGCGGATCCGGGAGAGGTTCAGGCCGGCGCCGGAGCCGCCCTTGAAGATCATCCCCTCTTCCTTGTACCAGTTCAGGATGGAGTCCATGGTGTCGTCCACGGAGAGGATGAAGCAAGCTGAAACTTGTTGCGGCGAAGCAGTTCCCACGTTGAACCACACCGGGGAGTTGAAGCTGAACACCTGGTGCAGCAGCATCCAGGTCAGCTCATGGGAGAAGATCTCCGCGTCGGTCTCGCTGGCGAAGTACCCGTTGTCCAGGCCGGCCTGGGTGTAGCTGCCGACAACCCGGTCCAGCAGCTGCCGCAGGCTCTGCTCGCGCGTCTCGGATCCGGCTGCGCCACGGAAGTACTTGCTGGTGACGATGTTGACTGCGTTGAGCGACCAGCTCTCCGGAAACTCCACGCCGCGCTGCTCGAAGTTGACGGTGCCGTCGCGCCAGTTGGTCATCACCACATCGCGGCGAGTCCAGGTCACCTCCTCGTAGGGGTGCAGCCCCTCGGTGGTGTAGACCCGCTCCATCCGCAGGCCCAGCTTGCGGCCGGCCTCCTGCGACTCCCCCGGGCTGTTGCCGAATGTGCGGGCTCCGACGGTCTCGGTCATGCGGGTGGCCTCTTTCTCACTGGGGTCGCGGGGGTGTCGGGTGAATCTCAAGCGGGGGTTCAGGCGTCGGTGCTGAGCGGTGGCTGATGCGCACGAAGCGCGTTGATCTCCTTCTCGAAATCCTCGGCCGAGGTGAAGGAGCGGTAGACCGACGCGAACCGCAGGTAGGCGACCTCGTCGAGCTCGCGGAGCGGCCCCAAGATCGCCAGTCCCACCTCGTGGCTACCGATCTCGGCTGCGCCTGCTGCGCGAACCTGCTCCTCGACCTGCTGCGCCAGCTGGCTGAGCGCGTCGGCATCCACGGGTCGGCCTTGGCAGGCCCGGCGTACGCCGCTGACCACTTTGTCTCTGCTGAACGGCTCGGTGACGCCACTACGTTTGACCACGGCCAAAACGGCAGTTTCCACGGTGGTGAAGCGTCGACCGCACGCTTGACACGAGCGGCGTCGCCGGATCGCTTGGCCTTCCTCGGCCTCGCGGGAGTCGACCACGCGAGAGTCGGAATGCCGACAGAATGGACAGTGCATCCCTCCCCCTTCCGGCAAAGGCACGCGGCCGTGAGCATCGCGCTGGCGCGAGCTGTGTGGACAAAGCGGTGCACAAGCTGTGGACACTGCTAAACAGCGCGAACCCAACCTGTGGACTAACCACATCTATGTAACTACTAGATGTTGTGGTTCTGAAGGTAATCCTCCCCTTCGCCGGACGCAAGCGACAAGCGCAAATATCTCCAGACCGCGGCTCAGTCGGCGTGTCGCCCCACGCGTCGGATTGCTGCTAGCGTGCGGAGTGCTCGCGCAGCGGGACGACCAGTGTCTGGCCCGCCCGAACCGAGACTCCGCTCAGCGCATTGAGCTGCACAATCCGCTGCACCACGTCCGAGCTCGGAGCACCAGGAGCCACCCGGGCTGCGAGCTCCGACAACGTCTCGCCCTGGTGAACCTGAACAACCCCTGTCTGCACAGGCACGGCTGCGGCCTCGCTACCCGCCAGCGAAGCGAGACCGCACACCGCGCCGGCGCCGACCACGAGCAGCAATGCACAGGCGACGGCCACCCGCACTCGTACCCGGAGCAGTGACGGCGCCGGCCGAGAAGGGGGAAGCGTCGGCCGAGGTGCGGCAACCGCAGGACCGTACTTCACGAAACGGCCGGCTGGACGACGCCGAGCCACCTCATGCGGGCGCGCGGCCAGCGTACGAACACGGGGCACTGACGCAGGGGATGGGCAGACGCGCCGCGGTGCGATTGCGCGAGATTCATCGAGAGCGAGCATTTCCGGCCTCCTAAAGTCGAACGACCGTTCGAATCGAACGTCTGGTCGATGTCTACCAGCGCCCACCGACAAAATCGAGAGTCGTCGGCGTGTTGGTCGAACAGATGTTTGATTGTGACCTTGGGTCGGACTAGGTTCGACGGCAGAGACCGAACCGAAACAACCGAGCCGCACTGGAGGCGCCAGCACGATGAGCACACACACGACCGGTAGCACGAGGGGCCGTCCCGCTGCCGCTACAGCAGGGACCTTCGCGACCACGGCCGACCTCGATGCGGCAGCGGTAGGCCTCACGCCCCGTCAGCGCCGGGTGCTCGCCGTGATCCGGGAGTCAGTGGAGAACCGGGGCTACCCACCCAGCGTCCGCGAGATCGGCGAGGCCGTCGGTCTGACGTCCACCTCGTCGGTGTCCCACCAGCTCAAGGCTCTCGAGCGCAAAGGTTTTCTCCGGCGCGACCCCAACCGTCCCCGCGCAGTCGACGTGCGCGGACCGGAGGAGATGGCGGAGGCGGCCGCCGGAGCAGACGAGCCAGCGCACGAGCAGATGCCCACACCGACGTTCGTTCCCGTGCTCGGACGCATCGCCGCAGGTGGACCGATCCTTGCCGAGCAAGCGGTCGAGGACGTTTTTCCCCTCCCGCGCGAGCTCGTCGGCGGGGGCACGCTGTTCATGCTCCGCGTGGTCGGCGAGTCGATGGTCGACGCCGCCATCTGCGACGGCGACTGGGTAGTGGTCCGTCAGCAGAACGTGGCGGAGAACGGTGACATCGTGGCCGCCATGCTCGACGGGGAGGCCACCGTGAAGACCTTCAAGCGGCGCGACGGTGAGGTGTGGCTGATGCCGCACAACCCAGCATTCGAACCGATCTCCGGGCAGGATGCGACGGTGCTCGGCAAGGTCGTCTCGGTGCTGCGCAAGCTTTAGGCGCAGCCGCAGGTACGCGCTACGCCGGAACCACCGGCGCAGCGAACCGGCTCAGGGCGGCACCCAGGTCGGCGCGCACCCTGGCGCGCAGCAGGGTGCCGTCCGGCTGGTGTCGCTCCTCGAGCACCTCACCTTCGGCGTGAGCCCGCGCGACCAGGTCGCCCCGGGTGAACGGCACGAGGACCTCGACCGACACCTCGGGGTGCGGCAGCAGCTCGACGAGCCGCGCGCGTAGCTCGTCGATGCCCTGGCCGGTGCGGGCGGACACGAAGACGGCCGTCGGCATCATGTTGCGCAACTGTGCAAGCGCAACGCCATCAGCGGCGTCGACCTTGTTCACCACAAGCAGCTCGGGTGGCAAGCTGGTGCCGCGCTCGTCGGCCACCTCGACCAGCACCTGGCGCACGGCAGCAACCTGATCGGCGGGTAGTGGATCGGAGCCGTCAACCACATGCAGCAGCAGGTCCGCCTGCGCCACCTCCTCCAGGGTCGACCGGAACGCCTCGATCAGCTGGGTGGGCAGGTGGCGCACGAAGCCAACCGTGTCGGTGAGCACGTAGTCGCGTCCGTGTTCGAGCTGGGCGCGCCGGGTCGTGGGATCGAGGGTGGCGAACAGGGCGTTCTGCACCAGGACGCCCGCGCCGGTGAGCGCATTCAGCAGGCTGGACTTGCCGGCGTTGGTGTAGCCGGCGATAGCCACCGACGGCACCTCGTTGCGACGCCGACTGTCGCGCTTGGTGTCGCGCGCCTGCTTCATGCCTTTGATCTCGCGGCGTAGCTTGGCCATCCGCTCACGGATCCGGCGCCGGTCGGTCTCGATCTTCGTCTCACCGGGTCCGCGCAGACCCACCCCGCCGCTGGAGCCACCGCCCGCGCCACCGGCCTGTCGCGACATAGACTCGCCCCAGCCGCGCAGTCGCGGCAGCATGTACTGCATCTGCGCCAGCGACACCTGCGCCTTGCCCTCCCGGGAGGTGGCGTGCTGAGCGAAAATGTCCAGAATCAGCGCGGTACGGTCGACCACCTTGACCTTGACGACCTTCTCCAACGCGTTCAGCTGGGCGGGGGTGAGCTCACCGTCGCAGATCACTGTGTCCGCGCCGGTCGCCAGCACGACGTCCCGCAACTCCTTAGCTTTGCCCGACCCGATGTAGGTGGCCGGGTCCGGCTTGTCCCGACGTTGGACGAGGCCCTCGAGCACCTCGGAGCCCGCCGTCTCCGCCAATGCGGCCAGCTCGGCCAGACTGAGTTCAGCCTGCTCAGCGGTACCGCTGGTCCACACACCGACCAGCACAACTCGTTCCAGCCGCAGCTGGCGGTACTCGACCTCGGTGACGTCAGTGAGCTCGGTGGACAACCCCGCGACGCGTCGCAACGAGGTGCGCTCGAGCAGCTGCATCTCGCCGACCGACAGGTCGTGCGCAGCAGGGATGGCAGGTTCGGTGTCGTGGTCGTCCCACGTATCTGAGTTCGTCATACCGCACCGATGCTGCCATGCGAACCCCAGCCACGCATCCCATTACTCCCAGGGCGCAGAGATTCAGGCGGGTGCATCCCACCACTGGTCGTCGATGACGCCGCGGGCGACCAGCACGGCCGGCCCCCGGAGGTACGTGGTCTCCCCGGTGACCGTGACCTCCAATTCGCCTCCCGGCGTACGCACCTGCACCAGTCCGGTTGCAGCACCGCAGACGTGCAGCGCCGCCACCACAGCGGCAACGGTCCCGGTGCCGCAGGAGCGCGTCTCTCCCACCCCACGCTCGTGCACCCGCATGCGCACCGTCGGACGCCGGCCTGCGGGCAGGGGCGTGACGAACTCGACGTTCACACCGTGGGGGAACTGTTCGCGGTCGAAGAGCGGCTGCCGAGTGAGTTCCAAGTCGTCGATCGCGTGGTCGGTGACGCAGGCCAGGTGCGGGTTACCCAGGTCGATGGCCGTCCCCGCGAAACTCGACCCGGCTACCTCCGTCTTCCCATCGCCGAACAGCCGTGCCGCCCCCATGTCCACACTGACCTCCCCGTAGGCGCCCGCGCTGGTGTGCACCACCACCGGTCGAGCACCGGCGCGGCTGCCGACGACGAACTCGCGGCGCTGCTCCAGCCCGACAGAATGCAGGTAATGGGCGAACACCCGTACCCCGTTGCCGCACATCTCCGCGACGGAACCGTCGGCATTGCGGTAGTCCATGAACCAGTCGTCGGCGTTGACCCCCTCGGGCACAGCCTCGCCGAGCACACCCGCACGGACCACCCGGAGCACGCCGTCGGCACCCAGACCGCGGCGCCGATCGCACAGCGCCGATACCCGCTCGGGCGTCAGGGCCAACGCGCCGTCGACGTCGGGTAACAGAACAAAGTCGTTCTGGGTGCCGTGCCCCTTGACGAATTCCACGCCCTGATCGTACGGCGTACTGTGCACCTACCTTGGCCTCACCCGGTGGGGCGGCCCGATCCTCACGGCAGGTCTGCTGCCCGCCGCAGCACCTCGGCGAGAGCTCGGGAGGGGCTGGTGGTGGCCGTAGTCCGCAGCTCGCTCGGACCAGCGAGGCGGCGCAGCTCCGAACGGCGCAACGGGGTGGCCCAACGGGTGGCCGCAACGGGGTGACACTCTTCCGCCACCACCGGGGTACGAGACCTCGATGCTGTGTTGTGTGGATCACAGGGCAGCGCTACAGTTTCCACTGAACAGACTTGCAATTCCGCCAGTCGGAATATGCAGGTTAATGCTGTGATGACCGAAGCCGAGGAGCACTCATGCCCGCACTCTCCACCCCCGAAGGAGTCGAGGTCCGAGGAGAGATCCGGGATGGTTTCAGCTCCATCCTTACTCCTGAGGCCTTGGGTCTGCTCGCCGATCTGCACCGCCGCTTCAACACTCGACGCCTTGAGCTGCTGCAAGCCCGCCACCGTCGCCAGGCCGAGCTCGACGCCGGCGGCACCCTGGACTTTTTGCCCGGGACGGCGGACATCCGCAACGATCCGAGCTGGACGGTGGCCGACCCGGCACCAGGCCTGATCGACCGTCGCGCGGAGATCACCGGTCCCACCGACGCGAAGATGACGATCAACGCCATGAACTCCGGGGCGAAGGTTTGGCTCGCCGACTTCGAGGACGCCAACACCCCGCTGTGGGAGAACATGGTCTCCGGCCAGCGGAACCTGCGGGCGGCACTGGATCGGACCATCGACTTCACCGCGGACGGCGGCAAGAGCTACGCGCTCAAGCCCGCCGGCGAGCTGGCGACCATTGTGGTCCGCCCGCGAGGCTGGCACCTACCGGAAAAGCACGTGCTGGTGGACGGCGAAGAGGTCTCCGGCTCACTGTTCGACTTCACGATGTACCTGGTGCACTGTGGGCAGCGCCAAATCGACGCAGGCAAGGGACCCTACTACTACCTGCCGAAGATGGAGAGCCACCTCGAGGCCCGGCTGTGGAACGAGGTGTTCGTGGCCGCCCAGGAGGCGGTGGGGATCGCCCGCGGCACCATCCGCGCCACCGTGCTCATCGAGACCTTCCCGGCGGCGTTCGAAATGGAAGAAATCCTCTACGAACTGCGCGAGCACTCCGCCGGCTGCAACGCCGGTCGCTGGGACTACCTGTTCAGCGCCATCAAGTGCTTCGCCCAACGCGGTAAGGATTGGGTGCTGCCCGACCGCAACTCCGTCACCATGACCGCCCCGTTCATGCTGGCCTATACCGAGCTGTTGGTGCGGACCTGTCACAAGCGCGGCGCACACGCCATCGGTGGCATGGCCGCGTTCATTCCCAGCCGCAAGGATGAGGAGGTCAACGCCAACGCCACGAAGAAGGTGACCGAGGACAAGACCCGGGAGGCCAAGGCGGGTTTCGACGGGTCCTGGGTCGCGCACCCGGACATGGTGGGCCTGTGCACCGAAGCCTTCACCAAGGTCCTCGGGGACCGGCCCAACCAGCTGGACAACAAGCGGGAAGACGTGCACGTCACCGCCGCCCAGCTGCTCGACGTGTCCTCCACCCCCGGCGAGGCCACCGAGGCCGGCCTGCGCAACGCCGTCAGCGTCGGCATCCAATACCTCTCGGCGTGGCTGCGCGGGCAAGGCGCCGTGGGCATCTTCAACCTGATGGAGGACGCGGCGACCGCAGAGATCTCGCGCACCCAGGTGTGGCAGTGGCGCTACAACGACGTGGTGCTCAGTGACGGGCAGACGGTCACCGCCGAACTGGTGGACAAGACCGTGGACGAGGAGCTCGCCAAGATCAAGGACACCGTGGGTGAGCAGGCCTACGCCGACGGCGGCTACGAGCAGGGACGATCGTTGTTCACCGAAATGGCGCTCGGCGAGAAGCTGTCGGAGTTCCTGACCCTGCCGGCCTACGCGCGGATGCCCTGATTCCGTGGACGCCGCCATGCTGGCCGGCAGGTTCCGCGAGGAGCTGGCCGAGCGCTCGGTCATCACCGACCCCACCCGCCTAAGCACCTATGAGTGCGACGGTCTGGCGCACTACCGCGTGACCCCGGCCGTGGTGGTCCTCCCTCAGGACGCCCGCCAGGTGCAGCACTGCGTGCGGGTGTGCGCCGAGCTCGGGGTGCCGTTCGTCGCGCGGGGCTCGGGCACCGGCCTGTCCGGTGGGGCGCTGCCGCACGCCGACGGTGTGCTCATCGTGACCGCCCAGATGCGCCGCATCCTGGAGATCGACGTGGACAACGAGCTGGCGGTGGTCGAGCCCGGGGTCATCAACCTGGACGTCAGCAAGGCGACAGGCCCGCTGGGGTGGTACTTCGCGCCGGACCCGTCGAGCCAACAGGTGTGCTCGGTCGGCGGCAACGTCGCGGAGAACTCCGGGGGCGCGCACTGCCTCAAGTACGGCTTCACCACCAACCACGTGCTGGGGGTGGAGGTGGTCACCCCGGACGGGGAGCTGCTCACTCTTGGTGGGCGTTCTCGCGACACTCCCGGTTACGACCTGCTCGGGGCGTTCGTGGGCAGCGAGGGAACGCTGGGGGTGACCACCAAAATCATCGTTCGGCTGTTGCGCAAACCCGAGGCGGTGCAGACCCTGCTGGCCGGATTTAGATCTACCGACGCCGCCGGTGCCGCGGTGTCGGCGATCATCAGCGCCGGCGTGGTGCCCGCCGCGATCGAGATGATGGACGCGCTGGCCATCGAGGCCGCCGAGGCGGCGGTGCACTGCAACTATCCCGACGGGGCGGGGGCGGTCCTCGTCGTCGAGCTCGACGGTCCCGACGCTGAGGTGGAGCACACCTTCGCCGCCGTGCAGCAGCACTGCCAGGAAAACGGGTCATTCGAGATCCGGATCGCCGCGGACGACGCCGAGCGGGCGTTGATCTGGCGGGGACGCAAGTCGGCCTTCGCCGCGGTCGGCCGGATCAGCCCTGACTACATCGTGCAGGACGGCGTCATCCCCCGCACCGCGTTGGCCGAGGTGCTCACCGCGATGCGCGAGCTCGCCGACGACGCGGGGGTGCGGGTGGCCAATGTTTTCCACGCCGGCGACGGCAACCTGCACCCGCTGGTGCTCTTCGACGACGCCAACCCTGGTGAGGCCGACCGCGCCGAGGAGGTCAGCGGCGGCATCCTGGATCTGTGCCTGAGCCACGGCGGGTCCATCACCGGTGAGCACGGGGTGGGCGCGGACAAGGCCAAGCACATGCCCAAGATGTTCACCGCCGAAGACCTGAACACCATGCAGAAGGTGCGGTGCGCGTTCGACCCGCAGGGCATCGCCAACCCCGGCAAGGTCTTTCCCACCCCACGGCTGTGCGGTGAGGTCCCCGGTAGGCGTACGCAGGCCCATCCCCTGGTGCAGGCGGGCGTGGCCGATGCGTTCTGACGTGACCGACACCGTGGCGCCGTCGAGCACCGACGAGGTCGCCGACCTGCTGCGGGCGGCGAGCAGCTCCGGGGCCACCGTACTGCCGGTGGGTGCCGGGCGAACCGTGGACTGGCTACCTGGACGGGCGGTGGACATCCGCCTCGAGCTCAGTCGAATGGACGCCGTGCTGGAGCACTCCGCAGGCGACCTGGTGGTGCACGTACAGGCCGGAGCGCAGCTCGATGCCGTGCAGGCTGCCCTCGCCCCACACGGACAACGACTGGCCATCAGCTCTCCGGTACCGGGTGTCACTGTCGGCGGCCTCATCGCCGCCGACCTGTCCGGCCCCGAGCGCTACCTGTACGGCACGGTCCGCGACCTGCTCATCGGCACCACGACGGTGGCAGGTGATGGCACCGTCGCCCACTCCGGCGGCAAGGTGGTCAAGAACGTCGCCGGCTATGACCTGGGCAAGCTCTACACCGGCTCGCGCGGCACCCTGGGTGTGCTTACCGACGTGTGGTGTCGGCTGCGGCCACTGCCGGAGTGCCGCCGCTGGGTGCGCGCCGCGGTGCCCGACCCGAACGCGGCAGCTGCCACGATCGCCGCGGTCCGCGGCTCGCAGGTGACCCCCACGGCGTTGGAGATACACCGAACGCCGCAGGGTCAACTCACGGTAGGTGTGGAGCTCGACGGGGTAGCCGCCGGCATCGACGTCCGCGCCGACACCGTGTGCGGGCTCCTCGGGTCTACGGCATCCTCTGTGGACAGCGCTCCGACCGGCTGGAACATGCTGCCCGGCGGCGAGGTGCTGCTGTCGATGAGCTACACCCCGGCGTCGCTGGCCGCCGTGCTCGACGCGCTCGGCGCCGTCGGCCGCGAGCACGAGGTCGCCGGATCCGCCGGTGTGGGTGTGCTGCGGGTGGGCTGCGCCGCCGGTGATGCGCCCGCCCTGCTCGCCGCCGCCAGGGCTGTCACCGCGAAGCACCACGGCACCACGGTGGTGCTGCGCGCGCCCGCCGATCATGGGCTCGACGTCTGGGGACCGCACGACGAAGGCCTGGTCCGGCTGCTGCGCCGAGTCAAGGACGAGTTCGACCCCGCCCACACCCTTTCCCCCGGTCGATTGCTCGGAGGTATTTGATGGCGAACAACACAGAGCTGGGCGTCCCTGCGGTGGGCTACCGGCCATCGGACTCACCCGATGACACCGGAGCCTTCGACGGGCACCACCCGCCGTCGGAGGAGCTGATCGACGACTGCGTGCACTGCGGGTTCTGCCTGCCCAGCTGCCCGACCTACGCGTTGTGGGGCGAGGAGATGGACTCCCCGCGCGGCCGCATCCACTTGATGAAGACCGGCCTCGAGGGTGCCCCGCTGACCGACACCATGGTCGGACACTTCGACGCCTGCCTGGGCTGCATGGCCTGCGTCACCGCATGTCCTTCGGGCGTGCAGTACGACAAGCTGATCGGCGCCACCCGCCCCCAGGTGGAGCGCAACCACGAACGTACCCGCAGCGAGAAGTTGCTGCGCGAGGCGATCTTCCGGTTGTTCCCCTACCCGAAGCGACTGCGCCTGGTGCGCGGGCCGTTGCGCCTGTACCAGCGAACGCCGCTGTCGGGGGTGCTGCGCCGCTCGGGGTTGCTAGACCGGATCTCGCCGACCCTGCGGGTGCTGGAGTCGCTGGCGCCGCCGCTGAACAAGCGTGAACCGATCCCGGTGCGTACCCCCGCGGTAGGCCAGCGACGGGCCGTGGTCGGGATGCTGACCGGGTGTGTGCAGAGCGCCTTCTTCCCCGACGTCAACGCCGCCACGGTGCGAGTGCTGGCCGCGGAGGGCTGCGAGGTGATCACCCCGAAAGCGCAGGGCTGCTGCGGAGCGCTCAGTGAGCACCTCGGGCGTGAGGAGGAGGGGCTGCGCTTCGCCCGCGAACTCATCGACGTGTTCGCTGCGGCCGAGGTCACGCATGTGGTGGTGAACGCGGCCGGGTGCGGCTCGCAGATGAAGGACTACGCGCACCTGCTCCGCGACGACCCCGCTTACGCCGAGCGAGCCGAGGAGTTCACCGCCAAGGTCCGCGACGTGTCCGAGGTGTTGGTGGAGCTCGGCACCGTGGCACCCCGACACCCGCTCGAGGTGAGCGCGGCCTACCACGACGCCTGCCACCTCGCGCACGCCCAAGGCATCCGGTCCCAACCGCGCCAACTCCTTGGTGAGATCCCCGGGCTCGAGGTACGTGAGATCGCTGACGCAGCGCTGTGCTGTGGGTCGGCCGGCGTCTACAACATCCTCAACCCGGCACCCGCCGATGAGCTCGGGGACCGCAAGGCGGCCAACGTCCTGGCCACCGGGGCGCAGCTGTTGGTCACCGCGAATCCTGGCTGTCTCATGCAAATTGCTACCGCGGCCGAACGTGCGGGCCACCCGATCGGCATGGCTCACACGGTGCAGGTGCTCGACGCCTCCATCCGCGGGCTGCCGACCAGCTCGCTGCTCTGACGCCCGCATCCCGAGAGAGAGAAGCCGACGATGTACACCCAGATCTTCGACCCGGTCAGCCACTCCCTTGGGCTGTCCACCATCTTCGCGGTGCTGCCGCTGCTCACCATCTTCGTGCTGCTGGGCGTGGTGAAGATGAAGGCGCAGTGGGCCTCGCTGATCGCGCTGGCGGTCGCCATCATCGTTGCCATCGCGGTTTACGGCCTGCCCACCGGGCAAGCGTTGAGCAGTGCCGGTGAAGGTGCCGCCTTCGGCATCTTCCCGATCATGTGGATCGTGGTGAACGCCATCTGGGTGTACAACCTCACCGTCAGCACCGGGCACTTCGACGTGTTGCGCCGCTCGTTCGGCACCGTCTCCGACGACCAGCGGATTCAAGCGGTCATCATCGCCTTCTGCTTCGGGGCCTTACTGGAGGCCCTGGCTGGCTTCGGCACTCCGGTGGCGATCACCGCAGTGATGCTCATCGCCCTCGGGTTCAGCCCGCTCAAAGCCGCCTCTGTCGCCTTGGTGGCCAACACCGCACCGGTGGCCTATGGCGCCATCGCGGTCCCCATCACCACCCTGGCCAAGGTGACCAATATCCCGGTTGACGTGCTTGGCTCCACCGTCGGACGCCAGACCCCGGTGCTGGCCGTGATCGTTCCGCTGGTACTGGTGTTCATGGTCGACGGTAAGCGGGGCATCCGGCAGACCTGGCCGGCGGCCTTGCTCGGTGGGGTGGTGTTCGGCCTCGCTCAGTTCGTCGCGTCGAACTACATCTCCGTCCCGCTGACCGACATCATCGCTTCCCTGGTTTCCGCCGCAGGCATTGTGCTGTTCCTCCGCGTCTGGCAGCCCAGCGAGGTGCTGGCCGGTGAGCGGCTGAGCGAGTCGGCGGTGTCGGATCGGATGGCGACCGCGACGGGCGGCAAGCGGAACCCACCGCGCAGCGGGGCAGCTACGACCACGGGCGCGGGCGGCGTTGACGAGCCCCCCAGCGAGCGCGCGCACGACTCGATGGCCGAGGTCCTGCGGGCCTACGCGCCGTACCTGATCATCATCGTGGTGTTCTCCCTCGCCCAGGTCGGTCCGATCAAGGATTTCCTGGCCAAGGGCGCGACCAAGTTCACCTGGCCGGGCCTGAACGTCAAGGGCCCCGACGGAAAGGCCCCGTCGTCGGTGGTCTTCGCCTTCGGATGGCTGTCCGCGGCAGGCACCCTGCTGCTCATCGCCGGGCTGCTCACCATGGTGGTGCTCAGGGTCGGCGTACCGCAGGCTCTCCGCGACTACGCCCGGACCCTGGATCAGCTCAAGTGGGCGATTCTCACCGTCGCGGCCGTCCTCGCGTTGGCGTACGTGATGAACCTGTCCGGACAGACCGTCACCATCGGCAAGTGGCTGGCGGGTAGCGGTGGATTCTTCGCTTTCCTCTCGCCGGTGCTCGGCTGGATCGGGGTGGCCGTTACCGGCTCGGACACCTCCTCGAATGCCTTGTTCGGCACGCTGCAGGTCGCGGCGGCCAAGCAGTCGGGGCTCAGTGAGTCCCTGCTGGCCTCGGCGAACAGCTCGGGCGGGGTGCTCGGCAAGATGATCTCCCCGCAGAACCTTGCCATCGGCGCTGCGGCCGTGGGGCTGGCCGGTCAGGAAGGGCTGATCTTCCGGAAGGTCTTCGGGTGGAGTCTGCTGTTCCTGCTGCTGATCTGTGTGCTCGTCTACCTGCAGTCGACCCCGGTGTTGTCCTGGATGCTGCCGTGAGCGGGGGCCTCCACGCGTAACGCGTCGGAGAGCTGCTGGGCGGCCCGCAACATGGCCGGGACCACCTCGTCGCGCACCGCGGGGGTGAAGCGGGCGACGGGGCCGGACACCGACAGGGCGACCCGTACCGGCGCGCGCAGCACGGGCACGGCGATGCACCGCACCCCCAGCTCCTGCTCCTGCTCATCGGTGGCGAACTGCTGTGCACGTACGGCGGCGAGATCACGCATCAGCGCATCGACATCGGTGAGGGTGTGCGAGGTCTGCGCAGGCATGCCCGCCCGGTCGAGCAGCTCCCGGAGCTCGGCCTCGGGCAGGTGTGCGGCCAGCACCTTGCCGACGGCGGTGCAGTGCACATGCACCCGGCGGCCGACCTCAGTGAACATCCGCATGGAGTGCTTCGAGGGGGCCTGCGCGAGGTAGATCACCCGGTCACCGTCGAGCATGGCCATGTTCGCGGTTTCCCCGGTGGCTTCCACCAGAGCCACCAAAGCCGGCTGCACCCAGGCGCCGAGCACTCGTCCGGCGGAATCGCCGAGCCGGACCAGGCGCGGGCCCAGTGCGTAGGCGCGGGACGGCTCCTGGCGGATGTAGCCGTCCTCGAGCAGGGTGCGGACAATGCGGTGCACCGTGGGCGCAGGCAAGCCGGAGCGCAGGGCCAACTCGCGCAGGGTCGCCCGGCCGCCACGGTCGGCCAGCTGTTCGAGCAGCGCGAAGGAGCGCTGCACCGACTGCACGCCGCCGGAGTTCCGTGCCGTGTCGCTCACATGCGAATTCTAGATTGGTGCCGCGCCAGCGGCGGCGAGCACCAGCTCGGTGAGCTTTGGGTGCGCCGCATCGAACCACTGCACCCGGCGGTCGCGACGAAACCACGACCGTTGCCTCCGCACATACCGGCGGGTACCCGCCGCGGTCGCCCGTTGCGCCTGCGCAAGGTCGTGGACCCTGTCGAACGCTGCCAGCACCTGCGCGTACCCCAGGGCGCGTCGCGCGGTCACCCCGTCACGGAGTCCGAGCTCGACCAATGCCTGCACTTCTGCGGGAAGTCCGCCTGCGAACATCGCAGCCGATCGGGCCTCGATCCGCGTGTCGAGCTCAGCGGTGTCCCGATCCAGTCCAATGAGGACGGTGCTCCACCGCGGCTGTCCCACCGTCGGGGCGGACGCGCTGAATGGCTGCCCGGTCAGCTCCACCACCTCCAGCGCACGGACGATGCGGCGACCGTCGGAAGGCAGGATGTTCCGCGCCGCCGCGGGATCGACCGCCGCCAGCTCGAGATGCAACGCGGACACACCGCGCGTCGCCAGCTCCGACTCCCACCGCGCGCGCACCGCCGCGTCGGTGGCGGGAAACGACAGCTCGTCAAGCAACGCCTGGACGTACAGCCCGGAACCCCCGACGATGATCGGGGTGTGGCCGCGCGCGAGTACGGCTTCGACATCACGGCGCGCGGCGCGCTGGTAGTGGGCCACGCTGGCGGTCTCGGTGACGTCGAGAACATCGAACTGATGGTGGGGCATCCCACCCCGCTGCGGCACCGGCGTCTTTGCGGTTCCGATATCCATCCCGCGGTACAGCTGCATGGCGTCGGCGTTGATCACCTCACCGTCGAGCGCCTGCGCCAGCTGCAGGGCCAAAGCAGACTTTCCGGTCGCGGTGGGGCCGACCACCGCGATCGGCCGGGTCACCGTCGCCACACCGCGACCTGGTAGCCGACGCCGTACGGGGCGCTGCGATGCAGCGACTCGCCGTGCCAACCCGCCCCCACAGCGGCGGCCGCGACCTGCCACGGCACGCGTCCGGAGACTCCGAGCTCACGGCACAGCTGCGGGTCGAGCCCGCCAAGCGCAGCTCTGTCCACTGTGGATAGCGCGCGGTCGATCTGTTCCTGCACAGCGGCTGCCCGCGCATCGTAGGCACCGGGGGCCTTCTCCGTGAGCGTGGTGCAGCCGTCACCGAGCACCAGCAACGCCTGCGGGCTCGGATCATCAGCCAGCGCGTGCCCGTGCTGGACGCAGCCCTCAGGTGTGGTGTCGCCGCGATAGAGCTGCATGCGGATCGACGCGGCGGGGGCAGCGCAGCCCCGAAGCCATCCCGCCACCAACGCAGGCAGTGGCAGCTCCGCGGGGTTGGCGCCGTCCGGTCCCAAGGCCACCTGCACATCAGCACCGTAGGGTTGCCAGCTTCCGCTCGCTGTGGGGCCGAGCTGCAGCTCGTCGTCGTGCGTGCCGATCGCCATCCACGGGCCCCCGACCTCGCCGAGCGACCCGACGGCCCGAAGACAGGCGTCTCTCAGCTCCTGGGTTGCGAGAGCTGCTCGACCGGCGAGCTGGGGTATCAGCAATGGCGGGCTCGGGAGAAATACCACGGCAGTGAGCACGGGGGCCGAGGGTAGTGCACCCCGGCAGCCATCTCGGTTCTCACCGCGGGCAATACCTGTTTGAATGGTGGCCAGCACCGGTGCACGGCCGGGGCAGCAGTGGGCAGCCGTGACGCGCGGCAGGATGAGGCGACGATGACCGACAACTCCGCGACAGCCGACCCGGCAGCCACATCCGCGCCGACTGCAGCACCGCAGGCCGCTACGCCGCCAAGACCTCGAGTACCCAAGCCCGGAGCACCCAAACCGGGTATGCCCAAGGCCGGTGCCCCGGGGGCCCGCATCGCGCCATCCGTGCCTATCGCTCCCACCAGCAACCCGGCCGCGTACGGCCGCGTCGACAGCGAGGGCGGAGTGTGGCTGCGCACCGGTGACGGCGAACGCCTAGTCGGCTCCTGGCAGGCGGGCGAGCCGTCCGAGGGCCTTGCCCACTTCGGACGCCGTTTCGACGACCTGGCCACCGAGGTCACCCTCCTGGAGAAGCGTCTCGAGTCCGGCACCGGCGACGCGAAACAGACACAGCATGCCGTTCGCCAGCTGATGGACACCCTGCCCACGGCTGCTGTGGTTGGCGATGTCGACAGCCTGGACTACCGCCTGAACGCGCTGCTAGGCGCCACCGACGAGCGCGCGGCGGCGGACAAGCGCCGCCGCGACGCCGCCCGCGCGGAGCAGGCGAAGCGGAAGGAAACGCTGGCCGTCGAAGCCGAGCAGATCGGGGCGGAGGGCACCCAGTGGAAGGCGAGCGGTGACCGGCTGCGGGCGATCCTGGAGGAGTGGAAGACCGTCCGCGGCGTCGACCGCAAGACCGACGACGCACTGTGGAAGCGGTACTCCGCGGCCCGTGAGGCGTTCAACCGCAGGCGCGGTGCGCATTTCGCCGAGCTGGACCGCGACCGCGCGAGTGCTCGGGTCCGCAAAGAGGAGCTGTTGGCCCAGGCCGAGGAATTGGCCACGGCCACCGACTGGGGCCCCGCGGCGGGCCGGTTCCGCGACCTGATGACGGAATGGAAAGCGGCGGGACGCGCGCCTCGCGAGGTCGAGGAAACCCTCTGGCAACGGTTCAAGGCGGCGCAGGATGCGTTCTTCGCCGCGCGCAACGCCGCCTCCTCCGAGCGGGACGCCGAGTTCGTCGGCAACGCGGAGGCGAAGCTGGCCCTGTTGGCGACCGCGGAACAGCTTGACCCCGCCCAGGACCTCGAGGGCGCACGCAACGCGTTGCGGACGCTGCAGGAGCGGTGGGACGCCATCGGCAAGGTGCCCCGCGAGCGGATGCAGGAGCTGGAGGGACGCATGCGGGCGGTCGAGCAGCGGGTGCGGGAGGCCACCGACAGCCGGTGGCAGCGCGTCGACCCGGAGGTGCAGGCCAGGGCGGCGCAGTTCCGCGAGCGGGCGACCCAGTTCGAGGAACAGGCCGCGAAGGCCCGCGCGGCCGGTCAAGCCAAGCGCGCCGAGCTGGCCGACGCCCAGGCTGCGCAATGGCGGGAGTGGGCGGAGACCGCGGAGCAGGCCCTGCAGTAGCGCGCCCTAGCGGGTGGGGATGCCTGCACGGCTCCACACCAGGCGAATCCACTGGTAGGTGAGCACGATCATCGCGATCCAGGCCAGGTACAAGCCTGCCCCCGGCCCACCGCCGGGGTGGCCCACCAGCAGGGTCTGCCGGGACCACACGGCGAGCAGCCCGAGCAGGGACGTCAGCCCGCATCCCAGGCAGGCGACCCAGGCGAACACCCAGCGCCGGATGAGGAGAGCGGTCACCGACGCGGCCAGGCCGAACAGCACGCACCCACCGGCGAACAGGCGCATGGGCAGGATGACCGCCTCGGTGCTGGCCTTGGCGTCGTAGACCAGCACGTCCCAGCCAGTGGCGCCCCCGGCGTGCGGCAAGATCATTGCGAGGATCAGCACCAGCACGCCGGCGGCGATCACCACGCCACGTAATCCGGGATCGACCGAGCCGGTCACCCGTCGCTCGGCCGCGTCGACTTCCGCGCGAATGCCCAGCAGCTCCTCATCGGTGAGGTGCCTGCCCGTGTGTCCGTCCACAAATCCTCCAGAGTTCGCCGTCACCAGTGTGCGCTCACCCGCGGGCGGCCGCCGCGCTGGACAACGGCAGCCCGAGCAGCACCCCTGGCGTCTTCGGGGTCCGGGCTGCGGCCGCGTTGTCCCCGGCCGGGGTACGCCGGTGGGCAAGCAGTTCGCCGTCGGCGACCAGGTGATACGGCGCCGCGTAGCTGACTACGGTTTCGACGACGTCCCCCGCGCGCACCTCGGCACCCCGCGGTGTGAAGTGCACCAGCCGGCCGTCGCGAGCCCGTCCGCTCAACCGGTCCGTGGCAGCATCTTTGCGTCCTTCGCCCGCGGCAACCAGCAACTCCACCCGAGTTCCGATGAGCTGGCGGTTACCGGCCAAGGACAGCTCCTCCTGCAGGTCGACCAAGCGCTCGTACCGCTGCTGCACCACCGCCTTGGGCACCTGCTCCCCCATCGCCGCCGCCGGAGTGCCCGGGCGCGGCGAGTATTGGAAGGTGAAGGCGCTGGTGAACCGTGCACGGCGCACCACATCCAGCGTGGCCGCGAAATCTTCCTCGGTCTCGCCGGGGAAGCCGACGATGATGTCGGTGGTGATCGCCGCGTGCGGGATGCGCTCGCGCACCCGGTCGATGATGCCGAGGTAACGCTCGCGCCGGTAGGAGCGCCGCATGGCCTTGAGGACGGCGTCCGACCCCGACTGCAGGGGCATGTGCAGCTGTGGGCATACGTTCGCCGTCTCGGCCATCGCAGCGATCACGTCATCGGTGAAGTCACGGGGATGCGGCGAGGTGAAGCGCACCCGCTCCAGACCCGGCACCGTCCCGCAGGAGCGCAGCAGCTCGGCGAATGCACCGGGCTCACCGAAGGATGCACCGTAGGAGTTCACGTTCTGCCCGAGCAGCGTGACCTCCAGCACGCCCTGCTCGGCCAGTGCCTGCACCTCGGCGAGCACATCACCGGGACGGCGGTCCACCTCGGTGCCGCGCAGCGCAGGCACGATGCAGAACGTGCAGGTGTTGTTGCACCCCACCGAGATCGACACCCACGCCGAGTACGCCGAGTCCCGCCGCGCCGGCAACGACGAGGGAAACACCTCGAGCGACTCCAGGATCTCCACCTGAGCCGTGTCGTTGTGCTGGGCTCGCGCCAACAGGGCGGGGAGCGATCCGATGTTGTGCGTCCCGAACACCACGTCCACCCACGGAGCACGCGTGAGGATGCCGTCGCGGTCCTTCTGGGCCAGGCAGCCGCCGACAGCGATCTGCATTCTCGGGTGCGCGGCCTTGGTCGACGCGAGGTGTCCGAGGTTGCCGTAAAGCTTGTTGTCGGCGTTCTCCCGCACCGCGCAGGTGTTCAGTACCACCACGTCGGCCTGCGTGCCCTCTGCTGCCCGCGTGTAACCAGCTGATTCCAGCATGCCGGCGAGGCGCTCCGAGTCGTGCACGTTCATCTGACAGCCGTAGGTGCGCACCTGGTAACTCCGGGCCGCCGGCGGTGCGCTCGTCACTGCGTGTTCCACGGCGTCCAGGTTACGGGGCTGCCGCAGACCGCCGAACCGGGTCACAACCGGGACACATCCGCCGATTGGTGACCACGGAGTCCCGCGCTGCGGTACTTTACCAAACCATGACCCATGCGCAGTCGCCACACGGCTCCACCAGCGGGGACGGCGAGCCGATCATCACCTTGAACGAAAGCGGGCACCGCCCCGTTCGCACCAACCACGGGCGCGAGCTGGTGGTGCTGGACACGGTGAACAAGCACTTCGGTGACCTGCATGTTTTGCGCGACATCAACCTCACGGTGCACGCCGGCGAGGTCGTGGTGGTGATCGGGCCGTCCGGGTCGGGCAAGTCCACGCTGTGTCGCGCCATCAACCGGCTGGAGACCATCGACAGCGGCAAGATCACCGTCGACGGTGTTCCGCTTCCGGAGGAAGGCAAGGCGCTGGCCACCCTGCGCTCCGACGTCGGCATGGTCTTCCAGGCCTTCAATCTGTTCGCGCACAAGACCGTGTTGGACAACGTGACGCTCGGCCCCATCAAGGTCCGCAAGATCGCCAAGGACAAGGCGGAGGCCCGCGGCCACGAGCTGTTGCAGCGGGTGGGCATCGACAACCAGGCCGACAAGTTGCCCGCCCAGCTCTCCGGCGGCCAGCAACAGCGGGTGGCAATCGCCCGTGCCTTGGCCATGGACCCCAAGGTCATCCTGTTCGACGAGCCCACCTCAGCACTGGACCCGGAGATGATCAACGAGGTGCTCGACGTCATGACGGCGCTGGCCCGCGACGGCATGACGATGGTGGTGGTCACCCATGAGATGGGCTTCGCCCGCCGCGCTGCCGACCGCGTGCTGTTCATGGCCGACGGCCAAATCGTGGAGGACGCGACCCCCGAGGTGTTCTTCGACTCGCCGACCTCTGATCGGGCGAAAGACTTCCTGAGCAAAATCCTCAGCCACTGACAACCTTACCGAGACCGCGCTGCCAGACATCCCCTGGTCGGCGACACGCTCCGCGACCCAGCGGACACAACGAAATGGACAGAGCATGCGACGTCGAATGATGCAGATGGCGGCAGGGACCGCCGCGCTGACCCTGGCCCTGGTGGGCTGCGGCGGCGGAGGCAAGACCGACAGTGCCGCACCGGTCGCCGACAAGCCCAGCTTCGCCGCGGGCACCACCATGGCGAACGTCGCCAGCGCCGGGAAGCTCCGCGTGGGCATCAAGTTCGACCAGCCGGGCTTCGGGAAACAGGGACTTTCCGGCGGCTACGAGGGCTTCGACGTGGAGATCGCCAAGATCGTCGCCGCCGGACTGGGTTTGAAGCCGGAGCAGATCGAGTTCAGTGAGGCTCCCTCGGCGCGCCGCGAGGAGGTCATCGAAGCCAAGAAGGTCGACATGGTGGTGGCGACATACACCATCAACGACAAGCGTAAGCAGCGCGTGTCCTTCGCGGGCCCCTACTACGTCGCGGGCCAGCAGCTGATGGTGGCCAAGGACGACAGCAAGATCACCGGTCCCGATGCGCTCAAGGCCAACCCGGACGCCAAGGTCTGCTCGGTGAGCGGCTCGACGCCAGGTGAGACCATCAAGAAGTACCTGGCCAGCCCCAATCAGCTGGTCCTGTTCGACGTCTACTCCAAGTGTGCCGACGCCCTGCGCACCGGTCAGGTGCAGGCGGTGACCACCGACAACGTGATCCTGCTCGGCTTCGTGTCGGACTCCAATGGCAAGTTCAAGCTCGCCGGTGACCAGTTCACCCAGGAGCCTTACGGCATCGGCATCCCCAAGGGTGATGTGCCGTTCTGCCAGTTCATCGACGAGCAGCTGACCAAAGCGAACGCGTCGGGGGCCTATGCCAAGGCGTGGACTTCCACGGCGGGCAAGGTCGAAGGCGCAAAGGCTCCGACGCTGCCCCCGCTGGACCCCTGCAGCTGAGCGACCGCAGCGGGCCGAGTTGCACTCCGTATCCCGGCCCGCTGCGCTCATCGCTGCCCCGAAGCCAGGAGGCGCCCACGCGTGCACGTCATCACCGATAACCTCGGCCTGTACTGGTCCGGGCTGGTCAAGTCGTTCATCATCTGCGTGTTGGCGCTGGTGGGTTCGCTGACCCTGGGCACGCTGCTGGCGTCGTTCCGGGTGTCGCCGGTGCCCACCCTGCGCTGGTTCGGCACGGCGTACGTGACGGTGTTTCGCAACACGCCGCTGACAGTGGTGCTGTTCTTCATCGCCTTCGGCCTGCCGGAGCTCGGCATCAACTTCAGCTACTTCCGCTTCGGCCTGATCGGACTGGTGCTGTACACCTCGGCATTCGTGTGCGAGGCGGTCCGCAGCGGGGTGAACTCCGTACCCGCGGGCCAGGCGGAGGCCGCGCGGTCGATCGGTCTCGGCTTCGGGCAGTCGTTGCGGCTGATTGTGCTGCCGCAGGCGTTGCGCACGGTGATCCCTCCGCTGGGCAGTGTCATCATCGCCATGTTCAAGAACTCTGCCGTTGTGGGCGCGCTGGGGGTCGGCGGCGACCTCTGGAGCACTGGTGTCAACCTCACCGGCGCCCAGGGCTATGCCGCCTTGCCCGTCTTCATCGGGGTGGCCATCGGCTACCTCATCATCACCATCCCCTCCGGTGTGTTGCTGCAGGTCCTCGAGCGCAAGGTGGCGATCGTGCGATGAACAAGCTTGCCCGTAAATCCGCTCCCGACACCGGCAGCGCTGTGCTCTTTGATGCGCCGGGGCCGGTCACCCGGCGGCGCGTCCGCATCTTTTCGGTGCTGGCGGCTCTCGTCGGCCTCGCGGTGGTGTGGTGGGCGGCAAGCCGCCTCGCCGATCAGCGCCAGTTCACTCAGGAGAAGTGGGCGCCCCTGTTCGACCCGTCGAACTCCGACTTCTCTGACGTGTGGAATCTGATCGGCGGGGGGCTGCGCAACACACTGACCGCCGCCGTGCTCGCGATTGTGTTGTCCTTGGCCATCGGCACCGTGATCGGCGTTGCCCGACTCTCTGCGGGAACGGTGACCCGCCTGCCCGTCATCGTATTCATCGAGTTCTTCCGTGGACTACCGGTCATTCTCACCATCTACCTGACGTCGAAGCTACTGCCCGCGTTGGGCATCGACGTGTCCGGATTGCCGGGCGGGGAGCTGTTGTGGTTCCTGGTGATCGGGTTGACCGCCTACAACTGTGTGATCTTCGCCGAGATCATCCGCTCCGGCGTGGTGTCGCTACCGAAAGGCCAGCGTGAGGCGGCCCTTGCCACGGGACTGACCAACGGCCAATCCCTGCGACTGGTCCTGCTACCGCAAGCATTTCGGGTGATGCTGCCGGCAATCATCAGCCAGATCGTGGTCGTGCTGAAGGACACCTCGCTGATCGCCATCCTCGGCGGTTACATCGAGCTACTCAAGCAAGGTGGGCTGCTGATCCAGAACCTGAACAACCCCATCCAGACCTATCTGCTGATCGCGGTCATCTTCATCTTGATCAACTACACCCTCAGCAAGTTCGCGGAATGGGTGCAGCGCCGGGTCTCCCGCACCACCAGCGGTAAGCCCGCCGCAGTGTCCGTCAGCGCGGTGGTCTAGCCAGTACTCGCTCTTCGTGCGCAGGCGGGCGGGTGCTCTGGGCCCTGCTGAAGAGCCAGCGCGCTGCCGCGTGGCCGGCTATCAGCACCAGCGGGCCGAGCAGCCAGCCGGCGACCACATCGCTGACCCAGTGATAGTTGCGCAGAACCATAGCGATTCCCACCAGAGCCGGGGGTAGCACCGCGATCAATGCGGCGAGGCGCCCCCAGCGGGGATAAACCGTGGCGGCAATCACCCCGCAGGCGACCACTGCCGTGGTGGTGTGCCCCGATGGCCAGGCCAGCATCGACCCGTCGCCGGCCGGTCCACGACGGCCCACAACGTGCTTGAGCGCCAGTACCACCACGGAAAGAATGACGGCCGCAATGACCCCGGTGACCAACGGTCGCCACGACTGCCGCCGCGCGGCGATCAGAGCCGTCCCCAGCAGCATCCCCGCGATGACCAGCGGCGGGTTCGCCAGGTCGGCCACCACCTGGGCCAATGGGCCGACCACCGGCTGTCGCGTCCGGTGCACCCAACCGCGCACAGCATGATCAAGGCTGACCATCGGGCCACCGAAAACAACCTGCTGCCACAGCAGCAGGAGACCAACCACCAGCAGCCCAGCAAGCCAGCCGCGCCCCACAGCGTGCTTTGCCCCGACGACCGTCATACCCGCAGCCTACGGACCGACATCCGTCATCTCGCCGTGTCGGCGCCCGAGTGGGCAATCTCCTCGCGCACCACCCGCAGCGCCATCTCCTGTCGGTACCCTCGCCGAGCGAGCATCGCGACCAGCTTGCGGAGGTTCACCGCGTCGTCCTGCGCGCCCGGCTCGACCGTCATGGTCCGCATCCGCTTGCGTACCAGCTCTCGGGCCCGTTGCTCCTCGGAGGCATCATCCACATGCGCCAGCGCCGCGGCGGCGATCGCGTCGTCCACGCCTTTCAGACGGAGCTCCGCAGCCAGAGCGCGCCGGCCTTTGCCGGAATACATGTGCCGCGACTGCACCCAGGTCTGGGCGAATGCAGCGTCGTCGATCAGTTCCACCTGGGTGAGCCGGTCCAGCACCGGCTCAATCTGCGCCGTCTCGTACCCCTTGCGGCGTAGACGTTCGCCGAGCTCCGCACGGCTGCGCGGCCGAACCGCCAGCAGTTGCAGGCACGCCTCGCGCACCTCGTCCTCGGGCATCGGTGTCAGAAGTCGACCGGCGCAGGTACCACGTCATCCGCAGTGAGCACCGCACCGATACCGAGCTTCTCCTTGACCTTCTTCTCGATGTCGGTGCCCACGTCGGGGTTCTCGAGGAGGAACTTGCGTGCGTTCTCCTTGCCTTGCCCCAGCTGGTCGCCCTCGTAGGTGTACCAGGCCCCGGACTTGCGCACGAAGCCGTGTTCGACGCCCATGTCGATGAGCGAGCCTTCCCGGCTGATGCCGTGGCCGTAGAGAATGTCGAACTCCGCCTGCTTGAACGGCGGGGCAACCTTGTTCTTGACCACCTTGACGCGAGTGCGGTTACCCACCGCGTCGGTGCCGTCCTTCAGCGTCTCGATACGACGAATGTCCAGGCGCACCGAGGCGTAGAACTTCAGCGCCTTGCCTCCGGTGGTCGTCTCAGGAGATCCGAACATGACTCCGATTTTTTCGCGCAGCTGATTGATGAAGATGACGGTGGTACCGGAGTTGCTCATCGCTCCCGTCATCTTGCGCAGCGCCTGGCTCATCAGCCGCGCCTGCAGCCCGACGTGGCTGTCGCCCATTTCTCCCTCAATCTCCGCGCGCGGAACCAGGGCCGCCACCGAGTCGATGACCAGGATGTCGAGTGCGCCGGAGCGAATCAGCATGTCGGCAATCTCCAGCGCCTGCTCACCGGTGTCCGGCTGGGACACCAGCAGCGCATCGGTGTCCACACCGAGCTTCTGCGCATAGTCCGGATCCAGGGCATGCTCGGCGTCGATGAATGCAGCGATACCCCCGGCCTTTTGCGCCTGCGCGACCGCGTGCAGTGCGACGGTCGTCTTCCCCGAGGACTCCGGTCCGTAGATCTCGACCACCCGGCCACGGGGAAGCCCGCCGATGCCGAGCGCCACATCCAGCGAGATGGAGCCGGTGGGGATCACCGCGATCGGCACGCGCACCTCGTCACCGAGGCGCATCACCGATCCCTTGCCGAAGTTTTTGTCGATCTGGGCGAGTGCCAGATCGAGCGCCTTGTCGCGATCGGGTGCTTGAGCCATCGTCGTCATCTCCTCTTGGTGCGCTGTTCGGGTCGGTGACAACGGTAGGACCGGGGACCGACGATTTTGCCGGAACGACCTGGATTGTGGACAGACCCCGGGTTGGGGACAACGTTGGTCGAACATCACCCAGTGTAGGGGAACACGTGTTCGAGTGTGGTATCGCCAAGCCCGACACGCCGTTGGACCATCGAATATTGCGGCCTACTTGAGCGGGATCACCGCACCGAAGAGAGCGCGGGCATTCCTACTGACGGGCGGGCGGAACGTCGAACTCCGCGCACAACGCCCGCCAGACCTCCCGCGGGTCCACTCCCGTCTCGAGCGCCTGGGCCGCCGTCTGCCCGCCGAGGGCACCTACGACGTGGTCGGCGACCAGCATATCGCCTCGTGCCCGCCCGAACTCGGCCAGCACCAGTCCCCGGAACTCCGTCAACCGCATCCCTTCACCGTAGAGGTCACCGGCGACGAGCTCGGCGACACCAACGCGGCACGGGCTACGGTGGCCAAGTGATGCACTTTCGGTCGGCTACGACTCACCGGGCCCCATGATGCTGCGAGCACCGATCCCGTGATTCGGTTCGCCCCGGTGGACGCGACTCCGGTCGGGCTGCAGCAGTACGAGTTCATCACCCGGCTGCAGGGGCAGTCCTACGCTGGCGCCCACGCTGGCTTCTCCGGCGGGGCCGCGGTAGCGCCGTGAACGGCAGCGAGATCCCCGGACTCTCCGGTCCAGTGTGGACCATCGTGGTCCTGGCCATGCTGCTGGCCGCCCTCACTCTCGCCGTGTACCGCCTTTACAACAACTGGAAGCGCTGAACCGGAAAGTTTCACTGCAACACCCTGCGGCACACCTCCACGGGGTCGGCGGTGACCGTGGCCAGGCTTTCCGCCGCCCGCGTGGCCGCGTTGGCAAACCGTGGGTCTTCGAGCACCTGATGCACCGCGGCATTCAACGCCTCGGGGCTCAACGGTCGAACAAGCACGGCTGAACCCTGCCGCGCGGCGCGGTTGGCCAGCTCCCATTGGTCGCCGCCGCCGGGCACAAGTACCGCGGGCACCCCCGCAGCCAGGGTCTTCGCAAGCATCCCGTGGCCGCCACCGATGACCGCCACCCGCGCCTGCGCGAGCAATCTGTCTTGGCGCCCCGCTCCCACCGCAGCCCAGGACGGAAGGGCCGCCCCGTCGTCCGCCGGCTGCAGCACGGTCGCGGCCATCCGGACATCGGTCAACCCGCTCAGCGCGGCGTCGAGCATCCCCAGCGTGCCCCCCACCGCCGTCGACGGCGACACCAGCACCAACGGCTGCTCCCCGGGCGGCGACACCAGCTCGGTGTCAGTGGGGTCCCACAGCAATGGTGCCACCACATGGCAGCTCGCCGGCCAGTCCGGCCGGGCTACCTCCAGCGCGGGCAGCGTCGCGATCAAGCGGGCCGCTGGGCCGGGGCCCCGCGACGCCATGCCCACCGATTGCCGAGCGTGCTCCCGCTGCTGCTCACCGCGCCGAATCGAGCGTCCCGCCATCGCCCTGAGCACCCGGTCGCGCAACGCGCCGCGCACACCCACCCCCGGCGCCAGGCCGCTGCCGAGCGGGGGCAGACCCCGCGAGGGCAGGTACAGCGGGTGCGGGCACAACTCGACCCACGGCACCCCGCGTCGCTCGGCCGCCAGACCCGCGGCCGCGGTGAGCACGTCACCGACCACGAGGTCCGGGTTCAGCTGCACCAATGGCGCGAGCAGCAGGGTCGACATGTACGCCGCTCGCGCGTGCATGCGCTGGCCTTGGTCGGCGTCATCGTCCTGCGGGCGAGGCGCGAGGCCGGGCAACTCGAGCCAGGGCACGCCCGCGCCGGCTGCCGCCGCTCGCCACCGGGTGCTGGTGCACAGCACCGCCTCCTCCCCCCGCCGCCTGCAGGCGCAGGCACAACGCCATGGCGTGAAACGCGTGGCCGGGGTCGGGTCCGGCAACGACGACGACGCGCATCCGACAAGTCTTTCAGGCCAGCTCGACGCTCAACGCTGACCGCCGTTGACGTGCAGGGTCTGGCCGCTGACGTAGCCGGCCTCCTCGCTGGCGAAGAAGGCCACCACGGCCGCGATGTCCTCGGGCAGACCCACCCGGCGGACGGGGATCTGCTGCGCAGCTGCAGCTTTGTGCTCCTCCGGGTCCATGCCCACCCGGCGTGCGGTGGCCGCGGTCATGTCAGTGGCGATGTAGCCCGGTGCGACTGCGTTCACGGTGATGCCGAAGGGCCCCAACTCGAGCGCGGCGGTGGCGGTGAAGCCGATGACACCTGCCTTGGCGGAGGCGTAGTTGGCCTGGCCCCGGTTGCCCAGGGCGCTACGGCTAGACAGGTTCACGATGCGGCCGTACTTGCGCTCCACCAGGTGCTTCTGGGCCGCCTTGGTCAGCAGGAAGGTGCCCCGAAGGTGCACGGCGAGTACCAGGTCGAAGTCCTCGACGCTCATCTTGAACAGCATGTTGTCTCGGGTGATCCCCGCGTTGTTCACCACGATGTCCAACCCACCAAGCTCGCTGACCACCTGGTCGACGGCCGCATTAACCGCGTCCTCCTTGGTGACGTCGGCGCCGATGCCGACGGCCTTGCCGCCCTTGAGGGTGATCGCCTCCGCGGTGGACTTCGCCGCCTCGGCGTTGAGGTCCAGCACGCCGACAGCGGCCCCCTCCGACGCGAGGCGCTCGGCGATGCCCGCACCGATGCCCTGCCCTGCTCCGCTCACGATGGCCACTCGTCCGTCGAACCGCGCCATGACTACCTCTTCCTTGCTGTGTTTGGGTCGGTCTGCCGAAGCCAACCTAACACCGTTAGGTGCAGTGCGGGGTGGCGTGCAGTGCGCCTGGACAGGGCGTGAGAAGCTCCGAGTGGCGCGGGACCCTGCCGCCCGGACAAGATGGAACGCGGCGGCGCCGGCTGGTGTCCGCGCGATACCGATGGCGCCCACGTTGTCGGCGAACTCTGATGGAGGCACAAATGGCAGACGGTGTTGAAGGTCCCGCCGACGGCGGAGCAAGCGGAGTTGCCGGCCAGCACGATGGCGGGGCTGATGGCGGAGCCGAGGGTCCCTCCGACGGTGGCGCAGCCGGTACGGCAGGACAGCACGACGGTGGGGCCGATGGCGGTGCGGACAGCGGCGCGGAAGGTCCCGCCGACGGTGGCGCGAGCGGCGTAGCCGGCCAGCACGATGGCGGGGCCGACGGCAGCGCCTGAATGACGGATCAACCGCAGAAGGGAGCGCCCGCGCGAAATGCGGGGCGCTCCCTTCTCCGTGCGCTGGTCGCCGATCCCGAGCGGTTCGCAGCGGACGTGTGGAGCCGGTGTCCGCTGCACTGTCCAGCGGCCGCGCTCCCCGGTACTGCCCGCGCGCTGTTCAGCGCGGAAGCGGTGGATGAGCTCGTGTCCACCCGGGGGCTGCGTACCCCGTTTCTCCGCATGGCCCGCAATGGAGCCACACTCGCCGAGCGGGACTTCACCGCGCCCGGCGGGGCGGGCGCCACCATCGCCGACCAGCTCAGCGACGACAAGCTGCTGCAGCAGTTCGCCGGCGGGGCGACCATGGTGTTGCAGGGCTTGCACCGCACCTGGGAACCGCTGATCGCCTTCAGCCAGGGCCTCGCCGGCGAACTCGGTCATCCCGTGCAGGTCAACGGCTACGTCACCCCGGCGCAGTCGCGCGGCTTCGACGACCACTACGACGTGCACGACGTGTTCGTGCTGCAAGTGGCCGGGACTAAACGCTGGCGGGTGCGCCCCCCGGTACATCCGTCCCCGCTCCGGGACCAGCCCTGGACCGATCACCGCGAGGCCATTGCTCGCGCGGCACAGACGACCCCCGAGCTCGAGGTGGAGCTGGCCCCGGGTGACACGCTCTATCTGCCACGGGGATGGCTCCATTCAGCGACCGCGCTGGGCGAGGTCAGCACGCATCTGACGATGGGCGTGCACACCTGGAGCCGCCGCCACCTGCTGGAGCAGCTACTCGCCCAGGCGATGGCCGTGCTGGCGGACGATCCCGAGCTGCGCGGCTCGCTCGCGATGGGGGTGGACGTGGCCGAGGCGAGCTCGCTGTCCGACGACCTGGAACTGGTGCGCGATCGTCTCCTCCATGCCGTGACACAGGTGGGTGCTAGCGACGTCAGTCGTCGACTCGCCGACATCGCCCGCACCACCCAGCGCGCCGCGCCCGTGCACCCGCTGGCCCAGCTGGCCGCCGCCGACTCGCTCACCGACGAAACCGGGCTTTGCCTGCGCAGCCATCTGGCGGCGAGCGCAATGCAGGGTGCCGATGGCGCCGTGCTGGTTCGCAGCCGCGCCGGCGAGCTGGAGCTCACGGAAGACGAGTGGACCCGGGCGCACGGTTTGTTTCAAGGCGAACCTGCATCGGCTACCGGGCTGGGTCATGTGTTGGCTCGCAAGCTTCTCGTCGCCGGCGTTGCGGTCGCCTCGCCGGTGCCGAAGCAATGACCGAACCACTCTCCGAGGGGCGTCGGCCGCTGTGCGCTGCATCCGCTCGCCTGCGCGGAGATCCGATGACAGGCAGCGTCCCCACTGTGCGCCGCTGGCTGTTGATCGAGCACCCCGGTCCGTGGCAGCACGACGCCCTCGGTGGGATGGGTCTGCCGACACCGGTGCTCGACGCCATCGTCACCGCCGTCCGTGCGCACGGTGCGCGGGTGCTGCTGGTGCGCCGGCCGGGCCGCCGCGCGTCCCAGCGCGGTCGGACGTGGGGAGTGCTCGACCAGCGCTCAGGCTGGGCGCGATGGGGCCGCTGGTCGGAACCCGAGGACCTGTTGGCGGCCGTGGACGCCCTCGGTGAGCAGCCGGTAGCGCGCACTGCGGCCGAACCAGTGCTGTTGGTGTGTACACACGGTCGCCACGACACCTGTTGCGCCGTCTTCGGACGGCCGGTGGCCGCCACGCTGGCCCAACGGTGGCCCGAGCAGACCTGGGAGTGCTCACACCTGGGTGGCGATCGATTTGCGGCGAACCTGCTGATCGCGCCGGACGGGTTCTACTACGGCCGGCTGGACGCGGGGACTGCGGTGGACGTCGTCGCGGCACACCTGCGCGGCGAGGTCGACCCACAATTCTTGCGGGGCTCGACGGGGATGCCGCCGGTGATGCAGGCCGCCCTGGTAGCGGCGCACGAGCGTTTCGGTCCGGCGTCAGCACGGGCACTCTGGGCGGAGGAGCTGGAGATGATCTCGCCCGACCGTTGGGCGGTGCGCCTCGCCGCTGCGGCCCCGCTGCCCGCCCGCATCGACGCCATCATCGCCCGCACCCGTCAGCGCGCTGCACTGTTGACCTGCGCGGCACAAGCACCGTCATCGGCCATGGTCCTCACCGCCGAGCAGATCACCGCCGAGCACCGTCAGTGAACAGATGTCGAATCCCGGTGTCGGGATCGACTGCCGCGTTCTCGGCAGCTGGTGAGACCGCGACCCCACACTGCGAAACTGTCGGAGGGGCGCGCGATGATGGGTCGGTGAGTGACACTGGCGCGACCAACGGGGAACTGCTCGGCGGCTTCTCCCCCGCCACCCGCGCCTGGTTCACCGGTGCCTTCGACGCGCCGACACCCGCTCAGACGGGGGCGTGGGCGGCCGCCCAGGCGGGCGAGCATGCACTGGTGGTGGCGCCCACCGGCTCCGGAAAGACGTTGGCCGCCTTCCTGTGGGCACTGGATCGCCTTGCCGTAAAACCGATTCCGTCGGATCCGTTACGACGGTGTCGGGTGCTGTACATCTCGCCACTGAAGGCCCTGGCCGTGGACGTGCAGCGCAACCTGCGCTCACCGCTGACCGGTATTCGCCAAGAAGCGCAACGGCTCGGGGCCGCCGTTCCCGACATTACCGTGGGCACCCGCAGCGGCGACACCTCCGCCACCGAGCGCCGCGCCTTCAACCGCACCCCGCCAGACATCCTGGTGACCACGCCGGAGTCGCTGTTTCTGCTGCTGACCTCGGCCGCACGAGAGTCGCTGCGCGGGATCAGCACCGTCATCATCGACGAAGTGCACTCGGTCGCGGCCACCAAACGTGGTGCGCACCTCGCTCTGTCGCTGGAGCGGCTGGACGAGCTGCTGGAGGCGCCCGCGCAGCGCATCGGGCTCTCGGCCACGGTGCGCCCGGTCGACGAGGTTGCCTCGTTCCTCGGTGGTGGACGCCCCGTACAGGTCGTACAACCCAGGTCCGGTAAGACCATTGAGGTCACCGTCGAGGTACCGGTGGAGGACCTCGCCAGCTTGGGTCAGCCGACGGGGGAGGTGGAGGGGTCTGCAGCAGGTGCCGAGCAGCGCACCTCCATCTGGCCGTCAGTGGAGGCCCGGATACTCGTGCTTGTCCAGGCGCATCGCTCTACCATCGTGTTCTGCAACTCGCGTCGCCTCGCCGAGAGGCTTACCTCCCGGCTGAACGACCTGGCGAGCGAAGCACTCCCGGGTGGCGCGCCCTTCCCCGCCGAGGCTGTCGGACAGTCCGGGACCACGGAGGGTGCGGAGGCGGTGATCGCGCGAGCCCACCACGGATCGATGTCCCGCGAGCAGCGAACCCTGGTGGAGGAAGACCTCAAGGCGGGGCGGCTGCCTTGTGTGGTGGCCACGTCATCATTGGAGCTGGGCATCGACATGGGCGCGGTAGACCTGGTGGTGCAGGTGGAGGCGCCACCGAGCGTGGCGGCCGGGTTGCAGCGCGTCGGGCGCGCCGGTCACCAGGTGGGCGCGGTGTCCTCCGGGGTGATGTTCCCCAAGTTCCGCGGCGATCTCGTCTCCTGTGCAGTGGTGGCCGAAAGAATGGCCAGCGGCGCGATCGAGTCCATCCGCTATCCGCGTAACCCGCTGGACGTCCTGGCCCAGCAGGTCGTCGCGATGGTGGCGCTCGAGCCGTGGACGGTGAGCGATCTCGCGCAGCTGATCCGTCGAGCGGCGCCCTTCGCCGCGCTGCCTGACTCGGCGCTGCACTCGGTGCTGGACATGCTCGCCGGCCGCTACCCCAGCGAGCAGTTCGGTGAGCTACGGGCCCGGATCACCTGGGACCGGGTCAACGACGAGTTGCGCGGACGTCCAGGGGCACAACGGCTTGCGGTGACATCGGGCGGCACCATCCCGGACCGGGGCCTGTTCACGGTGATGACCCCGGGCGGCGACGAGGGCCAGAGCGGTTCCCGGGTGGGCGAGCTGGACGAGGAGATGGTCTACGAGTCACGGGTGGGCGACACCTTCCTCCTCGGCTCGAGCGCCTGGCGGGTGCAGGACATCACCCACGACCGGGTCATCGCTGTACCTGCCCCGGGAATGCCCGCGCGCATGCCGTTCTGGCGCGGAGAGTCGGTGGGCCGACCGCTCGAACTAGGACGTGCGCTGGGCGCCTTCGTCCGCGAGTTGGTGGCCGCTGACCCCCTGGATGCCCGTGCCCGAGCCGCTGCTGCGGGGCTCGACAGCTGGGCCGTCGACAACCTGCTCGCCTACGTCAACGAGCAACGCGAGGCCACCGGGCGTGTACCGGACGACCGGACAATTGTCGTAGAGCGGTTCCGCGATGAGCTTGGCGACTGGCAGATCGCGGTCCACTCACCCTTCGGCGCTCAAGTCAACGGACCGTGGGGCCTGGCCATCGCCGCCCGGCTCCGCGAACGCCGCGGCGTGGACGCAAGGGTGGCGAGCGCCGACGACGGTATCGTGCTGCGGTTACCGGAGGCCCTCGACGATGCAGGCGAGGACGTGGTGGCCGGCGCCGAGGACGTGTTGCTGGACCCGGAAGAAGTGGAACAGTTGGTGATCGCCGAGGTCGGTAGCTCCGCGTTATTCGCCGCCCGCTTCCGCGAATGCGCGGCCCGCTCGTTGCTGCTCCCCCGCCGAAACCCGGGTCGCCGCACGCCGTTGTGGCAGCAACGTCAACGCGCTGCGCAACTGCTGGAGGTGGCCAGTGCGTACGAGCAGTTCCCGGTGGTGCTGGAAGCCATGCGGGAGTGCGTGCAGGACGTCTACGACCTCAGTGGCCTCCGTGAGCTGATGACTGACATTCGGGCCCGCACGGTAAAGGTCATTGAGGTCACCACTGCACAGCCCTCGCCGTTCGCCCGGAGTCTGCTGTTCGGCTACGTGGGCACGTTCCTGTACGAGCTCGATGCGCCGTTGGCCGAGCGTCGTGCCGCCGCCCTGAGCTTGGACTCCACCCTGCTCGCCGAGTTGATGGGCACCGAGTCGGTCCGCGAGCTGCTCGACGTCGATGCCATGGTCCAGATCGAGGCGCAGCTGCAGCGGACGGATCCCGAACGCCACGCCCGCGACATCGAAGGCGCCGCCGATCTGCTGCGCTTCGTCGGCGATCTCTCCACGATGGACGCGCAGGGTCGCGGTGTCGTGCCGGACTGGCTGGAGCAGCTCGCTGACGACCGCCGCGCTCTGCGCGTGCGCATTGCCGGTGAGCAGCGCTACATCGCCATCGAGGACGCCGGACGCTATCGCGACGCACTGGGCACCGCGTTGCCCGTCGGGGTGCCGGAGGCGTTCACCGAGCCCACCCCCGACCCCGTGTCCGACCTGATCGCCCGCTTCGCACGCACCCACGGACCGTTCCCGCCGGCCGCCGTCGCGCAGCGCTTCGGATTGGGCACGGCGGTGGTCACCGGCGTGCTCGACCGTCTTGCCGGCGTCGGCCGCGTCATCCGCGGCGAGCTGCGACCCGATGGCATCGGCACCGAGTACTGCGACGCCGAGGTGCTCCGCCGGATCCGGCGCACCTCGCTGGCCAAGTTGCGGGCCGAGGTCGAGCCGGTAGTACCGGCAGCGCTGGGTCGGTTCTTGCCGCGCTGGCACGGTATCGGGTCCGGTAAGCGGTTGCGCAGCGTAGCCTCGTCCGACGACCTGTTGGGTGTCGTCGAGCAGCTGGCCGGGGCGCCATTGGCGGCGAGTGCCCTGGAGTCGCTGATCCTGCCTGCACGTTTGCCCGGCTACTCCCCAGCCCTGCTCGACGAGCTGACCGCGTCCGGCGAGGTGACGTGGACCGGGTGCGGCACTCTGCCGGGCGGTGACGGGTGGTTGTCCCTGGCCCCCACCGATGTTGCCGACCTGTTGTTGCCGGACGCGGACCCCGAGCCGCCGGACTCGCCTCTGCACCGCGCCTTGCTGTCTGCATTGGACGGAGGCGCGCTGTTCTTCCGCCAGCTGACCGACCGCGTCGGCGCCGCGCTGCTGGAGGACGACGGCACCGCTCCCGCCGACAGCGAGGTGATCACCGCGCTGTGGGACCTGGTGTGGGCGGGGCTGGCCACCAACGACACCGTGGCTCCCCTGCGGGCACTGGTGGGCACCAAAGGCGCCGCGCACAAGCCCCGCAGGTCTGCGCCGCGAGGTCGTTACGCCAGACTCCGGGCCGGGCGGCCGTCCGTACCTTCGCGGACTGGGCCGGCGACCGTCGCGGGCCGGTGGTCGGCGGCTGTTGTCCGTGAGCACGACCCGACGCGACGCGCCCACGCCCGTGCCGAGGCCTACCTGGAACGACACGGCGTGCTGACTCGCGGCGCCGTGGACACCGAACGGGTGACCGGTGGATTCGCCGCGGTCTACAGGGTGTTGCGGGCGATGGAAGACTCGGGGCGCTGCCGCCGTGGCTACGTGGTGGAAGGCCTCGGCGGTGCCCAGTTCGCCATTCCCGGCGCAATCGACCGGCTGCGGGCCACAACGCCGGACGAGGGGGCCGAGCCGGATGTGGTGTTGTTGGCCGCTACCGATCCCGCGCAAGCCTGGGGGGCAGCGCTGGAGTGGCCTCCCGTGACCGGAAGCGAGACCGAGGGGGGCGGTAAGCACCGGCCGGGCCGCAAGGCGGGGGCACTAGTGGTGCTGGTGGGCGGCACGCCTGCGCTGTACGTCGAGCGGGGCGGGAAGTCACTGCTCAGCTTCACCACCGACGCCGCCGCGCTCAACCAGGCCGCCGCAGCGCTCGCCGGGGCGGTCCTCGATGGTCGGCTGGCGTCGCTGGCCGTCGAACGAGCCGACGGTGCGGACGCGCTGGGCTCCGACCTGGGCGCGGTGCTGGCCACCGCGGGGTTCCGGACCACGCCCAAGGGTCTGCGCCTGCGTGCTTGAGTGCCTGAGCACGGTCGACGCCTAACGCAGACTCCGCTGGCTCTTACCGCCCTTGATGGCGCCGTAGGCAACGGTGCCCACGAAGAGCGCACCGCCGATGAGGGCAAGCCAGAACAGACCCTTGATGATCACGCCGATCACCGTCAACGCCAACCAGAGCACGACTATTGCGCCGATGACCTTCCAGAACATTGTCCTGCTCCCTGCGTTAGCGGGTGCTCGCCGTGGCTGGTGAACATCTCTGATCACCAGCATCCCATGCATACTGGCCGGTGGCGGTGGCGTTGACGAAATATCAGGAAAAGATCAGGGTTGTCCCTGAGTCGATTTTGGTACCGCCGTCTGAGCTCGGCCGGCGTTGGAGCGACCGCACACTCAGTCTCGGAGACTGCTCCCAACGCTGAGGCCACTATGACCACCGCACGCGAAATCGCCCGGCTTCGGCTGGTGGCCCAACGCGTCGCCGGTCCCGGCTTCGCCACGGCAGCCGAGACCGTCTGCTGGCTCAGCGCCGCGCAAGCGCAGGACTACGCAGGGGCACTCACGTCGGTCGCACTGCGCACCGCGTCAGGCAGTCGTTCGGCCGTCGAGGCCGCCCTCGATGCGGGCGCGATAGTCCGATCGTGGCCGATGCGCGGCACCTTGCACCTGGTGGCAGCCGAGGACCTCCCGTGGATGTTGCGACTCTTGGCCCCGCGCGTGCTCGCCAGCGCCGCCGGCCGACACGCCCAGCTCGGCCTGGATGCCGCAACCTTTGACCGTGCGCGCAGGGTGACGGGGCAGGCATTGGCCGGTGGTGGTCAGCTGCGTCGTGCTGAGCTGACGACGATGTGGGATGCGGCCGGGTTGAGCACGGCCGGACAACGGGGCTACCACCTGCTGTGGCACCTGGCGCAGACCGGCATCGTGTGCTTCGGGCCCACGCGGGGCGGCGAGCAACTCGTCGTCTTGGTCGACGACTGGATACCGCACCCGCGGCTGCTCGAACGCGAGGAAGCGCTGGGCGAGCTGGCTTTGCGCTACTTCCGCAGCCACGGGCCAGCGACCATTAAGGACTTCATACGCTGGACCAACTTGAGGGTGGCCGATGCGAAAGCGGGCCTTGCGCTCGCGCGCAGTCGCCTCGCCGGCACCGAATTCGGTGGCGTCGAATACTTCCTGGACCCGCAGACCTCCGAACGCCTCAAAGCCTGTCTCTCGGAGGTGCGCGGCATCTTTCTCCTCCCCGGATTCGACGAGTTCATGCTGGGATACGCCGACCGCAGCGCCGCGCTGCCCCGCGAGTTCGCCGACCGCATCGTGCCGGGTGGCAACGGCATGTTTCGGCCGACCGTCATCAGCGACGGGGCGGTCGTCGGCACCTGGAAACACGTCGGCCGCGGTGTGCAACGCAGCGTCTCCGCCACCCCGTTCCGCTCGTTCTCCGCGGATGTCCTCGATGCGATCGCAGAGCGATATTCGACGTTGCCCTGACGTCGCGTCGAATCGAGGCGAGACCGTGACTGGCAGGTTCGTGCCGAACGCAGGACTGCGACGGTCCACGACTGCGTGAGAACATGGGGCGTGCCCGAGGGAGATACGGCTTGGCTGGCGGGCAAGCGCCTCCGGGCGGCGTTGGTCGGTGAGCAACTGATCCGTGGCGAACTCCGACACCCCGAACTGTCTACTGTGGACCTCAAGGGTCGGACGGTGACCTCCGTGGCCAGCATCGGCAAGCATCTGTTGACCCGCTTCGACGACGGGACGTCGCTGCACACACACTTCCTGATGGATGGCTCCTGGCACCTCTACTCCCCGGGTACGCGCTGGCAGGGGCCCGATCATCAGGTGCGTGCGGTACTCGCAACCCGAGGCAAGTACGCCGTCGGCTACCGGTTGCACCAGATGAAGCTCATCGCAACGGCAGAGGAGGTTCGTCTACTGGGCCATCTCGGGCCCGACCTGCTTGACGAGCACTGGGGCCCGACGATGGAGGCGGACGCTGTGCGCAGGCTGACTGCAGACCCGCAGCGTGAGCTAGGGCAGGCGCTGCTCGACCAACGGGTGCTGGCCGGCGTCGGCAACCTCTACAAGACCGAGGTGTGCTTCCTGCTCGGCGTCTCCCCCTGGGCGCCGGTGTCCGCGGTAGACCCGACACTGTGCGTTGAGCTGTGCCGAAAGCTGTTGTGGCAGAACGCTGACCGTCCCCAGCAGTCCACCACCGGCTCGCTCGCACGTGGCCAGGAGCACTGGGTCTTCGAACGCACCGGAAGGCCGTGCCGCCGCTGTGGCACCCGCGTGCGGACGGCGCCGCAAGGTACCGGGGCACACCAGCGGATCAGTTACCTGTGTGCCGCGTGCCAACCCGGGCCCCACCCCGTGCTCAGCGACTCGCGCCCCGGTGCATCCCGGCCAACTCGGCCAATGCCTGCGTAAGACCGTCGATGCGCTCAACGGTGTCCTGCAGCGTCTGCGCGTGCGCCCCACGAGTGCTGGAAAGCGCCACCGCGCGCGCCGCCGCCGCGACCACCCGCTCGTACTCGTGCACGCCGTCCTCCAGCTGTGCGGCAAGCTGGCTGAGCACTGGTTGTAGCTCTGCAGCGGCGAGGACGCTGGTATCGCGGGCCCGTTCCAGCGCAAGCAGATCCGTTGCCTGCCGGCGCAGCACGACTGCCGCCGCGGCCGCGGCCGTGCCGACCTCATGCACTTCCCCACTGGGAACAACGACATTCGCATCCAGCACGCTGACCAGCTCACGCAGACTGATCTCCGCGACGCCGAGACGCCGCAGCGGAGCATGCGTGGCCGAGCGCCGAGGCGGCAGACCCGAACGGTTGTTCCGCTCCGGGGGCAGCGGCCTCTTGTGCAACCGCCGCAGTCGAACCGCAGCACCGACGGTGGGCGTCGCGACCAGCGCCGTCAGACCACACCCAGCAGCGATGAGCAGGGACGGTGCATCCAGGACGGCCAGGCCCACGGTGCCGGTGGTGAATGCACCGCTGACGCTGCCCAAGGCGACGGTGGTGTGCAGCGCTGCGCGCCGCTGTCGAAGCAGCCTGCGCCGGGGGTCACCCCAGCGCGACATGGCGGCGCCGACGCTCCGTACCACCACCTGGGTCGATGCCAAGGTGGTGGCCACAGCGAAGCGAGCAGCAGCCACGAGGAAAAGCTCGTTCAGCCGTGCGCGGGAGGCTCGGCCGCGGGCTTGGCGGTGTCGATGGCGGGAGCGTCGCCGCCCGGCAACGCGTCACCACCCTTCATGGAGGCGCGGATCTGCTCCAACCGCGAGTGCCCGGCCATTTGGACGGTGGACTGCTGCACCTCGAGCATCCGACCTTCCACCGAGTTCTGCGACAGCTCCGTCGAGCCGAGGGCATTGGCGTAGCGGCGCTCGATCTTGTCCCGAACCTGATCCAAGGAGGGGGTGTTGCCCGGGGCGGACAGTTCGCTCATCGACCGCAGCGAACTGCTGACCTGCTCCTGCATCTTCGCCTGCTCCAGCTGGCTCAGCAGCTTCGTGCGCTCGGCAATCCGCTGCTGCAGGTTCATCGCGTTCTGCTCGACGGCCTTCTTGGCCTGTTCGGCAGCCTGCAGCGACTGGTCGTGCATGCCCTTCAGATCCTCGACGCTCTGCTCTGCGGTGACCAGCTGGGCGGCGAAAGCCTCGGCGGTGTTCTCGTACTGCACGGCCTTGGCCTCGTCGCCCTTGCCGCGTGCATCGTCGGCCAGATTTACCGCCTGACGCGCACTGGACTGCAGCTTCTCGACGTCGCCGAGCTGGCGGTTGAGCTTCATCTCCAGCTGTCGCTGATTGCCGATCACCGCCGCAGCCTGCTGCGACAACGCCTGATGCTGGCGCTGAGCGTCCTCGATGGCCTGCTGGATCTGGATCTTGGGATCGGCGTACTCGTCAACCTTGGAGGAGAAGAGCGCCATCGTGTACTTCCACGCTTTGATAAACGGGTTGGCCATCGTGTGCGCCTGCCTCCATCGTTCGGCGCCGCCCTCGGGCGACAGTCGGTTGCGAGCAGGAACCTGACGCCCCCGCCACCACAGCTACGCTCTCATCTTCTCAGCACGCACCGTCTCATTCCACCTCTGACGGCGGCCGACGCGCACAGTTCAGGCCGCGCGCGCAGCCACCCGCACCGAGCCGGGGGCGGCGATGACCACCCGCGTGCCGTTTACGATGTTCTCGGCCGAGCGGGCGGGCTCGGGTGAGGTGATGCCGTCGATCTGCTCGCCGACCGCCAGCGCCTCGCTGACGTCGCCGAAAACGCGCGACAGTGGCACTTCGAGCGCATCGCAGATTGCGGCGAGGAGCTCGCTGGAGGCCTCCTTGCGACCGCGCTCCACCTCGGAGAGGTATCCGAGGCTCACCCGCGCGCTACCGGACACCTCCCGCAGGGTGCGGCTCTGCGCCGTACGCACCCGGCGCAGACTGTCCCCGATGGCCTCACGCAGCAGCAGTGCCATGGTGCCGCCCTTCAATTCGTGTTAGATGCATTATCTCCTACAACGTCACGGCACCCGCGAAGGGTTCCCTGGCCCTGATCTGGTCACCCGTCGATCCTGCAACATGTTGCCCGTCGGCGCCATCGCGGACAGTGCCTGATCGCGGTCACGAGAGGCGAGCTGCGGCCTGTTGAACGCGGATTCCCTTGGAGCGCAGTCGAACGGCTCGCACGACGTAGTCGACGCCGGTCACCACGGTGAGCACCACGGCGACGACCATCACCGCCTGACTCACGGTTTGCGCGGCGTCGCCGAGGCGCAGCACGTAGAGCCCGATGGCTATCGCCTGCACCAGGGTCTTGAGCTTGCCCCCTGGGCTGGCGGGGATCACCCCGTGGCGAATTACCCAGAATCGCAGCAGGGTGACGCCGACCTCCCGCACCGCGATCACGACCGTCACCCACCAGGTGAGCTCACCCAGGATGCTCAGCCCGATGAGCGCACCGCCGATGAGCGCCTTGTCCGCTATGGGATCGGCGATTCGTCCGAAGTCGGTGACCAACCCGTACTTTCGGGCCACCTCGCCGTCGACCCGATCGGTCACACAGGCCACCGCGAACACCACGAAGGCAGTGATCCGCCAATTCCACGAGGGATCTGGACCAGCAAACAGCGCGCCCAAGAACACGGGCACCAGCGCGAGCCGCGCCATGGTGAGGATGTTGGCCGCGTTGAGCAGCGGCGGGGTGTCCGCTGCTGGGGCCGTGCTCACCCCGGCGCTCCTGCTCGGGCCGATCGTCTCGAGCGGCTGCACTACCAGGTCCACCCCGTCGCTGCCGACCACCCGGGCACGGACGAGCTCACCCACCGCGACGTCACCGACGTCGGTGAAGACGCACTCGCCGTCCACCTCGGGGGCCTGGTGCTCAGCCCGCCCGGAAGCCAGGCCGACCTCGACCTCGTCCATGTCATCCAGGTCTTCCGTGCCGTCGCGTTCCACCAGCACCACCACCTCGGTGCCGATCCGGTCTTCGGCGCGCTGGGCAGTCAACTCGTCAACCAGGCTGGAGATGCGCTGCACCCGCACGTTCACCTCGGCCGGATCCACGTGCCCGTCCAGGTCCACCGCCTCGGTGCCGTCCTCGTCGGAGTAGCCGAACACACCCACCGCGTCCAGTCGGGCACCGATCAAGAACTGCTCCAGCTCGACCAGGTCGTCCTCGGTCTCGCCGGGGAAGCCGACGATGACGTTGGTGCGAATCCCGGCCTCCGGGGCCAGTGCGCGGATCTGCTCACACAGGGCCAGGAAGCTCTCCCGGTCACCGAAGCGGCGCATCCGGCGCAGCACCCGCCCGGATGCGTGCTGGAAGGACAGGTCGAAGTAGTCGGCGACTCCCGACGTGGCGGCAATGGCGCGTACCAGCCCCGGCCGGGTCTCTGCGGGCTGCAGGTAGCTCAGCCGCACGCGGTCGATGCCGGGCACTGCGGCGAGCTCGGGCAGCAGCGTCTCCAGCAGGGCGGTGTCGCCGAGGTCTTTGCCGTAGGAGGTGGAGTTCTCGCTGACCAGGTAGAGCTCGCGCACACCGTGCTCGGCCAGCCAGCGAGCCTCGGCCAGCACCTCGGCCGGCCCGCGGGAGACGAAAGAGCCGCGAAAGGAGGGGATCGCGCAGAAGGAGCAGCGTCGGTCGCAGCCCGACGCCAGCTTGAGCGGGGCCACCGGGGCGTCGTCCAGGCGGCGCCGAACCACTCGCGAGGCCGGGCCCCAGGCGTGGCCGGGGACGGTGACCTCGGTGGCGGCGGCCGGGCGTTCGACCGGCGAGATCGGCAGCAGCAGACGCCGATCCGACGGGACGTGCGAGGCGATGGCGTGCCCGCTGAGGACGTCACCGAGGCGGGCCGCCAAGTCCGGGTAGTGGTCGAAGCCGAGCACCGCATCGGCCTCCGGGAGGTCCTTCGCCAGCTCGGCACCGTAGCGCTCAGCCAGACACCCGACTGCCACCACCTTGGCGCCGGTGTCCGACGCGGCAAGCAGCGTGTCGATGGAGTCCTTCTTGGCCTGTTCGATGAAGCCGCAGGTGTTCACCACCACCAGGTCCGCAGGCTCACCGTCGGTGACCAGCTCGTAGCCGCCCTCGGCCAGCCGTCCGGCCATCTCCTCGGAGTCGACCTCGTTGCGCGCGCACCCCATCGTCAGCACTGCGACGCGGGCGGACGTGGGAGAAGACGAGGAAGACACGCTAGTAGCCTATCCGGCCGCTGGTACTAGCCTGCCCACCATGACCTCGGGAGCGGATGTGCTCGTGCGGCGGGCGCGCACCTCCGACGTTCCGGACATCAAGCGGTTGGTCGATCAGTACGCCGGTCGGATCCTGCTGGAGAAGCCGTTGGTCACCCTGTACGAGTCGGTACAGGAGTTCTGGGTGGCGGTGCGCGACGACGTCGTTGTGGGTTGCGGCGCACTGCATGTGCTGTGGTCAGACCTGGGCGAGGCGCGGACGATCGCCATTGCACCGGACCTTGCCGGGCACGGCATCGGCCACGCGATCATCGCGCGTCTGGTCGAGGTCGCGGCCGAGCTGGGACTGCATCGAGTGTTCGTTCTCACCTTCGAGGTGGACTTTTTCGCGCGGCATGGCTTCGTGGAGATCGAGGGCACGCCGGTGGACGCCGAGGTGTATGCGCAGATGCTGCGCTCCTACGACTCCGGTGTCGCCGAGTTCCTCGATCTGTCCACCGCAAAGCCGAACACCTTGGGCAACACCCGCATGCTGCTGACGCTCTGAGCCACGGAACAGCTAGACCGCTACCGATTGGGCTTTTCGACAAGCACCGCGCCGATGAAGTGTTCGTTGTTCCCCACCACGGTGATCGGGCCTAAAGGCGCTGCCTCGGGCGCCCCCAGCACCGATAGGGCGACCCGATGAAACTGGCGAACTGCTTGCCACCAGTAGTTGACCGGGGAGAGCCCGCAAGCCCGCAGTGCGGGACCGTGATCGAGGACCACGACCGCAGCAGTGCCGGCAGCGATCACACTCCAGCCAAGACCCACCACAGCCCGCGCCGCGGCCAGCATACCCCGGAACCCGATGCGCAACCGGTCGATCTGGAAGCGGATATGATCCCGTTCGTCAGTGGCGATTCGCCGCCCGATGGCCCGCAGCACCGGATCGGGCGCATGATCGCTGAGCGCGACGAAGTAGTCCATCGCCACGGACTCGGCGATGAGGAACAGCGCAAGCTCCGTCCGTAACCCGAGCATCCGACGCAGGGCCACAAACGCTGCGTTGGACCAGTGCGAGCGCAGAGTCGGCGCATGAAGATGGTCCAAAGCGCGACGGAAGAGCACCGCGTGCTTCTGTTCCTCCAGCACCAGAAGCCTGAGCGCGGCGAGATACGTCGGATCACCTGCGGCTATAGCCTTGGCGAGCAGCCGCTCTCCGTCGCCACTTTCACCGAGCTCGAAGCGCTGGAAAGACCGCACCAGGGCCCGTCTCGTCGGCCCGTCGATTGCCGCGGAAGCGTTACCGTCGACCGCCGCTTCTAACTCACGGTGGCCTGACGCGTTTTCTTGGAAATGCGCCAGCCATTGGTCGAACACCATCGGAGGAGTATATCGACGTCCTGGGTAGTCAATGCGCTCTCGCGATTGAGAGTTTCCACTTCCGGCCGGTGCGGCTGGTGGTGTCGGAAGGTCACCCCTCGGCGTCGTCGGCCGCCGGATCGCCGCCGCGCACCGACCACAGCAAGCCGTCCAGCTCGTCGGGCTTGACCAGCACGTCGCGTGCCTTGGAGCCCTCGCTCGGCCCCACCACCCCGCGATTCTCCATCAGGTCCATCAACCGTCCCGCCTTGGCGAAGCCCACCCGGAGCTTGCGCTGCAGCATCGAGGTGGACCCGAACTGTGAGGTGACCACGAGCTCGATGGCCTGCAGCAGCACAGCCATGTCGTCGCCGATGTCGGGGTCGACGTCCTTGGTCGCCGCCGCCTTCTGCACGGTGACGCCGTCGGTGTACTCCGGCTCCGCCTGCGTCTTCGCGAACTCGACGACGGCACTGATCTCCTCGTCGGTGATGAACGCACCCTGCAGACGCACCGGCCGACCGGACCCCATGGGCAGGAACAGCGCATCACCCATACCAATCAGCTTCTCCGCACCCGGCTGGTCCAGGATCACCCGGCTGTCCGTCAACGACGAGGTGGCGAAGGCCAGTCGGGAGGGCACGTTCGTCTTGATCAGCCCGGTCACCACGTCCACCGAGGGTCGCTGAGTGGCGAGCACCAGGTGGATCCCGGCCGCGCGGGCCTTCTGCGTGATCCGGACGATCGCGTCCTCCACGTCGCGGGGCGCGGTCATCATCAGGTCGGCGAGCTCGTCGACGATGGCCAAGATATAGGGATAGGGCCGGTAGACCCGCTCGCTGCCCAACGGCGCCGTGATCTCCCCGGAGCGCACTTTGGTGTTGAAGTCGTCGATGTGGCGGACCTTATTCACCTGCATGTCCTGGTATCGCTGCTCCATCTCCTCCACCAACCAGGCCAGCGCGGACGCGGCCTTCTTCGGCTGAGTGATGATGGGGGTGATCAGGTGCGGGATGCCCTCATAGGGAGTGAGCTCCACCATCTTGGGGTCGATGAGGATCATCCGCACCTCATCGGGAGTGGCCCGGGCCAGCAGCGACACCAGCATGGAGTTGACGAAGCTGGACTTACCGGAACCGGTGGACCCGGCGACCAGCAGGTGCGGCATCTTCGCCAGGTTCGCGGTGACGAAGTGACCCTCGATATCCTTACCGAGGCCGATCACCAGCGGGTGGTGGTCGACGCGGGCCGTGGGCGCGAGCAGCACGTCGGCCAGGCGGACCATCTCTCGGTCGGTGTTGGGCACCTCGATGCCGACGGCGGACTTACCCGGGATGGGGGCGAGCAGCCGCACGTTGTCGGTGGCCACCGCGTAGGCGATGTTGCGAGCCAAGGCGGTGATCTTCTCGACCTTCACCCCGGGCCCGAGCTCGACCTCGTAGCGGGTGACGGTGGGCCCGCGGGTGAAGCCGGTGACCGCGGCATCGATGTTGAACTGCTCCAGCACCCCGGTAATCGCCTCGATCATCGCGTCGTTGGCGCTGCTGCGGGTCTTCGGCGGATCGCCGGCGGTCAGCAGCGTGGTCGGCGGCAGTACGTAGTCGCCCTCGATCACCCGCTGCACGGAGAGCTGATCGGCCTGGTGATCGGACTTATCCGCCGGCGCGTTCGCAGGAATCGCGGCCGGGTCGATCACGGGTCGCGGTGGCGCCGTTGCTTCAGCGGGCTCCGCCGCAGCGGCTTGGCGTCGGCGTGCGGGCTTACGCAGCTTTTCCGTCGGCTGATCTTCCAGCTCGTCGGACGGCTCCGGCTCGTCGTACGCAGGAACCTGCTGTTGGGGCGCGGCGCGGTGCAGTAGCGCCCGGACCCGTTCCGGGAGTTGACGGACGGTCGTCGCAGTGAGCACCAACAGCCCGAACAGACCCAGCAAGACCAACAATGGCGCCGCCAGCCACGCCGTCAACCCCGTACTGAGCGGCCCGCCAGCTGCGTAACCAATGCCCCCACCGGCATGCTGCACACCGTCGAGGTCGGTGGGCGATCCCCCGGCCAGGTGCCACAGGCCGAGCACTGACAACCCCAGCAACACTCCGCCGACGACATGTCGCGGGCGCGCGTCCGGTGTGGGATCGGTCCGCATGAGCGTGACGGCGACTCCGACCAACAGCAGCGGCAGCAACCACGCCGCCGAACCGACCACGGCCCGCGCCCCCGAGTTGACGATCGTGCCGACTGGCCCACCGGCCCGCATCCAGACGCCGGCAGCGATGACGACCGCGAGGGCGATGTATCCGAGGGCCAGACCGTCCCGACGATGCCCGTGCTCCAGTTCCCTGGAACGACCCACCGCACGGGCGCCCGCGCCGACTGCCCTCGCGAGGCCGGCAAATGCCTTTCCTGTTCCTCGACGCACCCGGCGCTCCGGAGGCTTACGCGGGACGCTCTGTGTGCGGGTGCGCGAGGTCGGGGCCTTCGCCGAACGAACTACCGAGGCGCCAGCGCGTTTGGGCGCGCTTGTGCTGCTCGACGGCCGAGCGGTCGAGCGACGGGTGCCTGTCTTGCCTGCCATACGCGTTACGGTAGTCCCACCAGCCTCAGCAATCACTTGGGCAACACCGCCAGGTTGCTGCAGCCGTTAGTCTGTGCCCGCAACCCCGGTCCACTGACTCGACGCGCCGGTTATCCAGCATGCCGGCGCAACGGGTACCTACTGTTGAGGCGCCCTGACACCCGGCCGAGCATCGACAAACTGTCGCTGGCCGGCCGTCGTGAACCCCAGTTTGTCGAGTGTCGGCGTCGATGCGACGCGCAGCGCGGCCAAACACGCGCCAGGCACCTGGCCTGCCGGCGGCCCCGGACCGGGCTACCCCACTGCGGGCGTGCTTATCACCGGGATGATGGTCGGGATGATCATCGGTCGGCGCCCGTACTTGTCGGCCACCCAGCGTCCAACCACCCGGCGCACCGCCTGTGCCACCCGGTGAGTGTCGGTGATGCCCTCGGCCTCCTGCCGCGCCAGCTCGGACTCCACCACCTCGATGCATCCCTCCAGTGCCTTGGGATCGTCGGAGAAGCCACGCCCGGACAGCTCCGGACGGGTGACCGCCCGACCGGTCATCGAGTCGATGGCCACTGAGATGGCGATGAAGCCACCCTCCCCGAGCACCAGCCGGTCGGACAGCGTCGACTCCCCGACATCGCCCACCGAGAGCCCGTCCACGTAGACGTGCCCGACCGGCACCTGCCCGACGATCTCGGCCATGCCGTCGACCAGGTCGACCACCACACCGTCCTCGGCCAGCATGATCCGCTCCTCGGCGACGCCGGTGGCCTTGGCCAGCGCGGCGTTGGCCCGCAGGTGGCGCCACTCGCCGTGCACCGGCATCACGTTGGTGGGCCGTACCGCGTTGTACAGGTACAGCAACTCCCCGGCCGAGGCGTGGCCGGAGACGTGCACCTTGGCGTTCTGTTGGGTGACCACGGTGGCACCCCGCTTGGCCAACCCGTTGACGACCGCGAACACCGAGTTCTCGTTACCGGGGATCAGCGAGGAGGCCAGCACCACCAAGTCGTTGGCTCGGATGTTGATCTGGCGGTGCTCGCCGCGGGCCATCCGGGACAGCGCCGAGAGCGGCTCCCCCTGCGAGCCGGTGGACACCAGCACCAGACGGTCGTCGGGAAGCTTGGTGGCGGTCTCCATGTTGACCACCAAGCCGTCGGGGACCTCCAGCACGCCCAACTCCGAGGCGATCTCCATGTTGCGCACCATGGACCGGCCGACGAAGGCCACCTTGCGGTTGTACCGCTGCGCCACCTCCAGCACCTGCTGAATGCGGTGCACGTGGCTGGCGAAGGAGGCCACGATCACCCGCTGCCGGGCCTTGCCGATGACGGTGTCCAGCACGCCACCGATCTCCCGTTCCGGCATGACGAAGCCGGGCACCTCGGCGTTGGTGGAGTCCACCAGGAAAAGGTCCACCCCCTCGTCGCCGAGGCGGGAGAACCCAGCGAGGTCGGTGAGACGCCCGTCCAGGGGCAGCTGGTCGAGCTTGATGTCGCCGGTGTGCAGCACCACCCCGGCCGGGGTGTGGATCGCGACCGCCAGCGCGTCGGGAATCGAGTGGTTGACGGCGAAGTACTCGCACTCGAACGGCCCGTGGGTGGTCCGTTGCCCCTCGCTGACCTGCACCAGCTTGGGCTTGAGCCGGTGTTCGCGGCACTTGGCCGACAGCAGCGCCAGGGTGAATCGGGAACCGATCACCGGGATGTCTTGACGCAGGCGCAGCAGGAACGGCACCGCGCCGATGTGGTCCTCGTGGCCGTGGGTGAGCACGATGGCCTCGACGTCACCGATGCGATCCTCGATGTGCCGGAAGTCCGGCAGGATGAGGTCCACCCCGGGCTGGGCGTCCTCGGGGAACAACACCCCGCAGTCCACGACGAGCAGCTTGCCTGCGTGCTCGAACACCGTCATGTTGCGGCCGATCTCACCGATGCCGCCCAGCGCGATGATGCGCAGTCCGGTGCGCGGCGCCTTCGGTGGCAGACCGAGCCGCTGCGTGGGGTCGATGCCCAGTCGCCCTTCCGGACGCTGCTGGGCCGTTCCGCTGTTGCCCCGGCCGCGGCCGCCGCGGCTTCCGCCCCTGCTCATACTGTGCTTCCCGCGAGCAATCCCGAGCGGCGCAGCTGGGTGGCCAGCACCTCGAGTTGGCTTTCGTTCGGCGCGATCTGCGGCAGCCGCGGCACCCCGACGTCCACCCCCGTCAGACGCAACGCCGCCTTCGCGAAGCTCACCCCACCCAGTTCGCTCATGGTGCGGACAAGGGGCAGGCACTGTGCGTTGATGTTTTTGGCGCGCATTACATCTCCGGACTCGTAGGCATCGAGCATCTCGCGCAGCGGGCCAGCGACAATGTGGCTGATCACGCTGACAAAACCGACAGCTCCGACAGCGAGCCAGGGCAAATTCAAGGGATCGTCTCCTGAGTAGTAGGCAAGCTCGGTCTGGCTGATCGCCTCGGCACCCCCGCGCAGGTCGCCCTTGGCGTCCTTGACCGCGAGAATGGTGGGGCGCTCGGCCAGCCGAAACAGGGTGTCGTTCTCGATCGGCACGATGGAACGCGCCGGAATGTCGTAAAGCATCACGGGCAGGTCCGTGGCGTCGGCCACGGCGGTAAAGTGGGCGACCAGACCCTCCTGGGAGGGTCGAGAGTAGTACGGGGTGACCACCAGCAGGCCGTGCGCACCCGCGTCGGCGGCGTTGCGCGCCAGCTCGATGCTGTGTGCCGTGTCGTTGGTGCCCGCCCCAGCGATGACCCCGACCTCCGGGCCCACCGCGGTAAGTACGGCACGCAAGAGCTCGGTCTGCTCGGCGTCCGTCGTCGTCGGGCACTCACCGGTGGTTCCGGACAGGACGAGACCGTCGCAGCCCTGCTTGACGAGGCTGACCGCCAGCGCCGCCGCGGCGTCAAGATCGAGGGCGCCCTCAGGGGTGAACGGGGTCACCATGGCGGTGAGGACTCGTCCGAACGGGCGTCCTGCGGAAGCAGAGGGAACACCGGTGGTCATGACTGGTCACGCTACCCGGTGAACAGCGCGGCGTTGCACACGCACGGTCCACCTAGAAGCTGCGGTCCAGGGTCAGTACTGCCTGGATATCGCCGGGCGCGCCGGCCGGTTGCAGCCGTACCTCGTCGCGTCCGAAAGCGTGCAGCACCAGCTCCTCCGGCGCCCCGGTCAAGGTCACCCGGTCCGGCCCCTGCTTGGCGCTGATGCGCGCTCCGTTCTCGCGCTGCAACACCACGCCGACGGGGCTGTTCCGGTAGCCGAGACGGGAGATCAACCGCAGCCGACGCCACAGGGAGTCCTGAGTCGCGGCGGAAAGTTCGCGCGGTTCCCAGCCCTCGTGCACCCTGCGAACGTCCTCGTGGTGGACGAAGAACTCCATCGCGTTCACCTGCGCGTCCAGCAGCCGGTACGGCGACAGGGTCGGTGGTCCGGTGCGGAACTGCTCAAGCAGCCGGGACCAGTCGCGGCCGGCGAATTCGCGCTGCACCCGCTCGGTGTAGCCGGCCAGCGCGGGCACCAGGATTCCCGGCGCGGCGTCCAATCGGGTCTCCCGCAGCACGAGGTGGGCGAGCAGGTCTTTGGTCTGCCATTCCCCGCACAGCGTCGGCGCCTTGGGTCCGACTTCGGCCAGCAGGGTAGCCAGTTCGGCCCGTTCGTGTTGTGCGGCGGTCATGCTCATCCTTCGGTCGCAAAGGGGCTGGTAACGATGTCGCAGCTAACGATCTGCGCCACCTCAGGGTTCGCCCGGCGTCGGATCCACAGGCACGACCACCGGTCGCAACAGCGACCACGCGATGAACACCGCGGCGACGACGATCATCACGATTCCCGCGATGAGGTTCGCCCGGATACCGCCGGACTTGGCCAATTCTTCGGCCGGACTGAAGAACAATCCCACGACGACCAAGATCACGCCGAAGACGCCGATCACGATCCCGATGATGTTGCGGATGTCGAAGGCACCCGCGGTCTGGTTCTCGCTCATGAGTGGCGCTCCGTCCTAGATGAAGATGATGTTGAGGGCGATGACGAGCGCAAGGCCGATGCCGGCCATCAGCACCGGCCTGCGGTACCACGGCAGCAGGTGCGCATTGGCGTCAGTGAGCGTGTCCTTCGGCGTCTCGGAGTAGACGAGGCCGGCTAGCTCGGTCACCGGCTTCGGCGCGGTGAACTTAGAGACCACGATACTGAGCACGATGTCGACCACAAAGGCGACGCCGGCGGCGACGAAGCTCGCGCCCTGACCCGACAGGGAAATGACCCCCGTCTCGTTCATCACGAACACAATGACAGCCGACAGGGTTCCGGCTACCAGCCCCACCCAACCGGCGGTCGCGGTCATTCGCTTCCAGAACATCCCCAAGATGAAGGTCGCAAACAGCGGAGCGTTGAAGAAGCTGAACAGTTGCTGCAGGTAGTCCATCAGGTTGCTGTAGCTGGAGGCGATGATCGCGGTGAAGATGGCGATGATCGTGGCACCCACTGTGGCGACGCGCCCGACGGTGAGGTAGTAGCCGTCCGGTCGGTCCTTCTTCACATACTGCTGCCAGATGTCGTAGCTGAATACCGTGTTGAACGCGGAGATGTTCGCGGCCATGCCTGCCATGAACGCCGCCAGCAGACCTGCGATGGCGACCCCGAGCAGGCCGTTGGGCAGCACGTCCTTCATCAGCAGCAAGATTGCGTTGTTGTAGGTGACGTCGCTGGGCGCCTTGGAATTGGCCTTGTAATCGATCATCGGCTTGACCAGGACGGCGGAGATCATGCCGGGGATCACCACGATGAAGGGGATGAACATCTTCGGAAACGCCCCGATGATCGGGGTGGACCGGGCCGCCGAGATGGAGTTGGACGCCATCGCGCGCTGCACCTCCACGAAGTTCGTCGTCCAGTAGCCGAAGCTGAGTACGAACCCGAGTCCGAAGACGATGCCGATCACCGACAGCACCGGGTTGTCGAAGCCGGACAGCTGAGTGGCGGGCCACGCCGAGAGCTGATCGCTCGCCCCGGCCGGCCCGGTGATCTTGGCCTTGAGCCCGTCCCAGCCGCCGACCTTGTGTAGCCCGATGATGGTCAGCGGGAGCAATCCGGCGACGATGACAAAGAATTGCAGCACCTCGTTGTAGATCGCCGCGGACAGCCCACCCAGGGTGATGTAGGTGAGCACGATGGCTGCGGCGACGAGCAGCGCGATCCACAGCGGCCAGCCGAGCAGTACGTTGACGATTGTGGCCAGCAGATACAAGTTCACCCCGGCGATGAGCACCTGAGCGAGTGCGAAGCTGATGGCGTTGACCAGGTGCGCTCCGGTGCCGAAGCGCCGCCGCATGAACTCCGGCACGCTGCGCACTTTGGAGCCGTAGTAGAACGGCATCATCACCACGCCGAGAAAGAGCATGGCCGGGACGGCGCCGATCCAGAAGTAGTGCATGGTCGGCATGCCGTACTGGGCGCCGTTGGCCGACATTCCGATGATCTCGACCGCGCCGAGGTTCGCGGAGATGAAGGCCAGGCCGGTCACCCAGGCGGGTAGCGATCGCCCGGACAGGAAGAAGTCGATGCTGGTGGACACCCGCCGTTTGGCGGCGAACCCGATGAGCATCACGAAGCCGAAGTAGATGGCGACCATTGCGTAGTCGACGAAGTTCGCGTCGAGGCGCAACGTGTCACCCGCGGCGAGCACCACGGTGTTCTCCCTTGTTCTCGTGCTGGCCAAAACGATCAACTGACACGATGCGCCCCCGGCGAGGGCACAGCGTGGAAGACGCGCGGCGGGTCGAAGCCCGAATTTCGCAATGTGGTCTGGACCGCGGTCGCCACACCATCGGCGGCCGCGGCCTCGACCAGGGCGATGGCGCTGCCACCGAAACCGCCGCCGACCATTCGCGCCCCGTGCGCACCCGCCTCGATCGCGGCGTCGACGCAGGCATCCAGCGCCGGCGTGGAGATCTCGAAATCGTCCCGCAGCGACGCGTGGCCGGCGGTGAGGATGGCCCCGATCGCGCGCGGGTCGGCGCGGGCGGTCAGCACGTCCAAGGTGGACAGCACGCGGGCGTTCTCCGTGACGACGTGGCGGGCCCGGCGCCGCAGCACCGCATCCAGTTGGGCGAGCTCGCTGACGTCGCTGATATCCCGCAGGGCAGCGACGCCCAGGGCCGCCGCCGCGTCGGCGCACTCCTGGCGCCGGTTGCCGTACTGCCCGTCGGGCAAGGCGTGCGGCGCGCCGGTGTCGCACACCAGCAGCGCCAGGTCGGATGCGGCGAGGTCGAAGGGCACCTGAATCGTGCTGCGGTCGCGGGTGTCCAGAAACAAGGCATGACCGGCCTGGCACAGCAGCGACGCGGACTGATCCATCATCCCGGTGGGCGCGCCGACGAAGTCGTTCTCCGCGGCCCGTGCCACGTCGATGAGCCCGAGGGCGTCGTAGGGCAGCGCGAACAGGTCACGGACCGCCACCGCCACCGAGCACTCCAAGGCGGCCGAGGAGGACAACCCCGCGCCGATGGGCACCTCACCGTCCAGCAGGATCTGCAGGCCGCCGAGCGGATGCCCCGCGGTCCGCAGCTGGTGCAGCACGCCCGCGGGGTGGGCCGCCCAGCCGGCGGGGGTCCCCGGGCTGAGCTCGGCCAAGCTCACCCGGACCGAGTCCCCGAGGTGCTGCACCGACGCCAGCTCGACCACTTCGCCGTCCTGGCGACCTACGGCGGCAAACGTGTTGTGCGGCAATGCGATAGGTAGGACGTACCCATCGTTGTAATCGGTGTGCTCCCCGATGATGTTGACCCGTCCCGGTGCAGCCCAGACTCCTTCGGGGGCAGCACCGAAGCGCTGACGGAATTCCTCGGCCACGTTCATGACGCCACCACCGCACGTAACGACTCGGCGACAACCTCGGGGCTGGTGTCGTTGATGAACACGTTCATCCCGGACTCCGAGCCGGCCAGGTACTTGAGCTTGCCCGGCGCGCGACGGAAGGAGAACAGCTGCAGGTGCAACCACCACTCGTCGCGGCCGCCGTGCGTCGGTGCCTGGTTCCAGGAGGCGATGTAGGGCATCGGGGTGTCGAAGCGGCAGGCGAAGCGGCCGAGCACGTCGAGGTATACGTCCACAAAGGCGTCCCGCTCGGCGTCGTCGAGCGCGGGGATGTCGGGCACCTGACGGTGCGGGAACAGCTGCACTTCGTAGGGCCAGCGGGCGGCGGCGGGGACAAACGCCGTCCAGTGCTCGTTGCTGGTGATCACCCGCGTCCCTGCCACGCGCTCGGCGTCCAGAATCTCACCGAAAAGGTCGCCGCTATGGGCATGCACCTGTTCGAGGATCTTCTGCACCCTGGGTGCCACGAAGGGGTAGGCGTAGATCTGGCCGTGCGGGTGACTGAGGGTGACGCCGATCTCCTCGCCGTGGTTCTCGAAGCAGAACACCTGCGCCACCCCGTCCATCGTGGACAATTCGGTGGTGCGGTGCGCCCAGGCGTCCACCACAAGGCGGGCGCGGTCGTGGTCCAGCTCGGCGAAGCTGAGGTGGTGGTCGCTGGTGAAGCAGACCACCTCGCACCGGCCGAACCCTGGTGCCAGCGTCGCCAACGGTGCCCCGGTGACGTGCTCGGGAAGGTCGGCATCGATCGCGGTCGCCAGGGACGGGAAGCGGTTCTCGAACGCCACCACTTGGTAGCTGTGCTCGGGGACCTCGGTGGCCCGGGTGGGCGTGGACGGACACAGTGGACATTGATCGGCCGGCGGCAGGAAGGTGCGCGATTGGCGGTGCGAGGCGATGACCACCCACTCCCCCAGCAGCGCGTCGTAGCGGCACTGCGAATGCGTCGTGGTGACGGGGAGCTCACGGGTGTCCACGGCGGCGCGGGCACCGGCACCGTCGTCGACATCGAAGTAGATGATCTCCCGGCCGTCCGCGAGGCGGCGTCGACTTTCGATCATGTGCTTGCCGCGCTCCTAGGCCTGGTGCTGGTGTGACGCACGATACTTTCCGTGGTGTCGGACGGTAACACCACACCGATCAATGACCTCGCCCCGTTGCCGCGCCTTGCTACGATCCCCCCACGTGCCGACGCGGCGTCCCTCGACGCTCCCCGCGACGCAATTACTTTGCTGCACAGTATTTTCCACTGCAAGGAGACCGACATGGCCATGAACACGAGCGGCGAGATCGACGTGCACGCGACCCCCGCCGCCATCATCGCCACGATCGTGGACTTCGCGGCCTATCCCGAGTGGTCCCCCGCCCACAAGAAGGCGGTGGTCGAGTAGACCGATGCGCAGGGCCGACCGAGCCGAGTACGGATGACGATGTCGATGGTGGGCATCAGTGACGAGCAGGTCGTCGACTACACCTTTGATGGCGACGAGCGGGTCAGTTGGTCGCTGGTGGAGAGCACCCAACAACGCAGCCAGGAGGGCTCCTACATCTTGACGCCCACCGCCGACGGCACGCACCTCGCGTTCGAGCTGGCGGTGGACCTGAAGATCCCCGTTCCCGGATTTCTGCTCAACAAGGCCAAGAAATCTGCGCTGGAGACGGCTACCAAGGGCCTCAAAAAGCGGGTCGAGTCGCTCCACTGACCTTGCATGACGTCACAAATGGTGTCACTATGACGTCATGGACCTCACGCATTACACCGACGGGCTCGCCGACGATCTGCGCGCCGCGGCCGCACTTGGCGACGACAACGCTCAGCGAACCGCCGCCGCCCTCGCCGCCGCACTGGAGCCGGCCGCCCGTCTGATGCTGATGGCCGCGTTGTCTGACGTCGCCGCCGAGGTCACCGCCGCACTGGGCGACCGCGTCGTGGAGGTTCGCCTGGACGGCCGCAAGGTTCGCGTGGTGGCCGACGAACAACACTCGGCACCGCCGGTCGCGCCCGCTTCGTCCGCACCGCGGCCCACGATGTTCGAGGACATCAACGGTGACATCAGCCGTGTCACCCTCCGGATGGTCGAGCAGCTCAAGGCCAAGGCCGAGCAGGCCGCGAACCACGACGGCGTCTCGCTGAACGCCTGGCTGTCCCAAGCGGTGCAGGGGGCACTGCGGGACGCCGGCGCCTTGGATGCCCGCAGCGCCACCGGTGCCTCGAAGCTCCTCCGTGGCTGGGTGCAGGGATGAACGCCCAGCCGAGCACGGTCGACCCGCGGCGGGAGCGGTTCCCCGTCTCTGAGGCACTCGTGCAGCTGGACGTGCAGCTCAGCTCCGGTGTGGTCGCCATTGAGCTCGTCGATGCCCTTGACGCTGTCGAGGTGACGTTGCGTGCCGGGCAGGGCAGCTGGTGGCAACAGGGCGTCAGCGGAGTGCTGTCCATCCTCGGCGCAAGCAGCGAGGAGGGACAGGAGTCGCTCGGGCTCGATGCGGAAGCGCTGATCGCCACCGAGATCGCCTTCGCCGCCCAGCGGTCCCGGCTGACCGTGCGGGCGCAGCGCTCCGGAGCCGTCCGTGCCGTAGCGCTGGACCTGCACGTCCGGGCGCCCAGCGCGGCGCACGTGTTTGTGCGCACAGCCACAGCGCGGGTGGACATCTCCGGTGCGGCCCAACGGGTCGACCTGGGCACCGGTTCAGGCGAGATCGCCGTGCAGGAGGTCGCCGGCGACACCCAGGTGCGCACCGGCTCCGGAAACATCCGACTGGGCGTTCTCGGTGCAGGCGGCCGCGTCCGAACCGGGTCCGGGAACATCACCGTGGACAGCGCCGCAGGCGAGCTGGAGCTGGTCAGCGGCAGCGGGAACCTGGAGGTTGGCGTCGGTGCCGGAGTCGGCGCCGAGCTCGAGCTGAAATCCGGGTCCGGCACGGTGTCCAGCGAGCTCGAGCTGCTGGACTCCGCGCCCGCCGACTGCGCACTGCGGGTCCAGGCCCGTACCGGCACCGGCACCGTGCTCGTGCACCGCACGCGCTGATCCCCCTCAGCGCAGCGCGCCGGCGAGGGCGGACGCCAGATCCCCGCGGTCGCCGACCCGCACCGTGTCCAGACTCAACCACTGCGCCATCTCGGTCAGCGCCGTGGCCAACGCGGGAGCGAGCACCGCGTCCGCCTGCCCGGCCTCGGCGAAGGCGCCCAACACCCACAGGGTGGACGCCTGCCGGTCGGACTTCAGGTCGACGCGGGCGACCAGTTGGTCACCGAGCAGGAAGGGGTACACGTAGTAGCCGTGCACCCGCTTGGCCGCTGGAGTGTAGATCTCCAGCCGGTAGCGGAAGTCGAAAAGCCGCTCGGTCCGCGGCCGGTAGAACACCAAGGAGTCGAACGGACTGATCAGGCTCGCGCTCCGGATGGTTCTCGGGGTGCGGGCGTCACGATGCCGGTAGGCCGGGGCGGACCACCCGCGGACGGACACCGGCTGCAACACACCCTCGGCGAGCAGCTCGACAATGGCTGTCCTGCACTGGCGCGGTGTGAGGCGGAAGTAGTCCCGCAGGTCCGGCTCGGTGGCGACCCCCAGCGCCCCGGCGGAGCGCTCGACCAGTGCGCGGACCGCATCGGACTCGCCGATCTCCAGGGCCAGCAGCTGTTCCGGGATCACGCGGCTCGTCAGCTCGTAGTGGCGCTGAAAGCCGATCCGGGTGGCCGTGCTCGGCTCACCGATACCAAACAGCCACTCGCACACGATCTTGGTGTCGCTGCGGTCCCACCACGAGCCCCTGCGCCCGCTCACCCCTGCCTCCAGGTGCCGCTCGAGCCGGCCGGCAGTGCACGGCCCCAGCGCGCGGACCGTGTCCAGCACGGCGGCAGGCAGCGCCGGGCTGCGGGCGAGGACCTTCTCAGTCCTGGGTGAGCCGGCCTTCTCCCGCGCCCGCATCCGCCAACGCAGCAGCGGCCAGTCGTCCACCGACAGCAATGCTGCCTCGTGCGCCCAGAACTCAACGAGCAGACGCGGACGCCGCGCGCTGGTACTCCACGCGGCAGCGTCCAGCACCGCGCGGTCGTAGGCGCCGAGGCGAGAGAACATCGGCATGTAGTGCGCGCGCACCGCGACGGACACCGAGTCCAGTTGCAGTAGCTGGACCCGCTCGAGCACCTGCTGCAGATGTCTGCGGGTGGGCGCTCCGGTGGGCGGCCGGTCGGCGAAGCCTTGGGCGGCGAGGGCAGTACGCCGAGCGGCGCTCTCGCTCATCGTGTCCACCTGGACACCTTGTCACGGCGCACCGACACCCTAAGGTGACCGCATGGGAGTCGCAGCCGTGCGCGAAGCCGGAGCCGGGGACGCCTCCGCGATCGCCGCGGTGCAGCTGGACGTGTGGCGCACGGCGTACGCGAGCTTCCTGCCCACAGACGTGCTTGACTCGGTGGACGAGGACAGTGCCACGCGCGCGTGGAAGCTCGCGGTCATCAGCGCCGGGCCTGCCCACGTGCTCGTGGCGACCGAGGGGTCGGAGGTCGTCGGCTTCGCGGCCGGTGCGGGCAGTGAGATGAGCACCCTGCTGGTCGCTCCCCGGTGGACCCGGCGCGGACACGGCGGGCGGCTGCTTGGCGCGCTGGCCGAGCGCCTCCGGCGGGGTGGCGCTGAGCACGGCGAGATGTGGGTGGCCGAGGGTGATCAGGCGGCGCGGGCGTTCTTGCCCGGGCACGGCTGGCTTCCGGACGGCACCGTGCGCACCTCGCAGCACGGCGCACGGGTTCTGCGCGAATTGCGCCACACCGGCACGCTGCACACGAGTTGGGAGTAACGCGTCCATGGCCGAGCTCAGCACGGCGGGCTTGCGGGTGGCGTGGCACTCAACCCCACAGCGGTTACGGGACTGTCTGGACCGCTACGAACGCCTGGACTTCAGCTACGTCGAAGTGGGCGCGACCTGTGCAGCAACGCTGCCCGCCGGTTACCACCACATCGACCACTCGACGACTATCGGGACCGGGCACAAGACCTTCACCCTGCTCGCCGAGGCGTTGCTCCGGTGGGACCTGCAGCGCATGGCCGGGCTGGTGGTGGGCACCTCGCACGACGCCGTCACCATCGGCGCCACCGTGCTCAACGCGACGCCATGGCGGCCCACGCTGATCGCACCGTGCCGCGTCGTCGACGTCGTGGACGAGCACCGGCGACGTGGCTTCTCCTACGGGACGTTGCCCGGGCATCCGCTGCGCGGCGAAGAACGCTTCACCGTGGAGTTCGACGCGGCCGGACGAGTGGTGCTGCGCATCGTGTCCTTCAGTGCGCCCAGCGGTGTAGCCAGGCTGGCACCGCCGCTGGCGCGCGTGGGTCAGCGGGTGATCAACCGGCACTACGCCGCAGCGGCGTGCCGCATCGTCGCGCCCGCCGGTCGACCCCCGTCCATGCCGGGCCCACCCACCCAGCCAGACTGATGCGGTGACCGCGCACGCCGTCGTTCGGCAGGTGGTGCCCGCCACTACCGCCGTGACCTTCGACCTCATCCACGACTATCCCCGTCGGCTGGACTGGGACACCCTGCTCCGCGCGGCGTACACAGTGGATGACACGGCGCCGGCCAAAGACGTCGGAGCGGTATGCAGTGCCCGGTGGCGCCTCGGCGGCCTCACCTTCCGCACCCGTTATGTCACCTTCCAGCGTCCCGAGCTCGCTGCGGTAGTACTGCTCAACCGTCCGATGCTGTTTTCCAGCTGGGCTGCGTCCATCCGACACCGGACGCTGGCGCCGCAGCAGAGCGAGGTGGTCTACACACTGACCTTCACCTGCCGCCCGGCCGTGCTCGCCCGCATTGTCGAGCCGGTGGCGCTGGCAGCGTTCCGTTGGGAGACGCGCCGTCGTCTGCGTGCGCTGGCCGCCTACCTGGCAACGGCCGCGTAGTCATACGCATGTGCGCGGCGGCCCGTGCCGTCAGGCTGATCACATGACGACCCCAATGCCCCAGACCGCTACCACCGCCGCCTTCTACGCGCAGGCCGCCATCGCCTTCGGGGTGAGCCTGGCCGGTGCCGTGGTCGGCATCCTGTACCTGCCGATCAACCCATGGCAGCGCGCGTTCCTCGCCATGACGCTGCTGTTCGTCGTGACCAGTGCCTTCACGCTGGCCAAGGTCGTCCGCGACCGCCAGGAAATCTCCACCGTCCGGGTACGGGTGGACGAGGCACGGATGGAGAAGCTCATCACCGAGCACGATCCGTTCAAGGTTGTGGTCTAGCTCCTTTTCGAGCCAACCGAAGTGGCCGCTTACGCCGCTTGGCGAGAAGTACGTGCGATCCTCGCTGCTATGACGACTTTGCCTCTTGGCGAGGCCCAGAACCGGCTCTCCGAGATGATCGATGGCATCGACCGCACGCATGATCGGCTGACCGTTGAGCTCTACCCGCCAACGGCTTGTCGTGCTCGTCACTCCATCAACGATGCCGCCACCGTCGCGCCGAGCTCGTAGCAGGCATCCCGTGCCGCAGCGTCCGGCGCGCCGGTGAGCTCGAGGGGCTCCGCGACCGGCTCCCACCCGAGGCCACCGGTCAACTTCAGGATCGCCCGCACGGCACCGACCGTGTCGTTGTTGCCGTGCGCCCAGACGCCCAGCGGCTTTCCTGTGCCCGCATCCAGGCACGGGTAGTACACCGTGTCGAAAAAGTGTTTGAGCGCACCGGACATGTAACCGAAGTTCGCCGGGGTGCCCAGGAGGTAGCCATCAGCCGCCAGCACGTCGGGGATGGTCACGCCCAACGCCGGTAGCGGGCGTACCACCACTCCGGTGATCTCCGGGTCACGCGCACCGGCAAGCACGGCCTCGAGCAGCTCCCGCGTGGCCGGCGACGGTGTGTGGTGCACCACCAGCAGCGTGCTCACTGGTGCATCCCGACGTGGCTCCGCTCGCTCATGTGCGCACGCGCTCCTGTTCTTCCAAAGCCACTGCGCGCTTCATGGTGGCGCGGGCGCGTCCACGGTCCCCAGCGGTGTCGTAGGCCACCGCCAACCGGTAGCTGGTGCGCCAGTTGTCCGGATTCGCTTCGTAGTCAGCCTTGCGCTCGGCGAAGTAGGCGTCCGCCGCGTCGCGGTCGAAGCGCCCGGAGGGACGCCGGGTGATGTGCGAGGTGTCCGGCAATGCGTCCTCGTCGTTCAGCCGCCGGGCAAGGTGCTGGTGCCGCAGACCAGCGCGCACGGTCGAGGCGACCACCCACACGCCGATCGGCACCAGCAGCAGCACGCCCACGCCGAGGCCGATTGGCCCCACTCCCCCCGCGGCCACCAGCAGGACGCCGAGGTAGCCCAGGAAGACGATGTAGAACAGGGTTGCCGCGACGAGGACCAGCGCGATGCGTTTGGACTTCACTCGCGAAGCCTCACAGGTCCAACAGGTGTTCCAGGCCCACGGTCAGTCCTGGCCGGGCGGCGATCTCCCGCACTCCGAGCAGCACCCCGGGCATGAAGGAGCTGCGGTCCATCGAGTCGTGCCGGATGGTGAGCGTCTCGCCCTCGGTGCCCATCAGGATCTCCTGGTGGGCCACAAGTCCCGACAGCCGCACCGAGTGCACCCGGACTCCCTGCACGTCGGCACCGCGCGCCCCGTCGAGCTCGCTCGTCGTGGCGTCGGGCATCGCCGCCATGCCTGCCTCGGCCCTGGCCGCCGCGATTAGCTCTGCCGTTCGAGCCGCCGTGCCCGAGGGCGCGTCCGCCTTCATGGGATGGTGCAGCTCGATCACCTCGACGGAGTTGTAGAACCGGGCGGCCATGGTGGCAAAGCGCATGGACAACACGGCGCCGATAGCGAAGTTAGGTGCCACCAAGACGCCCAGCTCCGGCTTGGGCTCCAGCCACGCCCGCACCTGGTCGAAGCGGGGGGCGTCAAAGCCGGTGGTGCCCACCACGGCGTGGATGCCTTGGTCGACGCAGAAGCGCACGTTGTCCATCACCACGTCGGGGTGCGTGAAGTCGACAACCACCTGCGCGCCGGCGTCGGCCACGTTGAACAACCAGTCACCGGCATCGACGGCCGCGACGAGGTCGAGGTCGGCGGCAGCATCAATGGCCTTGCAGACCTGCTCGCCCACGCGGCCGCGCGCGCCGAGCACGCCGACACGAAGGGGTTCCTGGGAAAGAGATTCCGACACCGTCGCTGCTCCGTTCATCGCCGCACCCCGTGCACCTGCTCGGGAAGCTCGTCAGCGTGAGCGTACGGCCCCACCACCGAGACCCCGACGGGGCGGCGGAGCACGTCCGCGGCCACTGCCGCCGCATCCTCCATGGTCACCGCATCGATACGCGCCAGCGTCTCTTCCACGCTGAGGTGATCGCCGTAGTTGAGCTCGCTGCGGCCGATGCGGCTCATCCGTGACGCGCTGTCCTCGAGGCCGAGGACCAGGCCACCGCGCAGCTGGCCTTTGCCCCGTTCGAGCTCACCGGCCGTGATGCCGCCGACGGCCACCGCAGCGAGCACATCACCGATCAACCCCGCCACAGCACCGAGCCGTTCCGGCTGACACCCTGCGTACACCGAGAACGCGCCGGTGTCGGCGTAGGTGTCCACACTGGAGTACACGGAGTACGCCAGGCCTCGCTCCTCCCGCACCTGCTGGAACAGCCTTGAGCTCATGCCACCGCCGACGGCCGCGCTGAGCACCGCCAGCGCCCACCGGCGTTCGTCGTGGCGGTGCAGCGCTCGGGTGCCCAGCACCAGATGCGTCTGCTCGCTGTCCCGCTTGATCACGCTGACGCCGGGGCTGGTGCGCAGTCGCGCGGTGCCCGTCCGAGCAGGCTCCGGGCGGGCAGCCTGCTCAGCGTCACTGACGTTACGCAGCACGTGCGCGAGCACGGCCTCGTGCTCGATGTTGCCCGCCGCGGCCACCACCATGCGCGGCGCGGTGTAGCGACGGCGGTGGAAGGAGTGCAGCTGGGCGCGGGTCATCGCCTCGATGGACTCCACGGTGCCGATGATCGGCCGGCCCAGCGGGTGCTCGCCGAACAGCGCGGCACCGAACGCGTCGTGCACCAGGTCCTCGGGATCGTCGTCGCGCATGGCGATCTCCTCGAGCACCACGCTGCGCTCGGTCTCCACGTCGGCACTCGCACACTGCCCCTGGAGCACCACGTCGCTGACCAGATCCACCGCGAGCTCGAGGTCGGAATCCAGCACGTGCGCGTAGAAGCAGGTGTGCTCCTTGGCGGTGAACGCATTCAGCTCGCCGCCCACCGCGTCCACAGCCTGAGCGATGTCCAGTGCGCTACGGCTCGGAGTGCCCTTGAAGAGCAGGTGCTCCAGGTAATGCGCCGCACCGGCAACGCTGGGTTGCTCGTCCCGCGAGCCAACGCCGACCCAGATCCCCACCGAGGCCGAACGCACGCCGCTGACCTGCTCGGTGACCACCCGCAGGCCGCCGGGCAGCACTGTACAACGAACTCCGTGTGTGCTGACACCGCCGCGGCGGTCCCGGGCGCTGTCGGCACCCGCGGCCGCCGCGGCAGTCGTTACTGACTCGTCGATCAGGACGATGCCGACAGGTCGGAGGCGGCAGCAGTGTCGTCTTCGCTCACCGGAACCAGGCTGATCTTGCCGCGGTTGTCGATGTCGGCGATCTCCACCCGGAGCTTGCTCCCGATGCTGACGACGTCTTCGACCTTGTCGATTCGCTTGCCGTTGCCCAGCTTGGAGATGTGTACCAGGCCGTCGCGGCCGGGCAGCAGGGACACGAACGCGCCGAAGGCGGTGGTCTTGACGACCGTGCCGAGGAAGCGCTCCCCCACCTTGGGCAGCTGCGGGTTGGCGATGGCGTTGATCATGTCGATCGCTGCCTGCGCGGACGGGCCGTCGGCCGCCCCCACGTACACGGTGCCGTCATCCTCGATGGAGATGTTGGCGCCGGTCTGCTCCGTGATGGAGTTGATCATCTTGCCCTTGGGGCCGATGACCTCGCCGATCTTGTCCGTGGGCACCTTGATGGCGGTGACCCGCGGCGCAAAGGGGCTCATCTCGTCGGGGGCGTCGATGGCCTCGGCCATCACCTCGAGAATGGCGACCCGCGCGTCGCGGGCCTGGGTGAGTGCCCCGGCCAGCACGTCCGACGGGATGCCGTCGAGCTTGGTATCCAGCTGCAGCGCCGTGACGAACTCCTTGGTGCCTGCGACCTTGAAGTCCATGTCACCGAAGGCATCCTCGGCGCCGAGGATGTCGGTAATGGCCACGTACTCGGTCTTACCGTCCACCTGGTCGGAGATGAGACCCATGGCGATACCCGCGACCGGCGCCTTCAGCGGCACCCCGGCGTTGAGCAGCGACATGGTGGAGGCGCAGACGGAGCCCATGGAGGTGGAACCGTTCGAGCTCAGGGCCTCGGAAACCTGCCGGATGGCGTAGGGGAAGTCCTCCTGGCTGGGCAGCACGGGCATCAACGCCCGCTCGGCCAACGCACCGTGGCCTATCTCGCGCCGCTTGGGCGAACCCACGCGACCGGTCTCCCCGGTGGAGTACGGCGGAAAATTGTAGTGGTGCATGTAGCGCTTGCGGGTCTCCGGGCCGAGCGAGTCGATCTGCTGGGCCATCTTGACCATGTCCAGCGTGGTGACACCCAGGATCTGCGTCTCACCGCGCTCGAACAGGGCCGAACCGTGGGCGCGCGGGATCAGCGCGACCTCAGCGGAGAGCGAACGGATGTCGGTGATCCCGCGGCCGTCGATGCGCAGCTTGTCTTTGAGTACCCGCTGGCGCACCAGCTTCTTGGTCAGTGAGCGGAATGCCGCGCCGATCTCCTTTTCCCGGCCCTCGAAGTCGCTGCCGATCGAGGTGAGCACCCTGGCCTTGACCTCGTCCAGGCGGTCCTCGCGCTCGGACTTGCCGGCGATTCTCAGCGCCTCGCCGAGCTCGATGGACGCCGAGCCCTCCACGGCGGTGAACACGTCGTCACCGTAGGGCGGGAACAGCGGGAACTCACCGGTGGGCTTCGCGGCCTTGGCGGCCAGCTCCTGCTGCGCGGTGCACAGCGCGGCGATGAACGGCTTGGCCGCTTCGAGTCCGGCGGCCACGATGGCCTCGGTGGGTGCCTGCGCCCCGCCGGCGATCTTCTCGACCACGGTGTCGGTGGCCTCGGCCTCGACCATCATGATGGCCACGTCGGCGGGCGTCGAGCCAGAAGCTTGATTCACTATCCGGCCGGCCACCACCATGTTGAACACCGCGCGCTCGAGCTGCTCGACGGTGGGGAAGCCGATCCACTGGCCTTCGACCAGAGCCACGCGCACGCCGCCGACCGGGCCGGAGAACGGCAGGCCGGCGATCTGGGTGGAGGCCGAAGCCGCGTTGATGGCCACCACGTCGTAGAGGTCGTTGGGGTTCAGACTCATCACGGTGATGACGACCTGGATCTCGTTGCGCAGTCCGGCGGTGAACGTCGGACGCAGCGGCCGGTCGATCAGGCGGCAGGTGAGGATCGCGTCGGTGGAGGGGCGGCCCTCGCGGCGGAAGAACGATCCGGGGATGCGCCCGGCGGCGTACATCCGCTCCTCGACATCCACCGTCAGCGGGAAGAAGTCCAGGTGGTCCTTGGGGTGCTTGGAGGCGCTGGTCGCGGAGAGCATCATCGTCTCTTCGTCCAGGTAGGCCACCACGGCGCCGTTGGCCTGCTGGGCCAGGCGACCGGTCTCGAAACGCACGGTGCGCGTCCCGTAGCTGCCGTTATCGATCGTTGCGGTGCTCTCGTACACACCTTCGTCGGTCTCGATGGTTTGCGTCATGTAGTGCCCTCTCGTCTTTGTTCGTCTGCTCCGCGCTCGCGCCGGACCCTTGCCCGGGCGGTGTCGCAGGATGGCGGCCTTCGATCGAAGCGCTCGGCCCGGGCTTGTCGACCCCGCATCCGAGTGCCACTACCGAGGACCGACTCCACGACCGTGCTCCTTGCGGCGGAGGTGGTGGTTATTCGGTAGAGCTGCTGGCTGGGGCACGACGATTGCCGTACCCCAACCACGCGCGTCAGCGACGCAGACCGAGCCGCGCGATCAGCGCGCGGTACCGCTCGATGTCGACCCTGGCGACGTACTTCAGCAGGCGACGACGCCGCCCGACCAGCAACAGCAGGCCACGGCGGGAGTGGTGGTCGTGCTTGTGCATCTTCAAGTGCTCGGTGAGGTCGCGGATGCGCTTGGTCAGCAGCGCAACCTGGGCCTCGGGTGAGCCGGTGTCGGTGTCGTGCAGGCCGTACTCGGTGAGGATGGTTTTCTTGTCCTCGGTGCTCAACGCCACGTACTGATCTCCTCATTCACTGACGTCCGTGCGGGATTGCCGGTGAATCACCGGGGCGGTCAGAAGCGACCGCGACAATTCGGGTGCCGCCACCACGGACCGCAGCCACACCTTGCGGACAGGGTATCAGGGTCCCTTTCGCCCGTGACTCTGTTCTCACTCGGCCCCTGTTGTCAGTGACCGCGGCGACGCTGCCTGCGCCAACACTCGCGCCAGCTCAGGCGACGTGGCGGCAACCTGGTGGGCGCACTCGGACAGGACCATCGGGCTGCACAGCTCGCGGAGACCCTGCACCACGCTGGCGCGGTCCGGTGCTGCGGCGCTCAGCACTGCTGCGCCAGCCGTCGCCTCGCGCACCGTGGCCAGGCCGTCACGCAACTGCTCATCGCCCGGCACGGTTTGCAAGATGCGCTCCAACATCACCAACCGCGCCCACACGGCCGGATTGGCCATCTTCTGCCTGCGCCCGCTCATCACCTGGCTCAGCATGGGCGCGCTCACCCCGAGCACGTCGGCCAGCTGAGCCTGTGAGATGTCGTAGCCCACGACGAGGCGCCGGGCACGTTCGCCGAAAATCTCCCCGTAGTACTCCCGCTGCTTCTCCAGGTTGCGGCGCACCGTCTCGCTCACTCGGTGGCGCCCTCGTCGTCCAGCGCGAACAAATCGCGCGTGCGCGTGATGTCCCCGCCCATCGCCTCCACCAGCTCCTCGACGCCGTCGAAGCGCTCCATCCCCCGCAACCGGGCCACAAAGTCCACCGCGACATGCTGGCCGTACAGGTCGGCCTCGGTGTCCAGCACGAAGGCCTCCACCGTGCGGGTACGCCCGGAGAACGTCGGGTTGGTGCCCACGGAGACCGCTGCCGCGCAACTGGTTCCCGGGGTCACCGTGCCCACCACCGGCCCGTGGCCCAACAGCGTGAACCGCGCGGCGTAGACGCCGTCGGCGGGGATTGCCGAATGCATGGGCGGCGCGATGTTCGCCGTGGGATAGCCGAGTCCGCGGCCACGGCCATCGCCCCGGACCACCACTCCTTCCACGCGATGCGGACGGCCCAGCGCCTCGGCCGCCGCCGCCACGTCGCCGGCATCCACGCAAGAGCGGATGTAGGTGGAGGAGAAGGTGACTTCGTGCTCGGCCAGCAGACCGACACCGTCGGTGCTGAACCCGAACCGGGCGCCGAGCCTGCGCAGCAACGCCACGTCGCCGGCGCCCTTGTGGCCGAAGGTGAAGTTCTGTCCCACCACCACGTCCGCGGCGTGCAGCCGCTCGACGAGGATCTCGTGCACGAAGTTCTCTGCCGGCAGCCGCGACAGCTCCACAGTAAAGGGCAGCACGCAGAACACGTCGACACCCAGTTCCTGCGCCAAATCGGCGCGGCGGGCCAGCGTGCTCAGCTGCGCGGGGTGGCTGCCCGGGCGCACCACCTCGGCGGGATGCGGATCGAAAGTCAACAGTACGCAGGGCATGTTCCTGCGCCGGGCCTGGCTGACTGCCGCGCTGATCAGCTGCGCGTGCCCCCGGTGCACCCCGTCGAAGACGCCGATGGTGACCACGCACCGGCCCCACCCGGCCGGCACCTCGTCAAGACCTCGCCACCTCTGCACGGTGATCAGCCTAGTGGGCGTCGGGTGCCTGCCTGTGTTGGTGCTCAGGCTTCTGCTGGTGCATGGCGAGGTGCTCGGCGCGCAGGGTGGCCGGGCGCACCACCATTACCGTGCGGGCGCGGCCCCCGGACTCCTCGAGCAGCGCCACCGGATGGCCCGCCGGGTCGATGGCGGCGTACACCCCGCCCATCCCGACGGGCCGCAACCACCGCCCCTGGCTGGTCGACTCGGCCTCCTCGGCACTGACCGCACGCGTCGCGAAAGCAGCACGCACGGCGTCGTCCATGTCCAGGCTCACGGCGGGGAACTCGGCGAGCTGCTCGAGCGTGCGGGCGTGCTCCAGCGTGAAGCTGCCGACGCGGGTGCGCCGCAAGGCCGTGAGGTGCCCGCCTACCCCCAATGCAGCGCCCAGGTCCCGGGCCAGCGCGCGGACGTACGTGCCTGACGAGCACTCGACCGCCACCTCGAGGTCCAGCACCGGCACGCCATCGTCGGCGGTCGCTTTGCTCTGCGCGCACACCTGCAACTGGGACACAGTGACCGCGCGCGCGGCCAGGTCGAGCTGCTCACCGGCCCGCACCCGCGCGTGCGCGCGCTGACCATCCACCTTGATGGCGCTCACCGTGGCCGGCACCTGCGCGATGGCGCCGGTGAGCTCGCCGATCGCTTGGTGCAGCGCTGTGTCGCTGATGTCGGAGGTGTCGGTTGCCGCGAGCAGCTCGCCATCGGCGTCGTCGGTCGTGCTGGCCTGGCCGAGCCGGATGGTGGCCGTGTAGGCCTTGGTGGTGAGGCTGAGCAGTCCGAGCATCTTGGTGGCGCGCTCGACGCCCAGCACCAGCACGCCGGTGGCCATCGGGTCCAAGGTGCCTGCGTGGCCGATCTTGCGGGTGTTCAGCAGCTTGCGGCAGCGCGCAACCACGTCGTGGCTGGTGAGCCCGGCCGGCTTGTCCACCACCAGCAGTCCTGCACCGGTGAGTCCGTCGGAGTCGGGGAGCTGGGCCACGAGCGCCGATCCTGCCAGACCCCGCTCAGGCCAGGCTCGCCCCGGCCACCGCCCACCGATCCGAGCGAGCACGCACCACGACTGCCGCCAGCCGCACCAGCATGAACACACTCAGCCCGGCCCAGATACCCAGCAAGCCCCAGCCGAGTGCCAGCGACAGCCAGATCAACGGCAGGAAGCCCAGCAAGGCGGACGTCAGGGTCGCGGTACGCAGGAAGCGGGCGTCACCCGCACCCAGCAGCACCCCGTCCAAGGCGAAGACCACCCCGGCCACGGGCATCAGCGCCACGAAGAACCACCACGCCTTGGGAACCTCTCCGAGCACCGCGGCGTCGGAGGTGAACACCCTGGGCAGCACCGCGTATCCGGCAGCGAACACCACACTGAGCACGCTCCCGAGGACCAGTGACCAGCGGGTGATCCGCCACGCCAGCCGGCGGGCGCCCGAGGTCTGCGCCGCCCCCAGCGCGGCACCGATGAGCGCCTGCGCGGCGATCGCCAACGAGTCCAGCACCAGGGCGACAAAATTCCACAGCTGCAGGACCACCTGGTGCGCTGCGACACTGGCCGCACCGAAACGTGCGGCCACCGCAGCCGCGGACAGGAAGCACACCTGAAACCCGAGGCTGCGCAGGATCAGGTCACGGCCCAGCAGTGCCTGGGCCCACATCAAACGCGGCTGCGGCCGGAGGCTGACGTGCTCGGTACGCAGCGCCCGCAGGAACAACGCCGCCGAGAGCACCTGCGCGGCCACGTTGGCCACCGCCGAGCCGGTCAGACCCATGTCGGCACTGTGCACCAACACCGGGCACAGCACGGCGGAGGCGCCGTTGCCCACCAGGACGTACCGCAAGGGGCGCACGGTGTCCTGCACGCCCCGCATCCAGCCGTTGCCCGCGAGGGTCACCAGGACCAGCGGTGCGCCGAGCACGGCGATCCGCAGCCATGACTCGGCCGCGTGCGCCACTTCCCCACCGCCGGCGAGCACGGTGGTGATGGGGCCCGCGAGGACCTGCACCGTGGCGAGGATGAGCAGCCCCACGGCCAGCGCGAGCCAGGTGGCTTGCACCCCCTCGGTGACCGCGTCGGGCCGCCGCCCGGCACCGTGCAGGCGGGCCGCTCGCGCGGTGGTGCCGTAGGACAGGAAGGTCAGCTGGGTACTCACCTGCGCCAGCACGACGGCGCCGACGGCGAGCGCACCCAAGGGGACGGCACCGAGATGTCCCACCACAGCGGTGTCCACCAGTAGATAGACGGGCTCTGCGGCCAGGACGCCCAACGCGGGTAACGCCAACCTCAGGACGCGGCCAGCACTCACCTCATCTGTTCTCACCTCGTCTGGGGCACTCTCGCTTCTCACCCGAGCGCCTGGCGCAAGGCGGCAATGACCTCCTCGGCGGCGCCCGCCGCGGTGTACCCGGCTGCGAGCCGGTGGCCGCCGCCGCCGAGGGTGCAAGCAACCGCCGCGACGTCGACCTCGCTCTTGGCCCGCAGCGACACCGACCAGCATCGAGCCGCGGTCTGCTTGAACACCGCGGCCACCTCGGCTTCCGAGGCGGTGGACACCAGGTCGACCACGCTCTCGGTCTCCTCGGCGCGCAGCCCGGCGGCGTCTGCGCTGCGGACCACCGTGTACGCCAGGCCTCGACCACCCGCGGCCGCCACGTCGAGCTCGGCCGCGCCGAGGACCGTGGAGAGCATTCGTAACCAGCCGAAGGGGTGCGAGTTCATCAGCGGACGGGTGACGGCCGCCGGGTCGATGCCCGCCGCCAGGAACCGGGCTGCCATCAGGTGGGTGTGCGGGCGGGCTCGGCAAAACGACGACGTGTCCGTCACCAAGCCTGCGTACAGGCAGTGCGCGAGGGTCGCGTCGATCTCCACACCGAAGGCGTCGAGCACGTCGCACACCAGCACGGTCGTCGACTCGGCGGCGGTGTCGACGAGGTTCGCGTCACCGAAGTGCGTGTTGGAGGCGTGGTGGTCGATCACCAGCGTCTGTTCCGCCTGTGCCGCGCGGCCACTGAGCGCACCCAGCCGGTCTACGCTGCCGCAGTCCACCGCGACCAGAAGATCGACCTGCGCGGCGACGTCCGTAGCCGCCACCAGCAGTTCCCCGCCGGGGATCGAGCTCAGCGACTCGGTGAGCGCGGCCGGCGCCGCGAACGCGGCCTGCACCGGGATACCGCTGCGCTGCAAGGCAATAGCGATCCCCAGCGCACTACCCAGGGCATCGGCGTCCGGATTGACGTGGCAGAGCACGGTCACCGACGCCGCGGCGGCAAGCATGGCCGCCGCTTCCTTGGCGTCGACGTCGCGCGGTGTGCTCATCCTCGTGAGAATGCACCTTTGTCGTCGCCCAGGTCCACCTCAGCCCCGTCCTCCGGGTTGACCCGAGGCGCGCGGTAGGGGTCGGCTTCCCCTGCCGGGGTTGCCTGCACCGCTGCCCTCGCAATCTCCGCGTCCCGCTCACGGGTCCGGGCGAGCAGCTCCTCCATGTGCCGGGCGGTGTCCGGCACCGTGTCGGCGACGAAGGTCAAGGTCGGCGTGAACCGCACACCCGTGCCCGCGCCCACTCGGGTACGCAGCGCGCCCTTGGCCTTCTCCAACGCCATAGCTGCCGCCTGGTAGTCCGGCTCCACGTCGACACGCTCACCCAGCACCGTGTAGTACAGCGTGGCGTCGTGCAAGTCCGCGGTCACCTTGGTGTCGGTGATCGTCACCAGGTCCAGCCGGGGATCGCGCACCTCGTGTTCGATGGCCGTGGCCACGATTTGCGAGATGCGCTTGGCCAGTTTACGGGCCCGTGCTGGGTCGGCCATGACGGCCACCGTCCTCTTGTTCGTCTGTGTGTGGGTTATTCAGTCTTGCGGGCCGAGCACGCGGCGGTGCGCCGACAACAGCTCCAGCTCGGGGCGGGCGGCCACCAGACGCTCACAGGCGTCGAGCACCTGGTGCATGTGCGCGCTGTCCGGCGAGACCACGGAGACACCGATCGACGTGCGCCGGTGCAGCTCGTGCTGGCCCGCCTCGGCGGCGGCCACCTCGAATTGCGTCGTAGCTCCGCGATGATCGGACGCACCAGGGAGCGCTTCTGCTTCAGCGAGCCGACATCGCCGAACAGGACGTCCAGCTCGAGCGCCCCTACGTACACCTGCCGCGCCTCCACTGCTCAGTTGGTAGCGGTTGCAGACCTCGCGCGGCTGGGTTGGGCGTACTGCAAGTACTACCAACCCAGCCCGGCGCGCGCCTACTCCCGCGCCTTCTCGCGCATCTCGTAGGTCTCGACCACGTCGTCCACCTTGATGTCGGAGTACGACACGGTCAGACCGCACTCGAAGCCCTCGCGGACCTCCTGCACGTCGTCCTTCTCCCGACGCAGCGAGGTGACGTTGAGGTTCTCCGCCACCACCCGCCCGTCGCGCAGGAGGCGCGCCTTCGCGTTGCGCCGCACCACTCCGGACTTGACCATGCACCCGGCGATCGTCCCGACCTTGGAGGAGCGGAACAGCGCCCGGATCTCGGTCCGGCCCAGCTCCACCTCCTCGTAGATCGGCTTGAGCATGCCCTTGAGCGCGCTCTCGATCTCGTCGATGGCCTGGTAGATCACCGAGTAGTACCGAATGTCCACACCCTCGCGGTTGGCCAGCTCGGTGGCCTTGCCCTCCGCGCGGACGTTGAACCCGATGATGATGGCGTTCGACGCCGTCGCCAGGTTGACGTTGGTCTCGGTGATGCCACCGACCCCGCGGTCAATGACCCGAAGCTGCACCTCGTCGTCCACGACGATGTTGTACAGCGCCTCCTCCAGCGCCTCCACCGTTCCGGAGTTGTCGCCCTTGAGGATGAGGTTGAGCTCGTTGGTCTCCTTGAGCGCCGCATCCAGGTCGTCCAGGCTGATCCGCTTGCGTGAACGGGCCTGCAGTGCGTTGCGCTTGCGCGCGTTGCGCCGGTCGGCGATCTGCCGGGCGATCCGGTCCTCGTCGACCTTCAGCAGGTTGTCCCCGGCGCCGGGCACCGAGGTGAACCCGATGACCTGCACCGGCCGAGACGGGGTGGCCTCGGCCACGTCCGCGCCATGCTCGTCGACCATTCGGCGCACGCGTCCGTAGGCGTCGCCGGCCACCACCGAGTCCCCCACCCGCAGCGTTCCGCGCTGGATCAGCACGGTGGCCACGGGTCCGCGGCCGCGGTCCAGGTGGGCCTCGATAGCCACACCCTGCGCGTCCATGTTCGGGTTGGCCCGCAGGTCCAGCGAGGCGTCCGCGGTGAGCAACACCGCTTCGAGCAGCGCGTCGATGTTGGTGCCCTGCTTGGCGGAGATGTCGACGAACATGGTGTCGCCGCCGTACTCCTCGGCCACCAGGTTGTACTCGGTGAGCTGCTGGCGGATCTTCTCCGGGTTGGCCCCCTCCTTGTCGATCTTGTTCACCGCCACCACGACCGGCACCTCGGCGGCCTGCGCGTGGTTGATGGCTTCCACCGTCTGCGGCATGACGCCGTCGTCGGCGGCGACCACCAGGATCGCGATGTCGGTCGCCTTCGCCCCGCGGGCACGCATGGCGGTGAACGCCTCGTGACCGGGGGTGTCGATGAAGGTGACCAGCCGCTCGACGCCGTTGAGGTCGGTGTTGACCTGGTAGGCGCCGATGTGCTGGGTGATCCCACCGGCTTCGCCCTCGCGGACCTTGGCGTTGCGGATGGAGTCCAGCAGGCGGGTCTTTCCGTGGTCGACGTGACCCATGACGGTGACCACGGGTGGGCGGACGACCAGGTCTTCCTCGCCGCCCTCGTCCTCGCCGTAGGTGAGGTCGAAGGCGTTGAGCAACTCACGGTCCTCGTCCTCCGGGCTGACCACCTGCACGACGTAGTTCATCTCGGTGCCGAGCAGCTCCAAGATCTCGTCGTTGACCGACTGAGTGGCCGTGACCATCTCACCGAGGTGGAACAGGGCCTGCACCAGTGCAGCCGGGTTCGCGTCGATCTTCTCTGCGAAGTCCGACAGGGACGCACCACGCGCCAGCCGAACGGTCTCGCCGTTGCCGTGCGGCAGACGGACGCCGCCGACGGCGGGCGCCTGCATGCTCTCGTACTCGGCCCGCTTCGCCCGCTTCGACTTGCGACCGCGACGGACGGGACCGCCCGCGCGACCGAAGGCACCTGCCGCGGCGCCACGCCCGCGGTTACCGCCGCCGGGACGACCACGGAAGCCGCTGCCTGCCGGCGGGCCCGCCGGCGCGCCGGTGCCGCCACCAGGGCCACCGCGGTAGTTGCCGCCACCGGGACCGCCGCGGGGTCCACCGGGTGCTCCGGGACGACCGGGACGAGCACCGGGGGCACCTGCTCCCGCCGGGCGCGCCGCCCGCTGGGGCATCGCCCCGGGGTTCGGCCGCGGGGGCATGTTGGCCGGGTTGGGCCGCGGACCGCCGGCCCCGGGTGCCGGGCGTGGACCTCCTGAGCCCGCAGCCGGACGCGCGGCGCTGTGCCCTGGTGCGGGCGCACCGGGTGCCGGTGCGGCACCGGGACGCGGAGCCACAGGAGCCGAGCTGAACGGGTTGTTGCCGACCCGAGGAGCCTTGTGCACCGGCGCCTTGGGGCCCGGCTTGGGGCCGGCAGGTCCGTCGACGGCCGGCGGCTCTGCGGGCGCCTGCGCACCCACGTGAGCTGTCGGGGTTGCGGCTGCGACCGGCGCCTCGGCAACAACGGATTGCTGCGCGACCGGCTCCACCGATCGGGGCTCTACGGACTGCGCCGCCGGTGACTGCTCGACGGGCGCCGCCTCGACCACTGGCTCCTCGGCCACCGCCGCCTCGGGCTTGGGACCCGGGCGAGGACCGGGGCGGGCACCGCTCGGCGCTGCCTTGACGGCGCCGTTCGCGGACGCAGCGGGTGCGGCGGCCGCGGCCGGGAACGCTCCCCGCAGACGACGCGCCACCGGAGCCTCGACGGTCGACGATGCTGACTTCACGAACTCGCCCTGCTCTTTCAGCTTGGCGAGTACATCTTTACTGGTGACACCGAGCTCTTTTGCCAGCTCGTGCACGCGGGCCTTGCCTGCCACTGCTCTCCTTACTGGGAGGCCGGGCGGGAAGATCCGCACGACCTCGGTCTACAACCGACGGACGTTCATCACTGACGCTTCACGGGGTGCTCATGAGTTCTCGGCCTGTCTTCCTCGTTGGACGCACTGGGTGTTCACCGGACGTGCCCTCAGTAGGGCAGCCACCGCGCTCGCGTCCAGCGGTCCGGGCACTTTCAATGCCCTGGGCAACGCCCGACGCCGCTCGGCAGCGGCCAGGCAATCCCCGTCGGGATGCAACCATGCACCTCTTCCGGGGAGCCTGCGCTGTGGATCGGGTAACACGCACGACTCGTGCGCAACCACCCTGAGCAGTCCGGTGGTCGACGCCCGGCGCCGGCATCCCACGCACGTCCGCTCAGGCTGATGTGCCTGTGCCGACGACCGGGGATGCGAGACGTCACGCTCGACCGTCACCAAGTCTAGCGCTCCTCCCCCTGCTGCGACGAACCGTGTTGCTCATCGGGGTCCGTGCCCGCTTCTTCCGGCGGCGTCGGCGCGTCACTGCGAATATCGATTCGCCAGCCGGTGAGTCGGGCGGCGAGTCGTGCGTTCTGCCCCTCCTTGCCGATGGCCAACGAAAGCTGGAAATCGGGCACCACCACCCGTGCGGCTCTGGCTTCGGCGTCCACCACGGTGACGGAGACCACTTTGGACGGAGACAGGGCGTTGCCTACGAAGCGGGCCGGGTCCGCGTCGTAGTCGATGATGTCGATCTTCTCACCGGCCAGCTCGCTCATCACGTTGCGGACGCGTTGCCCCATCGGTCCGATGCAGGCGCCCTTGGCGTTCAGACCCGCGATGGCAGTGCGCACCGCGATTTTGGAGCGGTGCCCGGACTCCCTGGCCACAGCCATGATCTCCACCGATCCGTCGGCGATTTCGGGGACCTCCAGCGCGAAGAGCTTGCGGACGAGGTTGGGGTGGGTGCGCGAGAGTGTGATGGCCGGGCCACGCTGGCCGCGGGTGACGCCGACGACGTAGCACTTCACCCGTTCGCCGTGCTCGTAGGTCTCCCCCGGTACCTGCTCGGCGGAGGGCATGACCCCTTCGACCCCATTGGTCTCACTACCGATGCGCACCATCACCACCCCGCGGGCGTTGGCTCGGGAGTCACGTTGCACCACCCCGCCCACGATCTCTCCTTCGTGGGTGGAGAACTCGCCGTAGCTGCGCTCGTGCTCGGCGTCGCGCAGTCGTTGCACGATCACCTGGCGGGCGGTGGTTGCCGCGATTCGGCCGAACCCCTCGGGGGTGTCGTCCCACTCCGAGATGAGGGTGCCGTCTTCGTCGACCTCGCGGGCCAGCACCCGCACCAGGCCGGTCTTGCGGTCCACGTCGATGCGTGCGTTGCTCTGGTGGCCCTCGACGTGCCGATAGGCGGTCAGCAACGCCGATTGGATGGCGGAGATCACGGTCTCGATCGAGACGCCCTTGTCCGCCTCGATGGCTCGCAGTGCGCCGACATCGATATTCATGTGGTCTCCTCGTTGTCGAGCACGATCTCGTCTGCCGGTTCGGCTGCCGCGTCCGAGCCCCGCGGCATGCCGGTGAGCGCCAGCTCTGCCGGGTCCGGCCGGGAGAACTCCACCTCCACCACCGCGCTGCGCACGTCGGCCAGGGCGATGGTGCGGATCTCCGGGGTAGGCCGCGCCCTGAGCACCAACTGGACCTGCTCGTCGACGACCTCGCCCACTCGGCCCGAGATTTTCTCCTCCGCCAGGCTCACCGCCACCTTGCGTCCGCGAGCGCGGCGCCAGTGCCTGCCCAGAGTCAGCGGCCGGTCGACGCCGGGTGTGGTGATTTCCAGGGTGTAGGCGGCCTCACCGATCCCGGGCGCCGCGTCGAGGACGGTGGAGATCGAACGGCTCAGTCCGGCGACCTCATCCAGCTCGAGTCCCGCCTCGGAGTCCACGATGACGCGCACCACGCTGCGGCGCCCCGCCGCGGATACGGTGACCCCTTCGAGCTCGCAGCCGGCGTCGGTAATCACCGCGCTGATCAGCTGCGTGACCTTGTCCGGGGGCGGGACGGGCATGTGCGGCTCCCAGCGTGGTCGGGGCGTGCAGTTGTCGGGCGAGCGCGGTACTCCTCGCGGTGCCCCAGAGTAACCGCTGCCGACTGGCAAGATGACCGTCGTGCCCCGTGCATTCCTCCCCCGACCCGCTGTGGTTACTCGTCGACAGTTGCTGCTGGGCGCAGCAGCGTTGGCGCTGACGGCCGCTCCTGCGTGTAGTCCGTTCGGTGATGATGTCGCGGACCGGCGCCCGCCGGCTGCACCGTCACCCGACCCACTGCTCGCGCTGGCCCTTGCGGCCCGCTCCGACGCCGCCTCCGCCGCTGCGCTGGCCGCGGTCACACCTGCGCAAGCCGGTCCCCTCCGCACCGTGGCCACCGAGCGGACGGCGCACGCGCAGGCCCTGGACGCCGAAATCACCAGGGCAGCGGGAACCGTGGCGCGGGCCACGAGCGCATCAGTGCCGGCGCCCGTTACTCCCCCGGCCACCGCCCCGCCGACGGCCGCGGCACTGCGATCCAGCCTGCAGAGCAGTCAGACTATTGCCGCCGACCTGGCGCGGACCGTCCCCCCGTACCGGGCTGGCCTGCTGGGTTCGGTGGCTGCGGCCTGTGCCGCGGAGCAGGCGGTACTGCTGTGACCGAGGAGGAGCGAGCAGCTGTGGCTGACGCGGTACGGGCCGAACATGCCGCGGTGTACGCCTACGGCCTCGTCGACGCCTACGCCGCAGCGCAGCGCAGCGCCGCCGTCACCGAAGCGGCCACCGTGCACCGCGCCCGGCGGGATACGGCCACGGCCCTGCTGCAGGCCGACGGGGTGGTACCGCCAGCCGCGGAGGCGGGCTACGCGATCCCGGTGGTGGTGACCAACGCCACCACCGCGGTCACCATGGCCGTGGAGATCGAGAGCGAGACCGCGGTGGCGTGGCGGTCGGTGTTGGAACGCTCGTCGGCGCAGCCGCAGGGCACGATTGCGGGTGTGCGATCGATGGCGGTCGACGCGCTCACCGACTGCGCGGTGCGCGCTGCGCGCTGGCGTGGTGTGCTGGCCCAGTCACCACCCACCACAGCATTTCCGGGGCAGCCATGAAGACCACCCTGCTCGACATCCACACCGGCTCCGCTGAGGCCGTTATCGACCTCACCGCAGACTGCGCACGGTTTCTCGCCGAGTCCGACGCCGACGAGGGCCTGCTCAACGTCTGGGTACCGCACGCGACCGCCGGGGTGGCGGTGCTGGAGACGGGCGCGGGCAGCGACGAGGACCTCCTCGCGGCCCTACGCACCACGCTTCCCGCCGACGACCGCTGGCGCCATCGCCACGGCTCGGCCGGGCACGGCCGCGACCACGTGCTGCCTGCGTTCATCGCCCCGCACGCCACGATCCCCGTCCTCGACGGTGCGCTGGCGCTGGGCACCTGGCAGTCGGTGTGCCTGGTGGATACCAACGGTGACAACACGTCTCGTCAGGTGCGGCTCAGCTACCTGGCAGGCTGAGCAGTTCCAGAGCGTCGGCGACCGGTACCTCGCTGCTGGTCCCCGCGAAGCGATCGCGGAGCTCAACCAGACCGTCCTTGTAGCCGCGTCCGACGATGCACACCACGGGCACCCCGATGAGTTCCGCGTCGGCGAACTTCACCCCGGGTGAGGCCTTGCGGTCGTCCAGAATGACCCGGCGACCCGCCGCGTCCAGCTCCGCCGCCAGCTGTTCGGCACCCGCACGGGCGGCTTCGTCCTTGCCGGCGATCACCACGTGCACGTCGGCGGGAGCAACCTCCGCCGGCCAGCGCAGCCCCCGCTCGTCGTGGCACTGCTCGGCGAGCACAGCGACCAGGCGGGTCACGCCCAGCCCGTACGAGCCCATGGTGGGACGTACCTTCTTGCCGTCCGCCCCGAGCACGTCTACGGAGAATGCGTCGGTGTACTTGCGGCCGAGCTGGAAAATGTGGGCGATCTCGATGCCCCGGGCGGACACCAGCGCACCGGCTCCGTCCGGCGAGGGGTCGCCGTCGCGCACTTCGGCCGCCTCGATGGTGCCGTCCGGGGTGAAGTCACGGCCGCACACCAGGTCCACCACGTGCTTGCCGGGTTCGTCGGCCCCGGTGATCCACGCCGTTCCGGTCACCACCCGAGGATCGACCAGGTAGCGGACGCCGTTGTGCTGCAGTGCGTTCGGTCCAATATAGCCCTTCACGAGGAACGGGTTGGCTGCGAAGTCGGACTCGGTGAGCAGCACCACCTCGGCCGGCTCCAGCGCCGCGCCGAGCCGCTTGGTGTCCACCTCGCGGTCACCGGGCACCCCGATGCCCAGCAGCTCCCAGCCCTGACCGGGCAGCTTCGTCTTCACCAGCACGTTCTTCAGGGTGTCGGCCGCGGTGACGACCCGATCCAGTCCGGCAGCGTTGGCCCAGTCCACCAGCGTCGCGATGGTGGGGGTCTCGGCGGTGTCGTAGACCTGCGCAGGCGGGAGGCCTTCGTTCGGGCGGGGCGGCGGGGCGAGGGTGGTGACCGCCTCGACGTTGGCGGCGTACCCGGACTCAAGGCAGCGAACGAAGGTGTCCTCCCCGTTGTCGCTCTCGGCCAGGAACTCCTCCGAGGCCGAGCCGCCCATGGCCCCGGACATCGCGGAGACAATGACGTAGCGAACCCCAAGGCGGTCGAAGATCCGCTGGTAGGCGAGACGGTGGGCGGCGTAGGACGCGGCGAGGCCGTCCTCATTCAGGTCGAAGGAGTAGGAGTCCTTCATGATGAACTCCCGACCACGCAAGATGCCCGCCCGAGGGCGTTCCTCGTCCCGGTACTTGGTCTGTACTTGGTACAGCGTGACGGGGAAGTCCTTGTAGGAGTTCAGCTCTCCCTGCACGGTGAGCGCGAAGAGCTCCTCGTGGGTGGGCCCGAGCAGGTAGTCGTTACCGCGGCGGTCCTTGAGCCGAAACAAGCCCGGCCCGTACTCGGTCCAGCGGTTGGTCTTCTCGTAGGGCTCCCTGGGCAGCAGCGCGGGCAGGCTGATCTCCTGCGCGCCCATGGCGTCCATCTCCTCACGCACCACCCGCTCGACCTGGCGCAGTACCCGCAGGCCCAGCGGCAGCCAGGAGTACACCCCGGGGGCCACGCGGCGGATGTAGCCGGCGCGGATCAGCAGTCGGTGGCTGGGTACCTCGGCGTCCGCGGGAGCCTCACGCAGGGTACGAAGGAACAAGGTGGACAGTCGGGTGATCACGGCTCGTCAGCGTAGCGGGCAGACGTGGGCCGTCCGTGCCGTCCAGCGCACCCGCGCCGACCTTCGTAGAGTCGCCCCATAGGGTTCCAGCAGATAGTCAGCCACTCGAACGCAGGAGGATTAGGTGCTCATTCGTCGTCTCGCCCGTCCCATGCTCGCCACGATGTTCATCGCCGGGGGTGTAGACGCGCTGCGCAACCCGGGTGGCAGGCCGCAGGCGGCCGCGCCGCTGATCGCCAAGGGCGAAGGACTTCTGCCCAACCAGATCACCGACAACGTGCCCACCGACCCGGACACGCTGGTCAAGGTGAACGCCGCGGTGCAGGTGGGCGGCGGTGTGCTGCTGGCCAGCGGCAAGATGCCTCGGCTGGCCTCCCTGGCGCTGGCGGGCAGCCTGGTGCCCACCACGCTCGCCGGGCACGCGTTCTGGGAGGAGAGCGACCCCACCACCAAGGCGGTCCAGCGCATCCACTTCCTGAAGAACGTCAGCCTGCTCGGTGGTCTGCTGATCGCCGCGGTGGACACCGAGGGCAAGCCGTCGGTCGGGTGGCGGTCGCGCCGGGCGGCCAAGCGGGCGAGCCAGGCCGTCACGGTCGCGCTGCCGTTCGCCGCGTCAGGCACCTCCAGTACCGCCGAAACGCTCAGCGGAGCAGCAAGCACCGCGGCGGACCGGGGCCAGGACCTGGCCCAGCGGATCGCCGCCAGCGACACCACCAAGCGACTGTCCGCCTCCGGTGCGGAGTGGGCACAGACCGCGCGGGCCCGCGCGTCCGAGCTGGCCGCGGTCGCTGCCGATCGGGGTTCGGAGCTGGCCCATGTGGCCGCGGAGCGAGGCACCGGGCTCGCTCAGGTAGCGGTCGACCGCGCCCCGGCGCTCGCAGCGCAGGCGCGTGAGCGCGGCGCCGGCCTTGCGGTGGTGGCCGGCGACCGCGGTGCGGAACTGGCCGAGCAGGCGCGCGCCAAGAGCGCGGAGCTGGCCAAGGACAGCGCCAAGAAGCGACGCAAGGCCAAGAGCGGTTGGGGCTGCTGAGCTCACCTGCCAGGGAACATCGCCGCCGTGCGGGTCTCGATAGAGTGGGGCAGTGCTTGTGCTGCTCCCTCCTTCGGAAACCAAGGCGCACGGCGGTGATGGTCTCCCGCTTGATCTGCAGACGCTGAGCTTCCCGGAATTGAACCCCATGCGGGACAAGTTGATTGATGCCGTGGTGCGACTCGCGGCCGACCCCGAGGCCAGCATGGTGGCCCTTGGTCTCGGACCGACGCAGGTGGACGACGCCGTGCACAACGCGCACCTGCGGGTGGGCACCGCGAGGCCTGCGTTGGACCGGTATACCGGGGTGCTCTACGACGCCCTCGGCGCCCGAGGGTTCACCCGCGCTCAACGTGCGCGAGCTGGTGCGCGGCTTGCCGTCGGCTCCGCGTTGTTCGGGGTAGTCCGCGCGCACGACCCGATCCCCCGCTACCGGCTCTCGGCAGGTTCGACGGTGCCCGGACTGCCCACCTTGCGCACTCTGTGGCGTCCCGTGCTTTCGCCCGTGTTGTCCGACGTGGACGGACTGGTGGTCGATCTACGATCGGGGTCCTACGCCGCCCTGGGCCCGGTACCGGGGGCGGTGACCGCGACGGTGCTCACCGAGCAGCCCGACGGCTCCCGCTCGGTCGTCAGCCACTTCAACAAGGCACACAAGGGCTTGCTGGCCCGCGCGCTCGCCCTGACGCGGGCGGAGCCCTCCGATGCGCGGGCCGTGGCCAGAGTCGCCCGCGCAGCAGGACTCCGGGTGGAGGTGCAGGAAGCCGAGCTGATCATCCTCACCTAGGATCACCGCGGCCACTGGGCACCACCTTCGAGCGCGCGGGAGACATATGAGCACGACGAAGACTCCGACCCACGCCCGCCGCCCGCACGTCGTGGACCGCTACTTCAAGATCACCGAACGCAGCTCCAGCGTCAGCCGCGAGGTGCGCGGCGGCGTGGTCACGTTTGTCACCATGGCCTACATCGTGGTGCTCAACCCGCTGGTCCTCGGCAGCTTCTCCGCCGAAGACGCCTCCGCCCACCGCGACGTGCTCGGGCACATCATGCCGGTGGGCCAGGTCGCCGCCGTCACGGCGCTGGTGGCCGGGGTGATGACAATCCTGTTCGGCCTGATCGCCAACTATCCCTTCGCCATCGCCACCGGGCTGGGCATCAACACCCTGCTGGCGGTGACCATCGCACCCCAGGTCAGCTGGCCCGAGGCGATGGGGTTGGTGGTCATCGACGGCATCGTCATCGTCGTGCTGGCGTTGACGGGCTTGCGCACGGCGGTGTTCAACGCGGTTCCCCGAGAGCTGAAGGCTGCCATCGCGGCAGGCATCGGCCTGTTCATCGCGTTCATCGGCTTGGTTGACGCGGGCTTCGTCCGACGGTTGCCCGACGACGCCCACACCACAGTGCCGGTGGGGCTGGGCATCAACGGATCCATCGCCTCCTGGCCCACCTTTGTGTTCTGCTTCGGCCTGCTGCTGATGGGCGTGCTCGTGGCCCGCAGGGTGCGCGGTGGACTGCTCATCGGCATCGTCGTCACCACCGCACTGGCCGCCCTCGTGCAGGCCACCACCCACGTCGGCGCGTCCAAAGGCGTCAACCCCAAGGGCTGGAACCTCAGCGTTCCGGACATGCCGAAGGTGTTTGCGGGACTGCCCGACCTGAGCCTGGTCGGCGACGTCAGCTTCGGGGCGTTCGCCCGGATCGGGGCGCTCTCGGCCACGCTGCTGGTGTTCACCCTGGTGCTGGCCAACTTTTTCGACGCCATGGGGACGATGACCGGGTTGGCCAAAGAAGCCGAGCTGGCCGACGCCGAAGGCAACGTCCCCGGCATCGGGAAGGCGCTCGTCGTGGAGGGTCTGGGCGCGGTCGCCGGTGGCGTCGGCTCGTCGTCGTCCAACACGGTGTTCGTGGAGTCCGCGTCCGGGATCGCCGAGGGTGCGCGCACCGGCCTGGCCAATGTGGTCACCGGGCTGCTGTTCTTGGCCGCCATGTTCCTCACCCCGCTGTACTCGGTGATTCCCATCGAGGCCGCCGCCCCGGCGTTGGTGGTCGTTGGCGCCCTGATGATCAGTCAGATCAAGGACATCGACTTCGGCGACTTCGCGGTGGCGCTGCCCGCGTTCCTGACAATTGTGGTCATGCCGTTCACCTACTCGATCGCCAACGGCATCGGCGTCGGCTTCATCACCTGGGTGGTACTGCGGGTGGCACGCGGGCGCCCGCGCGAGATCCACCCGTTGATGTGGATCGTGGCGGTGCTCTTCGTGGCCTACTTCGCGGTGGGACCCATCACCGACGCGCTGCGCTGACCGTGCCCCATGCTGCGCGTTCGGCCGACACGCCGCGGCCGGTCACCGGGACTTGTCGGGCTCCGGTGGTATCAACAGAGCACCGGATGAGTACCGACGATGGTGGAGATGCGTGATGGACGAAACATGTGCTGACTGCGAAGCGACGTTGGACCACTGCCACGGCACGCTGATCGTGCACCAGGAGAACGTGCGCGAGTGCACCGAGGACGGCTGCTTTGTCCTGGACTCCGCCCGGCATGATTTCGTCGTCGACTGCGTCGGCCTCACCGACTGCGACTGCACGCGGGCAGTCGTGGCGCACTATCGGCAGATCGCTTGACCGCACGCCCTCACAGGCGGACCGAGCCGTCCTCGCTGAGCGTCCATCCTGGATTGTGTGCGATCTCCCAGACGTAACCGTCCGGATCGGCGAACGCGCCCGTCGTGCCGCCCCACTCGGCCTGCGCTGCGGCGCGGATGATCGTGGCGCCTGCCCGCTCGGCCTCCGCCAGCACCTGCCCGACCTCGGCGGGTGCACGAACATTGTGCGCGAGCTCGATGCCCGGAGCGCCATGGCCGCCGAGCGCCGTCCACAGCCCGAAGACCATGCCGCCGGCCTGAAAGAAGCACACTTCACCGTCGGGCTGCTGAGCCCCTCCCCAGCCAAGCGCTTCGTAGAACGCCCGTGCGCGGTCAAGGTCGGTCACGCCGAGGGTCACCAGGCTGATGCGTTGCTCCATGCCGGTCATCTTCGCAGGCTCAGCTGTACATGAGCGATCCCGGCGTGGTGAGCAGCTCACCGGTCTCCAGCCAGGTCTTCAGACCCGACAGGATCATCGGCCAGCCGCCGTAGAGGTGTTCGTTCGCGCCCTCGCGCATCTGGTCATGGGTGACGGTGAGGAGACACGAGTCGCCAACCGGCTCGATCTCCCAGGTGACCCGGGAGGTGCCCTCGCTCTTCACCTCCTCGCTGTACATCAGCACCATCGACTGCACCAGTCGGCGGGGCGGTTCGACTTCGAGGTTCACCCCTTCGCCCAGGAGGTAGCCGTCGGGTGTGCGCTGTTCGAATCGCGAGCCGGAATCCCCGACTGCGCTCAGGACGCAGCCGAAGTTGTACTTGCTGCGGATGTCGCCGTCCGTGATGGCCTCCCACAGGCGCTCGGGCGTGGTGCGAATGTAGATCTCATAGATCTTTTCCATCGGTTTCTCCAGTTGGGTCTTGAGGTCGCTGAGCGCTGCGGTCCAGGGCTCGGCGTACTTGCTCACCCACCGGTCGTGGATGAGCCGGATGGGTACGGGGTTGAGGAAGTGCAGTTTCTCCCGGCCGCGGCGCCGGGTGACGACGAGACCGGCCTCCTCCAGGAGCTTGAGGTGCTTCATCACGCCGAAGCGCGTCATTGCGAAGCGCTCCACGAGTGCGCTCAGCGTCTGGCCGTCCTCGCGGAACAGCTCGTCGAGCAGGCTCCGCCGCGTCTCGTCGGCCAGAGCCTTGAATACTTCGTCCACCACAAAGACATTAGGTGACCATATAGTCACCTGTCAATCGCTCGGTACGTTTGGGCGAAACCGCTCTCGGGAGGGATCCTCCGTGGCGTCAAAGAATGAACACCGCGAGCGCTGGCAGCGCTACTGAGACAAGCATTCCGACACGGCGACACAGTGGTCTGCACCTTTGGATGGACCACGTCGCCGGATCAGCCAGGCCGCTCCGCCTGCTGCAGCGCCTGCTGGAGACCGTGTCGATCCCGCTCGGCGGTGAGCACTTCCTCCTTAGACTGCTGGACAACGTGCGGGTCGCAGGATTTCGCAACGAACGTGTGCAGCGCTTCAAATTCGGCATTGTCGAGCGGCTGGTCGTGGTCAGGTCGACCTGACCAGGCGCTGAACTCTCCCTCATTGTCAAGGGCGGCGCTGCACATGTGGTCCGCCGAGGAACAGAGCGTGAAAGGTCACCGCGACATCGGGGTGGGACAAAACCCTGTCTGTTGGCCGATCGAGTTGATCTCGGCGTTCGATCGTGGATCACCTGCGTAGTTGATCCGGTTGGTACACCGGTAACTGGTATCGCTGGGACTCTTCGGCTCCTCAGCGGGCACACGCGTGGTTGCCGGGGGCACAGGGGCCGGCGCAGCAGTCCTCGGATTCGGCACCAAACCCGGCGAGGTCCACCACACCCAACCATCGGTTGCGGCCACTCGAGAGCAGTAGACGGTTGTTCCGTCTGCGGTGACAGCAGTGCTTCCGTGAGCCTCGCAGTACGCACGCAGCGTCACCGGAAGGGCCTTCGGTTGCCGTTGCTCAGTCGTGGGTGCTGGGTAGGTTGAGGGCGTCGTCGCTGTCGCCTCCGCCGGGGTCGTAATCGGGGGTTCGGTCGTTGCGCTGGGAGCAGGACTCGTGACCGTCGCGGTCGTGGTGCTAGGTGTCACAGTGGTGGCAACAGGCTCAGGGGGATTGTCGCCTGCCGACGAACAGCCAGCAGCGGTGAGGCCAGCAACGACGAAGCTTACGAGCACAATTGTCCGTTTCATGGCTGATTCATACTCCACTCCCGGAGCCGACACCTCCCGACTACCCTTACCGCTGCCCCTACCCCGCCGTGAAAGGACGCTGTCCGCATGTCTACCGAAGCAATGCCGACCGAGACGATCGAGTTCCAGGCGGAAGCTCGGCAGCTGCTGCAGCTGATGATCCACTCCATCTACTCGACCAAAGACGTCTTCCTGCGCGAGCTGATCTCCAACGCCTCGGACGCACTGGACAAGTTGCGACTTGCCGCCTACCAGGACAAGGACCTGGACGTCGACACCTCCGACCTGCACGTCTCGCTGGAGACGGACCCCCCGGAGCGGACGCTGACCGTGCGGGACAACGGCATCGGCATGTCCCGGGACGAGGTGGTCGAGCTGATCGGCACGATCGCCAAGTCCGGTACCGGGGAGATGCTGGCGAAGCTGCGCCAGGCGCGGGAGTCCGGTGAGTCCTCCGAGCAGACGACGACCGAGCTGATCGGTCAGTTCGGCGTTGGGTTCTACTCCAGCTTCATGGTCGCCGACCGCGTCGTCATGCTCACCCGCCGCGCCGGGGCCCACAGCGGGGTCCGGTGGGAGTCCACCGGCGAGGGCACGTACACCATTTCCGAGATCCCCGACGCTCCGCAGGGCACTTCCGTCACGTTGCACCTCAAGCCCGAGGACGCCGACGATGCGATGCACGACTACACGGACCCGGCCATCGCGCGGGCTACGGTCAAGCGCTACTCCGACTTCATCACCTGGCCGATTCGCATGGCGCCGGCGGACGGCGAGGGTGAGCCGGAGGTCGTCAACTCCCGCAAGGCGTTGTGGGCGCGCGCAGAGCGACGTCTCCGACGAGGAGTACGCCGAGTTCTATCGGCACGTCAGTCATGACTGGCAGGAGCCGCTGGAGACGATCCGGCTGTCCGCCGAGGGCACCTTCGAGTACCAGGCGCTGCTGTTCCTGCCCAGCCACGCGCCGATGGACCTGTTCATGCGGGAGGCCAAGCGCGGCGTCCAGCTGTACGTCAAGCGGGTCTTCATCATGGACGACTGTAAAGCGCTCGTCCCGGAGTACCTGCGCTTCGTCAAGGGTGTCGTCGACGCGAACGACCTGTCGCTCAACATCTCGCGGGAGATCTTGCAGCAAGACCGCCAGATCCAGCTGATCCGCAAGCGCCTGGTGCGCAAAGTGCTTTCCACGGTGAAGTCGATGCTGACCAACGAGCCGGAAAAGTACGCGACGTTCTGGGCGGAACTCGGGCGCGCCGTCAAGGAGGGGCTGGTCTCGGACCACGACAACCGGCAGTCCATCTTGGAAATCTGCTCGTTCCCCTCGACCCACGACGCCGAGAAGCCGACGACGCTGGCCGACTACCTGAGCCGCATGCCCGCCGAGCAGGACACCATCTACTACGCCACCGGAGAGTCCCGGCCGGCGCTGGAGAACTCGCCGCACATGGAGGCCTTCCGTGCGAAGGGCTACGAAGTGTTGCTGCTGACCGACCAGGTCGACGAGGTGTGGATCGACGCCGTGCCCACGTTCGAGGACAAGCCGCTCGCCTCGATCGCCCGGGGGGAGGTCGACCTGGGTGGCGACGAGGTGGACGAGGACACCAAGGAAGGCTTCGACGCGCTGACGAGTTGGATGGCGACGACGCTGTCCGAGGACGTCAAAGAGGTCCGGCTCTCGCACCGACTCGTGGATTCCGCGGCGGTGCTGGTTGGTGAGCCGGGCGACCTGACGCCCACTCTGGAAAAGATGTACCGGGCGATGGGTCAGCCCCTGCCCAAGGTCAAGCGGACCCTCGAGCTGAACCCGAAGCACCCCCTGGTCACCGGCCTCAAAGCGGCGCACGAGACGCAGGCGGATGACCCAGCTCTGGCTGACACCACCCACCTGCTCTACGGGATGGCGTTGCTCGCCGAGGGAGGCGAGCTGGCCGAACCCGCCGCCTTCGTGTCCGTGCTGTCCCAGCGGTTGGCGAACACGCTCACCTGAGGTTCTGACGGCTCAGCGCAGCACCTCGACCGAACAGCGAATGCCGGGAGCACGCGACAGTGGGCCGTCCGCCGTCACCAGCACGGCGCCGAGCGCTTCGGCCAAGGCGACGTAGGCGGCGTCGTAAGGGGTGAGGTTGCTCCGCAGCTCCCAGCACCGACCCAGCAACCCGCGGTGGGCGGCACGACGCACGGGCAATTCGGCAAGGTCGGCCAGCGCAGTTTCTGCGCGGTCCGTCGTCAGGTGACCTGCCGCGAGCTGGCGTCGATAGACCGACGCCACCTCCAGATCGATCAGCTCCGGCGCGAACAATTGTTCCCCGCGCAGCCGCGCACGAGCCGCGTCACCGGAGTCTCCGTCATCGCCCAAGGCCGGCGCCAGGACGCTGGCGTCAACGACGATCACGATCCTCCCGCACCTGCTCCACGGCCGCTCGGAACGGCACCGACCCCCCGGAACGGCGGCCTGCCCGCTCCAGCACCTCCTCCAGGGTCGGTGCGGCCGCGTCCTCGATCAGTCGACTCAACAGATACTCCTGCAGAGACTGGTGCGCGCGAGCTGCTCGCTGCCGCAGCACGACATGTGTCGCCTCGGGAACGTCTTTGATCTGCACACTCGTCATGGCTCCATAATGGCGCTAGTAGCGCCAGAGTGCAAGTGTTTCTCGGGCTGACCTCACTGACCCCTGTGAAGTTGCTCTCGGCCGATCCTGCCCGCGCCCGCCCGCTGATGGCAGTCCTATCCGAGCTTCGCACCGTAGGACCGGAGAACGTCGCGCAGAGCGTTCCAGGTGGCGTCGGTGTCGGGCAGCTCGGCGACACGGGTGAGAATCTCAAACGGGCGCCCTGGCGTGACACCCCTACGACCGCGGGCTGTGGCTCGGCGGCGTTGCGGACGCCGCGCAGAATCCCAACCTCGGCTTCGTCCTGCAGGACACCGTGGCGTTGATCGAGCAGCTGCCCAGCGAAGAGCGCACCGTGTTGTTGTACGACCGCCGTGCCTTACGCGACCTCTGGGACCTGTGGGCGCTCAACCAGGTCGGCGCCATCGACGGCGCCGCCGCCGACCTGTATCGCCGGTACATTCCGACCAACCGGCTGCCCGGAACGCATCTGTTCGAGAATCCGCCCGCCGACCGCGACTGGCAATCACAACTTGCCGCCCAGACCCGCCTCCTTGTCACCGCCGCGACAGCACTGGCAGAGGTCCGCGATGCGTGGGCGCGGACGGCCGACACGCCATGAAGCTCCGCCCTCGCCCAAGCAGCTGCCGCCCGCCGGAGATGCGCCCTGCTGCGGTCAGACGCCGAACCGCTTGGCGAGTTCCTGTCCCCCGACCTCGCGCACCACTGCTGGGTCACCACAGACCACCAGTTCGTCGCGGGCCCGGGACAGCCCGACGTAGATGCGTTCGCGCAGGCGCACCTCGTCGGGCCAGGAGTTCACTGCAACGACCACGGCGCGGCGCTCGAGTCCTTTGAAGCCGAGGACGTGGCCGTAGAACACTTGCTCGGCCTCCCAGAAGGTATCCCAGTAAGCCTTCGGCCCCAGGGCCTGTCGCTCGACCTGTTCGGGGTGGCGGCTGCCCGTGGTCAGCAAAGCGACGTCCTCCGGCCGCCAGCCTTCGCCTAAGAGGTCGTCGACTGCGTCGTCGGCGGCTTCCAACGCATCCTCGGCGGAACACGGCACGAAGCGGACCGGTCGGCCATCGCCGCCTTGCAGCCGCATCCGTTGCCCGACCAAAGGATTGAAGGCTTCGGCGATCTGCCGGGTATTGCGCAGGTTCGCGTCCAGCACCAGTGGCACCAGCGGTATCGGCGGCGTGCCCTGCCGCTCGAACACCCGTTGTCCCTCGTCGCTGAACACGTACAGCCCGCTGCGGTCCGGGTCTTTCAACGCACCGAGCAGCGGCGGCCACCAGGAGTCGGCGAAGTCCTGGGCCTCGTCGACCACGATGGAGTCGAAGCGCTGGCCGAGCGGCAGCTGCTGCGCCAGCTCGGTCATGGCGGCTGGGAGGTAGTTCTCGAAGAACTGTGGGCGCTCGGCCGTGGCGGCGGGGGCGGTCGGTGCGCCCCAACCCTGGCCCAACGCGTGGAACTCCCCCACATAACCCGGTCGCTGGTTGCGCGGCCACGCCGAGCACAGCCGCTGCAGGTAGGACGCCAGACCGTGGGAGTAACACAGCAGCGCCACCCGCTGACCCGACTGAGACAACCGCCGCGCCTGCTCGCACGCCAGGTGGGTCTTGCCGCTGCCCGCACCGCCGCGTATCTCCACGCGGTGCAGCAGCTGGATGGCCCCGAGGATCACCGACTGTTGCTCGGTGAGCCGGTCGGCCGCCTCCTCGTGTTCCAGGGCGCGGGCCACGACGTCGCGCTGGGGCAACCCGCGCCCGGCGAGCACCTGTTCCAGTAGGTCGATGTCCGCGGCGGTCGGGACCCGGTTGGCGGAATCCTGCTGGCGCAGCGCCGCCCGGGCCAACTCGGCAATGTCGTCGAGTTGGGTGCGGTCGATGATCGTCCACCGTGGACACTCGGGCAGCGCGAAGTCGGCGGGCAGCTCGGTGTGGGGCAGTACCACCAGGTGGGCCCACCGGAGCCGGCGCCGCCCGCCCCAGCGCGGATCTGTCTCGACGTAGTTGCGCAGGGCGTACTTGGCGTCGCGCACCTGGCTCACCGGGTCGATGCGACCGTGCTGCTGCCGCCACGACTGCCCGTCGTGGGTAACCTGCCCGCCCTTGACCTCGAGGGTGACCACGCCCGCACCCTCGAGCACCGCAACCAGGTCGATCTCGAAGTCCTTGGTGTGGTTGGTGACCCGCTGCCCGGCGATGAGCAGATCCCCTGGGCCGCACTGGGCGCGGAGACGGTCCGACACTGTCTGTTCCGCAGGGTTGACCAAGCGGGGTTGGTCGGGAAAGCAGCGCACCATCGGTTCAGCCTATGGGGGCAGGGTGCGCATTGACGCGGACGCCGGTCGGCGAGACCGGGTGCGGGGACGGTGCGGCCCGATTCCGTGGCGGGTCGTGGTCGGGTAGGTCGCTGCTTAGTTCCCTACCAGAGACTGAATGCGCGAACTACATCTCCGCAGATCGTAAGTTATGATAACTATGTACAACCTGCCCCGTAGACGCGAACGTGTTCCGCCCAAGGCCGGGTTGCGTGAGTCCGCGAAGCGCGAACCATGCTGAGGTGGTGTCGCCCAGCGGCCACCTGGGCAAATCGCGCATAACCCCCATTGCGGAGGGGCCGGTTGAAGAACTCGCGCAAAAGGTCCGTGAACTGCACCGCCGCTTGCACAGCAGGCGACGGTAGCGTGTACCTCGTCAGAGCTGCGGTGACGGCGGAGCCGAAGACGGTGTCCATCCGGTAGCTCAGCGGATCAGTGGAGTTGATCGCCCGCCGACACCAGTGCTCCAGCATGTCCAGCACACCAGTCAACTCCAGCGAATCGGCCGCCTCGGACAATGCCTGCCGGTATGCCCGGTCGAACTCGCCCTCCTCCTCCGTGACCAGTAGTGCGCGGATGGCGGACAACATTGCCCCGGAGGTCATAGCTTCAGATCGTGGGGTCCCACGGGTTGACCAGCTGTATGCCCGTGTCGGTGAAGTCCGTGGTGTTCCTTGTCGCCAAGACTGAGTCGTACTGACGGCAGACCGCAGCGATCTGTGCATCGAAAGTGGTGATCGGGCGGCCACCGCGGGTGCGGACAGCGAGGACCTCCGCGTAGTAGGCAGAGGAGCCCACATCGAACGCCAGCACGTTGCCAGCGAACGTCTCGACGAGTAGCGACTCGATCCGCATTCCGAGCTCGTCTTTCCTACGGCCCTCCGGCAGCAGGGCGACGCCCGCTCGGAGCTCAGCAGCGGTGAGCGCAGTGATCGCCAGCTCCGACGAATCGTGTTCGTCCACCCACTCGACGACCGACCGGTTGGGGCTCGGCCTGAACAGTTCGGACACGACGTTCGTGCCCAGAACGATCACGCGCTGAAGTCCGCCGCACGCGCGGGCTCGCTTGAACGCGACGTCTCCAAGTCAACGCCGCCGATCTCGGCGAACTGCTCATGAATGTAGGAGCCGAGCCCCCGTCGTGGTCGCCGTCCGCTCAGCGCAGCCCCGAGAATCTGCCTGGCCTCGGCTTCCATCGACCGGCCGTGTTCGGCAGCCTGAACGCGCAAACGGCTCTTCACGTCTTCGTCCAAGTCTCGAATCATCAATGTGGCCATCAGTCGCCTCCACTCCCGGATTGCATTCAATGCTATCACTGCCTACTCGATGCAGATCGCCGCAACCCACACCACGACGTGGCACGGCTGCCACAACATGATGGATCGCCGTCACCAAGCATCCCGGTGTCGGACGGCTCTCAGCTCGCGTAGTGCCGCTACCCGTCACCAAGCCTTCGACGCGCCGGCCGCCGACGGGCTCCGGGAGCGTGGCGGCGACCTGACCGTACTGGAGGTCGAGGATTACACTGCGCGGCCGAAGCCAAACGGGTACCGGAGTCTGCATGCGCTGGTCGAGGTCCCCGTGCATCTGTCCGACCGGGTGGTTCCGGTGACAGTGGAACTTCAGATCCGCACTGTCGCGATGAACTTCTGAGCCGGCCTCGAGCACACGATCTACTACAAGTACCGCACCGACGTCCCGCCGACGCTGTTGCGCGAGCTCGCTCGAAGCCGCCGAGACGGCCGCCAGTCTCGACGCGCAGATGGAACGGCTGCACACGCAAACCCATCCGGCCGCACCTCCTGTTGCAGCGACCGGCAGCGCGTTGCCCAGCTGACCTTGCGGTCGCAGTGGGACGAGTCGCTGGGCGTCATTCAGGGACAGCGAAAGGCTTGCGCTCGCGCCGGTGAGGGCTGGTAGGTACACGCGTTGGGAACGATCTCTTGCGCTGCGAAGGCCCACACGATGCAACTGAGCACCACGAGTGCACTGACCACGAGCACGACGATGCGCATCTGAGCAGGTTTCACTGGTCCGCCTCCTCAGGCCATCATGAATCGTTCGCTATGGAACTGCTCGGCCGCGACACCGTCACCGGCAAGCCAACTCTCTGCGGTGTCCATCATCGCCGAGGGACCACAGAGGAAGAACTGCCACTGCTCGTGGGGGCCGGGCAAGCTCGCCGCCAGCACCTGCTCCCCCACCCGTCCGCTCTCGCCTGCCCAGCCGTCTGCCGGCTCGCTGAGCACATGCACCACCCGCAGGTTGAGCGTGGCCTGCAGCGCCTCGATGTCGGCCCGGCCCGGAATCGTGGTTTCGCTCCGGTTGCCCAGAATGAGCACACACTCGCGGCGATCACCGCCGTCGGCCATGGTCTTGAGCATGCTCAGCATCGGCGTGACCCCGATGCCGGCGGCGATCATCGCGACGCGCACCCGAGGATCCGGATTGACCCGGAACCGCCCCCACGGTCCGTCCAGGTAGACGTGCTCGCCGACCTTCAGGCGGCGCAGACCGGCGGTGAAGGTGCCGAAACTGCGGATGGTGAACTCCACCCGCGTGCGTGGGTGGGCGCTGGAGCTGAACGAGAAGGGGTGATAGGTCAGCGCAAACGGTGAGTGCCCCAACATGATCCACGCGAATTGCCCCGCATCGAACTGGAAGCCGTCGGGGCCGTATGCGCCAGGGTGCACCAGCTCGAGGGCGATCGTGAGGCTGCCCCCCGGCTGCTCCCGAACCTCGACCACTCGCCACCGCCTGCGCCAGCGTTGCAGCGGCTTGACCGCCCGCACCCACAGCGAGATCCAGACGAACGCCAGCGAGTAGACAATCCACAGCGCTCGTTCCCACGGCTGGTCGACGTAGTAGCCGATGAGCAGTACGTGCGCCAAAAGCGGTCGCCACGATGAAGACCGCGAGCGTGGCGTGCAATACCTGCCAGGCGTGATAGCTCAACCGCATCCGGGTCCGCCACACCGATGTCGCCACCAGGAGAAGTAGTGCGAGGACCGAGGCGATAGCCAGCTGGGCGCGCAGGGGCGCATGGACCACGTCGAACAGCGACCAGAAGGAGCTGTCGTAGACCACCAGGATGATCGGGTGCGCGAGAATCAGCCCCAGGACGAGGTAGCTGATCTCGCGGTGGAACTTCAGCAACGGCAGCACACCTGTCGGCTGAGCCACCCGCACCGACCGGGCAGCGAGCGCGAACTGCAGGCCCAACAGCGCGAGGCCGACGAAGCCGAACGACACCGAGAGGTCACCCAGAACCCGCGGCCGGGGTCGAGCTGGATTAGGTTGAACAGCAGCGGCGCGACGGCACCAACACATACCCGGCGACCCACGCCACGGCACCCGGCCGGCTCCTCAACTGTGCATCTAAACATTCGAGGACGCGCCCAGCCAACGTCCTATGCGGAACGCCGATGACGCTCACTGAACGAATACGCAGCCAATGCCGCACCGTGCCCCTGGCACTCCGACGATTGCCGCCCGCTGCGCACGGCGTCGCCGATTACAGTTCGTCGTATGGCAACGCTGACCATTCGCACTGACCCGGAGGTGGAAGAGGCACTTGAGTCGCTCACCCAGGATGGGTCCTCCCGGTCGGAGGCGGCGCGGGCTGCGATTCTGATGGCCGGACGTGCCCAACGGCACGGGCGCCTACGGGCCGAGGCCGAGGAACTCCGCAATGACGCAGAGGACGTTGCCGCATCGGAAGCACTGGCCGCAGAGATGGCTGCCGTTCGTGCGTGGTGACCTCTACCGTCTCCGAGCTCCTCGCGATGCCCGCGGGCACGAACAGTTCGGAGCGCGGTATGCCGTCGTGGTCCAGTCCGACGACCTTCCGCTCTCCACCTGGGTCATCGCACCGACGTCGACCGGGCGACGAGAAGCGTCCTTCCGTCCCAAGATCGAGGTCGACAGCACCAGGACTCGCGTGATGATCGAACAGCTCACCGTCATCGACCCACAGACCCGGCTGGGTGACTTCGCCGGTCGACTCAGCAGTTCGGAAATGCAGGCGGTTGACCACGCAATGCAGGTGGTGCTGGCACTGGACTGAACGACCGGACCCTTCAGGCAGCGGTGGTATGGCAGGAATCGGGCGGCGCTGCCCGGTAGCGACCATGCCGACTCGGATAGCGGCCTGAGCCGATATCGGCGCGGATCACTGGGCAGGCGTCAATACCGACGCCGTCGCGCTCGACGCGGACATCGGTTCCCTGGCGGTCCGCGCAACCCAGTCTTCCGCGGAAGACCCGATCAGTTGATCGTGGTCGCGTGTCCCTGTCGGACCGGGTGGTTCCCGTGACGGTGGAGCCCCAGGTCTGCACACCTGCGCATCGTCTCGCTCAAGTAATCGGAACCACTGTAAGGGCGTGATGAATCCCGCGAAAGTCCGCCGGGTTGCGAGTGAGTAGCGGTAGACCAGCGGCAACGGCCACAGCGGCGATAAGCAGGTCGAACCGGCGAGGTTTCGGGTCCCGACCAATGGCCCGCACTGCGGCGCACAGCGCACCGTAGGTTCGTGCCGCGGTCGTCCCGAACGGCACCGGATCGAACGTGCTGACGATCCATTGGTACCGCTGCTCTCGTGCCGCGTCGACCAACGGATCTGTGGTGTGCAGGCCGTAGGACAGCTCGGCAAGCGTGATCGTGCTGACCGCAGCGGTTTCGCTGTGCTGCGCCACCGCGTCGACCGGGTAGTCGATGACGACGGATGTATCCAGCAGCGCTCGTCGATGGCGGACAGTCATCGCCCGCCGGCCCAACGGTCCACGTCCCGATCGTCGAGCGCGTCGTCGAGCTCAGCGAGCTCGCCTCGGAACTGTTCAGCTCCCCAACCTGGCAGAGCGGCGATGCCAGCCGCGACAGCATCCACGGCAACGAAGCGCTCCGGCCCAACAGCGGCTGCCGCGTCATGCGGCAGTAAATCCGCCACGGGCACACCATTCCTGGTCACCGTGAAGGACTCGCCGTGCTCGACCCGGCGCATGATGGCGCCACTGTCGTTGCGGAGTTCGCGTTGACTGATGGTGGCTTTCACAGGACTAGTGTAGCGCCGATGTGCTACAGGGTGATACTGTCGCGGCCTCAAGTGCTGGGCCACACGACCAAGTATCGTCAGCGGTGCAAAGCGTCGATGGTGGCCCGCGGGACGTTGAGCTGCCCCAAGGCGTGGGTGTATTTGCGTTCCAGCCTGTCCCGGGTGGCTGCGTCGAGCTGGGCGACGCGTTCTGGCGCCAGGTTGCTTCCGAGATCGGCAGTCTTGACCAGCAGCGCTGCTGGCTTCGTGGCGATGGTGGCGTAGTAGCCATCCGGCGCGACCGCGTCGGTGCGCCTCGTTCCGGATCTTGTTCAGCGAGGTCTTTGAGGTACTGCGCGACGGCGCGAAACTCGTCGCGGTGCTCCTCGGCGACGACAACCAGCCCACGGGATCTTCGGGCGACCGCGTAGGCAAGGCCGCGGGTGAGGTGATCGTGGTCGCCGCGTCCGTACTGATTCTCGATGACGAACTTCCTCCCGTCTTCAACCTGGGCCACGATGTCGATCCGTCGCCCTCCAGCAGTCTGGACCTCGAACTGACCAGCGAGGCCAGGTCGACATCAATGGCAGAGCCGAGTTGGTCGAGCCGGTCGACCAACAGCGGCGTGAAGTCGGACGCCTCGCCCTTCTACGCGTTGGCCAGTCGTCCGTAGCGGAGATGTCCCATAGTCGCCATGCGTCGCTATCTAGCACGTTTGTCGTTGCCCCGTACGGCTACTGCCCCGTAAGTGGTCCGGCGATCATTGGCAACCGTCGCGCCCCTGAAGTTGTTGATGCGCCGACGGGTCATCGACAACGGAGCATCGCTGAATTTGTGATGATCAGATCGAATCTGCGGCAGGGCGTAGCGGACGCAGATTCGCTATCATGTTGACCATGGCGACTCAGGGTCTCACAAAGACCACCGACACCGAGAAGGTCGCAGCGAGCTTGCTCAAACTGGCCCGTATCGAGTCCAGCCTCTCGCAGCGCGCACTGGCCAAGTCCGCAGCGGTGCCACACTCGACGGTGGCACGCATCGAGTCCGGTGCCATGCAGCCAACCCTTCCCCTCCTCTACCGGATCCTGGCAGCAGCCGATCTCGAACCGCGGATCCGGCTCGAGGCCTACGACGACCACGACGATGTCCTGGATGCGCTGGCCGCGAGGTTCCCCGAGAAGCAAGGCCAGATGGAGAAGGCTCGTGATGAAGCACTCTCCGCACTGAATGGGTCCCGAGCCCGTGCAAGCTGACCCACCCTCGCTGGACGCGCCAGCCATCTTCGCGATCCTCGACACATATCGAGTCGAGTACGTCCTCGTAGGCGGCTACGCCGCTCAGGTGCACGGCTCGACGCGGGTGACGACGGATGTCGACGTCACGCCCGAACGATCGTTAGCGAACCTGGGGCGGTTGGCCGCCGCTCTGCGCGAACTCGGAGGCGGCATCCGCGTCGACGATCTCGAAGACGGGCTCCCCTTTGCAACGTCGGCCGAAGCGCTGGCCGGGGTGAAGACCTTGAACTTGAGAACGCCGTTCGGAGACATCGACCTCACCTTCGACCCCGACGGCACCGGGGGTTTTCCTGACCTGGTCGGCCGTGCCGAGCCGCACACCGTGGGCTCAGTGCGCGTCTTGGTCGCCGCTCTGGCAGACGTCATTCGGAGCAAGACTGCGGCCGGCCGGCAGAAAGATCTGCTCGCCCTCCCGGAACTACGCAAGATCGCCCGGCGGAACGCCGCGAAAGGCTCGGCCTGACCCGGCTGGCGCCGTCGAGGTCTGGTCACCGGTTAGCGGGCCGGTACACCGTGACCACGGCCGTCCCGCCCAGGCCAATGTTGTGCTGCAGCGCAACACGTGCACCCTCGACCTGACGCTTGTCGGCCGTCCCACGCAGCTGCGCGGTGAGCTCGGCGCACTGGGCCAGCCCGGTCGCCCCCAACGGGTGACCCTTGGAGATCAGCCCGCCGGAGGGATTGACCACCCAGCGGCCACCGTAGGTCGTGTCGCCCTTGTCCAGGAGAACGTGCCCTTCACCCTCGGCAGCCAGACCGAGCGCCTCGTAGCTGAACAGCTCATTGGGGGAGAAGCAGTCGTGCAGCTCGATCACGTCGACGTCCTCGGGTCCGATACGGCCTGCTCGTACGCCTCGCGCGCGGCGGTACGGCTCATATCCGCCCCGACCAGCGACATCATGCTGCGGTCGGCGAACGTCGACGGCAGGTCGGTGACCACCGACTGGCCGACGATCTCGATCGCCTGGTCCCCCAGCCCGTGCTCCTCGACGAACTTCTCGCTGGCCACGATGGCCGCCCCGGAACCGTCCGAGGTGGGCGAGCACTGCGTGCGCGTCAGCCCGGCCGGCTCGTAGATCAACTTGTCGCCCCTGATCCGGTCGGCGCTGTAGGCCTCCTGGAACTGGGCGTTGGGGTTGTTCACTGAGTGACGGTGGTTCTTCTCGGCGATCTGCACGAAATGCTCGGGGGTCGAGCCATACTTCTCGTTGTGCTCCAGGCCGGCGGCCCCGAACATCCACGCGGTCGGCGGTAACGCCATCTCGCTCAGCTCGGCCATCGCCTCGAGGTGACGCCCCAGCGGCGGCGTGCGGTCCTGCGCCCCCACCGAGAGCGAACCGGGCTGCATCTTCTCGAAACCGAGCGCCAGCGTGCAGTCGGCCAGGCCGCCACGGATCGCCTGCGCCGCGAGGAACAGCGCCGAGGAACCCGTGGAGCAGTTGCTGTTGACGTTGAACACCGGCACACCGGTCAGGCCGAGCTCGTAGACCGCGCGGTGCCCGGAGCACGAGTCGCCGGTGCAGTAGCCCACGTAGGCCTGCTTCACCTGGTCGTAGGTGATCCCGGCGTCCGCCAGGGCCGCGGTACCCGACTCCCGAGCCATGTCCGGGTAGTCCCACCCCTCCCGGCGTCCGGGCTTCTCGAACTTCGTCAGCCCAACGCCGACGACGTACACCTTGTTGCTCAGGATTGTCCTTGACTTCCGATCAGCTCGGCGCAGAGCTTGTGCTTGAGGATCTTGCCCGAGGGGTTCCGGGGGATCGTCGAGATCACCAGCTCGTGCGGGATCTTGTAGTGCGAGATCTTGTCGGAGCAGAACTCCCGCAACTGCTCCACGCTCAACGAGGCATCCTGGCGCAGGGGACCACCGCGACGATGCTCTCCCCGTAGGTCTCGTGCGGCTTGGCGATCACCGCCACGTCGACCACATCCGGGTGCGCCGCGACCGCCGATTCGACCTCCACCGAATACACATTGCGCCCGCCGGTGATGATGAGGTCCTTCAGCCGGTCGACCAGGGTCATGTAGCCGTCGGCGTCGAGCTTGGTCAGGTCTCCGGTGTGCAACCACCCGTCGCGGATGGTGGCCGCGGTCTCCTCGGGCTTGTTCCAGTAGCCCTTCATGACGCAGTCGCCGCGAAGAATCATCTCGCCGACCTCGCCTGCGGCTACATCGTTACCGTCCTCATCGACGATGCGCACCTCGGCGAACATCGTGGCCTGGCGTCCGCTGGCGTCCGGACGGGCACGCACCTGGTCCACTGAGGAGTAGATGCCGCCGGGTCCGCCCTCGGTCTGCCCGCACAGCTGCATCAGATCGACGTTCGGCAGTGCCCCGGTGAGCGCCACGACGGCACTGGCCGGCATCGGAGCCGCGCCGAAAAACGCCGTGCGCAGCGAGGAAAGGTCGCGGTCGGCCAACCCGACCTCGAGCAGGACCTGGAACATGGTGGGTACGCCGAACATCATGGTGATCTGCTCGGACTCCAGACAGTCGAGCACCGGGACGGGATCGAAGCCCGACATGACGACGTGGGTCGCGCCGATCATCGTACCGGGGATCAGCATGATGCACAGCTCCGCGCCATGGTAGAGCGGCGCCACGTGCAGGAACCGGTCGCCGACCTTCTGCCCCGTGGTGGCCACGCAGCCCACCGCGACCCAGAGGGTGCGGTGGTGATCGAACAGGGCGCCCTTGGGCTTCCCGGTGGTACCGGAGGTGTAGAGGATGAGGGAATTGTCGGTCTCGCTGGGCAGGTCCTCGAACTGGCCTTCGGGTGCCGACTCGGACAGGGCGGTCAGCGCACGGTCCGTACCCCCTTCGGTGAGGGAGAGCGTGTGCTCGGTCGTGTCGGGAAAGCCCGATCTCGCGGCGCCCACCGAGGCGGCGAGCGCGAGGTCGTAGACGAACACCTTCGCTCCCGAATCCGCCAGCAGGTGCTGCAGCTCAGGCGGCGCCGAGGCCGGGTTCACCGGGATCAACACGGCCCCCACCCGCAGCGCTGCGTAAAAGGCTACGATGAAGCGGTCGGAGTTGGTCGCCATCAGCGCAAACCGGTCGCCCCGGTCCAGCCCGAGGGCGGACAGCGCATGAGCGGTGCGGTCGACCTCGGCGTCGAGCTCCGCGTAGGTGCAGCTGAAGTCGCCGAACTTGATCGCGACGGCTTCGGGGACCCGCCGGGCGGTCGCCCTCAGGGTGCTGGGAACGGTGGGCACGGTTGCTCTCCTATCAGTTCTCCGATCATCGTCGCATCACAGAGGGCGGGAGCTGATCTCTTTCACCCCACTGCCTCGTACCCGTAGCTTGCGTAGGGGTTGAGCACCTGGCGGTGGTACAGACTGTTCCGCTCTGCGGTGGTCAGACGTGCTGTGTCGGCTGCGGCGTCCCAGTCGCTTTCGATGACGTCGATTTGGCCGTCGGTGACATCTTTCGCCTCAGACCGACTCAAGCCGTATACACCGCAAGCATCCAGACACACGCAGAACGCGCTTTCCTTGTTGCCGTCGTAGTCGATGGCCAACGCCTGATTGGCTGTTTCCCCCGAGCGAATCTGCGGGCACAGGTCATACGCAGGGGTCAGTTCCAGGTGGGTGCCGTCCCAGAACGCGGCATGGTTACGCGCGTGGTCGTCGGTGTTTCCGATGGCGATATTGAACACGATGCGCTCGAATAGGCGCCGCCCCACATCGGCGTCGATGTCGTCCCGGCGGAGCACGTCCAGCAGATCCGGATACGTCGCGTATCGCCCGACCATCTCGTGGAGCCCGAGCATCGTCAGCCCGGACACCATGCTGCACCGCGCACCGTGTGCAGTGCGGTCGAAGCGCTCGATGAGCAGGACGTCGCGCCCGAGCGAGGTGGTCAGCCGGGACTTCGGGGTGTTGATGCCGACCCGCCGGGCGAACTCGAATCCGAGCGCCTCGGCCTTCACCACCGGGTAGGGGTCGGTCGAGGATGACAGCTTGGCGATGACTTGCACCCCACCTTCCTCGAGCAGCACTTTTGGCCGTGCGCCACCAACGGACGTCCCGTGTACCAGCGCGTGGGCGAGGACCGGGTTGATGGCGTGCCCGGCTTGCAACTCGTCTGCTGCGGTGTGCAACTCGTCGAGATTCGCGGTGTCTGCGCGGGGAATGTAGTGCTCCGCGCTCGACTGGAAGTCCAGCGCGCCGATGCGGTTGGAGCCGGACTCCAGGAAATAGTTCAGATGATCCGTGTCGCCGGGATCTGCTTCGGGACCACGGACGCCGAACATGCGGTCCAGGATGACGCGCTGCCCCCAGGAGTCTGGCCCTGCGTCGCGTAGCGACGAAGCAATGTCCAAGCCGTCGCGCGGCTCGATCCAGCCCTCGCGCAACGGAAGCTCTGGGCCGTACAGGCTGATGGCCTCGGCACGGCCGAGGTAGCTGCGGCCGTACGCGAAGTCATACCGCTCACCGACGCGACGAATGCGCCCGGAAACGACTGGCTCGGTGAAGCCCGGCAGCCACACCCACCCGAACGCGCCATCGCGCCTAGAAGTCGAAGTCACCAGGACTCTCCTTCTTACGTTGGTGGTATACCCGGCTCGGGATCAGCGCAAGGGTCTGCTCCCCCCTGCGCCGGAGGCGGGCGAGCTCGTTTGCTTCCGCGCTGAACAGGTTCACCCCGACGGTGACCGCCGCATTGAAGACATTCCCGATGGACGCACTGGGGTTACCTGACTCAATCGAGGTGATGGTGCGTGGCGAAACTCCGATGCGGGCGGCCAGATCCGCTGCAGTCCAGTTCTTTCCATGTCGTGCGAAGCGGATCTGGGCGCCGAGCACCCTGAGAGCATCATCGGCAGCCCTGGTAGCGATGACGGACGCGCGAGCCATCGGGAACTCCT
>JAABUI010000108.1_pt1 | contig 124879 bp, 115 predicted proteins | sample 5559111 | NCBI WGS metagenome assembly JAABUI01 (sample SAMN10711870, study PRJNA513365) | rock metagenome | isolation source: Antarctica rocks | place: Antarctica: Victoria Land, Buttleship Promontory | reverse complement strand
AGCTAACCCTGAATAGGGTTGGCCTCGGAACAACCCTATAGCCTAGCGGCGAGCGGCCGGCGATAGTCATCAACATAGCCACCAACATAGCTACCAACATAGGTGCGTAGCTAGGATCGTAACAAGGGTCGACTCAACTATTTGTTTTTCATGAAGATCTTTAAAGTCTGATGATCGATGAACATCTGAATGAATAGTTCAGTGCATTTCAGCTCGAGTCATCAGTGTTCGAAGCATCGAATAATGACTAGCAATTTCTTGTCATAGATGTGATAATTGATTTCAGCGAGAATCATGCTTTTACTGTAGAAGATCATCGAATGAAGAACTCTCTCGTCATCGTACTGAGATAGTATTTCACCTTTTACATAGTTCGAAGCATCGATCTTCAAAATAGCTTGTCGTTTGAGATCGAAGTGACGAAGTACTGAGATCGAGCTGACTTGTTTCTTTAGATTGTCAAAGACTTGAACACAGATCTTGTTTCAAACAAAAGACGTGTTCTTTCTAATCAGCTGAGTGAATGATTTGACTAGCTTCGAGAAGTTCTTAATGAAACGACGATAGAAGTTAACAAATCTCACGAAGCTCTGAATTTCTTTTAGATTGATCGAAGTGATTCAGCTGACTATGACTGTCACTTTGCTGAAATTCATACGAAGGTCTAGTTCTGATACGATGACTTCTAGAAAGACAGTCTCTTCTACATCGAATTCGCACTTTCGAATATCTATCTGCAGTTCAGCTTCGCGTAGTCGACTCAATACTAGTTTGACGTGATCTCTATGTTTCTTTCTCGTTTTGCTATAGATGAGAATGTCATCTAGATAGGCTTGGCAAAAGTCGTTCAGAAAGTCTCATAGAATGTCATTCATATATTGCTGAAAGAAGATCGATTCGTTAGTCAGTTCGAATGATAGCATCTTGTATTTATATGCTTCTAAAGCAGTGATAAAAGTGATGTAATTCTCGCTATCGAGATGCATTCGAAGTTTGTTGAACGCTGATATGATGTTCAATCTAGTCAGATGCTTGCAACTCACTATTTTATCAATAATCTCGTCTATCAGCGATAGAGAATATCTATTTCTTTTGAAAATGACATTTAGCTTTCGATAGTTCACGCAGAATCGAAGATCTTCATTTGCTTTGAGAGCGAATAGAACGAAAAAGAAATAGAGAGTCTGACTAGAAGTGATATATTTCTTCGACAGATTCTCGTTTAAGTACTTCTTTACTTTCAGAAGTTTGACAGAGAACATTTGATAGACTCGACAGCGAGAAGACGTTGAATCACTGATGAGCTCGATTTTATGATCGTAGAAGCGATGAGAGAATAGTTTATTCAATTGAGCTCGATCAAAAACATCTAGAAACTCATGATATTTCGATGACAGCTTTGCTTTAATATCTTTCAAATTCTGAATCGTTTCATCAATTGAAGAGACGTTTAGAGCGTTCAAATCGCACTGAGTATTGTACGCGATTTTTCTATTGATGTTCGTCATGAATAGAGCAAAGACTTCGATCTTGTTCTTCTTTGAACGATTCAACAGCATTTTGAACGAAGCTGCGTTTATGCTTCGAATCGAGAATGACTCTTTTCGAACGAGTTGTTTGAGCATCATAGAGATCTTAGTCTGAGTGATTGAAGAAGACGAAGTTGACTGCGATCAACTTGAGTGCTTTGAATTGAGAGAAATCGAAAAAACCGAAATAGAAGTATTCAATTGATTCGAAAAAACAATGACGTCGTTTTGCATATTCAATAATATTTCGTTTTTGTTCATTCAGAGCTTACTCAATATGACTTCATGATGATCGATATCAGCTATCAGCATTGATACAGTCAATTTCTTATGACTTTCGATGATGAGATTGAGTAGAATTTTATGAGTGATGATCTTCTTAGATATCTTTTCATCATAATCTCTTATTAGCTTCTCTTTTGCCAGTGATATAGATTGAATTTTCAGTTTCTCGCATACTTTATCGACTAGATTAGAATGTATGATCGTGTAGATGACTGAATCACTGTCTATTAAAGAACGAAGGCTGAAAGATCGATTCTGAGAGATGAGATGAGCATCAATTAGAAACGACTTTTCAAAGTAATTTTCTTTCGATAGAATTTCGTCTAGTTTGCACAAAAATATAATCTCTATCTCTTTGATGACTTTTGAAGAGATGACTAGTTTTTTGAATCGAAATTCGAATCGAAATCGAAGCGATCATATTCATTGTTCACTGCATTGATTCTAGTAGATCAATCGAGACACTCTTTAGAGCTATGATCTGATTTATGACATATAAAACAACTTTCGACTAGAATGTCTGCTTCTTTGACGTTAGTTAAAATCGCGTCGCGCGACTTTAGCTGATCAGACTTCGAGTGATCGACTGACTGAGTGACAACAGTCACTTTATGAAAGATAGTCTTAGAAAGATCATTGACGTATTTGATCTTGTCTTTGATCTCTCGAATGACTCGCTGATCATTATTCAAATGAATCAGATAGAAATGAATTTCTTTTAGAAAATCAGATTGAACTAGTTGATCTACTCAAACGAATCGAAGACGAAAGTGTATTTTATCTTTCAGATCAGCGATCAGTTGCTTCTCGTGATAGTCTAGATAGAAAGATAGACGTTGAAATTGAGTATAGAATTCATTGAATTTCTTGAATTCTTGAATCAAGTTGTAGTATTCTCTACGAAAGTTGACTTCTTTATTCGAGTTATCGAACAACTGAGCTAGCTCTTTCAAAAGATCGTCGACGATTCTATAGAGATTGACACAGTCACGTTCACGTCTAGCTTGAATGATCTTAGCTACGTCATCGAATAATCTAGAATGTACATAGCTCAATTTGACTCGTTCATTAGAAAAGAGATCGACGTTGATCTCTAGTTTATTCTGAATTTTTCCGTATCAGTTCTCTCAAGTAGAGTTCTTTTCATCAGTAAACAGCGAAGAATCAGGTATTTTTTGAGATCTAGAACGCTCAGAGTAGATGAAATCAGAAGAAGTGTTTTCTTTAGCTTGAAGTCTAGTCTTCAACTCTTTGATTTCGTCTTCTTGTTGTTTATCTAACTCGTAGAGTCGATCTGTTTCTTCATCAAGAGCTAGACTTTGAGCCTTTCAGATTTCGTAGAACACGAGAAATATTATCGTTTCAGCGAATGATTCGTCATCTTCATGAATGAATGATGCAGCACTTGATGATTTCGTTCGTGATTTCGATGAATCAGCATCAGAGGTTTGAGAGAAACGATTTCGAAATTCTTCGAAACGCTCTTCAGTAGACGAACGACTAGACATGATGAGGTTTGTTTGAAAGAGAGTCGAACGAATGACGATGTTCGACGATTTGAAAAAGAAAGACGTATAGAGTGATGTTTAATCTTCAACAAAGAAGATGAGATTTGTTTGTTAATTGATTTGATTGATTCTCTAGCAAACAACGAAGATTCTTTATCGTTGAATCTATCGATCGATTTGATTCTTGAGCAATTCACGAAGATTCTTTATCGTGATTCTCGTAATCGAGTGAACTTTGCGTACTTAATGAGCAATAAGTAGTCTAGCAATTCAAACAGCCTTGTCGTTGATTCTATTCAACTCTCTAGTGTTGTTCTATCTTTCGATTATCGTCGATCATCAGATAAACGAATTTCTTTAGACTCGTTCTGTCTAGACGAGTATGTTGAATGAGTAATGAGACCAGTATCGTGTGATTAACGAATTCTTAATATAATGTCAGAATCGTGCCTAGATGATACAATCAATGAAGATCAGAATTGATAGTGCTTGATCTTTAGAGATAGCTATAACTGAATATTAAGAATACAGAAGAAGATTGATACAAAAGCTTCTATTTATGTAATGTTCAGAGACTGCGCTAGGCCTGAAAGAAATGTGTTTGTGACACGAAAAGAATGTGATGTAGATGAACAAGATGTTGATGAAAGAAAAGAGTGTTGAGAAAGAAAAAGAGTGTTGAGTCATATCTGAGTCATATCTGAATCATATCTGAGTCAAACCTGATGCGAATTGATTAAAACTTCAGTCTTGTTCAGTCTTGATACGCTCGTAACATTAAATATGAATTCAAAGAGTATTAATTCTTTTATTTTGAATCAGAAGCATTGAGTGAATCAAATTATTCTTAAAAAAAGTGATAATCATTCATGAATAAATATATATTATAATTCACATTATCTGACATTTTTATGTTAATTGATGCAATTATCATTACATTTAACTAGTATTTGCATGTTCATTTGATTTTTATGATAGTGCAGTTGTAATACAAAGATCATTTTGAATAATTAGTTTTCTGATCTTGTAATCAATTAATTGATTTATTTAATGATTAAAGATGATCAGTCAAGAATGAAGAGATTTGTTCAGCTAGTACTACATTAAAGTCGCTTTAGTCATATCTTTCAATCAACTCAATCTTACATAGCAATATCTTAATCACTTCACGTCTTGAAATCTCAGTTATCACAACGTATTTAGATGTTGATTGGTTAATTCATACTCAACAACTCACTAGAATCTTTGAGGAAACGAAACAGGTCTGTAAGACACTTAGTCGAGATGCTTCTCTCTGTTCTGAATGGTGACTGCCTGATAAATCAAACGAATCTTTTAAATTCATGAGCTGAGAATTTAAAGGGTTAACACTGGCGAAAGAAGAAGAGCGAGGGTTCGGGAACAATATTCGTCATTGCCTCATGTAGAACGACATTTGTGGACTGAGAATAGTAGCAAACGATGGCTAGGTTCACGCGGCCCTCAGCTCGTAGGTGACACCACCTTGATAATCAAATGCTTCACACACCCAACCTGAATGCATGATGCCCGCTAGCTTGTATCTAATGTGCCGTCCTGTCCACCCTCATGGCGATCACCCACATCGTTCGTATTATCGACGATCTTAGGATCAGGTTTGGCGTCGTCTCGTGAAAACGTGGGTGAAGATGCGCTCGAAGCAGAGCCTAACGTTGTACAGCGTAAGTACAGAAGATGATGAAAATTTGTTTTGACTCGAACCTTTCTTGTTACGTATGGTCTTGATCCTCGTTCGTAGAAGCTCGAACACGACATCCTCATCTTGCAGGAGCTTATCAGCAATGTAGCGATTGTCGGTTTCTCGTAAATGCTCAAGATAGCTTGCGACCTTCGCTCGCTGAATGTCGGCGCCCAAACTATTCCATATTGGAGGATCAGGGCCGAGGAATCGACCGGCTTCTTCTCTTGCTTTCTTCATGTCACGTCCAGCGAGACCCAGGGCCTTCCATTTTGGTGGCATTTTGTATCCCAGTGCTCAATATTTGATGTCGTAAATCCTGTGTTCGTCAATTGTAACCAATGATGTGAGGGCTAGTTTTCCTAAACGCTGGTGGGTGGAGATATCCGAGATATCCGAGTTATCCATGTTGATGTGTGCATGACCATGCTAAAGGAGCAAGACCATAGAAATTGGTTTGAACCAGTACTTCTGGTTTGTCTCGCAACATTAATCTACCTGCCTCCGTTGGTAAGCTAAATTGGCACCTCTGCGTAGCGTCCAGTCATTTCTCTCTGTTTGGCGACTGCTGCTTCGATGCACCAAAGCACATTCGTTCACCATCAAATTACACCCAGCCATATTCGTAAGACACCTTCGAATGAGGTGAAAAACTGGAATGCAACCCTGTCTGGTAATCCCATGCGGACAGGCTGCGAGCAATGTGCGTCTCAATGGGTAGAGAGCTTGAAACAATGTGGTATACAATGACCCCAGGATAACGCTACCACTATGAATGTCTTGCAAGGTTACTCACAAAACATGACTGAAACGCCATTCGAAAATCGAAACTGGACCTTGCGGTTTCCCGGTAGCACTTCCATCTTTGGGTTTCCCACCGGAGAACGCTCAAAGGCAAGATCCGCGAGCGCATTACACAGCAATCAAAGGACAGGTTTATGACCAGCTGTGTTGGTCTTGATGTAGTCCAGCTAAACGATAGTAACATCGGAAGTACTCGTATACGGCGAATACCAGTCCCATATTTGGCTTGTCATCCAGCTTGTCTCTTTCATCTTTTCCAAAAGGGTTGCCCTCGCCATGACCGATTGGTTTCACCCCCACGCTGTGTTCTTCTCGATTGTGGCGTCTCATCGACAACGTCAATGAGCCTCGACAAATCACGATCGGCGAAGCCCTTGCCACCCTGGATCCCGTCATAGATTCTTGGAATCCCCAACCTGCCGGTACCACCCCGCCAACACCCAACCGCTCCTTCTCCGGAGAGCTGAGACCCCGTAAAAGGGGGCGAGGGTCACAAGTGCGGTGATGGAAGTCGTATCATTTGTACTAGAGATGGATAGCAGTGGGACCAATGCAGTTCAGATGGCACACCTTATAGTGAGATGATGTTCACTTCAATTGTGACTAATTGCTGACGCAAGTGTTCTAGTATGGCAATGAAGCATGTATAAGACGTCGATATTCCGCGGCGGTAATCTAAGTCATTGTGCCAAAGTCAAGTGATCGGGAACTACTCGCCTCCTGAGACAGGTGGCGCTGGGACAAGGAAAAGGGATTACCAAGCTTTTCATGAAGATTGATGCGTCATATATTGATCCGCTTTGGAGAGTTTGAGTGATGAATGGGTAGAATCATTGCTTGCTTGTATCTATCAATTAGCTCAGACGGTCATGGAAAGTCCTCCCTCGCTTTTTGCTTGGACCATGTCAACGCACTCATGCTCGTACTTTCTTTCGTGTCGCAAAGAGGACGGTGCACTATTTCCCCTGTCCCTCCTATCTAATTGTCGTTTCCTGTTCAAGCAGACAGGACCATCGCGGACAATAGGACCTTCAGGAATTATAGTAGTTGCAATTGGCAATAGAGACGTCTTGGAAGAGGTCAAAATGGTTCTCACGATAGAAGCACTTGGTTGTGCGGAGCTGTAGATAAGAAATACCAGTTAGCCAGCTCAGACCTAACGTAGCATTATGAAGAATGATATACCTCGCCAAGTCTGTCTTCAGAATGTGCTCCCAGTGAGACATCGTAAGGCGTTGACATATTGGCACAATGTGTCTGTCTTGCCGATTTCGCCGACGTAATTTAGTTTTACTGATGTGTGTCTTGCCACATTCCCATACCTCAAACAAGCTACAGTACAGTTGCTTAGTGTACTTCTAGTGGGAAAGGTCCTTCCATAGTACCAGAAACACATTCTGAGTTCGAATCGATGAGCTATAGTACTTGGTTAACCAATTCTACTGTTTTGATTAACGGGTATCGTTTTTTTACAATTGAACTTTCACACGTTCACCTATGGACCTTCCGATTAGTGCTTCATCTGCAACATGGATTAGTCGTGGATAAGTTATCAATCTATCGGTTTCATACCTATCATTGAAGGATTTTGAGTGCGAATCTTATGGACCACGTAAGAATCTAGGTTTTTGACCCTTTAGGGTCGTCAAGTATGCCTATAAAAAAAAAGAGGAACCGTGTCTCCTGGCTTAAGCAGTGATGACCCACTTCCTTGAGCAAGAGTCTCCGAAGTAATGATGGGCATGTGTTGAAATATGACTGAACTAGAAGGTTTTGCAGCATATGTATGATGTGTTTGAGTGAAGTTCTATGGAGGTTCGAAGCTTCGGTTAAATACAGCCTCGTGTTTCTGACAGCTACATTATTCAGCCTTCGTGCTTTTGAACACATCTTTGGCCTTCAAGAATGAAAGATCGGCACACCAAGCAGCTGTTTGCTTCCCACGAAATTGATCAACCCAACAATCTTTACAGCCGTCTCGTTGATCAGTGGCTGGTCTGCTCAATCGGCATTCGTAGCCGTAGAGCTCTCAGTCCCGGTGGGTTTCGCCACCAGCGCATGCAGACGGGAGAATTGGGAACTCCGTGGGAGTCTTGGTGAACTGATCAAGGGCCGCATTCACGGACAGGTTCCCAAGCCACCTAGTATCGACGACGAAGAGTTATACAAAGACGAGAGTCACCCAAACTCGCCCGGTTCGGAGAATAAGCCTCAAATGAAACCTTTTCGAATGTTCCCACTTCTGCTGGTTTCGGCGATCTCTCTACAGTGTCTACGTCGACATCGCACACATTCTTCGAGACATTGTTCCAAGTTCACTCCGCAATATTTCCCTACTCTATCCGGTTCATTCGTTTGGCTTCCACAGATGCTCTTCTGAGCTGTCGCAATTCACTTGACCTGCATCTTTATTCATGTCGTTATTGCTAAGGGGTTCATATTCTGCTTCGGAAAGCCGGTCGATCGAAACTTGTTGAGACTAGCTATTATCATTTCACCTGTGCTCACGCTACTTGTTCCGGGTGGCATGGGAGACGTTTTCAAGGGCATGGTGGTTTGGACTCTCTTACGCCCTGTGTTTTCGTTGCCCTCAGCACTAGCGCTTTGAGAGTGCTCTTGCAGCCCGAAACACTCAAAGCGTGCGCAGCGGTTTGGCTCATTTATCGCAGTGCATCAATGTGCATTGGCCTTGCTTTCGCCCCGCTCGTGATTCGCCATATCAACGAGAGTTTGAGTCTTGGCGCAAAGAAAGAAACACATCTCTTAGTTCAGGAGACAGAATTCTTTACCCTCTAGTCGACGATAAGATAATGTGGAACTAAGGGTGTTGCAGGGGAAATCGCGTTTTCTCCGTGTAATTTACAACCGATTCCCATTTCTCTATATGCAACCACACTCAGTGTATCTCGGGGTCTCTACGCGTCTACCCTGAGTGGCGATTCCAATATTGCATGGAATATACTGCGACTAGTATGGTTCCTTCAACCGTCCTCGAAGGCATACGATTCAATGCAATATGTATTTGAGCTTTCGACCATGTTTACTTCATACTATTAGTGTATCGGCTGTATGGTCTCATTACACCTTGACATTTGTAATGTGTTTCCACTGAAGAACCAGCCTATTAATGTCGGTGAAGCCTTTTTATTGCACCATCATATTTGAACTCGAAGTTAGCAACTATTCCTTCAAAGGCTGGCCTCGAAGCCTTCACCATTGCAGATAAACTTCGGTTTAGCGTAAAATGCAGCGACGTCTGCGTTCATCAAAGCTTAGCGATGAACGATCCAGAGTATTTTTTTCCCGAGATTTTCTCAGGCCCGGTACACAAGGCTGGCGACAAAAAGCCCAATCACCAGTCCACCGAGGACGACAGCGAAGATCCCGTAAGCAGTCTTTCTTCCCAGTCCCAAGCTCTTTCGGACAAAGTCTCTATTCAAGTCACGTCTTATTAAAGGAAGTGCGAACAAGAACCCTACTCCCGCCACCCAATATCCAGCAGGAATGATTACGGCCAAGGCGACTTTTGTACTGGCAATATATGCCGGACTGCCACTTGTGTCGCCCCTTAAAGCCAACCCAATGATTTCTGGACCTGCAGAGTATACAAGGACTTGAATTGCTGCCCATAACCCTAATCCGAAAGTCTTGTATCGTGGCGGTAATAAGAGCACAACCAAACTATTCAATGCGCCTAGCCAGAGCTCTGCGGTGAGGTACGCGGCGCTCATGGTGCCGTAGAGTATATTAACGCCCTTGTCCTCACTGCCTCCAGCAACAGATCGAGAGAAGATCATTAGAAGAACGAAGAGTGAAGATACCATACCACCAACTCCGGTCAGATAGATGGGTACCATTTTTGTCCTCCGCCAGAAATATGAGGTCAAAGAACCTCCAAGAAGAACAGCGACAGATCCGACCACACCCACGACGATTCCATAGCGAGAGAGAAGATCTGGATGGGATGGATACAGACTCGAGAGATATGTGGGCATATAATATCCAAATACATTGCCCGAGAGCTGGCGAAAGGACGCCGAGAGTGTGAGCAGCCAGAAAGAGCGCATCCGTACAAGATAGCTGAAGGTAGCTGCCAGATCATTGCGTGCATACGCAAGCTTTGCTTTGGTGGAGGTCAAGTGAGGATGCTCTCCCAGATGGTTTAGAGACCTAGATTTAACCAATGAGGTCTGTCGCAGAGGCTCCCGGACAAGGAGCCGAACGAACACCGCCACGACAACACCTACGATTCCAATGGCGATCAAAGCAGTATTCCACGGGGTGTTTGTCTTAGCAAATGCCACAGCGATCTGGCCGCTAACTGCTTCGCCAATGTACACACCTACGTACAATACGCTAGACCCTGAATTAGCAGACACAGAGGAGGACAACCTTCCATGTGGCACTGCTGACGTACCTTTCAGCGATAAAAACGTACTCTTTACCCATCAAGTCACTGATGAGACTTACACTGAGTGCCTCTACTGGTGCCTGGCCAAGGCCCATCCCAATACGTGCCAGCAGGATCTGCCAGAAGTTCTGGCTCAAGCCTTGAAAGATCGCACAGAGGCTCCACCATATTGCGGCAACAGTCAAAACCCATACTCTAGCACCAGTATAATCAGCAAGAAAGGCCGTGGGTAATGCAAGCAATGCATAGACGATACCGGTGGCATAGCCAGACAGAATACCATAAGCGGATGGCGATAGACTTATGGAGGCCACCACCTCGGTCTGAAAGTATGAAAGGATAAATTTGTCATATTGCGCAAGAAAGTAGTTCAAAAAGAGAAGTGTGAGTGATATGACGATACGCCATACGGGCACGGCGGGTCTGTCTATCAGATCACCCTGTACATGTCGAACTTCCACTGTTTCCTCGTGTTGGAGAGCCTCAGCATTTACACCTATCTCCAAAGAAGGCTTTTCCATATTGTATTTTCCGGTGCCTCCTTTGTCGCAGGATATGAGGTTCTGGTGTTCGTGTAGAGTCTTGCTTGTGCAAACGACAAGAGGCCCGAAGTGAGAAGAATCAAACAGTTCCACTTCTCTGCGTCCTCGGATCGTTTACTGTAAATGGAGCAACAAAGTTTCAGATGCCATTGTGGGGAAGTGGGGAAGTGACGAAGACTGACTTTTAGTATAGGTATTATTACATTACACTTGCTTTGTACTGTAATTTTTCCACATCCGGGTGTTTGATTAGGAATCAGGCCCCATCCGCCAAGAGCAGCTCAACGCCGGCACAGTCCAAGCAACTCTTTGAGCGATCCCAACCCCCACAAGGCTAGCCATGATCCAGCACCACCATTCAATCGCCCTTGGCCAAGCCAGCATGGCCGTTAAGATCAGTCCGCTTTCCATGCCTTCGATTAGCGCAGGCCTCATCATCACGCTTGTCAGCTCTTTGGCTTGGGCTCCACCTTTTGATACCCTTTTCTCGGCGACGGCAGCAACGTAGAACAACACGAAATTGTTGATATGAAAGGAGACTTCGAGGACCGCAACTGCTTTCCAAGCACCGGCCGTGTCGTCCCACCCAGCTGCTATGCCAATAGGTATCGAGGAGTAGACGATGAAGTCCCCCAAGAGATCCAGAAATCCGCCAAGGTCTGAAGCAGTCCCCCGATGGCGAGCCAAAGCGCCATCCAAGCAGTCGAGAGCCCGATTGAGCGCCCAAAGCATGAGGGAGATTGTAGTACTTGTCATACTGGCAAAGTAGCAGGAGAGAAGTCCTGTGGAAAAAGCGGCGGCAGTTATATGGATTGGAGTAATGAAGCTTGGCACGTATTGGCACACAGGCTGGAAGATGCCATCTTTTAGCGATCGCAGCTCAATATCGAACATGATGTATTAGGATAAAGAGTATTGAAATACTTGAATCTACACATTTTATATAGAAAGAGCTAAGGAGTTAATATACATATCAGTAATTTTACACAGATGAAACACACTAACGTATAGAACTAATACCGGCCGTGGCTTGAACTTAGAATTAAGCTTCTTTGGTGATGACGATGAGAGTCTTCTCAATTCCTTCGCATCGATCCTTGCACTTCACACCCCCGAACGAGGCCGATGAACTCGATTTTTCCACTTCTGGCGTCCTAACGGATTGCACTCGTCTCCCCCTACTCTTCGACCTTCAGTTGGTGTATACTGACGGTAATAAGCATTGCAGTTACGCCCACGATGCGGAGTCCTCCAGTCTCCACCAACCCTCCCCCAACGGCCTTGGTTCCGCGCCTTTGTCTTGGCCTGCTCGTGGGAAGTGCCCTCCTGGTTCCTTCCGTTTACCAGCCATGCCTCGATATAGCCTATGCCTACCTCTATACATCACCGCTTTACAAATCCTCCACCTTCGAGACTTTCTGGACTGTTCTGTGCTACGCAATCATCGAGCCCCTCTTCACCTACAAGTTTGGACACAATCCGCACCTGCGCTTAGCTGTACAGAATGACAGAGATAACGCTGGACCCAAGCTTCCCAAGCTACAGAGGCCATCGAAACGGTTAAGAGAAGGTCTCACCTCCATTGCGCCTCTTCTACTTCTTGACCTCATCATGATCAAGAAGTTCAGCGGTGTGCCTGTTGAAGATATGGCTTTTTCCGGCAATTACGATCCCAATACCGTAGCCATGCGAGGCAATTTCCTAGCACCAACTCCTCATCGATTCACCCTTAACTCTCCGTTTCAAACGCAACGCGCCTTGCCCCTTCTACCACCTACAAGTCGGCAACTGGCCCTGCAGCTGGCAACGAGTCTCTTCATATATGATGCCGTATTCTTCCTCTTCCATCTGGCCTTACATAAGATATCCGTGCTCAGGAGGATTCACAAGGTGCATCACGGACACGCGGAAATCAACCCACAAACAACCAACCAATTGGACGTCATCGAAAGACTAGGACTGGTATTCCTGGCAAACTTCTCGCTCAACATTATTGGCTCGCACGTTCTTACTCGCACACTCTTCGTGCCGTTGTTTGTATGGTTGTTGGTGGAAATACATTCGGGAATGGATTTGGAATGGGGATATGATAAGCTGCTACCACAGGGTTGGGCGGCCGGGAGTAAGAGGCATAGCCAACATCACCAGACCGGTACAAGATATTATGCACCCTTCTTCAATTGGTGGGATAACGCCTTCGAGTGCGTAGCCGGGGCCCAATATCATGAACCAGACTCAAACGTTCAACTGAAGTCGGGAGGATCAATGAAACCTTGAAAGCGGCTTTTGTATTCGGCGACAAGATCCTTCAAATCTTGAGCTCGGCACGGCGCAAATATATCCATAAGCCATCCCCTCGGCTTGTGACTCGAGAGGCCCAGTTCCGCTAGCAGCATATCCGTATAATCAACCATGTCAAAATAGAACCAGCTACCCAGCTCTCCCTTATTCAGGTACCGTCTTCGACACCACGCCACAGTCTTTGCAATCTCCCCTTCAGTTCGTGTCTTCTCCTTCATGAGCAATGTGGGCTCAGACTCAAGGGTTGAGGGATACAGGTTGCCGTCCAGATATGCGACAGCCCATAATCCTTGTACTTCGGCGGCACGAAAGTTATTTCCAACGACTAACTTGCCGAGGAAGACAATTGAGTGATCTCTAATATCATTAAGAGGAACCATAGCTCTGTGTAGACGGAACGGCGTGTGTGTAGATTTCGACTTGTGATAAGCTGGAGGATGAGCGAGCGCAGGGAATCGGGAAATAATTTCAGCATCCTTGAGGTCTTCAAGCTCCTTCCAGCGGGATTCCTTCGTGGGATCAAAGTCAGAGAGGGATACTGGAAGTCCAAGCTCTGATGCCATAGACGCTGAATATAGAGGGCTAAGAGGAGTCCAGCCGGTACAGTAAACCAGAACATCCAAAGGTAAAGTGTAAGGTAATTTCTTTTCGGAATCTGTCTTAGGTGATAGAGTGATAGAGTTAGACGATAGACGGTGGATAGATTGGCGGTAGACATGAACTTTGGTCGCAATCGTCGGATATAAGTCCGGGCGCTGGTTTACGCCTGAACTGTCGTTTTGCCAAAAGACCCTATGTCGCGAGCATACGATTAGCATTCTCCTTCGCCTTCAAAAACATACTCATGCATACGGTGTATCCGGCTCTAAACTCGCAAACCCATTTTCCCTTCCCTCATCCCTCCCAAAATCCGCTTTCTTTCTATTCTCCCTATCCACCCTCTCCCACATCTTCCTTACCATCCACCTACCTACCTTTGATCCATGCAAGAACCGTTCCATCCATGTCGGCTGCCCAAACCGAAAAGGGTTTGGCAACCAGCTGGCCGTGAACCTAGTATAAAAGCTGTCGTTCGCGTTCTTGTACGGTCCCTTCCCCTCTGCTCCCAAGAACGCAGCTGGACCATTTCCTCCCTCGCGGATGATCCACGAGACAGACTTTCCCGCCTTTGCAGCCGCATAGGCAACGTCGGCGGCTGACTTGCCGCCGCCGAGTACGGCGACGTGCTGGCAGTTCGGATCGCCGAGGAAGGAGGACTCGCCGAAGGATTTGTGGTGAAGGGTGAGGCCACGGAAGGAATCTTGGCCAGGGATGTTTGGAATGTAAGGGAGGGATGTCAGGCCGGTGGCATCGATGAGGCGGGAGGTGGTAAAGACCTGAGAGTTGGGCGTACAGGTGATTTGCCACGTTTTGTTGGGAAGTTTGGAGATGTTAGTGACGGTAGTGCTGAAGTGAATGCGAGAACGGAGGGTTTGGTCGTTGTAGATGTGAGAATCTAAGTAGGATTCCAAGTACGCTGTGACGTACTTTGCAGGGAAGAAATTGTAGTATTGCTCTGATGCGGGGATGGGTGGTAGTTTACGGTCTGAAAATTCGGCCATGGATGTTGGGGTTTGAGTCCAGAAGGCATCGTAGATTCTTTCTTTTTACGAGAGTCAGCAATAAACACTATATAAATGCAGAGACGGAGTACAATTTTTCGATTACAAGATACCCTAATAAGCACCCGGGAATGCGACTAATGATGGTAGAATAAGTTCGATTGCGACAATCAATGAGCGAGTACTAATATATCATATTATTTGAAATATCAAGTACAAGCAATACAAGCGAGACGGACTGAGAATAGGAATATTTTGATATTACTTGCACTCCACACTCCTCCAGCCACATCGTCGGATTCAAAGATGGTAAGTTTCGCTTCAGGATGGATGTCGAGATAATATCGTGCTGCTTGAATTCCATAGAGGCCTTCCTTTATCAGCTAGCAGTCACAACGATCATCTGAGAAGTAAATGGAGCACACCAGAACCGATGATTACAACATCCAACTCCTGATGACTTTGCTTTCTTGACATGGTGTAGCAGAGGAAATGAGATGGTAAGATTTCTCTGGATAGAGTATCATACATTGAGAGCAGCCATTGTGATGAAAAGTTCTGAGTGACGCGCTTGATCGAGTTTGCCGCACCCGAAACCTCTCTCCGGCCACCAAAACACCTGTAAAACACTCACCAAGCTTGCTCTCCATCGCAATCCCACAATTCGAAAAAATGCCCTCAACACTGTACATCCTCTATAACGCCGACGCCTCAATAATGGGCAAGCTATCCTACGGCTACAAGAAACTCACCTCTCAATCAAAAGACGGGCCTATATGTGCAGCATGCGACATCACCCACGGGGGCCTTCATCTGGACGAAACGGCTGGGTGGAAGGAAGCGAAGCAGCAGATTGCTAAGGAGGGAGGCTTGGAGATTAAGCAGCTGCACCGGGATGAGTTGGATGATAAGGTGTGTGTTTACTGATTATTTCTACCACTACTACTGTTACTCCTATATACTGAGGAGTTTAGACGAAAAACTATGTGGATTCGAATGGTCTACGCTTTCCAATGGTCCTTTCAGGCGACAACGAGGGTAGTCTGAAAGTCGTAATGAACAGTTCGGAACTGGGCACTTGCGCTGGGAACCCACAGCAATTTGTGAATAAGCTGAGAGAAAAAGGCGCGTTGTCCTCGTCCGTATGAGCCTCTTCGTGCTTGGCGTTCAAAGTAGCTACAACCGTTGTTTGAAGTAGGCGTCAGAGTCAAAGATCTAATAGGTTTTTCTGCACGATCTTGACATTCACCGCCTTGGTTGGCCTTTGTGTTGGTAGCTGTTTCATATCTCTTGCCCATTCTTCTGGCCGCACATCTGCCTGCCATCCAAGCCAACCTTGTACGCCGCGAGGAATGTTCTCTGCATGTTCCTGTATGTCCAACTTCGTGTTCGATCCAGAATTTGTCGATAAGATTCCAATACAGGTTTTAGCAACTGTCATAGCAACTTCTCTCATCAAACAAGCCCCAAGGCATGCTTTGGGGCCATCGCCAAACGCAAAGCCTTGCTTCGTTCCATCTTCGTCTGATGAGGAATTGTAATATCTCTCTGGTACGAATTTATTGGCAGTTGACCCAAACATAGCTGGATCGCGAGCCGCTCCAACAAAATACAGCCACACATCCCAAGATTTCGGGATAAGTGTATTCTCTGTACTCTGTTGTCCGGATTTCAGTACCACTTCACTTAAGCTTCTTCGCATGATTCCAACAACTGGCGGAGACAATCGTTCATTTTCCAGAAGGATGCTATATAGGAGTGCGTCTCGATTATCGTCATTATCGATTGACAGGAGTCTGTCCGCCAGCGAACTATCACTATCTTTATCTCTGGTCGGGAATATATATATATTAAGAACAAAAGCCGTTAGAATCGAGGCTAACGCTTTTACTGCTAGAGAAGACGTAAAGAGTAATAAATGATTTGCCACATCATCCTTTTCCGACTCATTCTTCGTGGCAAATGGACACCCCGTTGCGCCATCTGCTATTTGAGCTTCCAATAATTCTTGGAGTTTCCGCCTCGCTTCTAGTCCTTTGGCCCGTGGAGAGCGCCAGAGTCTGGTGTTGATGCTCACCGGGAACAAGGAGAACTGGCCACGAAGGAGGGTTTCTTGCAGGTGCTCGATCTTACGTCGTGCTTGTTCGATGAAGATAGAAAGATGCCTAGTATTATCTTCCACGACAGTGTTTTCATTGACTCATATAGATTGATTATTGCACCGGAATCGATCTTTTGGAAATGTGAATGTACGATAGGTTGTATCAAGGTACGAGAATTTTCAGGCAAGGATCCCATTCTTGCAGTCCAATTCTTTTTCATTGGCCCATGCGAAGGGGCATCTGACAGCAACAGATTTGTGGGTGGAAAGAATGGTGCCATCAGCTCATCATACGCTTGGCTAGCACCGAAGCTCGAAATTACGTCTAATCGGCATAAGACCTGTTGGACTTGATCATAAGACGAAATGACGGCAACATTTCGATTCAAGACCTTAGCACGAACAGGAATTCGAGAATCCGCCAAGTCGGGATGAAATTCACGAAAGGCGAGGACCCGAGAAGTTATGAAAGCCTCAGGGGATGAATGGAAAGAGAAAGTCTCCGATAGACCCGAGAGAATGGTTGACGAGCCATGTGGAAGGACTGGTAGTTGGGACTCGGAGGCCATCGTTTCTGGGCAAGGAGTAGTTCGATAGATCTAATCGCCCTTTCTGCAAGGTGAGGGTGCAATCGTACTTTCTCGCGTTCACCCCATGAGCGTTCAGATAGCAATAACTACAAGGGAAGTCTAAGGAGCAAAAGCTGTAGGGAACAAATACACATCTATATGAGCGAATCTGTGATTTGTTTTCAGACTACTTCACTGCGGGAACATTGTTGAACACCCATGGCCGCGAGATGGTTGATGGTTTGAACAACGATAAGCAGGGTACGGTATCCTCTACGAGTATGTATTCTAGCCACTAGCTACGTCGTCGTCATAATCTCATTTCGAGTTCCCACAGTCTTTCGAGCAAATTCTGCAAACGCCTGAAATAAATAAAAATGCCACTCCTACCCTCGCAGATTGCTCTGATATCCTCCGCTCTGGGCTATCCTGTTCTCTTACGACTGCTTTGTGGCTCCAAGCCTTCACCTTGGCGCTTTTCGAAATCCATCAAAGCAATTTCCACCCTCCACTCCACCCTTACAATCCTTGCCCTTTCCGCTCTCCGGCAGCTGCAATGGCAGTCACCGGAGACTCCAGCGGAGCTATCCAATTCCTCAAAGGCTCATATTGCAGGTACCGGAGGATACCCCGACGACAGCGACAACCCATTCATTACCGCAAAGTCAGAGTTTGCCAATACTATCACCGCGATTGAGGTTGGGTACCTTTTGCAAGATACGTTTGTATTATTATACGAAGCCCGTTTGCATGGAAGTGCCAAGAGGTTGGACAAGACTCTCATGACCCATCATGTGGGCATTGGTACCGCTCTTCTTGTTCTGCACTACTATATCGCACGTGGCCGTGAAGCTGGCATATACATTATTGTCATGTTTCTGTTGATGAACTCGTCCACTCCAATCCTCAATCTACGATGGTACCTTCGCAATTTCGCGGCTCAGAGAAGAAAGTCTATATTAGTAGCTGATGCCGCGTTTGTCGTCAGCTTCTTCCTGGCTAGAATTTGGCTCGTTTCAAAGATCCTTGCTGTTTATGGAACGTATCATGGATGGACGGCTTGGGAAACATTTAGATACGGGCTACGAACGCCTTGCAAAATTGGTACGGGCTCTTCATGGATCGCAAACCTGGGCTGGTGGACTATGCTTGTGATGAATACATTCAGCAGGACGAAGAATTCCAGTTTCACCTTCGGCGGCCAATGAAATGGACGGGGTTCCCGAATAGCAATGCGACAGTAATACAAGATTAAGGTAACATTATTTGCTTTCTAGGGTATGAAAACAGCATGTACAGTAGCGAACCGGTTCAAACCTAATGGCCCAAATTACATGGACCGAAAGCAGTCAATAACCTTCTGGCCTCCTCTTTCCAGGAAAGTCTGTACTACGATCCTACCATCTTGACCTTCTGGGTCATCTCGTAGATCGTAGCTCCCCTCGACGCCAACACCAATAGAACGCCCTATGGACCAACGTTAGCAGAATTACAATAGAAAACCATCCCTCTTACCGGAGATCTCATCATCCACTGCACATCTAACCACCGCATCCACAACATCTTTGGGATTTCCGACAGAGAACCCGTTGCTTCGGTACATCCCAACGAAATCTTTTGCCATAGGCGTATCCATTATGTCTGGGGCAACGAGATTCATTCTACACCCTTTCTCCGCCATTGTCGATCGAATCGCTCTAAAAAAGCCCCTTACCGCAGCCTTTGACGCAAGGTAATCGGCAATCGGCGGGAAGTCGATATAGCTAGCCAGTGATCCGAAAATGATCAACGATTTTTGATCGCCAGAGATGCTGTGGGGTGGGGAAAGTAGAGAAAAGTAGTGTTCAGCAAGTCGGCTGGTGAAGCAGATTCCTTTGAAGTTAACATCTATTACAGCCCCGACAGTCGGAGGCTCCTGCGGATCTTTGTCGAGGGATGCCGGCTCGCTGCTCGGTAAGATAAAAGGGGAACCTAAGAGGCCTGCAGCTGCCACAACTATATCTAGACTCTGATTCCGGGAGTGGCCTATTGCGGATTTAAAGGCGGCCACTTGAGAGGACCAAGAGATTACATCAGTGTGAGCAAAATTGACGCTTCGTTTTGTTAGAGGTTGATACACAAACCACCCCTAATGCCAATGGGCACTATTTAGGGAACTCCACACCTGTATCCTTTAGATGTAAGTTCTTTCGCATATTCGTTTCCTCTTTGTTCGTTGATGTCCGCGATGGTGACGTGGGCCCCATGCTCGGCGAATGTGGCAGCTATGCCTGAACCTAGTCCTGATACTCCTCCAGTAATGAGGGCGGTCTTATTCTTCAATTTCGAGATATCGATATGCTTGTCAAAGTCGATCCTTCCTGCCATGATGCCGAAAGCGATGAATTCCAATGGACCTCTAAGTATTCAAGATATGGAATATGCCAAAGTCTCTACTACTCGTACTGGACAATGGTGAGGGCGGAAACATGGAAGGGCGTATCTCATCAAGCTAGGTAGGTAGATACTTAGTCCCCTCAGCCTACGGTCGCGATAGATCCGCGCACCTAATACCAACTCGGGGGATCGCCTCTGTATAACTGGCCAAGACTGTAGCGGTTGATTTCATTTGTTCTCGTGCAACATCAGTGTTGTTAATCCGGTGTAAATCATGCACAGTGTGATTGCAGATACATATCAATGGTACGGATACATACAGTGCTGTGCGCATAGAAGTTGGGAGAGTGAAGACCTACTCCGGAACAGGTAAGCGCAGGCACAAGGGCGGGGCTCGGAAGTCTTGGCGCACCAAACGTACGTCATAACCGAGGACCCCCCCCACCATCAGCCCTACACGGTGCTTGAAGTAGAGTACTGTACGTTACCTGGGGCGGATTCATTTGCTTGTACCAACGTCGTAAAGTCAATAAATGAACCCGAGCTGCTCGATATCTCTATCATCTGGTCAATCGAATCTCTCATTGACGTATACGGCCATCAATCCTCTTCAACGATGACTACAATAGTCCTTGGAGCGCAAGTCGGGAAGCTCCACCTCTTATCTTTGTGTTGCTGCTAACAGGTTCGTCAGTGGGGCGATGAGGGTAATGCAGTTGCAATCCTGTGAAATCACGGCTACTACGGCTGACATCCATCAAGGAAAGGGGAAGTTGACGGACCTACTCTGCTCTTCCATGAGCGTATGTGCCAGGTCCCAGGGAGGTGAGTTCTTCTCTCTAATGCCAGCTATAGGAAAAGCCAGCTAACTCCGCCACAGGTCACAATGGTATGCCTTCCACTCAGAATCCCCGTACCGACACACTCGGGACTGAAATCTAACAGCTGGTCACACAATCGTCGCGGACGGCATAAAGTTCGATGTCCACCTAATACCCAGCGGTATCGTTACGCCGGGGGTCAAGAACCTCGTGGGCTCAGGCTGTGTCGTTCACGTACCTAGTTTCCTCCAAGAACTCGAGTCATTAAAGAGCAAAGGGGTGAACACAGAGGGTAGGATATTGATCAGTGATAGAGCGCATGTAATATTCGACATGCATTTATTGGCCGACAAGCTCGAGGAAAAGAGGTTAAGAGAGGGAAGATCAGGCAAAAAACTGGTCAATGGGGAGAAGGGTGGAAAAGAGATTGGAACGACCATGAAAGGCATAGGTCCTTGCTATACGACAAAGGCTGCGCGCGTTGGGATACGACTACATCAGGTTCTGGATAACCGGGAAGAAATGAACAAATGGTTGAGAGCCATGGCCGAGGACATGAAGAATAGGTATGATGGATTTGAGGGGTACGATGTGGACGAGGAGATCAAAAGGTTTGATGTGAGGAACCCACCATTTCTTGAGCTTACGAAATATACCGCTGACGACACGCTTCAGAGCTATCGGGAAACGCTGCAACAGTATAGGATCGATGCTGTGCTTATGATGAGCGAAGCACAAGCAGCAGACAAGCCAATCCTTGTCGAAGGCGCCAACGCTCTGATGCTCGATATCGACCACGGGTACGGTGTTCTTGATCCGAAAGGTCACAACAAGACTGACCGTTTCCAGAACATACCCCTTTGTCACCAGCTCGTCGACGTCGACAGGCGGTGCGATTTCAGGTCTTGGCATCAACCCTCTCAAGATTAAAGAAATAATAGGCGTAGTCAAAGCTTACACTACACGGTAAGCTCACCTGGCATTCAACCCCTTTATAAGAATTCCACGGCTGACACTCCTCAGAGTCGGGGGCGGACCCTTTCCGACAGAGCAGCACGAGAAAGCCGGCCATAAGCTCCAAACCATCGGCCGCGAAATTGGCACCACCACCGGCCGTCCCCGCCGCTGCGGCTGGCTCGACCTCGTCGCCCTCAAATACTCGCACGCCGTAAACCACTACACTTCGCTTAACCTGACCAAACTCGACGTTCTCGACACTTTCCCATCCATCAAAGTCGCCGTTGCCTATAAACTCTCCTCGGACGGAAGCTTACTGAAGAGTTTCCCCGCCAACTTGGATGTGCTGGAAGGGTGCGAGGTCGTGTACGAGGAGCTACCGGGGTGGGAGAGCGATACGACGGGGGTAAAGACGTTTGAAAATTTGCCGGAGAATGCGCGGGCTTATGTGAGCTTCGTGGAGGAGAGGGTGGGGGTGAGGGTGAAGTTTATTGGGACGGGACCGGGGAGGAAGGATTTGATTTTTCGGTGATGGGATTAGAGGTTGGGGACTGATAGAGGGTGTGCACTGTAGATACAGGGTAGAGTAGGTTCTTGGTTTCAGACTATACCGTTTGTTCACAAAATATTTCTCCAGATTGTCTGTGTTCCTTGGAAGATGCCGAGATAATAGCATGAATAGGAAGGATACTGCTCTCGAGACGGTAAGTACATTCTTTTTCTTCCAACTCTCTGAAACTTCCATCCACCAATAACGCGGACTCGTCTTTTAGCCTCCTTATAACCAACCAACGTCTTCCGCATCGCCGAACTGTCCACCAGGCTACACGGAAGTCACAGCCATCCATTCCCATCTACAAACCGAGTCAGCCCGAATTCCTCTTCCGCGATTCCAAACACGTCGAGGCCCTCTTTTCCTCCTCTCGCAACCAATCGGGGGGGGCTTTCGAATCGCTATTCTCCCACATTCGTAGACACAGAAATCCCTGAATCGACACACCCCCATGAATTCAACGCTCTCTTCTACACGATCTCCGTTCGCTTCAGGCCGAGTAAACCATGTTCGGACATGGTAAGGGTACGTACATAGTACGATATCGAGCGGTCAAGCCAACAAGGGTGACAATAATGCACCGGGGCAAATTATGCTGTAGTGGAGCCGCTTGCACAGTTTAGGTTCCAACACAGGCATCCCAAGTGCATGATATGTAATGTAGAGCCAAATCATAAAGCCATCTGAGACTGCCAGTATCAAGCATATCTTTTCCCGTTATCTTAACAAACCGAAAATAGAGGTGAGAGTCCACCCGAGAAGAATTCTGCCCAGCCCTTGGCTGGATCATACGAAACGATATCCCTTGGCTGTATCCCCGTTCATATAATCATAAATCGTCACGCGCAGTCCCGGCTCTTGATCCCATCATCAACCTTTTCTGCCCCCATGCGGAAAGAGCCCCAAAGCCCCAAAGCCCCTCCATCAAGCCCCCTGTAACTTTTCTACCTCCCTCAAACACACCCCCGCGGCCACCCACGCAAAGCTCACCAGCGCCCCGACCCTCTTCCTTACCCTCGTGGTATTGACCCCTACGGCCAAACACGCAATACTCCTCTCCAGCGCCTCCCTCTTCCCACCCCCACCACCACCACCACCGAACCCGACCCCCTCGTCATCATCTTCATCCACGCAGTCGCCTTGGCGGATACAAGCGACGGTGTACGCGACGTCGCGCTCGTGTTTGTCCTTCATGCTGACGGAGAACTCGCGCTGGCGTTTCGACTGAGCACCGTTTTTGCCGATGATGGCGCCGGCAAAGACTTCGATTTCGGAGATGAAGTGGGGAGGGTGCGTGGAGTAGGTGAGCATGGTCTCGGTGAGATTTTCTTCGTAGCTGTGGTTACGTATGGGTGAGCTGTTGGGGGTTTGGAAGGGGTTAGGGATTCGCGGGAGGAGGCTTACGCATCACGGACATCTCTAGCGAATTCGAGGAGGTGGCTCCATTGGATTAATGCTGTCTGCTTCTGCACGTATCGCCAGACAGCATCGATCAGACTCCGGGTGTGATTGCGAATCCCGTTGGTGGATGTTGATTGCCGCTGGACTTCCTCGAAGAACTTGTGCTCGTCAATCGCACGGTACAATTTCCCAAGGACTTTGTGGCTCTCGTAATATCGCGTTCTTCGCGTTTCTGAGGGCGATTCTTCCAGGTCATCGTCTGCATCTTCCTCTCCCAATTCTAAATTTTCCACCTTGATCGCTTTCTCGATGAGCACGCGTGGACCAGGCGCTTGGAAATCGGGCTTGACGTTTGAGTATTTCGGCATTAAGGATAGATCGACCTAGGGTATGTCAATGTTTAATAGAAACGGCCCTTACAAGGGTTCACACAACTTACAGGTATTCCAGTCTTGGAAAAGTCGACCGCTATAGATGCCATGCCAGCCAGAACGATGCAGTCAGGATCCAAAGTTCCTTTCTCTTTCTGATCTGCCAGTGTTTGATGCAAGGTCGAGATTCGGCCCAATGCATCGTTCTCCATAAATCGGATGAAGAAGTCTGTCATATCCGACCGCGTTACCTCTCTTCCTATATCAATTGGCTTCGCAATCGGATAATCGGCTGGATCGACCTCCTTAGCTGGATAGAGGCCGCCATCGTAGATTATATTATACAGATCGCCATCTAAATCGCCGCCGCTAAGCTGCGATGGCAAGTCTCTGTCACCTTGGCTGCTGAAAACCACACAATTATGGAGTGCTCTCAAAGGAGACTTTGGAGGGACATCCACCGCAGTAACAACCCGCACGTCCCCTGGATGTAGGGCAGGACACCGCGTAATGACAACGTCGCCAGTAAGTATCGAAGGTGCTGTCTCCTCTCCATGCTGTGCAGAACAATATATTTGGCCCTCTTGTAGATAATTGCTTTCGTCCATTATCCCTTGAATGTTTAGCTGTTGCCACTAGTGAGTGAACAACACGTACCATATAGCGTCATCCCGTTTACTACCAGAATACGAGATCTATGCTTGAGTTCGCGCAGTTGAACCAACACGGCCAGCTCCACGACGTTACGAAGGAAATCGTCATCGCTATAGTCAAAGTCAAGATAAAAAAGCCTGCGGATAAGAGTTGAAAGCCCGGCAGCTTTTCCAACCAGATTTCGTTTAAGAAAGTAGGCCGCATTTATAGGCGATGATGCTGTGATACGGAGCCTTTCCACGGCTTCTTCCTGGAGCTTTACGAAAGACTGATCAGGAACGCCTAGGTCTTCGAGTATCTTTATGACTTGGCGATTCAGATACATTGGCAGCGGCTTGAACCCAGCGCCGCATATTTCAATGTCAGTCGCTCTGGACCCTCCGAACTTGATCATGGACGGCCTCAGGCAGAGGGCGTCCCCTCGCAGTCTGTCATCCAGCGCAATCATACCTTTTGCCCCTGTCAATTTGAATAGTCAGCAGAGAGAAGGCTAGTATCCTGGGTGATTCATACCTGCAAATCTGATTTGAAGGAGTGTTGGCTTTAGTGTCCGAGATTCAGCATAGGCACCCCATATCTTACTAAGTACCGAAATGGAGCAGGTTCCTACACCATCACTAAACACACGGCCATTCCTATCAACGTCTGGTATCTCTTTGAAAGCATCTTTGGGAAGGCTGACAGAGCTGAAAGTTTGCGAGAAAGCTTGTCCGATGCGAGCTGCGCATTTCGCTGGCGAACGAATTGAGCTAAAGTCACCTAGATCTTTCACGACAGCTCTAGCGTGCGTCAAAACTCCCTCAAGTACAAATGGTGCCATAAACCAGCAGGTTTGAGACCGCAAGGACGAATGAGAAAAGCCGAGGAACTACAACATTCGTCAGTCTTGTAGTATAAAGCGGGCTAGCCTAAACATGAGTGTGCCCATATGAGAATCTTTGAATTGCCAGAAGCATTCTGTGGTTTCATGAACAGAAGATGTAACCACATAGAAGAATACTGCAGCGGTCCTCGGGTAGAATTCAATCTATCAGTGAATGACTGATTATGAGAAAATACGAACTAGACATATAGAAAACTTACTTCATATCCTCGACCCGCGATGTTGATGACTCCTTCCAGAATTCTCTTAAAACGTTTATGGTAAATGTCTTCGTTTGAAGTCTCACGCTCATACCATATCTGTTCCCCGTCCTCGTCAAGGAACGACACTTGAAGGAAATAATTAGAGAATGCCGAGTACTTCCGGAGTACTCGGTTCTTGACCTCTGGTTCTGGGCCTGATAGATAGATTCCGGCTGGTGTTACCATTGCTTTATGGATGGCGGCTATATGTTCATAGGTTTTGGCAATACCAGCAGAATAGGCTCGATCCCTTATGATAGTCTGTAAACTTTGAACAAACAGTTCAGACAAAGTCTCCAGACTTAGCTCCGAAGATTCAACATTAGGTCCTGGAAAGGGAATCTGGTTACAAAGTCTTCGGATTGCGGCTATTGGCACGGAATCAGTGACATCCACCCCGAGGCGTGCAATCGCCTCTATAAATCTTAGGACCTTGAATGGAGAAAGATAACCATTCTGGGCGAGCTTCTGGAATTGAAACTTTAGCTCAAACGGGAACTTGCTGTATTGCGGTCCTCCCAGCGCAGAGTTCAGCAAAGTCATCTGAGCCGGAAACTTCAATTCCGTGACTACAGTCGTGTCCCAGGAAATGCTTTGAGGGATTTCAGTAATTCTTTTGAGAGCTTGAACCTGAAAAATATCCGAGGAATCTCGCAAGACAAAGCGGTAGCAGAGACAGCTGGAAACCACGACTTCATGCGACTTGCTGACTGCCATGATTCTCTTTCGTTTGACAGCAGGCTGCGAAATCTGGAAACTAAGTTTCTTCAATCCACTAAATAGTTCGCTAAGTTCCTTTGGCGGCGAAACAATCTCATACATCTTTGGGGCTTCAGAAAGCGAGACTGTGATGGTGGCATTTGCCTTGTTCCCAATCGTCATCGACTCAACACTGTTGTAAGGGATCTCTATCTGATGAGCTGGAAGATATGCATGTGGCTTGCTTTCCAAATAGACAGTTAGGGCCCGTCGGCCAAAAACCAGTCGCCCTTCCCGTTGGTCGTGGAAGTGTGTATAAAATACAAGTCGACGCTCAATGTAGTCCCACCGTCCACAGGAAATTCCGAGAATGTTAAAATCCCGCTGAAGGTCTCGCGGCCGTCCTTGGGCTGGCTTCGATTTTCGATTCTTACCTGCGTTGATCTTTTCAATCTCCTCTTTTTGCAGGCTCTTTAAAAGGTAACGGTCAGGCAACTTGTTGCTCTCACTACAATTGACAGGCTTTCTCATGTGGAAGAGTTTCTGCTGGACTCTATCAAATCCCTCCCTGCCAGATTTAGTCTGTCCATGGAGTAAGAGGAAGTTTTGCCCCTTGTTGACATCAAGAAAGGTTAGAGTCGCCAATCCTCGTCCTTTGAGCTTCTGACAATGAAAGGTGTTGATCTCAAGCTTGGCTAGGATGGGTCCAAAGTACCGTCTGACCTGTTTCTCCGTGATGGAGTCTGGGAGATTTCTCACAAACACCTCCATTATTCAATCTGGATAGGGCGTGACAAAGAGAGAATTACACCACGATTGGAGCTACCATTACACGCAAATTGTCTGATTGGTAGAACAGAGAAGCTTGAGATTTCCAAGCCTTCGATGAGAACGAGCATGCATGCTAAGGAAAGAGAAGTGGAAATGGAACGAAAGGCTGCGATGAAGTACATGCAGGGCAGGTGGGGCCTCGCGGACACTGGCATGCCAACACGCGTGAACAGGGAGAAACAGTCACTACTTCAGCTGTGAAGGATTGTTTGATGCTTCATGATTTTCTGCTGATTACCTGCAGCTCCCTTGGATATTTCCAATGCTCATTATTCAGCCAGGCATTTTTTAGATAACCTCGTGAGCTAAGGTATGAGAGGAGTAATGTGCAGTTCGACATATTCGTTTTCCGCAAACTACGTTAGAAGTGTCAAGAACATCTGTTATTCCATCCACATTATTGACACCTTTCCTGAAGTCTAAAGAAAGCTGCCATAATGGCTCGTTACCGCAAAATCATCGAGTTATCCTGACCGTCACATGCGCCAAACACCAGGCTCCGGTTTTAAAATGCAGCTACCACCTGCCTCCCCCCCAACTACTACCACCCTGGCTGCCGTGATGTGAGCCATGGTGCGAGCCTTGACTTCCACTTTCCTTGAACCTGTCCTGAAGCTTGCTACCTGCGATCGCTCCACCGATCATACCCAAGATTCCATGTCCACCACCCATCCTGTTCCCAGCATAACGACCCGCCAGTCCACCGGCAATGGCTCCACCGAGTCCACGTTCTCCTTCGGGGGCATTAGGGTCGAATGGAGCGTTGGGATCGTGAGGAGGCATGTTTGGGTCTTGGTATCCTTGCTGCTGATGGTGCTGAGGAGCGTTGGGATCCTGGTGATTCGGTTGCTGGCCATAGGGAGCTTGGGATGGGTATTGGTTCGTATCCGTTGGGGCTCCGTACTGGTTGTGTGCTGGGGCGCCACTAAAGCTATTATTAGCTAGAAAGACGGGGATATGGTTCGAAGACTGACTAATAGCTTGCTTGGCCTTGTGGATTGCTCGCATCGTAAGCACCGAATTGACCGCCTTGCTGACCGTGTTGAAAACCGCCGTGCTGAGGGGGGCCGTAAGAGTTCACCCTCTGGGGAGGGCCGTAGCCAGCAGGCGCATCGCCGTACTGAGGCGCAGGAGGAGGATAACCATGCTGGCCATAAGCTGGTTGACCGTAGCCTTGGGACTGGTCGTAATGTTGTCCTTGCGGAGGGTAGCCTGGGGCGGGTGAAGCGTAGTTTGGAGGGTATTGGTTATAGGGGTTAGACATCTTAGCTCAATGCTTTTCAGATGCTGGTATGAATGAGATTAAGAAGAGTACCTATTGAAGAAGAGTTTTGTCAAGGAATTGAAAGGTTGGCGAAAGGATCGTTTGGGAACGGATGACGAAGTGGTTTTTATGTAAAGTACTCGAGTACGTGCTAGAGTACGATACCCCGCCATTTGTGGCAATGCAAAGGCGCAGCAACCAATGGTACCTGCAATGGTGCTGTTCAAGACTTTCAGCTTACGACTGCTCTGCTCACTACTGTGGCCTCCCCATAGATACCTTACATTGTTCTTTTCCTGCTCTACATGAGCAAGACGAACCAGAGGTCCTTCGCCTTGCTCTATTGCTCTACGCCAAAGCTAGATACAGCGTGTAAGCTAGGTCATAAGGGTGAAACTAAGGGAGATATAGATATAAAAACGAGCATAGCGACAGCTCGAGTGCATTCATACCGTATGACCTGGCTATAACGATGGCCAAATCCCCATCTATTAATCACATCGTTACCAGGAGAATATCGTTATATCAAAGGCGGTGCCTACATACAGAATCATGCCTGTTGATCTCAGAAACGTTATATGGGTTACACAGAGAATATCGCAGCTCTTCGTATGTGTGAATATCGTCAATGGGCGTTCTTACTGCAGTGAGTACGAAGAGGCAGTGCCAACATTAATTGAAGTTGACTTGTATATCATCGCTTTCGTTCAATCTCGGTGGCTCGAATCATGCCAGCACGTCTTTATCCCCTCTTTCCCTGGCCATAACCCTGGGTGTGGATTTTTTGACATTTTGTTGAAATATGCTATACTGTACATACCTGAGAAGAGTTGTTCCAAAGTGTGTTCCCATTTTGGCCGATTCGTCAATGTACACATTTCGTTACTTTTTGCCAGTTGAGAGTAGATTACCTTAGAATAGTGTCCGGTGTCATCTTACCAAGTACCTAAGGTACATATGTATTCTTACTTGTGTCGTGTGTACTACGAAATCGAGATGGTAAAACGAGATAGCCGCTGTGTTCGGCACTGGCTGAACCAAACAAGGTACGGAGTATTCCGTGCCTCTCTACCTACTCTCTCTCTACTGTCTCGACCAATAGAGTAGCAGCGTCGGCTGTTAGCGAGCCCCAAACCCTTAGCGTGGGTGATGGTGGTCGAACAGTCGCCACCTCGCTTCGCTCCGCTGAATCATCTCGCGTTTCATCGCCGCATCTTCAAACACTGCAGATGTCAATGCGCGCACGACGAGAGGCTCCAAGACTCCACGACACTGGTGAGAGTCGTCTCAGTGTTCCGTACTCTCTCAGTACTCGACCCGGTTTGCCCTCCTGTTCGCGGCTTGCGTCCAGTACGCCTTCATCATTGGCCATCATCAGCCCGCAAGTGCAACGCTGAGGATTTGCCCACTCTTTGTTGTCGTTGACCATGGGATGCCATCCCGCCACTGTTACGGCTATCTCCTAGATTTCTATTCTTGGCCTTGTCGCCTCTTTGTTTCCCCTCCCGACCTTTGTGCGCATCACAAAGCTTGCTCGTGATCGCTGTCGTATCTATTGTTGTCACCGACACTCCAAACTGATCTTTGTGATGAGCAACCTCGACTGATCTCCGGCCTCGGTGCGCTGGCATGTCAATGATCGACCGCATCAGACTCATCGTCTTCATTCTACCCCGGGGGACGGCGGCGCCGTCTGGTAAAGACTCTTATTTTTGTATCTGGAATACACTGTGAATGAACCTGTCCACCAGTTCCGTCGCCATCTCTCTTCTTCGCATCGAGTCTGCGACCTTGATAATCCTTTGACCCTTATCAGTCCCACCAACATCAGCCTCTGGAGTGCTGCGCATTTGGCTGGATCCTATCTTAACCTAATACATCTCGAGACCACAAATCATTCAAGACCGCTGGCTGGTCTGCCACAGATCCAAGATCTCAGAGATGCGCGCACCTCCGTCAATACCGTTCTTGCTCTTGCCCTTCCTCTCCCTGGTTTCTGCCTCCGATATCCTCAACCTCTCCAAATTCCAAGAGATTGCCGGCTTCTCATTCCGCTGCACCGATGCCTACAACTCGCCTCTCTCTGGCTGTACTGCCGACGACTTTAGCAACGGCGCGGCATGCTCGCAGAGCTGCATTACACAGTTGGAACTGATGACGGACCTGATAAATACCGCATGCAAGGGAACGAAAGCCTATCCCAATACCTTGATAGGGATGTTTTTTACCGGGAGGGGGGTTTCGACATTATGTCCGAATGCGGATACATCAACGACGTCGGCAGCCCCAAATGTTGGAGGAGGCCAAATACCTAGCACAACGCTGGTGTCCACGTCAAGTTCACCCCCGCAATCCACCTCGGACGTTCCGAGCGTAAAGCCTACAGCTACCTCGACGATTTCCGCATCTCCATCCATTTCTACATCTACAATCAGCACCACAAGCTCATCCTCGAGCACAACGACGAGCTCTTCCACCCCTTCAACTTCTCCCTCGTCAAGCACCAGCCCTTCAACCACTCCATCCTCTACATCTACTACCCAGCCCTCAGCTTTACCTACAACGGTCTTACCTACATTGTCGACTACCACCTCACAATCGAATCCCGTCACATTGACGCCGCTTCCAGCTGGCAGTCCCTCGTCCTCGTCCTCGACTTCGGGTGCTCAAACGACAGCTACGAGCGGGGGTGATAAAGGAGCCGTGGGACCTATACTCGGTGTCACGTCATCATCAAGTCGCAACAGTAAGAGCTTGAGTTTGATCATGGCAAGCCTAGTGGGATTGGTTCCTGCAGCCTTGCTGGTCTAGTCATGTTAAATGCACAGACCTTTTTTCCTCGCATTTCGATTCTCTCACAACAGCATGCATATATGATACCAGTATTTCCCTCCATGTCTCGTGTCCATGAACATACATCTTTTTCACTTAGCGAGGCGCTATCGTAGGGTTCTATGAGCATTTGAAGGCGTCAGAACTTGTCTTTCACGCATATCAGAGTCTTACGGAGTCTTGTGAACCACTTGAAGAGTCAGTTGATTTAAACGCGTCCATATATATAGCTATCGAAATCAAGATACACCTCTATCACTATCCCGCAGCTCACCTTTCCAACCCCCCTTCCTAACATCTTCTCTACCATCAACAATGGACAAACCCCTCATCCTCCGCCTCCTCAAAACAGCCAAGTCTCTAGCCCAGCGAACAGGCCTCGACCCCAGCTCCATCCTCATGATCGCCCTCACTGGAGCACTCGTCCTGCTGAGCGTGCTCATCACCCTCCTGGTCTGGCTCCGGTACCTAGTCGGCCTCGGCCTCGTTGCTATGCCGATAGTAGGCGTATTACGGCGGAAGAGAAGCGCGGTGGCTGATGAAGGGGCGGGAGACGCCATCTCGGAACGTCGTGCAGGAGGAGTCGAGGGATTACCGAGCGGTCTTTCAGAACCCAGCAGCGAAGCCAACAAAGGGGACCTCCGTCCGCAACCAGCAGCCTCGGTCCAAGAAACCCTCTCTCTTCGCGGAACTCAAGGAGCCGCTGCCCCTACCACCGCGCACAAGGGGACCAACACTCAAGCCAAAGCGCGGAGTGGCGAGTTGGCGAACTGAACATTCCAGATGCTCTTCGCTTCACCACGTTATTTCAGGTGCCCTTGGCTTCTCACGTACGATCCTCTGATATTCTTCGAGGGGGCTGTTGGTGTGCAACAGAGGGTTCAACATTTACAATGTTAGACATGTAGGAGCAGTTGTTAGGGGCGCATGCAAAAAACTCCCTCGCCCATATCAATCAACCCGACCCTATGCTCAATCTCCAACCTCCAACCTCCTTCCCTTCACCCACCCCCACTCCCACTCCCACTCCCTTGCCACAACCAAATCAATTCCACCAATATCAAAACCACAGATCTTTAAATCTTTTAAACTTATCTCTCTTCTTTCCATTCCACCCACTTGCTTGTATATTCATCCCATCAAGTCATCAATGATTCCATCATCACATGAACCTCCAGACACCTCACCATCTCAAAAACGGCACACATCTTCATAGCTACCACTAATAGCCCCCACCCCCCGGCACATATGTTCGTTCGCAGACAGAAAGATGCAGTTAAGTAGACCCAACCACCAACCAAGTTAACCTTCATATGTTTTATATTCAGGTGAAGAACAAATCGCCATCCTGCGTTGGCCGGACGGTATACAGACGAATAACGCCCCTGAACAAGAGGGAGGTGCACCAAGACCACGCAGTGTGCTCCGAGTAGAGGAGACTGTCCGCGCAATAAAATGGCTTTGACGCAAGGGCAAGGAGACGGACGTGATTGACTGAGATACAATTGGGGCTAGAAGATGGAGAATTCGCAAGGCACGCATCAAACCATTCTAGAAAGATTGTCGTGAATAGTAGAGCCCTACTCACTACAGACCACTACCACGCGTCGAAATTCCCAAATCCCCCCATCTTCCCCTTCTTCCTCGCCGGTCCCTCCGCTCCTTCCCACTCCTCTACTACCACCTCCCCGCCTCCCCCCACCTGAACTCCGCTCAAGTACTTGCCCACCACCGCTCCACCGCCATTTGCATCGTTCTCTGCCTTGCCATCAGCTCTGACCCTCTTCCCCGTCCAAGTCGTCCTATCATCCTCCGTGCCTCCGCTCTTGGCGATTTCCGCCTTTTCTCTCTCGCGGTCATCGCGTTCCTTTTTCGCTTTTTGGAATTCGGCAAAGGGGTCGACGTAGACGACGATATCTTTGATGAGGACGTCTTGCATTGGTCTTTTGTCGCCGTCGCTGACCTCGACGTTTTCGATCCTGCTGAGGGTTTCCATTCCTCCTACCACGCGGCCGAAGATGGTGTGTTTGCGATCTAGATGCTTTGCGGGGCGGAAGAGGACGAAGAACTGGCTGCTGTTTGTGTTTTTGCCCTTGTTCGCCATACTGAGGACACCTCTCGCGTCGTGGCTTAACGGCCCATCGAATTCGTCCTGGAAATTCTTGCCCCAGACACTGCTGCCTCCTTTCCCAGTTCCTGTCGGATCCCCGCCCTGGACCATGAAATTCCTTATCACCCGGTGAAACGCCACATCCCTATAATAACCCTTTTGTGCCAGCTTTACAAAATTCCATACCGCTCTTGGGGCAAATTCGGGCAGCAGTTCAAGGTTCAGGTCGCCGAGGGAGGTATGTAAGCGCGCATAGCCAGGTGTTTTGACCCGCCGCGGTTTGAGCATGTAGTCTTCGTCGGAAAGTAAAGCGCGGTCGGCGGAGGTGTGCGGGGTCAGACCGGTAGAGGTGAAGGAGGCGGCAGCTTTGCCGGTGGTGTGTTGAGCGGCATTGTAGGGGATGCTAGAGGGTTTGGAGGTTTGGGTTGCTGTAGGAGTGGTAGTTGAAGATTTGGAGAGGGATTTTGTGGATACGGAAGCGTTGTTTTGGGGGAGGTATTTGCCAACTCGTTTTTCTGGATCTTGAGAAGATTCCTTGGTTTTGAGGACTGCGGCTGCGTTGCCCAGGGCTTTCTTGTTCACATTGCGACTCGGGTCGTCTCTTTCTCTTCGCTGCTCTTCGGTCAAAGTGCTGATGCCGTCTTGAAGGTACTTGAAGGAGCTCAAATTCCTGGCCTCAATGTTCTGCGGGTCTTGGATTGTAACAATGTCTTTCCTAGTAAACTCCTCGTCGCTGACAAGGTCGTGCCACATCTTCGCTTTGATATTGAGCCTTTCAACTGTATCGTACGCAAAGACATTGCCGGAGACCTTCAAAGCAACAATATGTGTGTTGTCCGTAAAAACCTTGAAAGTCACTGGATCCACCATCTCCCCTTCATCATTTTGGTGGAAATGGAGCTTTATCAGCTCATCCGATCTCAACGGCTTAGCAGTGACAGGATTCGTGCCGTGTTTCTTCAGCCATGGGAGAATATTGGTAATGTCGAAAATGGTCCCATCAATGGTGCAGACAGGATGGGTAAAAGGTTGCAGGGAGATGGCGCAAAAATTATATGGTAGGCGTTTAAAAGAGCCATCAGGTTTCGCAGACCTCGTCCCGGAGCCAGCACTGGCTGAGTAGGTATCTTCAGAGGCCCACTCGCTATGGGTAATCTACAGCGAGATTTTAGTGATTGAGGGTTCTGGAAGGGACAGGTTTGCTTACGTATAGCTTGTCAGTACCTATCCAGACAGTCAGTGTGGAACTTGACTGTGATAGAGCCGGACAAGAAGATATCCTCACCTTTTCCCATAGTGTAGATGCAGCATTAGCTCCAGCTATCTGAGCCTCACATATCAGGGTAGTGATGCATGACTCAGCGTTGGTGGTGGAGGTGGCCAATTGCATTACTTTATTTCTCATAAAGCAGGTACAATGTCTACGAATAACCGCGGAATAAATACCTACATAACTAGTCCAGAGAAATTTTATTCTGGGCATTCCATCTGCTTTCCCTACCTACCACGACGGATACCCTGTTGAACACATCGAAAAGCTACACACCTCCGCGGCTTACGAGGTTGTAAAACAGGCTCCACCGGAAATGCTGTGTCCCTGTATCACATATATCTCTTTAATGCTCGGAGTGTATCAGTCAACCCCAGTGCATCCGTGAAACTCAATCAACTCATAACACACCCCCAGGCAGCTGCAAACTACTCCCCCCAGCTCTACCACCCCCAACGACAGGCATTTCAAATCCCCCGCTCGTGGGCCCAGAATGTCCCTCTACGGGCGCCGCATGCCTTCTCAGCATGAACATCGGTTTCTTTCCCTCCCTATCTAGCTGCTTGAACAGAATCAACGGCTTCTCTTCCAAGCCCAAACACCGCTCTTGATCGCCATAGACGATATACAGCGCGTACTGCCGCCAATCGGCATTAATGTTGTACTTTTTCAGCGCTGCAGGGAGGACTTTGTGACAAGGATCTTCCATGCTGACACGGAAAGACTTGAAGATCTCGACGGATGGGGGCTCGCGGTCACGACTGCTGCCACCAGAGGGAGGCGGGTCGTCTTGTGGATCATTACGAAAACCACGAGTGCTGCGGGAGGAGGAGCCAGGAGTTGGGGTTGGGTTGCTGCGATCGGGGTTGCTGGGGAGAAGGGTGGTGTATTGTGACTGGTCGTCGGGATGAGGGTTGTATCGGGCGGTGTTGGGGGTTACATCGCGGAAGGTACGTGAGTGGAGAGTTGGTTGGTTAGCATAGGTATTTGGTGAGGTTGGGGAGGGGATGTTCGCTTGGTTTGGAGACGTAGCTGGTTGGGAGCCACCGGTCAAAGAGGCTGTAAGGTGGGACTGAGCGGCTGTGACCGCGGCTGAGGGGTCGAGATTTGTGTTATCGTTCATTGCTTTTCCTTCCGGGATAGACTGGGGCATGTGGGTTGGGGAGTTGTTCTTAGGGGTGGAGCCGAGAAATAGTCGCTTTGTAGAAAATTTGCGGGAGAGGCTGCTACCACTCTTTTCTGGTTGTGCTTGTGACATTGCGTCGTCATAGTTTGGTAGGTCCGGACTAGCACTAGGAGGGTGAAAAGGCAGAGGCTGTGATCGATCTTTCGCCATTCGAAATATCGGGAGAAGTTCGTCTCGCAATTTGCGGTGCTCCTCAGTTATTCTTCGCAGCTCGTTCTCGGTGTGTATCAAACGCTCATCCCGCAGCCTCATGGATTGTATGAGTCGAGAGATGTCGTCTTGGGTGGCTGTTCGGTCATTCGTGCTGGCCTCGGCAGCTTGAACAATCAGCATCACACTATACCAGCTAATGAGCCGTGTTTTACTTACAAGGGGGTACATAATGGTCAGGGTCAAAAGGTATTTCCTGCTTCACCTTGACATCGTAGATGTCTTTTAATATAGTGAGCCGGTGTCCCATGCTTATAATCCCCATCTCTTTTAGATCGTCGTGCTTGAGTGCGATCAAGGCTTCGCCAACAATCTCGTTCTCTGGTAGAAATCAAAGATGTCAGTTTCTTCCAGGGTGTGAATTTTCGTCGCCTTGAATCTGACCTACCCAGAAATCTGTCGCAGTATTGCGGTAGCCCCAAGCTCGCGACATAGTCCACACATTGCTCAGCAGTCCACTGCAATATTGCATTCCCCGGTGAGAGCTTCTCAGTATCAGAGCGCCCAAAAGTAGGTGTAGGTTCAGTGGAAGGGGGATCGGAGTCTGTGGGTGAGGTATCGTCGTCGGTAGGAAGGATTGGCGAGGTCATTTCAGTTCGTTCGTATTCATCGTCGGCATCCGAGTCAGCGTGATACGCTGTGGGGAACGCCATCTTCATAGAACCTCAGGTCATGGCAACCAGGGAGGCGGGGTCGTGCAGTCACAGGTACGAAGGCGCCGCACAAGCCCCGATAACCTGCTATGGAGACCGAAAGCGTGGTAACACTGGTAGATGATAGGTGAAGCAGTAAAAGGAATAAGTGCTCGCCGTTGATCGTGTGACTCGAGGGTATGCTCGGTAGGAGGTTACTCCGATGTGGTTAACGGATAGTAACAGTAAGGAGTGAAACGAAGTGGTGCAGGGTAAGTGGTAGCCAAAGATGTCTTTTCCGAGTACGAACCATAGGCCGAGGCTTATTCCGGATGAATTGTGGAAGTATCTATCTAAATGGTGAAGTCTGCAAAGATAGGGTATCTGAAGTACTACTGTGGATATAGTCGACCGGTGAGGGTTGGGTTGGGGCTGTCAGTGTTGGTTCTTCCACGCAAGCAGACTAGCGCAGAGCGGGTCGTCCCGCGAGCCGCTGAATCCCTGCATTGGGCATGTGGCACGACAATAGAAATTCTTACCGGTAGTACAAATACCTTAAAGTACTGTAGGGTAGCTGTTCTGCGGAAGACCTACAACAAACAATAATGTATTGCTTCGAAGACTACAAATTGAGACGCGTGTGGGCGTGAGACAACCCTGGGCTAAGGTCAAAAAATCACTAACCCAGTAGACCACTGAGATGCCTTACTTTGATTTCTATCGTTCTAGTTCTATCAGTATTCAGTAGTCCGTCCAGTCGCCCTCCTCTCAATCAGCCCTCAAGGCTGAGAATTCAAGGATGACCCGACATCTCGTGTCGCTGGCCTATCATAGCTGACGATAGCGGGATCGTTGTTACAGGAATAAAAGCTTGGGCTATGGGTTCGATACTCGAGCTCCAAGAGACGGGCCCTGGGACCACAAAATCCTCCATATACAACGAAGTATCCAAGTTTCCAAAGTTCAACTATTCAATAGTTATCATTGCTAAGCTTAAGCTGCTGTTCAACAACATTTGTTACAAAACCACGTATCATTGAGGATTACCAGAACAGTAGGTCCAATCAAGTCGGTTCAATGTTCCGTCAACTTTAAGACCACGCTCTACCCATGTTAGAGCCTTCAATTCTCGTAGGCACTATATGACAGGTGAAATGGTTCAAATCATGGCGTTTTGATCGGTACATGTTCCACTCAGCTTTATCTAAGCGAGCCTTAAATTCCAACATATGATTATTCGTTTGGAATTTTCATTGGTATCTCCATATGATGCGAGGATGGTATGAGCAAAGATGAAGCACAGGTGAATCCATGACACAGCTGACTGTAGTCCCATCATCTAACTCCTGCCACCGCCGCATAAACCGCCACACCTAAGTTCCCAACCAAAACCCTATCTATACATCTCCCGCAACGCTTCAATGTCATCATCGGACATGTTTCCATCTTGTAGATAACCCTCCTCATAATCCTTTACTGCCATTGTCTTTTTAGGTTTGGCGCCTGAAGCGATTACCGGCATAGCTTGGTCGAAATTGTACAGGCTATCGTAGAAATTTCGTACTTTGTCATGAGCCATGACCTTCTTGGGATCGAATCTCAAGACCTGTAGTCCCTCCTGACATGTAGCACGACTCAGAGCCACATATGCTTGACCTTTTTCAAAAATCTTCCCTAGATCAACCTTGACGCGCTCTAGTGTTTGTCCCTGAGCTTTATGGATTGATAAAGCCCAAGCCAGTATCAACGGGACCTGCGACCGCGATGCTTGGATTTCTCCATTAGGCAGTTCGATCTTCCAGGACTCTTTCTGGCATAGAAGATCCCGAGAAGTCCCATCAGCGATAGCGAATCGTACGAGGGGCCACTTCTGACCCGTATCGCCTACAAGGTCTTTGTTGATCATTTGCTTGAGCTTTTTCCGAGATCGTGCCATTTCTTCATCATTAGGGTCCATCATCTCGACGGCTTGGAATTCTTCTTCGTCGTCATGATAAATGTCGAAGGTCTTTTCATCCATAAAAGCAATAACTTTCCCAACCGATCCGTTCACAAGGGTATCGTCGATGTTCTTGATCAGCATCACCTGGGCTCCTTTCTTCAGAGTAATTGATGGCGGCGCCATGCAATTTGAGAGCAGCTTATCACGCTGAGCGAGGTCGGAGATCGATCCGCCATCTTCAGCCTTAAAATCCCAAGCTCTGCCGCTTAAATTACGCATACGATTGTTGTTCGCATTATCGACCTCGTTTCGGGTAGGAAAACTACAAATACGTTAGTAGTGATAAATCAGCCGGTAGGAGGAGATTCTCACAGTTCGGTAGCTTCGAAGTCATCCGTAGATCCCAATTGGCGATTGAGCGCCCGAAAAGCTTCAATAGACTTGGGTGTCAGCTTCCCCAGCCGCATTTCGTTGAGCATGTTGGCAAAGGCTAGACTTGTCAGCATAGGCTGTCTCCTGGGTGTTCTGACCTACTGGGATCTTTTTGTCGGAAAACCTGCGTAAGCCCTATGGTGTGTTCGATAGACGTATTCCATGTAGCTGCGTCAAATGAAAATTTAGAGATTTTTCCGTAGTCTGGTACAGGAGGTAGTTGAAAGAAATCGCCTGTAATGATGAGTTGGATGCCTCCAAATGGTCTACCATTGTTCCGGACGATACGCGCTATGGCCTCGAGTTTGTCAAACAAGTCTCCATCCACCATAGATATCTCGTCTACGATTAAAACCTTTGTGCGCATCCAGCGGGCTTTCGCCTTCTGGTTTCGCTTGATCTTCTTAACGAGTTCAGGAACAGCCTCTTTACCAAGGCCTATTCCCCCAAAACTATGAAGTGTGACTCCCCCAACATTGCATGCGGCTAACCCAGTGGAAGCCGTAACCGCTACACGGTCCGTCTCACGTTTATAGTTTCCGCGAAGGACCTTGATGATCTCCCGAAGGAGGACTGACTTACCAGTACCGGCGGATCCTGTGAAGAAGACGCTCTTCTTCTGCTCAGCAACAAGACTCAGAACATGCTGCTGTTCGTCGCTCAGGTATACTGGAGAGACACTCTTTTTCTTCGATGTCGAAGCCACGGTGGAGCTTCGTTCTGCTTCGTTATCTTTGACAAGCTTCTTGTGGCCCTGTCGTAATTTTTTCTGTTCTTCTTTCACTGCACTTGCAGTTTTGTTCCAAGGGTAAGAGGAATTTGGTTTATCCTTTGGCAGCGGGGTATATGATTGCTTATTTGATTCTGGCTTCCCACTGGAATCATGTGCTCCTTGTTTGCGCTGTTCATCGAGCCACGGTATTTTCCTTCGTACGGCGGGTTTCTCGGGGGAATGGTGGAGTTGCTTTGCCAGCGTTTGCTTGTGCTCCAGAGGAGAGGACGACCAAGGCAAAGGCTGGCTGCTTGATGGAGGCTTAGGCGCCGCCAATTTAGCGGACGGGAGTGGGAGTGTTGGATACGATATATCGGAGGGGGAGGGGTTGCCAGTCGGCAGCGTTGGGTATCCAAGAAGGTTAGATGAAGACGTCTGCCTTGACATTGGTTCTTCAGCATCTAGGTTGACGTCTGCGTCATTCTCAAAATCATTCTCATCGAAAAAGACAGTCTCATGTAGCTTCCCCACTCTTCCTCCGCCGTCGGTCCTTTGTGAAAGGTTCATCGTACTGCTTTTATTCAAGACCGAGTCATGGCTGCTCAACGAGTTCCCCCTTCCATCAGCCTGTGAGGCAGTCCGTTTCAACGGGTTGGTCGTAGTCGGCCAATTCTGGCGTGGAGCATTGAGCACTGAGGTACTAGGTTTGAGGGCGTTGAGATTGCCTCGCAGGCCTTGCGATAGGCTAACACCCTTGAATCCTGGTACAGTACTATGGTCTTGTACGGCCTTCGCAAACATGACATCCGCATAAGGGAGGCCCTGTGATGTTGTAAAGCTCCGCGGTTTATTGATGTTGCTGAGGCGAAGCCGAAGGAAGGGGGGGCGGATTGGCAGGATTGGCTGATAAAACACTGCCAGTAGACGATAGAGGCCAGCCAGTGTGACTCAGACTGAAGTATCGCACACCGGGACAAACAGGCAGCAATGATCCACAGGAACCTTTCTGTAAGGTAGTTATCAATGGGATTTCGCCTCGCGTATCATCACGTCTAAGGAAGGCGCGCTAGTGGACCTCTGTACTTTATAAACGGTTGACTTTGTTTTCTCAGTTTCTGTATGATAAAGTACCTACTTCTCTAACCTTTCGAACATTACATTCTAAGAACTAGTGACGATATATTGAGGCGCAAACAGCTTCGTTGTTCACTTGTAAACACTTCGGATGGAAGCTCATCAACCTCCGTAGCACCTACTTTCCAGACTCCCATCGATGGTGGACAACAAATCCCCTCTAAGACGAATCGTCTCGTAGATCTCGTTGTCAACTAACATTGCAATCACAACGAATCAGCACGAGGTCTGCGAGATATAATAAGCTGTACTGACATCTGCACAGCATACAAAGATTCCCGTCTTGATGGCTGCCTAAGTAAACCCCTTACTTTACCACCATTCAATGTTTCGGTAGACAATTATCTTCCCCTATCTTCTCCAGTAGCCTCTGCTCCTTTATGTTAACATGTAGGTAGGTGGTATGAATGTCTACGGTCCTCTATCTAAAAATGCCTTGGTTGCTCTCACTTATTGAGTCTTGTAATGTGTCGGTGAAACTTTAGTAGCTTTCTTTGGATGAATGATTTCCTTGTAGTGAATATCAGAGTAAAATATGCGATTCGGTGTTTCCATTGTGACAACAGTCCGTGTTTGCGGTTCATGCTCTGGTATGATAGAATGCCAACTGAGTCGGGCTCACACATGGCCTTGTTGTTTTGTTGGCATGGCTGCAGTATCAATTGCTCCCTCACCTCCTCATTTTGAGAATCAATTCGTGGAACAAGTTTGGGAAGCGTTCAAGCCATACGCTCTCACTCTACGCGATATAATCATGCACAACATTCAACCTTCACAAGAGCCTCCAGAACCAAGTGGTAGTTCGCCTTCAACACCGCTCAAGCTTCCTTCAATCCAGACTCGCCGCGCCGCATGCACTCACTTGACAATGGGACGGCTCAATGGGAAGTACGAGTGTATGATCTGTCATAAACCCTCAGAGCTTGGTTGGGTGTATTCATGTACACAGGATGATGAGCAGTGTACTTTACGTAAATTCTGCCCTCTTGCCCTACTACCAGAGGAATCCCACTAACCCAATGTTGAAGCCGACGCAGGGGAAAGCATCGCTACGGGGCAATGCGACGAGGATGTCCGCCTAAATCCTTGGGTTGAGAAGGCTATCAAAGAAGGTCAATACACACCAAAGCAGGTTGCCATCCTCCGAGCACAAAAGCAGAAGGTCATGGCTACCATTGCTGCCGCTGAAGAGGAGTTCAAGCATGCTCCGCAAGAGGATCCCAATTCAAATCAAGCTCAACAATCAGCCACAACATCATCTGTGGACGCGAACCCTCATCTTCCATACGCTATCATTACCGAAATAGAACACATTCCTACAGTCAATGGCTCCAAAGAAAAACTCAAAGTCTTCCCTCATTGCAAATTCCGTTCCTGCCATGCCTGCCGTCCTACCAACCGAGACCGGGCTTGGCAGGTCCTGGAGCCAATCTTCGCGGTAGACTTTCTTACTTCCATGAGATTTTCTGAGGAATCGTGTCGCCGTGTATCCGACGCAAAAATCGTGCGCAAAATGGGTTTTAAAGAACCACGGCCAACGCGTCCTCCACTGCGAAGTCTTGACAGCATAGGCCTATACTCAAGTACTCCTATGGGACATATCGTGCACGCCAGCACAACGCCTAAGCGCTCCGCCGATGTTATGTGCTCCTCTATCCCAATAAACACTGTTGATGTTTCGGATGTACAAACCGAACCTGACAGCAGAGGATTCCGTGACAGCATAAAACGCGCGCTCCGAGGTATGCTTTCCAGCAGCCGGCGAGCCTCGACTCAATCAAGAAGCGGCACCAGGCCCAGGTGCAAAGCAGTGTTCAGTGAAGAAGAAGAGGACGGCGCGGAGTTTGACATGGGCTTGTGGCGTCATCTGAACGATGAGCTGCTGAACGACGCGTCGGGGGTTCCTCTGCCTGGGCATGATGGCATGGACGGGTTGAGTCACGAGGAAGGGGAGATTGAGGTGAAAGATGGTGTCGCTGTTACTGAAGAAGGTGTAGACTTAGGCACAGCGGATATCATTATGTCTATCTGATCTGACCTAATGGTAGAACATGGGGGCCTTGCCTTTGGCTGGTTGAGATCTTTCAGTGCATCCACACTTTGACTGTACGTGGCAGAAATGCCGTGGATTAGCAGCTGTCCTCGATCAGTAGGACTAAGCCATGCAAATAGACTGCTTCGAACTTCAATTGATTTCAAACAATCGTTCAGGGGTAAACGATCGCTGCACGGATATGCCGAGGTCCAAAGATAAGGTCAAAGCTTGATAGACACCACATATTCCAGTTGATTCATTCGCAAGCCAACCGCGCTTTATATATTTCGCCAGTCCTCTCAGGCAATCCGAGATCTCTTGCGGCACGATCATGGCTTCCCCTTCGAAGCCGAGACCTTCCCACATTCAATCCGTCAAAGCCTCCCTTCCAGCCTATCTCTCCAAGACAAATACCAACATCTCCCACCTGAACAGGCACGTTCCTCTTCCTTCCACCAATCCTATAACATCTCCCATTTCCTTCAGTCCCACTAACATCCACCAGACTCCTCTCCTCGACCTCCCACCTCGACACTGCTCTCCTGACCATAACTTACACCCTCCATTTCCTCCACTCCTCCCTTCCGCGCCTCCCCATCCAACTCCCCATTGTCGCGTCTCTACTCCCCTCTCTCCCGCCTCTGACATCCCTCATCGACGAGTTCCGAATATTCCTGCGCCTCTGGGGCCTGCTAGGAATCTACAGCTGGGGCGTTTCAGTTTACAACTCTCCACCTACGGATTGGATCTTAAAGTATATCGCGTGGGCTCAAGTGGGTGTGAATGCAGTCTATCAAGCTCTAGAAAACGTGGCCTTTCTAGGGGACAAAGGGATTCTACGAGGCGTGTCAGCGCAGACAAGAGCGAGATGGTGGCTCTGGAGCAGCCGCGCCTGGATGGCGCACGTAGGCCTTGAGTGCGCCCGCTTAGGCCGCGAGTGGATTCTGAGTCACCAGAGTAAGCTTGTCGCGCAACGAAGAGAGTTCTTGGACCGCAAGAATAAGAAACCGCAGGTCGACGGAGCGATTGAGCTGAGAGGGGAGAAAGAGGAGAAGATTGCGGAGCGGGAAGAGAAGGCGAGGTGGTGGAGGGAGGTGGGTGTTAATGCGGCGTATGCGCCTATGACTGTGCATTGGAGTGTAGAGGAGGGGATCTTGGGAGAAGGGTCGGTTGGGGCGTTGGGAATTGTAGCGGGGATGCTGGGAATCCGGGAGGCTTGGAGGAAGACGGCTTGAAGGGGGTAGATGGTTCATTGTTGCTGCTTTCTATGCGTTGGCTTTCTCCTAGACATCCTCTTTTGGGGACTTGGGGGTAATACTGCCCTATATCTCGAGTAGATCTCCCTTATCACGAGCATTATGTATACCAATTTTATGTTGGACTTGGGCAACGTGTTTACATGCGGGTCCTACAATTGATAGCACTATAGCCAAACAGGTGAGAAGCACACTGAGGCATCTTTGAACCACTCCTTGTATGCCTAACCCTGTTTTTATTTTCTCCTTTCTTTGCATCTCTCTAGAGAAGAACCAACGAAAGATCTGGGTAGAACACAGTCGCCTAGGTTATTACCTTTACTTTTCTGAAGGGCCGCTCAAGAAGGTTCCAAAATGACTACGACGTATGCTAAAAGATCATTCTCTCGCAGATAGGATCCCTTCTCTTCCCAGACTCCAGCCATGGCGGAATGGTCAAGTAAGGGACAGAGAAAAGGCTTGGTCTTGTATTCCGCAACACATGAGAAAGGCTAGGTAAAGCATAGTCAACGGCACATAAAGAAAGTTGACAAAATTCCCTCCCGTTGAGACTGTTAAGGGTGGACCTTCCTTGCCAGTAGCTGTAGTCTACAGCGGTATGCTGCATGCAAGGCACAAACCCCTGAAAAAGGGGCAATTTAATTTCCAGGGCAGACCCTGGAAAGATGCTCTTTGCAGAATTCAGTCTGCACGAACTCTTCCAAGCTCCACACTCTTTCCTCGTGCTCTTGAAGCTCGCTACGGTCCCTGGCCCAAACGTAGACATCGGCCTCGATGATCTCTTCCTTTCCTGATGCAAGAGTAATCCTCACATCATACGCTTCCCTTGAGTAACGGCCACCCTCAAAATTATCGATACGACCACGTTGCGCAGAAGTCAAGCCAAAAAGGATCAGGCCCTCAACCGAGGTTCCAGAGAAGGCATCAAGGACGGCCGGAAAGATGGTGTTCTTGATGGCGAAGCGTTGAAATCCACCGAGTGTAGCCGCTGTCATCATGCTTTTGATTTTGCCTTCGTTCATACGACCATCAGGTCTGTCGATGACGTTGGCGACTATAGCAGGAATCATAAGCGAGCCGTAGACGAACAAAGGGTTAACAGGTCTGCCGACGAAGCCGTTGACTTCCTCAGCAGTAAAGTATTTCTCTTCGGCCATTGGCAACAGGACAGACCTTATAAAGCCTGGATGAACCGTCTCTTCTGCTAGAACTTGGATGAATTTTGACGTTTGCCCAAGGGGAGATATTGAGATCTATCTCTGTAAGTGATGGAAAGTAAGCATGGCGTGCATGGGTAGCTATAGAACATGTAGGTGCAAGTTTGTTCGTTGGAGCTTGAGTATGAGGATCACCAAATCTCCGGTGTTGGTTGCTACCAAATGGCAATATCACATGGCTTCGTTCCAGCTATACTGCAGTCCCTGTTTGTCGCAATTGGCATGCAGACGAATAGACCAAAACTAAAAATGAGGCAGCGTAACACTTGATGATGGAACCAACCGAAAGCAGATACAATCTTAGTGTAGAATCATTGTTCGTTCGTAGGTGTTTGTATTATGAATCCAAGGAAATAGCATGGAAAGCGTAATGACAGAACGATGGGAAGCATTTCGAATCCTGTAAGCAACTGTTCGCTCACCCCCAGCGGCCATCACCAGAGCGATTGTTTTCATAAGGGAAAAGCTATGAACGTTGAGAAAACAATGTTATAGTAGATATGGTTGTAGTGTCCTCCATCATGTACTGTTGACTTCTCTTCTCTCAGTGGCATCCGAAGCAATAGCTTCAACACCAATGTTCCAGAGTAACAAAGGTTGACGGCAAGCTCTGATGCCTGTAGCAGGATGTTGTCTATCTGTCCTCCAGAAAAATACATAGAAATACTCATGCAAGTCTGGCAGCTTCGATTATCTTCCATCCTAGGAATACGGAACATTAAGTAAGCCCGACGCTAAACCGCAACTAGACCCCAAGTACATCATTCATTAGTTGCTAGCAGCACCTCTGACTTTACTCAATATCTATCTTCACAGCTCACCTCGACAACCCCACCATCGATATCAAGTCCACCTTCAGATTTTGAGGCATCTTACACCCCAGCCTATCTCCCACATATCCATCGTCTCCAGCTCTGAGAAACCGCGTACATCTCAAGACACCACCATGTCAGCCGAGCCTGAACATGTCGATGCAAAGCCCATCAAAGGCAAAGCTAACCTTCAGTAAGTCCTAGTCTTTGCTTGCATCTCCGGTGTATTTGCTAACCGCAGCCTTCACAGCGATGCCTCTGGCTCTGAGAAGAAAGAAGTAAGTGCCGATCACCAAAGCTTTGCTTCGATGTCTAATATCATTGTCCAGGAATCCGACTTCGCCACCGCAATTCTCAAGAAGAAGAAGAAGCCAAATTCGTTGATGTAAGTACTGCTTTTCCACGATCAACAATTTTAGGCCCCGTAACTGACCATGGTGGCAACAGCGTAACGGATGCTGTCAATGATGACAACTCGATCATTGCCTTGTCAAACAACACGATGGAGACTTTACAGCTCTTCCGTGGCGACACCGTACTTGTGAAGGGCAAGAAGAGAAAGGATACCGTGCTCATTGTACTTGCGGATGATGACCTAGACGATGGCAGTGCACGGATGAACCGTGTAGTTCGGCACAACCTACGCGTCAAGCACGGTGATATTGTCACTGTTCACGCGTGCCCAGACATTAAATATGTGCGTCTGCAGCCTTATCTTTGTTTCTATATCGTAAACTAACAAACAATCTAGGCCAAGCGCATTGCTGTACTACCTATTGCGGATACTGTTGAAGGCTTGACCGGCTCTCTGTTCGATGTTTTCCTTGCCCCATACTTCCGCGAAGCTTACCGCCCAGTCCGACAAGGTGACCTCTTCACTATTCGAGGTGGCATGAGGCAGGTGGAATTTAAGGTTGTGGAGGTTGATCCACCGGAGTATGGCATCGTTGCACAAGATACAGTCATCCACTGTGAAGGCGAGCCCATCCAGCGCGAAGATGAGGAGGGAAATTTGAATGAGGTCGGATACGATGATATTGGTGGATGCCGGAAACAGATGGCACAGATCCGAGAGCTTGTGGAGCTTCCACTTCGACATCCTCAGCTCTTTAAATCGATCGGCATCAAGCCTCCTCGCGGCATCTTGATGTTTGGTCCCCCGGGAACTGGAAAGACGCTGATGGCTCGTGCTGTTGCTAACGAGACTGGCGCGTTTTTTTTCCTAATCAACGGCCCTGAGATCATGTCCAAGATGGCAGGAGAGTCCGAGTCGAATTTGCGCAAGGCCTTTGAGGAGGCGGAGAAGAACTCGCCAGCTATCATCTTCATCGACGAAATCGACTCGATAGCACCAAAACGAGAGAAGACAAACGGTGAAGTCGAGCGTCGTGTCGTATCTCAACTGCTCACGCTCATGGACGGCATGAAGGCTCGCTCAAACGTCGTTGTCATGGCCGCTACCAATCGTCCTAACTCGATCGACCCTGCCTTACGCCGTTTCGGTCGTTTTGACCGTGAAGTCGATATTGGAATCCCAGATCCCACTGGGCGCTTGGAGATCCTTCAGATCCACACCAAGAACATGAAGCTTGGGGAAGACGTGGATCTTGAGTCAATTGCCGCGGAAACACATGGATACGTTGGTTCGGATGTTGCATCGCTATGTTCAGAAGCTGCCATGCAGCAAATCCGTGAAAAGATGGACTTGATCGATCTGGATGAGGATACCATTGATGCTGAGGTTCTAGATTCCCTAGGAGTCACTATGGAGAACTTCCGCTTCGCTCTCGGTGTGTCCAACCCATCCGCTCTACGCGAGGTCGCTGTTGTGGAGGTCCCCAACGTTCGCTGGGACGATATTGGAGGTCTCGAAGGCGTCAAGCGCGAACTCATCGAGAGCGTTCAATACCCTGTGGACCATCCCGAGAAGTTCCTCAAATTTGGTCTCTCGCCATCTCGTGGTGTTCTCTTCTACGGTCCCCCGGGCACAGGAAAGACCATGCTTGCCAAGGCCGTCGCAAACGAGTGTGCTGCCAACTTCATCTCGATCAAGGGTCCTGAGTTGCTTAGCATGTGGTTCGGTGAGTCGGAGAGCAACATCCGTGACATCTTCGATAAGGCGAGAGCTGCAGCTCCTTGCGTTGTCTTCCTGGATGAGTTGGATTCGATTGCGAAGTCTCGTGGTGGGTCCAACGGTGACGCAGGTGGTGCCTCGGATCGTGTTGTCAACCAACTTCTAACTGGTTAGTCTCTGTCAGTGAACGCCTGATTATCGCCTGTGCTAACCGTATTGCAGAAATGGATGGCATGACCTCAAAGAAGAATGTTTTTGTCATTGGAGCTACGAATCGTCCTGAGCAGCTCGATAATGCCCTCTGCCGTCCAGGACGTCTCGATACTCTTGTCTACGTCCCTCTACCCGATGAAGCTTCCCGTATTTCTATTCTTAAGGCACAACTGCGTAAGACCCCAGTTGCTGACGATGTCAATATCGAGTACATCGCAAGCCGTACCCATGGTTTCACTGGTGCCGATCTTGGCTTCGTCACACAGAGAGCAGTCAAGCTGGCCATCAAGCAGTCTATCGCCATTGACATTGAGCGTACCAAGGAACGCGAAGCTGCAGGCGAGGATGTCAAAATGGAGGAGGATCTCGATGCGGAGGATCCCGTTCCGGAGCTTACTAAGGCCCACTTCGAAGAAGCCATGCAGTTGGCGAGAAGATCAGTCAGTGACGTTGAGGTCCGCCGCTACGAGGCTTTCGCGCAGAGCATGAAGAACTCCGGTGGCACCAACTTCTTCCGCTTCCCAGACGCAGACGAAGCTGCTGGCTCTGCAGCACAGAACGGAAATGGGTTTGGGGAAGCTGGGAACGACGACAGCCTTTACGACTAGTTTGTTTACGGAAGTTGTGTGGGTTGTGTTCATGCATCCTACTCCGAGGACACCTCACCCTACTCTATTTTTCCATCGGCACATGGCATCGACAGGGGCTTAGACAATGGATGGTGGTTTCATTATGCATCTATGGTGTTCGTTTGGTCGCCAAGCTTGCCGCGCCATCACAATGATGATCTCGATGGTGGAAGACTCATAATATGTGAGAGCTCGTATTTTCTTTGACGACTGTGTACTTCTACATAGTAATCCAAACATAGACTTTCGAAATCTTTCAATGGCTTGTTTGCAACGTTGTGCCGTGGTTCTTGATATACTTACAGTAGTTGTAACCTCAGCTCAAGAGATGAAAGGGTGTGAAGGACCCACATTCAATTTTTTTTTCATTCTCCCCCTTCTTCTCTACCACGAAAGTCTACTTCTCCTCTCGCAACATCTCATCCAACTGAGCAGCGTCTTCTTAACGATCAATGTAGCCATAACACCCCCCCGCCCCCCCAAACCCTTTCCTTATCGTCTACTCCCTCTAGCTCGAACATGTTACGAAGTTGGCGACCATACTAAGACAGTGCGAGTGGTGAGGGAGTTTGCAGGACGAATGGAGGACTCAAGGTGGATGGATCACGGTAGGTCGTAAAACATCAAAACTCTGAAAACATTACGATTATCCCGATCCTATATATCTTCTAGTCGTTACTCCCTCGCCTCGCCTCACCCAAAAGCCTCATTATTCCCAAGCTCCTTTCACCAATCCCTCAATACGCATTACCCGCAAAAGGCCTGATAAGCACATTATCAACACTGACCCGGTCCGAAACCCCATTCGAACATGTAAACACCACATAAAACACATCGGCCGCCGACACCGCCTGGAACGTCGACGCCGTAATCGTCCATTGCCCCGCCGTCGTCCCGCCCACATTATCCGGCGCCGTCACGCTGCCCTGGGTAGTCTTGTACGGGTACTTGATCGCAACCGCGCAAGCACCGGGGGAGGTGTCGAACTTGTAGTCTATTTCGACGGAGTAGTTGCCGCCGCCGCAGGTGTTCATGGTTTGCGAAAGGGTGAGGGAGCTGGCGCCGTTGGAGGAGGGGCTGGGGGCGAGGGAGACGGCAAAGGCGTAGGTGCCGCCGTTGTTGGTGCTGCCGGGGGAGACGATGGTGGAGGTTGTGGAGCCGGTGACGCTGCTGATGGTCCAGGGGGTTGGGGGGTTGGCGCCGGTTTCGAAGTCGGCGTTTTGGAGGATGGCGCCTGCGGGGCAGGGTTTTGGGTCTGAGGTTGACGGGTTGGGCGGGTTTCTGAGGGTAAGATATCAGAATCAGTCATGATAAAGAAACCTAATAGAAATGAAAGTGATGCAAGGATATATAGGACCAAAACCCATGAGTGGCATATAGTAAGGTTGTCACTTACGAGAGAGAATAGCTATAAGACCGAGAAACAGTGTAGTGGTCATTACCGCGATACTGGCCATAGTTCGTAGCATACGAGCGATCCCAGGTCTCGTTGTAAAGCGAGCAATAAAGGCCTTGCGGTATACTGTTCTTGGAGAGGACGTAGGCATCGAAGAAGATGCAGGTCTGATAAGTACCGTCTATGGCTGGATGTCTACTACTGTACCCCGTTTGTATATTGCAAGCATCGGCGCATGTTTGTGGGTCATAGCCTTGGCTTTGGCTGAACGGAAAGTATTTGTAGCCCATGTATGTATTCCGACCCTTTGAGTCCAGGGGAGCATTTATGGCACCGCCTAGCTCTGTAGGCCCGTTGTAACCACCAATTGAAGATGGTGGAGCTATCTTGTTATAACCTAGAGAAGTAAAGTCAATAATCGATGTACCTGAACCGACTGTTGAGAGTTAGTCGTACCATTTGAGCCAGCAATGACAACCTGGAAACTATCACGATATTGTCCGGTGTTAGTTGCCTCTTGTGCAACAACAGGAGCTCCCCAGAGTGTGCACTTATAATTCGTTATGCTTGGAGGGTTTGGACAATTGGCCGCATTAGGGTCTACGCTTGGATCACGCTCAATGTACATATTAAAGGCTTGGCAACCATCGGCTTGGTCGCATTTGGAAGCACATCCAAGAGTATCATAGCTGGTAAGAGTGTAAAGGCCCATGTAATTCGAAGCGCTCAGGGATCCAGCCAGATTAGTAAACGCTGATGAGTATCCGTCTGGTGTAGGGGCACCAGTGGCCATTGCCTGATATATTTAGCTAGAACTATGCGAGGGCACCGAGAAGCCTACCTGGAATGTTGGAAAAGACGTAAAGGCATCGACGGTGTCCGGAGTAGGGACAGGTCCGGATCCTGTTGGCTGGACCGCACAGTTGCCGTCTCTTTTTTTGATATCAGCATCTCGCTTCCGTATAGCTGCGGTTGTGGCGGGTGCAATTGAAGAAGCTGGGATATCAGGCGGAGTATCTTGGCTAATATCGAGTGGTGCCGACACTAGATCTGGAGCTGGAGACGCCTCAATAGCGACAAGATCCACGAGTTGAGGCGTGGGTACCGCAAGAGCAAGGCCGGTAAGAATCGGCAATATAAGAGCAGACCGCATCTTTGTAACGACAGCAATGCAAATATGTAGAGTTGTGCAGGCTTCAAAGTCCGATATGTGGTAGATATGAGTCTAGAATGCTTCGTTATCCAGAAAGTAGATGGGTATTATCCTTCCTGTTATAACACTTGCTTTCAAGGAACTTCAGACAAAACATGACACCAGACATTATGAAAAAGTACCGCCGTGTAAGCCTTCAATACCTCCTCGTGCAGGAGGCGCTATCCAGATAACACGGAAGCTCTGTAGTTCCAAGGCCCCCACAGCAATAGTAAAGCCAGGCTCGCCAGCAAAGGAAGTAACAGAAGGATAAAGGCATCGTGTATGCACGTCGAGTTGAAGCCACATAGTAAGACTGACTGTAGTCAAGAAGCAATAATGTACATCGTAGTAGCTGTTCTCGCGTAAACTGTCTTAAACGGTCCGTATAATAGACTTTGTGGTTGAGGGTGTCAATATTGACGGAAAGCAGCAAAGTTATGGCAAAGGCAAGTATAGCCTAGTCAAGCCAGCGCTTGCCGTACACGAACGTCGAGTAACGCGTGATGCTTCAATAAAATTCAAAACTGATCGTGGCATGTGCATGCATGGCTTGTTAAATCCCAGTCTGGCCCACGCCTTACTGTTAGAACAATTGTAGCGTCCCAGTGAGGTTGCTTGCTCTGCAAGAACCCCGTCCCGACCTACACTCCCGAGAATCCTCTACAGTCTGATGCCCCAGAGTGGCCACTGAGTCGAGAACGTTGTGCCATCGCTTGCCCTTCATCGACGAGAAGGCTAAATAGCACTATTGACGGCTCCCTTGTCCAATGGCACCTCTGAGGAAATCGAAAATTAATACCACGGTTAGGCGATAATTTGATGAGGAAAAATCTCGCCGCCAACGCCTTCGATAGCCTGGAATCATGTCTTTCGAAGACGCTTTTACTGGATGTTCAAGATTCAATGCGAAGAAGCAAGTTTGCAAGTTTGGATTCGCCAGCTTGAGTGCCAAGTCGGGCTTACAATACTGCTGCTGAAGCCTGGAGGACGCGGTAGTTTGTTTGTGGAGTTCGGGGTAAGATAGAAGACTTGTCATTTTCAAGTTGTACAGTAGCAAAGTACCATAAACAGAGCACAGCGATAGGTGCCTGGTTGTAAGAGGACGTTGCTGGGAACTGACCGGTAGGACCTCGTTAAGATGTCGCCTTTGGTTTTTCGTTGTCGATTATTGACGAAACTTGTTTGGCAACATGCATGATCGTTAAATAACCGCTCTATCCAATTGTATTACGATTCATGCCTCTACGATTTTCAACTTCTCTCGTAGAGCGTGTATATTCCAAAGCTTATATCTAAATTCCTTCCGCGTTTCTCACTCAGTTCTACTCACAATTTCTTTTGTACTCGATACTCAATCCCCCAGCTCTTTTCTTCGTTGTTGCCCAATATTAAACCAGGACTCAAATATGATTGGTTCAACAATAGGTTCAAGCTCTTCGTCTTTGATATCGCAAGTCTGCCTCCGAAACAGCAGGTCAACAAATCACCCTATTAACCTTCAACAAATGCTTCGCCTCTTCACTCCTCCAGAACCCTCCAACAGGTCCTGGAAAGCGAAGTTCTCCATGCTTACCGCTAGAATCTCAACAGAATACCCGGCTGACATTGGTGTGATGTGATGTTCATCTTCGATCTCAGCCGAGTGAGCTCATGCAGGGCGTCAATGTATTCTTACCAATTTCCCCCTTCCCCGCTCACTACAAGATAGCCAGTTGTAATGACGTGCTGAGAATACTTCGGTAAGCCAACACCACCTATTTGAGGATGAAGAGGAATTTCCACCTTTTACGTCAAGGCATTATGGCGAGAACCTCGTTCAGGCCACCAAGCCGGCAAGCGTTGACTTGGCAATAGTCTAAAGCCCCGGCCTGCAGAAACCGCTTGAACATGGTTCTATTGGCGCACATCTCAGCTGAGTCAACAGCGATATTGTATGGGTGCAAGGCATCGCGGATGCCCGCATGCTTCAGGATGTCATCGGGTGACGTCGATTACTCAATGAACAATGCCTTATAGGGTGCGAGGTGAGAGAGGTATTTCGCTACCTTCGGAATAGACCATTTCTATTGCTACTTCTCTCAGACTTCGAACGCATACTTGTATGCGCGGAAGAAAGTTACCAGTTTGCGTCAAGCATGAGGACATCGTCATCACCAATAATCTCTTTTGCTATCTCCAACCGTCTTTTGTCGCGCTCCAAGTCTCCACCTAACCTGAACTTCAAATGGTGGAACCCGTTACTCTTTGCCTCTTTGATTAGCGCGCTCGGATTCTCGTCTGAATATCCTAGCCAGCTGGCGCTTGTTGTGTAAATCGATACCGCACGATTTTGCTCAACTTCCTCCTATCCTGCCTTCTTCTTCCAGAGCATCTCAACTGCTTCTTGTGGCGTCAGCGCATCCGTTAGGTACCTGAAATCGATGCATCGCACGAGATTTTCAGGTGGCTTGTCGGCTACGATTTCTATACCGGCTTGTGCTGCGTCTTGGCTCAAAGATTCCACAGAGCGTTGCGCGGAAAGCGCAAAATGTATGGCGCATCTTTCCGGGCCCATTCATCGAACCTGTTCATCCGAGACCAGGTAACGCCATGTGTTGCCCCAGTTAGAGGTCAGTGACTCAAAAGACCGGTCAACGATAAGTGGGGCGCCTATTGTGAAAGACTGCCGGAGTCAGTCACCTCAGTACTTGCATACGTGGTGATATGATGAGAATAAGAGGATACTGAATGTGCTATGAATAAAACAGGCAAATTTGATCCCATATTGCTCGGGAACCCCTAAAGTCAGGTGAACAATGTGAGGCCCAGCAATCGGTCCCCAAAGATCGAAAAACAGGAGCTCACTTTATTCGTGAAACTACATCTTGCCCACTGGTGCTTGTAGCCGAGCTCCGTCGTATCTTGAGCATGTTGCATTGCCATCCTCAAAAGACTATATAATATAATCTGAAACTTCAGTCCAAGAAGCTAGTATGTGGATATATCCCGCAACATAGCGCTTCTCACTTGAGGAAACATGAGCAATCTTCACCAGCGAGCGTCATAGCTTTGCCTTTGCTTCGCTGGCCGAGTCTTTTCTGGTGGAAAACGTCGATGGCTGCAGACAGACTTTGGTATGTTCACACAGGGGCAGCCGAGTGAGGGCCCTACGCGATACTCACAAATACATCAAAAGAGCGCCCATTGAGCTTTGAACATTCGTTGATGAGAAGGGTTCGAGAGATGGAGGAGATATAGTCTTACTGTTGACCTTCTGTCAAATCATTACTGCTTCCATACCAGCCAAGGTCATTCCGATATCTCCATCCCTCCAAGCTTCGATGCGGATTCTTCAGTCATTCGGGTCTATAAATTTACAATTCTCCAACATCCTGTCGATCTTCTGGCCAATCGAAATTTTTCCATCTAAAACTTCGGAGTTGCTCTCCATGGTTGCCGCTGGAAGAAGGATGAACGTTCTCTATCCTCTAACTTCAAGTCGCCGTCGCTTTCTGCGGTCTTCCACCACTTTGATTCAATTTCCATCAAGACTAATTACTATTTGCTTTTCATATACCGATTCTCCTGGGCTACGCTTCATGGTTTCTACAAAACTCCAGAGGAGCATGGAAAGTCATGGAAATTTGTTGGAAATTATGGCTTTTTGCAAAGGTACCGTAAAACCCTGACGGGATCCAGAACCCTTATTTCGGCCTTCCATCTTCTAATCAGTGACGATTGCTAGTTAAAACAGATATTTCAGGGCATCAAAGCCTTCCAACGCAACCTGCCACTATTCCATTTACGCGCTTTTTCTCCTCGTCATTTCAAAGATCTAGGCTATGCTTTCCCCCAAAATACGACACCCCTTGCTATGCTTGCTTCCACCCACCTCGAAATTTACGAGACTATCTTCTTCCAATTCTATTCTGAATTCTTTTTACTTTGGCGCCGTTCTAGGTACCGAGAAGACTTATCCGTCACGTCCTTCAAGAGCTCTAGAGACCTTCACTGCCATTTTCTAAGCTCCAGGAGTTGGGCGCCTCTGCGCATATTATTGACCGGATTGAAATGCATCAGACGATTTGATCTGCTACCGCACGAGATGGAAAGGGCGCTGAGCTATTCTCCATCCTGGCTGCTTCAGCAGATCAGCAATTTCCACATCTCTTCATGGTTGATCCTCACGTCGTCTTGAAACGTCCCTCACCAGCACGGATACAGTATCACAGCACATCCATTTTGAGATTTGACCAACTTCCATACTACCTAGAAATTCTATCCGATCCAAGTGCGAACCCTCACCCTCCCAATTCCCTCCCCTTCACTCTCTCCTCCTCTACCCCACGAATTCAGCCTTACCGTAAACCCCCACAGCTAACCCCCATTCTTCACGCTCAATAACACACGCACCGCTCCGACCCAAAACGGCAACTTGTCACATCCGTCCCTGCGGCACTCACGGCTCTGCTTGACCCGAACTCCAAAATTTCCCATTCTGCTTTGGGCACAAAAGATTTTCGCGCAGCACGAGCCGCTTTTTGAGCTTTCTCATACGCTCCTAGCCTTCTAGTTGGGATTGTGAGATTCCAGGTTCGCTGATCTGTGTTGCATTCTCTACTGGTTACGCAGAAACGCAGATCACCGTACCTCTGCTCTACGTCCTATACAGACCTAGCCCCATGCAACCTTCAGCAAAAAAGCCCTTGGCAAAGCTCCACGCACGCATGTTGTAATACTCAATTCCTCCGGGACGTGAAAGTCTTTCCCTACACCATTCCTTCCCTTCCCTTCCCTTCCCTTCCCTTCCCCACCCTTCCCTTCCCATCCCATCGCTCCCCTTCCCTACCCCACCACCTCATCAACACCTCTCCACCGTCTTTAAAAGTCCCCCGACGGCCTGCACCTCCCAAACAACCCCCCACACTTCTTTCGTTTCTCCATTCGAAGAGAACGAGCGAGATTGCACTCGCCTCGTTTCTCCGCCAATGGGGATAGGGACAGCCTTGGCGGGTACATGGCTGAGTTCGGCGCGCAGTCCGGCATAGAGCGGGTCTCTTGTTCTTCTGCGTTGGGAAGAGAAATAGGTCTAACGAGGAGAGGGAAGGATGTGAGAGGTTAGCTTTGTTAGAATGGGGTGAGCAAGCTAGCGGCGGACAAATTGATACTCGCGAGATGGAAAAAGTAGCGTAGACGAGGCGAGGGTATAGTACAATAGTATATGAGAGATTTGAAACCATGACGAAAGCAATCCGAAAGGTACAATTGTGGGATTAGCCTCACAGGTCTCGAGTCTTTGATGCCTAAACTCTACCGAAAAACTACCAAAAAACTACCGATGCAATGAATGAACAACCATCCCATATGCTAGCTGAGCCATCACCCTATTCCCATGATGCTTCCCAGACGATGCCAAACGTAGCCGTGGTATGCTTCGTGAAACGCCCTCGGCCCAATGAGATAGACTCAAAACCACCACCAGCCCTTGCCGTAAAGCGCCGTTGCCATCCTTATTAATGAACATAGCCCTTATTAATGAACATAGCCTTTCTTATCGTACGCCTAATTATATACTCTCCATTATGCAGCGCCATACATCTTCCCTCGCGGCTCGCTCTCCGCCAACAGCCTCTCCTCTTCTGACCTCCTAGCCGGGCTAGAACTAGGACTTGGCACCCACCCCCTCATCCAGCCACTAACCTTCTTCCAATGACTCCTGCCCCTTTCATCTTGAATAATAGCAACCTTCTCCTCCCCTCCTTCTCCAAACATCCAAAATTGCAGCCCAATCGTCGCATCCAACGCCAATACTCCGGCAGCCCCAAGCCAAAATGGCACCGCAAGCGCCACCCACGTTGCCCGGTCGCTCCCTTCTTTACCCACCCAGCCATGAAGCCCATATGGTGGGTACGACGCCCATGCCAAAGGGTTTGTGAGAAGTGAAGTACTGTAGAAGAGATTTCCGAAGAATGCTGCAATAAAGAGAGTGGGGGACAAGCCCGTGGTGGAGCGACGGGTGTGGTTCTTGTAAATTTGGGGGAGGCGGGAACCAAGGTAGAGGACAGTGGAAAACCAGGAGATGATGCGGCCGGCGAATTCGAAGGGGTCGGAAGTGGCCATATTGACGTGTTCGGTGCTTGGGTGTAGAGGGGAGGCTTGAGTTAGGACGGTTAAGAGTAGGGATATGAAGAGGATGGTTTTGGGTGAGGGCATAGGGGATTGAGGAGAATGCTGGCAGCGAGTTATCGTGCGATTAGAGGGAGACTTTTCTCTTAGGAAGGAAAAGGTCGAGGACCAGACGGAGTTGTTGCGAATATCCCGAGGTTGACTGGGTGAATCTGATGTGCCTTTTGTATCTTTCCCATCCGGTTCTGAGGTCTTCTTTCTTTCTTCGCTCAGAGCGTTGGAGATACCGCTCGAAATCCGAACAGGTGATATGCCCACGGAAACACCATTCGAATCCCCGTTTCCTCCGCCGAGGTTTCCTGCATTATAGTCCTCCTGCATCTCCTTTCGTAACCGCTTGACATGCGTATACCACATGTACTGCCATACCAGGGCTACATCAACTGACACATAGTATGACGCCACCACAACCTGCCATGATGCTTGATGCGTCAAAATCGCTCCGCATAGATTGGTCAAGTCCCCTAAGAGCCACTCAATCAGAAAATATATAGACAGTCCTGCTGCCGAACCGAGTCTGTAGTTCTTGATGATTTGCGGTAGTTGTGCAAACAGCCAAGACACGATGCTCAGGACACCGAGTAACGTGGAAAAGAAGGCCAAAGGTGTTGGCACGCAGGTATGGAAAAGGGTGGAGAAGTTCGTCAGGAAAATGTTGGTGGGCGTACAGTGGTCGGGGATACTGGACGACAACATAGCGAAGAAAGCTGGAGTGCGATTGCTTGCGGTAGGATTGTCTTGGCCGCTTCATACACATCCCCACCTGCTATCGGCCGCCATGTACATTCTTGTCGAAGCTCGGTATGGTGTGTTGTATGATCGAGCGCTGGGAATCGCAGTCAAGGTAGGATAAGTGAGGCTCGGTGGGTAGACGTTATGGAGATAGCAGAGCCCCGCTAGCGAGCGTTCTGAGAGGCTATCGGATACGGCGTAGTTTGGCTGGTCCTGATGAACCTGAATCGTATGCTAGGCAACAAGACCTGGAGAGGTACCAATGTTGTTGCAGACGGACCTAGCAAAAGTAGCTGAGTCTCAATCAAAGTCAACGGTAGAAATGAATCGACGATAAGCAAAGATATCAATAGATGAAAGACAGGCACGAGAGGCCACTCAAGCAGCGATTGTAGAGTGTTGGAAATGTTCGAAAAAGCAAGAGAGATATCTGCGTGAGAAGGCACGGTAGTCACTACCGCTCTAGGAAGTCATACAACAAGGTGAAGGTCAGCAGCTACGAATGCGCTGTGTACAGCCGCCTCACGGGGAAGGCAGTACACCAGACCTTCCCCCAGAACGGATCAACCCGGGGGTCACCGTGTCATACATACTTGGGACACTGATAAGCATGAGAATCAAGCCATGGGATATAGTAAGAAGCTGGATGACCGAGTCAAGGCGTGGACGTGTGCGTCTTCGCGATAAGAATACGACGAATTGAGTGGTGGGTTGGCTCGGAGAAGCACACGTGACATGCTCCCTTAGCTCTCCTCGACTGGGTATAGCGTCCTCTAGAGAAGCATCAGCAGGCAGAGGCACAACGAGGTTGTACCTACTCGTATACTTTAAATCATTACATTCTGATCCTGCAAGATAATCATGGGTAGCCTTCATCAAATGTCAATTATGTTATTTCATATATCGTAAAGCTTGATGAGTTCATGGTTTTTCGACTCGAAGACTTGAGGAATCAGACCTCTTTACTTTAAGAACATCAATAATTAGATATTGTGCAGAGTTTACACCCCTCACCAAAAACATAGAGTGCTCTCACTCTACATTTTCATTTTCATTTTCATTTTCATGGCTTGTGTCAGTGACCTCCTTTTCAGCCTCAGTGCGTTCATCATATAGCCAATCCGGCTCTTCAGGGCCCTCAGGCTCATCATATCCAATATCGTACGGTGTCATGTTTTGTCTTTCCAAACGCTTTAAGGCCTTGTGTTGCCTCCATATCACCAGGCAATCCAACGGTCTCACTCCCTCATTATCTTCTTGTTCCGCACCAGCTTCCTTCAGGAATTCCAGATGTTGGGAATCCGCATTCGATTCGGTATATGTCAAGAACTGCTAATACCCATGTCGCCAAGGAAAAACTCGAGCTCCGTTTTTGATGAGTTGCTGCATTGTCGATGGGGGTAGCCATTCGTTGAAAAAACGCCCATAAGGAAAAGCAGAAGCAGCTGCATGGAGCGCACTACCTTTGCTGCCGGAATCAAGATTAACATCCGCGCCGTGCAGAATGAGCATATCGATAAGCCTGGTATAGTCTCCGGCAGCGGCATGTACCAACACGGCCTCAGACGATACGGATGAACGCCATCGAAGCCCTCGTGCTTTGTTAGGATCAGCTCCTCTCTCCAAAAGAAGCTCTATAACTTCGTAACGAGGAGGATCTGGACGTGCGGCTTCACAAAGGGCAGCGTTGGATTTATTAGGACCGTCAACATGGACCCCTAGCTGGAGTAATAAATCAACTAGCCTGACATTACCCTGAGCAGCGCTGGAAACCAGAGCTAGTGATCCGGGGTCTTCGAAGCCAAGCCCGAGTGCATAATTGAGAAATCTCCTCAACTCTGTTTCTTCGGATCCAATGTATCGCGAGCGCGACATTTCTGTCATTCCTTCATAGATGAGTCTCATGATAGACCCTTCTTCTGCACTGACTAGCTCTGAAAGCCTAGGCTTAGTAGATAGTATCCCAGGCCTTGTTTGGGCAATAAGTCTCAGATGATCGAAGATGGGCTCCCAGTCGCACATTGCTGAGCTTAGGCAGGCAGCTGGGAGTTCATATAGGGGTGGCTTCAGTGAACCATCACCAAACATCACTATATCATCCAAATCTTCCGGTAAGGCTTGAAAACTTGGCGACTTATCTTTGAGGACGCTTTGCTCAAGTGCAGTTGATGACCACTTCAAGCAGGTCTTTGCCTCACTGTTGAATAATTGAAGTGCGAGAGAGTTCAAAACTTCGACGTGGTACTCTTTGGATTGGTTCGAATCTATCGCAATGCTGATATCACCACTAGTCAGGGTATCAAGTCTGATCCTATGCTTCAGCCATGTTTTGGAAGCATAAGGCAACAAAGGCCCCCCAACTGCTGCTTCGGGTTGAGCCTTCCAAAGCCCGTGCCCACCTATGGGATCGTTTTGCGCTTCAGAGTTGTATGGATTGAAAGCTATAAGATAAAGCAAGCATAGCTTAGCGGCAAGGAAGCTGCCGCTTTCAATGTTGAAGCCGAATAAAGCGACCTCTGTTTTCCGGATCTGTGAGGACATGAGGAAATCCAGGACAGATGAGTGTGTTAATTTCACATGTTGGGGTTGTGCAGCATGTGCTATGTTTTGACTGGATGATTCTGTCCGTTCAGATTCTGTGTCACTGTCGGGATTGTTCGTGTTGCGCCTATATTCGGCGCCTGCGGTTTTTTTCGATTAGGCCGGGACAGATGTCCAGAATTTCACTTGGCTCCATGAACCGGGCATCAAGGTCTACACTATCGCGATCGGTATCCACGATGAAAAGTTGTGCAACTTCATCCACGGTCAGAAGCATGCTTGAAATGCTTAAGAGGTGAAGCATATTCCGGCAGCCCTGCTGATCTTTAGAATCCACACAGGCAAGGATACGATGGTAAGTCTCTTCTAATGTCTTAGGAAGGCTCTTCAAGGCTATTTTTACATCGCGGATGGAATGACATTTGCGCAAATTGTCGATCTGAAGCGCAACCCAGCGGAATCTGTAAAAGTTAGTGACGTCCACATAATGCGCGTTATGTTGAAGCTAACATACGTTCCATCAGCCTTCTCAATAAGCGTGCTCTTAATCAGACTTTTGAGATCATCTGGCCACGGCTTTATTTTGCGATCTGTTTCCAGAACTTGAGACGTGTAATATTGAATATCAGCGTCAACAGAAGCTGTCTGGAGTGACATTTTATCTGTACATCTGTCGAGTGAGGCCTCGATGTCGTTCTCAAGACGACTCGTGAGTATTATGTGAACCGAAAGTCCATTCTCTTCAGTAGGGATGATCTTTTGAACCTCAGTCAACAACGCGTCTCGCTCAAAACACTCATCAAGTGCGTCGAGCACCAGATACGTTCTTGTTGAGCTTTTGATTAGCTCCGACAAAGCTTTACTTAAATCCTTTCTAGTCGGCTGCCTCGATTCTCTACATAGAGCTGTTAGATTCTCTGGTACTCTGACTGATTTGTTCCGGATCAGTTGTTTGATAGTAGCAGTCAAGCAGCCGTTGACTGATTGGTTCTCACGGTGAAGAATGTTGGAGAAATAATAGTATGCATATCCCCAGTCCTTGTGAGAACTGCAAAGATCACCCAGATGTTCAACTACCAGTGAACTCAATACACTTTTCCCTGACCCTGGCTTTCCGTGGAGCCACAAGGCCAAGGGCAATCGCTCCCATTTCTGAAACTGCTCGCTTTTAATCAGCCAAATACCGGTTCCGTCAAGGCGCGCTCCTGACAAACTCTCAAGATCCCGAGATGGATCTGGAGCTTGAAGCCAATTGAGAACGAACGCTCGTGCATCATCTGTAATGCATGTTAGCCACGGAGAAAAGAACCCTACGGTAGTGGGTATATCTGTAGGATTGGGCGAGCACCAAGGTACTTTGTGTTTAGATCTCCTAACGGTAAACGTAAGACACACCATACCTTTGGCTAAGGACCGAATAAGATCTAGTCCATGGCACTAGAAGTCAGAAATATTGAACATAGAGACTATTCGAATGTTTCTCATACCGTCGAAATTCTGTTGGACAATTGATGAGGCCTCCTTGGCCAGCTTTTCAACTTTTGCACAGACGCTTCGGAAATTGGGATCTTCATCTCCAGAGAACTTGTTTAGTCCCGAGTGATCGGTAAGCAGATAGATCATACTGTTTCCCTCCCGTACTGCTGATCGCTGCACAACCATCTGTTTTCCCATATAAGCGAGATTGGCATTTAGGTAACATACTTACTTTGATTTTCGCAAGTCCACCGACGTATGCATTGTCCAGCTTCTCGTAAAAACACGAGATATTTAAATGCCTGTATCCGGCTGCGAAATCAAGTGACAATGCATACAGATCCTCATCTGTTGGCTTCAGTGACTGTATTAGAGAAGGATCATTCCCCTTGAGCTTGGCAATGAAAGACCCATAGCCTGCAACATCAGTCCCCTCATGTGGGGTTCCAAGAAAGAGAACACCGGCGGTTGATCGTTTAATATCCTCACAATCAGGTCGGTTGCTCGCTAGTACCAACGCCTAATTCTATAATCAACTCAACCATATATAATGTCAGTCACACAAATACAAACCTGCTTGATCACCAACCCACCCATGCTGTGGCCAATAAAGATGATTGGTCGGCGAGCAGCCTATCGGCAGTGAGCTGGATTAAATCACACACGAATACGTTTAATGAGGCGAACACTAATTCTTTGCTGATCATGCTGCAGGGCGTTGAGCAGTTGTTCTCCCAGCTCTCGAAGGCTTGTCGTGACCCCCTTTTTGTATGTGTACCAGTCTGATAGGTAGCTGAATGTAGCAATCCGTGCATTTTGCACATGATTTGGTAGCAGATCTCTTAGCCACATCACTTCCTTAATCTCCTGGTTTCCCATCGGAACCTTTTTGACCCATGTGAAGTACGGACTTGCGCCGAGCCCTTGGACAGCAATAATACTGGTCAACGTCAGCATAGATATTGAAGTCAGAAGGTTCTTGGAGGTTCACTCAATATCTTTTTCAACTGCAACTTCGCTATCCTGCTGCGTCTTAAAGTCTGGTATCCATGTGTAGAGGCCCATGATTGCATTATCTGGCGGTGGGGCGGCCATCTTTGTGGCGTGCTAACACACTTGAAGTTCAATTATAAGCTATGTAAAGATTGACTGAAGACGAATAAGAGTTATGAGGAGAGTAATCAGGACAGTAGATGTCTTGCGTCCTTAGATCACTAAAGTTACGATGTGATTGAGTAGAATAGGAGCCAATAGAAGCAACCTCTTTTCTATAGCCGTATACCCCCGATCAGATTAAGTAATTCAACAAACTCAGAAGCAGAAGCAGGAACAGGAACAAGAGGGAGACAAATCGAATACTGCTTCGAACAACGATGTGACCGGCGAGGACGTCGGAGCCCGCCAGGTCTGAGGATAGGCTGTGTGCGAGGATACTTCATCACCTATGTAAACAGATGGAGGGCTATATGCCGCGTTCTATATGTGATACTAGGAAGAGCGAACTGGTGGAGAATTGGCCCTGACGGAGATAGGCTCGCAATCTCTGATGATAACCCTCTAAATACATATGCTTCTACCTCACATAGGCGTGAAGTCACGTAACTAAACATGTAAGCTTTGATGAGGGGTGTGTGGCTATAGAAAGGGCGTTGTACGTCTATCAGCTCCCATAAAAGTCTGTAGAGTAAGGTAACGCCTGAGCAGTGGTTGCCTCAGGACATCAGACGTGTAAGGGCTAAGCCCCTCCGGGTTAGCGACCCTTTGGATGACTTCGCAGCCTACGGGTACGAGATGATGCTTTAAAGTATTGAAAATGGCCACCGTACCGCAATTGCACTATACATGAACATCAACAAAAGATGCAAATATTAACATATACGAGTAATAACGATTTGTATCTACCTTTTGATGTTCTGGCGTCCAGATTTGGTAGATGTTGAAGCCGCTTTATGCTGCCAGAACACCGAGAGCTGAGGGGGCAGAGAGGATCACGCGACCGCAGCGGCGAAACAAGAATCTGAAAGTCCGAGGTCCACTGTCCAGGATTGTGCTCCATCTCTGACTCAACCCATCCGAAGGATTTCAGTGTGGGCAGTCAACATAAATACCGACATGGCACCCTTCGATGGTGCTCTTCTTGCTCTTTACCTCGCTCCACAGGTAAAGCAGAACTGTATTTCCGTCCTATGCCTCGAGTACTGTCATCGTTCCTTATACCGTCAAGCTCCCACAGCTCAGAGCCTCTTTTATTCTCTACTCTCGACTGCAACGCTGTGCTCGCTCTTCGTAACAGCAGCTAAGAATCATGCCCGTTGACAAAGCTACGCGCGCACGCCGAAACGCTGACAAGCAGTCGTCGAGTTACTATCAGAATCTTCGTCAAGAGCTGACAGCAAAAGATCGAACAGAATCGAAGCACGCTGATAATACAAAGAAGAGCAAGAAATCACTCTCAAAGAAATGAAACAGATCAGTTGTTTACTGTACTCTCGATCGAAGTAAAGTTCTGAATCTAATTGATTTGCGATCAGATTTTGTCAGAAGATTGAACAGAATCTCGAAAGCTTTTCCTTAAACGCACAAGTCGAGAATCTGAAGACATTCTTGCGATGAACGTTAGATCGCTACTCGAGAGTGAGAGTCAGCGAGAGTCTCAATAACTACTGACGAGTGTTGAACATGCACATCTTCTATCAAATCGATCGTTCGCTGAATGACAGCATCAGAAGAGACGTGACCAACGTAAGTGACAACATTTCAGCTCGAGATATAAAGCAGATCTAAGCTGACCTTGAGTCGTTAACAGTACAAGAAAACGCTCGTGAACGAATACAAGCTTCGCAGGCTCTCGAAGAGAAAGGCGATCATGAGCGTTGATGACTTATATTATGTACTCTTTTATCATTGAGTTCATGACGATTCGATCTTTTCAGACGAGCAGCAACAGAATCAAGTTTTCACGAGTCTGCTCATGACTGCGTACTTTGACTGCAGATCTGTCTCAATGTTCGACACAAGACTAAAACTCGAAGACGATGAGAACGCGATCAAGCTCGATGAACGCGTCAAGATTCATAGCGATCTCAGTGCTAGCAACGATAATCAAGAAACTAGCGATTCGAACGAAGATGTTGCGATGAACAGTGACTGAGACGAAGAGCAAGCAATTCTCGTCAATTCGAATTCGAACGCTGATAGCGATGACGATGACGATGACAGCACAGACTATGATAGCGAAAGCGATGATGACATTGACGATGATTTCGATGCGAGCCTTGAGAAAACTAGATCTTTGCTTTGAAGACATCACTTTTATTATTGTTCTCAATTCAATCTCAGAGAAGCTCAACATTCTTTTCGCCAAGATCACGCTCATTCATATCAAGAAAGAAGACAATCGCTCTCGAGAGTAAGCAGTGCAGTTATCTACGTTCAATATATTATAATAATCTCTTATCTACTAGAAAAACATTTGTCGTCGAAAGAGAGAAAAATTCGCTCCTCTGTCTCGTCGATCATTTACTTTTCATGACACTTCATGACGACGTCTTTGTGATCGAGTCGACGAGAGATGTCAGCTACATATTTCGAGTCAAGTCATCATCTGTCAAGAAGTCTCTCACGCTGAAAATTAAAGTCGATGCTCTGAATCAATCGATCTTTCGTGAGCCTGAGCGCGTCGCGAATGAGTATCGCACATCGAAGACGAAATCTTTGCGTTCTAGTACATGACTTCGTTACTTAAAACGACTTGACTTAAAATCGAGTCTGAAGCATTCTTTTATTCAGTATGTTGCTCGACGTGACTTAGTCAATTTCGTCAATAGTAAGTCGTCTTCTTCTCATCTGTTTCTTCCTTCTATTTTCATATGCAGACGTCAATGCTGATGTCAAATGATTGACACAGATAAGACGCCTTCTTCCGTAAGAGATCAGATCTTCGATCATCAATCGAACGTCGTTCGTTACTATCTCGATCGAAAGATTCGATTCAACACGCAGATCGCCTTCTTAGATCGTTCTTCCGACGAGATTGTACAAAAGCTAGTCAGGCTGATGACATTAACTGTTGATTCTAGCGCTTCGATCGAATTGTCCGACGAGCTTTCGAAGAAGCTTGCTAATAGCAAGCGAGTGATTCACCTTAGCAGCAAGAGCAAGAGACTCATCGTCAAAATCAGAGTCAAGTATGAGCTCGTGAAACATGCTTCACGGGAGAATTCATGAGTAAAGAAGAAGAAAGATGTCGATGCTGCCTTGCATCGTGAAAAAACGAATCGTCGAAGTAGAATGATCGACAAAGCCCGAAAGCGACATTTTAGAAACGCCGATACAGATACGCTCGAAGCTCAGTTTGCTGACATCGCTATCTCAGCGTCTGTCAAAGACGTCGAACTGACGAGACCTCTCAAATACAATATCTCGAAGCGAGATGTCGTGATTCGATTGATCTGCGAATCTGTGATCGATCTGACAGATCGTGAGAAGCACGTTCGAAGCATCGAGATCATCAAAGTCAGAGCAGCATTGTGTCGTCAACAAGAAAGTCAGCGTCGAGATAAATCAAGATCTACTTTCAAATCAAAGAAACTGATGAATTCTTCAGAAGATCTCGCAGAGAATTCTGAAGAGAACACGACAGATTACTTTCTCTTGATCTGCAGATCAATTCAATGCTCGTTCTGCCTTGACGAGAAACGCAAATTCTATAAGAATCGAACATTCGAGTACTGCAGATCTAATAAGATGATGAAACATGTTCAGAAGGCGCATCTACGAAAGTATGCATCTAATGATGAGATCAATTGCAAACATTCGACGTGTAAGACAAACAGTCTAACTCTGTCAAGTGTGATGACTTTCAAGAGTCATATCGTCAAGATGCATCAGATTAATCTTCGTGCCTAGTTTCTTGACGTGTTTCTTTCACTACGAAATGTTATTGAGTTTCTCAGTCGAGAATCGTCTGAGTAAAATCTTCGCAGCGATCGTTCTGTCATCGAAAAGAAAAGAAAGAGACTTGATAGAAAATTGCTTTTGCCTTCTGAAATTCTCTCTTTCTACCCTACTTGTCGTCGACGTTTTTTTATTTTTTATTTTCTTTATCTTTTCAAGTTTTACGTGCTTATGCAGTCTAAGACTATGAAACACGATGCTATCTATCTAAATAGTAGCACTGTAGCGCTGTCTGTATGCTAAAGAATGTAAATTACATGACTTTTAGCTAAAATCGATGCTTAATATCTTTTCGTTGTGCAAAGAGATAAATTCTGTGTATATTTATACTTGCATAAGCTTTTTCGAATGCATAAAAGCTTCATGCTCGTATATAGTCAACTGTGTATGCGTGCAAAAGCTGTGTCGTGCTTTCGCAGTGAATGTCTGTGCAATGACATTATCGAAGCTGTTTCGACTGCATGTAAATGCAAAAAACATGCAGAACAGCTACTCGTTCGTGTCGTTGCAGTCGTGTTACACTGCTTTATCTGCAAAGATATCATGACTCGTAACACACAGTCTATGCTAATGATGAACTCTCTTACGTCAATATTGATGTTGATGCATACTAACAGCAAAGCAGTCAATGATTTAACTGTGCTATGTATGCATACTGCAGTCTTACTACTAGATGCTACGATCAGTTCGCACAAGCTTCTCGTTTTGACTATGACTAACATCTCATGCGTGAGAAGCTGAGATTCACGAAGCATTAATGACTGATTTGATATCATGCAAGCTCTATGCATGATCTTAGCGAAACATGAAGCCGAGTTTTGATGGGAAAGATAATATCTTGAATCGCCGATAAAGTCATCAAAGTGCGAGTGTCGCTTGCGTGATCTAGCATGAGTATACAACTAAAGTGTGGTATCACGAAGTCAATACATCTCGCATCGATCTAAATCAGATGTAATTTCGCACTGTCTGACTCGCTATTAAGTTTCTCTTCGAAAGTTCGTCTCTGCCTGATACTTCTCTGATCTCTCTTACTTCATCACAAGCACTCTAAGCACTTTTCAAGCTATCGTTTCATCATACTTGTCATGTCGTCTAGAAAACCAAAGTCGGATCGAAGATGATCAATGTACTCGACGTTGCATGACAATGTATCACGTCTACTAGAAGAAGATGATCTACATTTCGACTTTCATGAAAATGACGACATCGAAAGTTGCACAAAAGAGTACGATATCAATATCATGAATCGATTCAGATGTCACAATCGCGCATGTGATTCTAGCGAATGGTCGAGCAAGAGGATCGCTATCATCATACGAATGTATTCTGAAGCACAATATAATGCAAGAGTATATCATCAACGCTGTCTGAGATGCAATAGTCTCAGTAAACCTCGTTTAGACGATTCATATGCAGAAAGAGTGACATATCGTATCAAAAAGTGATGTGAAATGAAGATGAACAGACCTTTTTACTCAGATCAAAGTGAAGATTCTCATCAGAGTAATTTATGTGAGAAATGCAAGAATGATCATTGCAGTCAATTGTGATCGAGACGGCTTGACTAATGAGACAAGTCAATTGTTCACGTTTAACAAGAGATTGATATCTAACTGCTATTCAGTGATCTACACGATCTCTTGTCGACACTCGTCCATCGTTTCTATCGATGTGCTTGCGCTAGACCTACTAGCCTTCTTAGCCACCAGTATTCAAAAGATTTAGTCGTGAAGTAGTTGCGTTTCGCTATACTTCAGACTGTCATGAGCGTCGCTTGATGCTCAATGATGATGTCATTTGTGTGAATCGAAGCTGAATATCTGTTGCGTCAGACATTGCAGCATCGAAATTGAAGAGAGAATTGAAGTCGACGTACTTTACGCACGTTTTCTTGATAGACAGAAGAGAGAAACTGTAGTATGAACAGTAGAACTCGTGAAATGCAATCTTGTTAGATTCTATAGAACCTGACAATTTAGAATTCTTGACATAGTCAATATAAAGATTCGAGAAGCGTCGTTCAAGAAAGACATTCTCATGCCATAGCAGTAGATTCGATATATCGTCAAAGAACTCATCACGCTCTTCATCATGCATTCTTTGCTAACATCGAAGCGAACAAGCTGAGCAGAAGATCCGTCAGCAGAAAATATTAAGGCCAATGATTCATTCGTGTGTTCAATCATTTTGAGCTGCTGCAAATCTTGTTAGAGCATACTCTGTCAAAAGATCTAATTAAGATTAATCGAGTCCTGAAACTGATTCAATATATCAATAGACAATATATTTATCAAAAGAGTGAAAGAGAACGAGAGCTATCTTGATCTCAACTAACATCAAGCAGTCAACCAAATGTCAAATTTATTATAGACGAATGCATTATGATGTTCTCATAGTGACTGCTGCTATCTCAATTCAGCTATTCGATCTTCAGAATAGATCTCAGATTCGAAGATCATGAAGCAGATTGATGATCGAAGAAAGTGATCACGTCAGAAAAGACACATTCCTCGCTAATAGTTGAGATCGCGACGAAAGTAATGACAAACAGACTTATGAATCATGAAATAATCGAGTCATATCAGAAATGCTCATGCGAGTATTTCGAAAGAGTCAGCAGAATCGTTCAATGCTTCAACTGCTATAAGTTTGATCACATCGCAAAAAGCTGTAGAAATGACTCGTTCTGTCATAAGTGCGATAAAGAACACAAGTCGAAAGAATGCTCGAAAGACGAAGAATATATGCACTGTTCGAACTGCAAGAAGGAAGGACGCAAGCTCTGAATGCGATCATGCTTCAGATGAAAGAAAGCAAAGAGAATGGCGAATACTGTCTATCAGAATCGCCCATACAGATACACTAAGCAGTACGCGTCGAACGTCTCAATCGCGATGAACAGTCGATCTCAATCGTCAATGCAGCGACAGATATATCAGGTTCTTGAAAAGCGTCCGCAGAAGCCAGACAACAGTCCGAACAAAGTTGATCGTTCTAGAAAGAACACATTGATAATTCTCAGTAGCTCACAGTCTACGTCATCTTTTGTTCAATGATAGATGATCGAATCTTTAGAATACTGCAGTATAATGTTCAGAAGAGATCGAATGTGATTCATATTTCGCTGATTCACGATCAAGAGATACAGAACTACGATATTCTAGTCATACAGAAGCAAAGCAGAGCTCTAGATACTTCACAGACATACAATTCTGGAAACAGTCGGTTTCATCTAGTGAGCAGCGACGAATTCATGATCAGAGCTTGCATATACGTTAATAAGAACATCGATACCACCATCTGAAGTATAGAAGCGAAGAAACCGAACTTTTGCAGCATAAGAATCAAGATATGCAGCAGTCAAGATGTCACGACTTCTTTCGCGCCAAGTCTGTTAAGCCTGTAAGACTGAACATTCTGTATATAATCACTCGCTCGCATCTTCGTAAAAGATCGAGCGATCTCTTGTCTAGTAAATACGATCTGTATGCTCAGTCAGTCATTTCGTCCGTGACACAAGAAATCAGAACACCAGTTCGAATACACAGCGTCTATAACTCGTCACCAGTATCAATCACATCAACAGACAGCTCGAACATCATAAATAGATGAGTCGAAGAGCTAATGCTAGATGAGAAGCATATCATCGTAGATGACTTCAATCTTCACCATTCATACTGAGAAGAAAGAAGATGTCTGAACAGACATGCTATGACGAATAAACTGATTGAGATCTTCACGAAAAAGCAACAGAATCTGCTGCTTTCAGCGAGCATCATCACTCGAGAGTGAACAAGATCAAGAGCAGTCTTCAACACATGACATGCAAGACTCTTGACACTTTTTACTGCAGCGTGAGTGACTGCAGCGAATCTCACATGATTCATTGCAAAGCGAACATGAATCGTCGTCGTGACAGATACTCAAACATGCGTGACTACATGTCGTGTATGATCTACTGCATTGCGTCTTACAAATATCGTGAACTCTCTGAAAGATCTGATCATCGATCTTTGAATTGCAGTCTTTACAAGCGTGCTTGCAGTCATTTTCACAGGCGAGAGCGACTTCACACGTGACAGAACATGAGTAATCATTCTGAAGCGAAAGATCACAGCAACGAATCTTTACTCGATGCTTGCAATTTGACATGATCATTTCGACTTTGATTCGACGTGATAGAGTTTTCGAAGCTTGCGCTTTGTGACACTTCAACCATTTCCGTATGTGTTCACAAGGCAAGACGATGTTTGAAATCTGAACTGAACATTTCGCCTCGCATGAATCTTCGCACGATCTGAGGCACGAATGCTCACAGTCTCTCTTGATTCTCTGACAGCGCTCAAGACATCGAACGGCGTTGTGTAGCGAATCGACGAGTAGTCGAGCTGAGGTTTAACAAGTCGCTCGAAAAGAGAGATGTTCAAAGAGAATTTTCCGTCCCTGAAATGATCATGTTGAAGCTCATAGTTGTTGATCTGGGATCGAAGCTGCTCGTGATTCCCAATAAGAATAGCATGTTCGACTGAAGACAAAAGCGCGATGAGTGTGTGTGTCTTCAAGATCTCATCTGTCTCTTCACACATCATGACTTTTGCTCGCACAGATCTAAGAATCTTCAGATTTCTTATCAAGTCTGTGATTGTGACGTCAATGACGTGCGCTCGAAGAAGACATCGAAGATTCAATTTCTGATAGCACTTCTCGAGTTCAACTTTGATATCGCGATAGAATTCAAGAACGTGAAGTAGAAGATTCTTCAGCTGAGCTGCGCGTTGCTGAATTCAGTACTTATGAATCAATTTTCGCTCAGAGACAGACAAATTCAGAAGAGAGACGTTTGAAAGCTTCGTAACGAGACGATTCAAGCAAAGACGCTGAGCTGCTTCTCTAAGCCAGCTTTTAACAACACTGTACTTTCTATCGCGCACTGTTCGAAATTCATCTTCGTCAAACTTCATTTCAAACAGTTGTTCGAAGTGTCTGAACGAGTCTTGTCTTTTCAGATAAGCTTTGATGTTTCTTCACGAGATTGAATTCTTCAGTTCTTGTAAAATTTTCTCGATATGTGCTAGCTCGCTGTTCAATTTCGTATGAAGTTGTCACTTCTCGTAATCTTCAGTTTTCGTCTGCTCGACTTGCTGAGAAACATGACGAAGATTCAAGTCTTGAAGAAGTTCGAATTTAGACCGCGAATCTAAACGAATCAGCTGCTCAACTTCGTTCTTTTACTAGATGCTCGAGAAGTTGATCGAGTGCGTGATTCGTATAGCATACGCAAACAATAGAATCAAGATTAGCTGTCTTATCGTGTTTCAATAAAGTTTTGATGATTGCTACGCCTGTATAGCTTTTCCCGATATCTGACGATCCTTGAATGAGCGCAAGGCAGCGACTCAGAGCATTAACGATGAAGATCTGCTGCGCGTCGTCGAGTGTGAATTTGCTACGTATCATCTGATAGTCGAACTGCTTTTCAGGCTTAAGTTTCAGAGTTTCTTCTTCAGTTAAAGAGTTCAGACTGAAGACGAAGTCGCGTTTCCGTGAGTAAGCGAAGAGTGAGATATTCGCAATCCCCGAATTCTGCGTCACTGAAGCGATGAATTCGAAAAAAGAAAGATCGAGAGTGCGGCTCATCTGCTGAAGCGCCTGCAACGTCGATCGAAAAGAAGGCAACAGAATTTCGAGAAACTCAACAAGAGATTGTTTCAGATTGTCAATCTTTTCGATGTGATTGTTGATTCAGATGACGTCTTTCAACTTGTCTTTCATCATGCTAAGCATCACAGTTGCTCGATCTGCGTGCTTAAAAAGACTTGAATGTTCGATCGCTCTTTCAGAATCTGTATTGAGATCGATCGAAGAAGTTGCAAGTTCTTCTTCTGTATTATTTCGCTTCTTGAGCGAAGGCGTTGAAACTGAGTCGCATACAGAGAAGAAGATGATGTGATCTGTAGAAGAGACAAGGCAGAGCAACGCATCAATTTGCAGCTGTTTGCTGCTTTTTCATCATTTCTCTCGCTGTGCAGCATTCTTTTTACGAAGTGCAGAAGACTGTTCGAACTCTGCTACAATCTGAAGATCTTTTCTTCTGTCGAATGTCAATCGAAACAGATGAACTTTATGATAAGTGATGTTTCAAACGTCATTGTTTGATTTTGACTGAGCAGTTGAGAGATGATTAAGTCTCTCAAGTTCTAAATGAATCGCATCTCTGAGTTGATCAATTGTATCTTCTCGAAGAAGTCGAAATTGCCTGTCGAGTAAATCTTTCAGATCGGAAAGATGATTTCTGGTGAGATCATTTGAAGAGAAGTACTCTAGCCGATGAGACTGAATCTTCTCAGCGATTGACAGAATCTTAATGTCGCGAATGTTCTCATGATCATTATCATGTCGTGAGCTCTGTTCGAATAACATGCCGGGCAGATTCTGGCTCAACTCGAAGACAGCTCGATCATTCTGTAACTTATTTGATCGATGTTCGAACAATGTCATCGAAGTATCAAGACCAAGACAATGTCGAATTCTGACAAGACTTCGTCGCACGACATACAGAGACAATTGTTCCGAAATACAGATCGAGATAGTGTTCGCAATCGACGTGAAATTCGCGATGATCTGAGCGCTTTGATTCAAGTCCACGATCCGCTGAAGCACGATCGAACTCGTCGTCAACGCAATCGAAGACAACTCATCATCTTTGAGAAATTTCTCTAAAGCAAGAGCAGTGAGAGCAGCTGCTGTGACTTTGAAAAGATCGACTGCACGACGATCATTCGAGCCAAAGAGAAATGTGCAGATGATGTCGAGTGAAGTCTTCAAAATCAGAGATGACAGAACATTCGAGTGAGAAATGATTTGAAAGAATGAAAGAGTTCTCTCTTTGAAAATACGAACCGTCATCTCTTCTGTTGAACAATCAACCGCCAGATCTGTCAGAGCCTTGATCATCGCAATCTTCTCTTCCGTTGCCAGCTTCGTGATGATTTGCTGACGCGTTTCGATATGTTCTTGATTCATGAGATCTCATCTCATTTGAAAGAACCTCTCAGTATCTATGCCTAGAGATCGCGAGTAGATATTGCGTTTTGACATGAGATAAGTTCATTCGCGAAAGCTAGACTCGATACCGGACCGTTCCCGAGGCCTAGAAATGATCTGTGATAGTACATTGATATCATTTTTTCCCATGCTCGTTTCATGCAAGAATTTGCATTGCTTCTCTCTGAAGCATTCTTTAGATGTCAGGTAGAACGAGCAGAGTCCCGACGATGCTCTGAAGATCGATTCATGACTGTATTTGCATCTATTGTCACATGTACATTCGTCACGTGCAAAATCGAAACAAGTCTTCTTGCTAGATATGTCTGATTACTCAAATTGTGTTCGTCTGAAAATCTAATCAAGAGACTCTGCACTTACGCGTTACGATCAGGCATATCATGAAGATGCTAATAACATCTTGAAAAAGAAATAGCTGCAAGCCTTACGGCGAAGCGAACGGAAGACAGTGATCGAAAATAGTATCGTAGTTGACAGTGCTTTGATAGCGAAATAGACTCTTCTAAGCCCAGTGTTTTGCTAACGATGAAAGAAAGAGAATGACGAGAGAAATGATCAATCAGTCTTGTTAGTCGTGATTCTGTTCATGAAATTGCATAAACTACAAGTTGTACAACATTTGCATAATTAGTACACGTGCTTTGTGCAGAAATCATTCGTACAAGACAAAGTAAATATAAATCTGTCTCTCGATGTCGATGCTGTTTCTCTCGTTGATCTTCAACCTAGCATATCTTAAAGACTGACTAGATTTTTGAACATGTCTCATTATTGCGCTGCTTGTGACAGAATCTCTGCTGCAGCATCTCGACTCTTCTGCTCACGCTGCTTCTTATGAATGCGATAGCTGCGACCGCGAGTTCGATAGTCAACTGACCTTGAATCAACATCTCAGTTCTTTCGTTCACGCTTTATCGTACGACTGCGATGATTGTGATCGTTCTTTCGATAGTCAAGAGACTCTTGAACAACATTTCAACTCTTCTCTTCATGTTTCAGTGTTTGAGTGCGACGACTGCGACTGCGAGTTTGAAAGTCAACAGACTCTGAATCAGCATCTTCACTCTCTCGCTCACTCTTCATCATACGAGTGCGATAACTGTGATCGCATGTTTGAAAGTCAGCAGGCATTGCGACAGCATCGCGCCTCGTCTGTTCACAATAGACGATATGTTTCGAGCATGCTGTGAGAGAAATAACGTTACATTGCAATGAAAATCAAGTGCTAGATAGGCGAACGTTATCATTGAGAGCGAAAAGTTGCAGAATACAGCTCATGACTCGTTGCTGTTTGTCTCGCTTTCTAATTGATTTATCATCACAGACAACTTAATGAGATTCATCAAGTATATGAATGATGTGTTATGTTCTAAATCTAATATCACTTCGTATTCAATTTCGAACCGAATTTACAAGATGTATTACATAATCTTTGACAGCAAAGAAACTATTCACTTTCAGATCTATCTTCGCTTGTTGAAGAAAAAGCCTGCGCTATCAACTGTAGCTTCAGAAGGTTTTCTTTCAAAAAGTTCATGACTCGCTTGAGATAATGCAGATCGATTGCTCTGACACGATTGCGAGCGTGAGAGATGAAGATGTCGATGTCGGCTTCGTGCTGAGCGATGAAGAGTTGTATATAGAATTGATAGAGAAGGCGAGCGTCTTGAGCTTGAGGCAAGACGAGGTAGAAGAGCAGAAAGAGACGAAGATAGACGTAGAAGGAAAATCTGAGTAGTGATGCAAGATTAGAGAGGGTTTTGATAAAGTTTGAAATTGAGCTTGAGGAAGAAGATGAGCGAAGAATGTTTATCAGAAGAAAATGAACCATGTTCAGAATTCAATGAGATTGAAGCAGAAGATGACGACTCAGTACATGAGTCATGATGTTAGCTGAGTCGAGTCGAAAGTACGAAGCGCTTTGTAGGAGATGAAGATTGAGAGAAGAATGATGACGAATAAGCTGGGAATTTGTCAGTGAGGTTCTACGTGTTCATGTAGATAACATGTGACTACGATGAAGATATCGCTAGGGTTTTGACTTACGAGAGTAGGTTCGGGAGAATGTCGAACATCGTCAATCGCATCAAGTTCGATAAGAATGGTTGATTCGCTTCTTCTTCTTCTTCTCGCTGGCAAACGTCGACAGAGCACAAATGTTACAAAACAATTCTTTAAATGCTGATAGATCTACGAAGTTTTGACTTTGATGAGTGATAAAGCTTTGTTACTGCGAATACTATGAAATAGCTGAAAGTATCTACTGGGACACATCAAGTCACGAAGTCGACGGCTTTAAAGTCAGCGCAAGAAGTCATATCTGAAGAGATGTGCCATAATTTAAGAGGTTGAGAGAAAGCATGTTTGAAAGAAAGAATCGTCATATCTAGAGTGAGGTGCCTCATTTTGAAAAGGCGGGAGCCGTCATATTTGAAGGAGATAAAGAATCATAAAGATACAGCAAAATCATTCAATTTCTTTCTCGTTAACTTTGTATCACAGAAAGTCTCAGAAAATTGACTTACAGCATCAATGAATCAGCTAAACATCGATCGCGCGAATGCTATGTCATATGAATTCTTTCATACTTCACCTTTTTCTCTTCAACAAGGTCTCAATGATAACGATCGATTCATGAAAGCTTATTCGCTCACTTCTTATTCTACGCTTTACAACACAAACAAGCGATTATTTTTCGCGTTTGAAACAGATGGCAACATAATATTCACGACGAAATATGAAATCAAGCGAAGGGAAAGAAACTTCGGCTCATGTCATCACTTCTTCAACATTCCTTCATCTACTAGCCTATGCCATTCTTCGCCGACTTCATCTTTGAATGTCTCATCGACGAAACTTAAAAGAGTGTTAGAGTCAATATTTAATCAAGTTGATTGATTAAAGATGACATTAGCGATAGCCAAGAATCGAGCGTCGTCAATTTACTGCGAAGTCATCGAGAAGATATTGCAGACACAAATACATCAGCTTGTAAAGATCGAGATCAAGAATAAGTATGAAGGGGATGAGAATACGGATAAGCACGAGAATGAGAATGAGAATGAGGAATATGTGTATGTGTACGAGGACGATGATGACAACAATGACGATGACGAGAATGAGAATGAGAATGAAGATGAAGATGAAGATGAAGATGAAGATGAAGATGAAGATGAAGATGAAGATGAAGATGAGAATGAGAATGAGAATGAAGATGAAGATGAAGATGAAGATGAAGATGAGAATGAGAATGAGAATGAGAATGAAGATGAGAATGAGTATGAGGATGAAGAAGAGAATGAGACTGATGACGGCGATGAGTACAATCGAGTGTAAAGAGAAGTAAAATAGGCAAGGAGAAACAAGAAAATTAAAGCGAAGAATTAAAAGTGAGTTGACAGTAAATGTGCAAGCTACTATGATCGTATCTGTTTTAGCCTTTGACATTTGCTTTTGCAGAACTTGTAATCGATTTGCATAATCGAGACTTTCAATGTATCTATTGTCGAACATCACAAGCGTAACATTGATACTGCAGGATTGATCTATTCATCTACTGCAATTCAGAGCTTAATGCTTAACAGAAGTTTAGTTCATTCTTTGAATCAAAGAGACTTGAGAATCAGCACAAAGTGTGTAGAGACTTCTAGTGAGTAAGCAATTCTAGTAAGTAAGTAATAAAATTACGTATAGAACTGCGTCACGACCTCAAAAAAGCGAGACACTAGCATTCAGAAATTGCTCATAACTGCACTCGAAGAGTACTTTCTTGACGAGTACTTCTCTGATGAGTATCTTCCTTCATTTTTGAACTCTACCTTTGAAGAGTACTTTCTCTGATAGTACTCCTTCGACGAGTACTTTCTTCAAATTCTGTGAGATTTACCTCTGAAGTACTTTCTTTGATAGTACTCTCTCGACGAGTACTCTCTTCAGATTTTGTGGGATTTACCTCTGAAGTACTCCTTTTGATAGTACTTTCTCGACGAGTACTTTCTTCAGATTTTGTGAAATTTACCTCTGAAGTACTCCTTTTGATAGTACTTCCTCGACGAGTACTTTCTTCAGATTTTGCGAGATTTACCTCTGAAGTACTTCCTTTGATAGTACTTCCTTTGATAGTACTTCCTCAACGAGTACTTTCTTTAGATTTTGTGAAATTTAACCTTGAAGAGTACTCTCTTTGAATAGTACTTCTCTGTCGAGTACTTTCCTCAATTTCTTGAGATTCTTCTTCAGAGAGTACTCTCTTGAATAATATTATTCCCTTGGTAAGTACTTTTCTCAATGCGTTCATTCAAGAGTAAGTTTTCGAACTGTACTTCTCTCACGTCTCTCTTCAAAGCTTACTCTGTCATTACAGCTCAGTTTACATCATTTCGAATAGCATCAGCGTCGAAGAACATTTATTTCAAGACATGAAGGTTTGAGAGATTGAAAAGTATGTCAATGACTTGATTCTGCTTCTAAACCCCCTTTTCACTTAATGGTTAAAACGAGAATCGATCTTCAACTTATTTTCTCGTCACAGAACTAAACTCTGTTTCAGCAATCTACAAAAGAGATAAAAGATTTCAGCCAATCTTGGCTGCTATCATCGCACATAAGACGTGAGATCGAAGACACTTCGAAATAAACTTCTTGGGAAGAAAATCGTTCTTTGTCTTGTCAGCCAGATATACTGAGTTAGCTAGACTAGAACGGAAAACTGCCTTTTTCAATTTCTTCAAAGAGCTGTTCTGTGTAGCGATCAGAAAATCTTTGATATCGAAGTTATTCTTTCACTTATTCGCGTTCTTTAGCGCGATAGAATGAGAATTCAGAATGAATGTTTCAGACTTCATTAACTTCATCATGACGAATCCGAGATTACAGACGTCATTGCGTTCGCTTTTCAAGATGAGTCTTCTGTCATTGATAAAAGACTCGTCGATGTTGACTGAAGAATATTAGCAACGATCGAGTCAGTTTCAACAAACTTATCAATCTTCACTCTTTCTTCGAGATTGAGAAGTATCGTATCGCAGCTGAAAGCGTCATGATAATGGGAAAGCTTCTTGTGTAGGTAAGAGAGATCGTTCAGCATCTTTTTCTCGACAGTGAGCAAATTCGAAGTGAAGCGATCAAAGCTAACTTTTATCTTCTTGCAAATTGCTGCTATCTGAAAGACTTTCAACGGGCCTTGCAGTAGACCGATGATGTGTCGTAGAAAAACATTCATTTGTTCATAGATGATTACGATATCATCATTGTCTTGATACATGTCTCTGATTTCGACAAGCTGATCACTGTTGAAACTTGATATTCGATGTACGAGACTGTTATCAACTTTCTTGACTCGTTTGATTGCGACGAAATTACATTTCTCGCTGTTGTCTGAATCAATAATGGCCGATCCCGCTTGGTCACGAGTCATAAGTTCGTTGTATGATACTTGCGAAAAAGTCTCAATAGATCGTTCGATTTTCTCTTTTTCAAGTTTTGCAATTTTACTCTCATCTTTACTCGAAAAGACTGAGTCTAATGAAAAGAAGCTGAACGAATCTTCTAGAGCGCGCTTTCTTGAAGTCTGAATGTCAGACGAGATACTCGAGCTGTATTGCACAGAATTCTCAGCAACAGTCAGCAAGAAGTTGTCGATCTGAGTTAAAGATCTGTGTTCTTCAGGCATGGTTTGAAGGTTCGAAATCGAGGTCAGAAGAAATCATATATCGCTGAGAATTTTCTTGACTTCATTTCTGAAGTCATTCTGTGTCAAAGCTGAACCAACGTGCAGTCGAAAGTGAATCAAAAAGCAGTCAAAAGTAGATGTCAGTTGTTTCTGAGATCGGCTGACTTATGTCATCAGACACTGTTCATTTATGCGTCAGATCATCTGAAATAGAACATATCGTTCAGTCAGAAACGTTTAGTTGCGTGTTTCGCTGATGATTTGTAAGGCGACAAAATCAAGCATCAATAAATGCATCTTCAGTATAATTTTAACGCAACATCATCGATTTAGTCAAACGTTCTTCAATTAATTTAAATGACTCACTATATAATGCTATCGAGAGCTACAATGTTCTCCTACGTGTTCATGTGAACGGTCAGAGACGTCTTTTTCATTCAGCTGATTGATAGTCAAGTTTCAACAATCTTACTCTCTGATTCAAGCGCGATCGAACGAGATCTTGTAATTCATCTCGAACTTGTTCATTTGCAAAAACTAGAGTGATCGTCAGCTCAAGACGTTTTTCAAAAGCTTCATAATCTTGTCTGTAACTAAAATCTTCTCTTTGTTCTTTTCTGATTTCGATCTCACTTGATCTTGCAATAAAACCTGAAGATCTATTACATCGTTGTGATAAGCGACGCGTCGATGCTTCTCAACGTACTGAGGGCTGAGAGCAAGTCGTTCGTTCTTAAAAAATAGCGACACGTGAAGCATCTGACATCACTAGTTTAGTCAATCTCTTACAAGGCACTTCTCGTAAGCATTTGACTTACATAATCATGATTCAAGATATTCTCTCTCAGAGTTCTGTTAAGCAGCTCATTCGTCGATTTCTCATCGCCTGTCAACGTCAAACACTTTCAGCAATCAAGAAGTCTGAGATGCTCATCTAGATTCTGTAGTTGCCACATCATATGAATGTTGCGTGTGCAAATCTCTGAAAGATTGAATTCTTGTATCAGTTCTTTGAGGAAAGGCAACTGTGCCGCGATCTCAAATTCGATGATCATCATCAAGACTTTTTCGTAGTTCTCAATAGACACATTCGAGCTGTGTGACTCACTGAAGAAAGCTATGCGGAGATCAGAAGGCTTCGAGCTAACTCGAAAATTCTCGGCGTCATCAAAATGACTCTGATCGATTTCATCTGCTGCGTCTATTCGCGATTCATTGATCTCTTTCACTTCTCTTAAAGATACATTCTCTTCTTGATGTTCATCGACGCGATTGAAGAGCTTTCGCGTGAAGTCGTCTCTCGATTCTATCAAGAAATCTAGACTAGAGTTTTTGCTCTCGCTTCAGAAGGCAATGATGAAAGAATGACTCTGCAAGAACGATCACAGACTGACGAATGAAATTCAAACGTTAACGTATTGTTCGATCTTGACTTTTCACAGTCGAAGAATAAAGATTGTCATTCTCACGGCGTCATTTTGTCTTGCAATCAAAGCTCGAGAGCAGTCACGATGAAGAGCGACGTTTCTATATAGAAGAGCCAAGCACTGCATCACAAACATGGTCAGAAAAGTGCAATCGAAAACGAGTAGATATAGATCTGAAAGTTTCATGCTTGACGAAAGATGTCTTCAAAGAGCGTAAGCTGCGACAAAAGTCAATGTCTGATGACAGCGAAGAAAGAGTTCATAGAAAATCCGACGAAACAAGTGCGAGAATAGAAGAAGTAGCGAGATCATGAATATGATTGTCTGTATTAGAGATTAGCAGGATTTAAATTTCTGAAGAGCACAACGATCAACTATCAGTTCAAACAACGGTTCGAAACCGCTTCTGCTAAGACTTGACTTATCAGTCGTGTGAATGATGACGTGAAGCAGATCAAGAAGAACGAACATGATTTCTGTTGATGCATGGAAAAGACGATACAGAGGCAGCGAAACATCGAGCAAGTCGCAAATAAAGCTCAAGTGAAATTCAAAATACGTCGGCATCATGTTAATTAGCGATAAGTTTTCCGCGCGAGTAGTCGCTTCACTCGCAGTAGATATCTTGAAGCAAGTACAAAAGACGTTGCCTTCGAGATAAATCAGTTGAAAGATCACCTGAGCACGAGTTCAAGGTCTCAAAAGACGATGCCGTCATAGAAGCAGAGAATATACAAGATGCTTTCGCAGCAGTGTGTCGCAGAGTTTAATGAATCGACTCAGACGAATTAGAGAGTGAATGATAAATAAAAGAATAATGCAGTCGCTCGCGACAATAGCATAGAACTGCGTCACGTTCATCTTCTTTCAAATAGATTGAAGATGTCAACGAAATGCTATAGAACGTAGTGACTTAAATTGTCTTGTTGTAAAAGCATCTACTCTGAAAGAAAGAAAACAGAATGTGAACATTTCTCGACAGCATCAAGAGTTGTTATATCCTTGTTGCTTAAAGAGAGTCATTAAACATGACAGAGAAGTCGTTTTTGGCTTCATCGAGCTCTCGATACAAAATCAAGAATAAACACGACTATCACTAGTAGAATTTGAGAACAATCTCAAGGGGGAAAGTGAAAAAGAGTGAGAGAGACAGCGATATAGAGAAAGAGCAGACTGAAAGCATAGATCTGAAACACAAGCATAAAAGAAGAGTGGGAAGAGTACAAGAGAGTATCGCGGCTGATCTTTCACGCATTCAATACTTGATGTCTTCGTGTTCAATGTTGACCTGCTTTACATATAAGAATCTCTGACAGGAAGAAGTCATGAAGAGTGTTTTCGCGTCACGATGAAAAGTCTATCGACTAAAGACTTGCAGATATTTCGAGAGAAAAGCAGAATGTTCTGCGAATCGTTTCAAATACCACTTGACAAGCTTCAAGCTGAGAAGCTTCTCGAGAACTTAAGACAGCGCAACGACAAGGATATCGCTAGATTGCTGAACGAGTTTAGTGCGAAAAATCAGCGCCTTGAACCAGAAAATCACATGCTCGCGCTAGTATCTCGGTTCGCTCTGCCTCAACTCAGTCGCTCAAGTGACAACATTTTTGAAGAGTCACAATGATTTATCTCGAAGTCTACTCTACAAGTTCTACGCGGAGAACATCTTCTGAAAGCGACGCGCAAATTCTTTAAAGGGAGCAACAGATGATGAGTGGCGAATCTATATTCTGAAGGTAGAAAAGTTCGCTTTTGACTTCGAGACGAGTGCACTGACAAATTCAGACATTAGCTCTCAGATGAAGAACGATCTACGAGAACAGAATCTCAACTTTTCGAAAATCTATGACGAAGACATTGTTTGTCAAATTCGCATATCTATCCTGAGTGACGATGCGACGAGAAGACGAAAATGGCTCGCCAAGTTTTCAGAAAGCAAGCAGAAGTGTCTTCTGCGACTTGAGACGTTGCCTGAGAAGTTTGTAGAAAGTCTGAATGCTCTAACTTCATTCGCAGAACTATGATCAGCCGTACAGATAGACATCTTTCCTCGACTCTGTAATTTACACTGCTCTGAGGTTCGTGACTCTTTCTCAACAGCCTTTTCTTTTCTAAATAAATGATAAAGGAACTGACTCGCTGTCTGCGTCAAGTGAACAACGCTTGAACTCGAATTGTTGAAAACAAGAAAGACGATCAACTTTGACTTGATGCAAACACGGTCGCTATACTACGAGATCGATGTCTCTTCGGATCGACGAAAGATCGCGCGTTCGTTCAAATGCGAATGCTTGTCGATGATATCTTTCTCGTCATCAAGACGAACGGTCAACGATCAGCGATCTTCGATCGTATATGCTCGATAGAGTATGTCATTTCGTCAATTCATTTTGTTGTTGAGAATACGAAATATCTTGAGTCTGGCGTCAGAATTTTGAAGAAGCTTCTATCAAACAAAAGCAAAGACTCGATATCGCAACAATTTCGTGCTCATCACAACGAACAAGCAAGCATGAAGATACAGATCAGTGAATTTGTCTTCGAGAATCGAATATTACCTTCTGACGACTCTTTCTGATCATCGTATCGACAGGTCTGACTTGCTGCTCTTCGTCACTTTCCCGTGATGAACGGTCAAGCACTTCGAAAAGACACTGCTCAACAGAGCAGTTCAGATTCCGAAATAGAGCAGCGATAATGACACGAGCTCTCTTCTCTCGCGTCAGAGAGCGAATATCGTGAGCTACGTCGAAAATACTCTGATCGTAAAGCAGCGGATGCCAAGACGATTGAGAACTGCGTGCGTATCATTCTGCCTTCAAAGTATTATCAGATTGATTCGAATCGCATGCGTCGAATAATACAGCTCAATTGTCAACTCATTGACGACGTTTCATACGTTGAAAGAATGAAAGTGACTTCGGAATTGACTTCAGATCACGATGACTGCGAATCGAATATTTTCGATCGATGCGATAGATCACGCGATCATTCTTTTCAAGCAGATGAGAAAAGTCTCTTTCTGAATCACATTTATTCGATCTTTTATAGCACTCTTTTCAAATGCTATCTGACATTCTTTGACATCAAATGAGACTTCTTTCACAGCTTTTTCGACTCAGAAGCAGACGATCTGGATCAGCGATCGCACCTCGAGAGATCTCAGATTGGTATTACCAAGAATCAGGATGTGGTGACGGGAAATCAAGATCATGTCATCAAAGATCAAGATGAGATGATGAGAGATCAGAATCATGTCATCAAGAATCAGAATGAAATGATAGAGAATCAAGATCAGATTATCAAGAATCAAAATGAAACGACAGAGAATCAAGATCACATCACAAAGAATGAGAAGATCAGCGTCGACACACTCGTTCTCTATAACGCGGAAACGCAATTGACGAGCCAATCTTCGTTGACGTTAGAAGAAATGTCAGACACAATGAAAGATAACGTCGATCAAGAGAAAGAAGATCAATCTCGATCTTCTATGAGAGAATTCGAGCAGCAGAATCAGAACGATGTTATCTCTTTTACGAAGATCTCGCGACTGCTCTTCAAAACTCGAATGAATAAAAAGAAGCATCTGTTCACGATGCTTTCGCTCATGATCGACAATAGATTTCATAAGCGTCAAGTCGACTCACTCAACAAGCTCTCTATGATCACTGTTCTAGAGTTGTCTTATGAGTCTCGATTCGTGACGCGAGATAATGACAAACGACTTAAGTTGACTGCTTCTACTAACATTCTTGAAGATGCTCGTTCAGAAAAACTTCAGGCGATGCTCAAGGTTCGACAGCTCAATGTTCAGAAGCTAATTCGTCAATTCGAGAATTATGAAGAATCTGAGAAGAAATTATGAAGATCGAGAATTCGTAAACTCAAGCAAATCATCTTGCAGATCATCTGCACAGGCCTGACTGAATGATAATCAAATGCGTTTCGATTGCTTTTTACTTTTGTCATTGCTTGACTTGATAAACTGTAGCACTACAAGCGTTCATCTTTTCTTGCAAATTTCGAGAACAAAAAGCAGTTCGTCGTCAATATTGCAGCGTCTGTATTACCTCTGCTACCTTCTTCACTCGTTCGTCAAAGTCTGTGATAGACAATTCGAGAATCACTGTCAGTCTCTTAAAGTGATTGACTTCAGCAGCAAGCTTTCTCATCAACATTTCTTGAATCTTCAGCATGCATTCTTTCATGTCGAGTGATTTTAAATAATTCGATTTCGAAGCAGATAATACCTTGAGTCATTCTTGTCGCTTCGTCATATTTTGATGACGCTGCTCTTTCTCTTTTTGACTTTCTTCAGCTTGACTGCTCTGGAATTTTCTTAGAAAACGACGTTTATTCTCGTTTTCTGTCGTGAAATTATTTGATTCTCTACTTGCATTGAAACTAAATTTCATGAACAAATGAGAAATTGAGCGCAATAGATGAGTATGCGATGACTTTGTGAAATCTGACATGCTGAGATTTTGAAATTAGATGACCAAGTTGCTATATACAGCTAGAACTTCGATAATAAAAATGAATGAAACGTAATTGTATTCGAAAGTATGAGTTGTGTTAAATAATTCATGTCTCGTGATTACTTCACGATCGATTCTATTCATCTGTAACTTCGACATTCTTCAGCATTCACTTCTTGCTCTGGCATTCACTTCTGATTCCTGTTACAATTTGCGATTCTTCTGTCAATTACGTTCTCTAGTCGTGCTTCACATCTATATCTGAAGCATCTTCTCTCAATTTGAAGCATTCACCTTTCATACGATTCTTGAACTCATGTTCTTTTTGTTTTCGAGATCTGGCATCGCAATTAGCATTTGTGCATCAGAAGTGCGCTCTCACTCTTCAAAAAAATAAGTCAGAACTACGAATTATCATTGAATTGCTACAGAGCATCTTTCTTCTTCAAATCTGATTCTCTTGTGCTTCAATTCTCGCTTCCTTCTATCTTGATCTTGACAAGATTCACTTACTTGCATTAAGATTTATATGATTGATTAAAAAGCAAGAGTTATCAATCATCGTAATATAACTGACATACAACAGAGCTAAATTTGAAATAACTAAACATTTCAAAATCTCGAGGGTTCTCAACGTTCTCACGATCTCTGACAGTCAGAAATTGTTTCCTCTAGAGCATTCTGAAAGTGTGCCCTCGCCTATAATGCATGACGATTTACTTCACTACTATGTTCAGAAACATTCTTCAAAAGAATTTTCCTTCGACAACTATGAAGACACTTTCAAGTAATCGCTATCGTTCTGCTGCTGAAAAGTCATTCGAGATCATCTTCACAGCAGACATCTTTGACTTTGATGTCACATTAAACAACTCACAAAATCAGAATGTCACATCAAGCAGTTCGCTCTCTGAGAAACAGCGTCAACGGCAAGATACAAGTCACACTGAAATATCAAAGGCTGCATCACGCAAATCTGCTTCAAATCGTCATGCGATATTGCAGAATTCTGTATTAACGCAGCGACTATCATCGATACATTCAGCATTTCGTCCGCGATCAATCTTCGACAGAGCGAATGATGTTATTGCTCTGAACGATCGAATTGCAAGAAACGATGAAACGACATTCACTTACGAGCAATTGTCTCACAGACTACGAATATCAAAGCAACATCAATCTACTACTTCAGCGAAACGCGTGATAGAGCTTACGCGGACAAATGACTATTTACTGCAAGAGTTGACTTACTATAAAGATACTCAAGCAGCTGATATGAAGTTCTTCGAGAAAGTGATCAAGACGCATGCAGATTTGAAAGACGCATTGAAGGAAAGATCTCAGAGGCGAGCAAACGCAGAATTCACTTTATTGAGCTATTGAAGCATTGATTTTGATGATGGCAATGTGAAAGATACTGTTTTTTAATACATGCTTTCTGTTGTTTTGTAAGATAAACAGTTGAAGACTATGATAGTAATTCAACACGCAAAATCAACTCTCTCATTGCTGACATGATTTCTTCTTTACATCAGAAGTGACTTCTTCGATCTAATAAAGATGATAGTGTTCATGTATTCAGTGCTTCTTTCTGACAAAGTAAAATGTCACTTTCTTGTGTGTCACTTCTTCTCTTCTGAATCTCGTTTCAGGATTGTAAGCAACACGAATCATAATCACTAAAATGTCATAAGTATCATCAGCGACACATGGCGTAACAGTGAGTAAATCTTATGATCATTCTTGCTAAAAACTATGTTGAAATTCCATCTACTGTGTACATCTTAGAGGCATAGCATCCTAAATTGAATGACATAGTATTCATTCTCTTTCGCGATTCTTTGAAGCTAAGCTCACGAAAAGGATTGCGGTCTGATTCTAATATTCAGAGGTATTCAGGATAGAATGCGACATTCATATATTATTCTGAAGTATAGATTCTCGTCTTGAAGGTATATATCTTAGATATGACTCTATAAAGAAACGGTCATATCATTCTCCTCTGTTCTAATGGCGAAAATTAGAACTGAGCGACATATTGTTCGAGAGAAAGCCCGAAAACGAACTCAAAGCCTCTTCAGAAAGGCAAATGAATTGACGCAGATCGCTGACGCAAACATCTACGTCGTCATAAATCGCAATGATAAATATCAAATCTACAAATCGACAGATCAGTTCGAGTGATCTTCATCAGAACAAGAAATGATAAGATCTCACGACGCAACGTTGTCTACAATGCTTGACAATCACAATAGAAGAAGCAATATTCTATTTCGAGACATAAAGATTCAGCGAACTTTGAGTCTGTAAAGCGCGAAGTCAAAAAGCAGAGAAAGAAGAAAGAAACTCAGTTTGAGAATCTGATCAGACCTGGATTAGAAGATGACAGTCATTTCATTGACAATAAGCGACGCATTTTCTTCATTTCCAATTCTTCAATATTGCAGAGATCATCAATTGAAAAGTTCTCTTTCTCGCGTCAATCTTTATCGTAGATTATGTATATCTCATTTATCTGAACTATTATAAAAATCTCAAATGCAGAGTTCTACTCTGAAATAAAAAAACATCACTGACGAGTCAGTACTCGTACATTCTGACTTCTATCAATTTCAGATGACTTCTAAACTTGAAAAGTGTGCCTGATTGATCAAAGCCTCTTCTGACTCTCTTGTACTTTGTGTTGACACGTAGAAATATAATATATCGTCTGAGCCAGAGAATCTTCAAGAAGTCAATGTCGAAGACACTGCTTTCAAGAGAAGAAAGTCGAGATAGATAATCTTCGCACACATGTTTGTGAAGTCTACGATGAGACGTTCTTTGAGCAGAAACATCGTTTTGCGAGATAAAATATTAGAATGAGTCACATGATTGCGAGATGATTATTGATGATCTGAAAATTCACATTCACATCTATTTCACAGAGAAAAGATGTTGTTTCACGCAGGTTTTAGAGATCATCTTTAAGCTCAGCTAGTGCAGTCTGATGTGACGTGCATTTCACGTGTTCTAAAACGTCATTGACTGACATACGTCTGAATCTTGAATAGCATTCTTTTATTTGTCTGTGTCTTATAACATTCTCTTTCCTTGGCTCGCTGCTCTAGCTAGTAGGAATCTACCCGAAGGGAGCTTCAACCTCAAATCTCTGTCATTCAATGAACATTCATCTCAAGTGTAAAGAAATATGACATGCATCTGCGCCTCAGCTAGAATTTACACTTTCTTTCCATCAGAATTCTATTGTGTTTCAACTCTAGCTGCGTTCTTCATATGACTAGATTACCTGCTCAGCTTCATCATCAGTGTGAGTGAAGCATTTATTCTCATACTTGTTCAACTATCATAGACTTATCGCTACATTCAGACGATAACACTATTTAGTTTTTGTAAGCATCAAAAAGTTTCATCAAGATAGAGCGCAGCATAATACTATTTATGATTATCTATTATTCACAGACTTCTTTGCTTGCTATTCTCATTATCATTGCAGTGTCTTATCACTTGTAATCATACTTAAACTGCTTCTTTTACTTTATCAAGCTCTACATCATGTTCAGATCTATTCATTTTCCTCTTACTGTCAGTGCATCGATTTGAAAATTCTCTGATCACAACATTGACAAAATTGCTGTTTTAGAAAGAATGTGTAAGATTTTGTCTGTCTTCAGATCTTTCTTCTCTGACATGTATCTTAGCCTTCTCGAAAGCTCTACAAGCAGCACAATTGCAATCTGTGTTGAGCGATTGAAACAAGGTTAATTATCAGCAAGAACAACAAAAGCGAGACGAGAATTGTTTGACAATTGATCAACTGAAGATACAACATCAAGATCTTTGTATGCAACATCAGAATCTGTGAGCAGTCTACAATCAGTGTCGAGAAGACTTGAATGTTCAGGTTCGAGAACGACAATCTCTCGATTTAGCCTTCGACATGAAGAGAACCAACCGGGCGAAGACAGAATCACGTTGTCAGACTCTTCAAAACATCATGCAGACATTTGAAAGCAACAAATATCAGGCAGACAAACAGCAGTTGACCATCATCGCAAAGCTAACGGATATTGTTTACGCTTCACGAATTCTCGTTGACGTTAAAGAATCTGACTCTAAACTTAGGCAGTGAAGCTTGATCTTTCAGTCATCATGAAGATTGTCGAACCCTCGAGGTTTTCAAGTTTACGAAGGCTTCAGTATGATAGCAGGCGATGAATAAGTCTCGAGATGAACAATGATCGTATCACTTGAGAACTAGAAATGATGAATTACACGATCTGCGAAACGGAAATTAGGATCACAGATACAGAGCGCTCATGAAGCTTATTTTTCCGTATCAATTTCAACCTGCATTTTTGCGCGCTCGTTCTGTTTTCCTCTCATTATATCTATCTACATTACAATATTTCTATAACATAGCAATAGAAAAGAAAGAAACAAATCATATCTCTAGACACTTTCTTCGTCGAAGCCCGATCAGGAAACGAAATTCGTGACGGTTGCGCAGTCGCACTTGGGGCATCGATTGCTCAAATGCTGAAATTCATGAGCGAAATACTCAATGAAGAAGTCGCAGTAAGTGCTAAGCCAGTCGAATCATCGTAATCAGTTCAAACCATGTCTGAAGCTTCTGAAAAGCTCATTGAGACTGTTGAAATGTCACTCAATGTAGTGCTAACATTAATCAAGTGTCGATCTGAAGAATTGAGACTAAACGTTCTTTGATCGCTGTCATCAAGCGCACAGTTCTGCTGATGCGATGAGCTGTAAAACCATGCTGAATTCTGAGTTGTAACCAAGTATGAGTACATCAATCTGAAGAAGTTAACGACACTTAATACGACTTGTGCTTGACAAGATCAGTTCAAAGTAGCTTGAGCCACAGTGTCATCGAGATTCATCGATGTAAACACAATGATATTGTCAATGAATGCACTTAGTTGATTCGAAGTGAACAAAGTCTTTCTGTTCTTGTCAATAACGACTTGATGAATAACTGAAGTCGAAGATATAGGCTCTGACGCTGCTGCTAGTGATTTCATTGTTTGCATGCTTGTATTAACGCTCGTTGAGTTTCAAATTATATTCACTTCAAAGAACAAAGCCTTCGACACTTTATTCGCATCGCTGAAAAGTAGAATGTCAGCTCATTCGAGTTGCAACTGATTCACTTACGAGTTGACGATTCACACAGTCAACAATGCTAATAACTTTGATTTGTTCATGTCTTGATTTGCAAAACGAAAAAAAAAGAATGATGATCTTGAAGTCAGCAAGAATGAGAAAAAGCAGATCTTTAATGATGTCAAAACATATCTCAAATTTTGAATGTGTGAAAGTCTGTGTTTCTGAATGTTCGAAGCGGACTTTTTGAAAGCTTTCATTTGCAGTCAGAAAGCTATCGAAAAGCAGTCAAATTTGATCGTCAGAAAAGCTTGAATTGACTCATGACGATATAATGAAGCCGAAAATTGCGCAAAGCAATCAAGTAGAAGACTGACTGAGAAAGCTTATAAGAACATCACTTCTCTCTTCGATAATTCAAACAAAATCAGATCTTTGAGCTCTAATACAATCTTACAAAACAGATCGATTGATTCAATCTTTGAACAAGCTTACTTCAAGAATCTCATATTGTCTTCAAGCAGTTTGATTCTTGTAGAAAAGCTAGCCTAGTCTAAACAAGAAATTCTCTAGTTAAGTCATGACACAATTTGAAGCTGATCTTGAAGCGAAAAAAGCGTTTCAACAGGCAGAAGCAGCGAAGACATCTCACGATCTTGCGACTTCAGAGAGCACGTCAGGCTCAGATACTTCTCGTCTCGAAGTCGATAAAGCACGTCAATAGGCAGAAGCAGCAAAGGCACCCCACGGCCTTGCCATCTCGCAGAGCACGCCAGGCCCGAACACTTCTCGCCTCGAGGCGAATAAAGCAACAAAGCAGGCTGAAGCATCTCAAGATGCAGTCTCTTCGGACACATCCTCAGATGGTGCGTCAGGCGAAGACCAGAAAAACTACATCGACGAGCAGAAGCAAGCAGTGAAACGAGTGCTGAAGTGTGAATCAAACAAGTATTATCAAATTCTCGAAGTGAACGATCCGTTCACAAAACAGAAGATCAAAAAAGCGTATAAGAAGCTCGCATTGCTTTTACACTCAGACAAGAACAAGTATGAAGGCGCTGAAGAGACTTTTAGAAGTAGACAAAGCTTTATTGAGTCGTTCGAAACTATTTCGGAACTCTCACTTTTACTTTATTTCATTGCAGAGCTGACTTCACAACATAGATGTCAACACGACAGTCAAAGCTCTCGATGTTGAAACTGAGAAATTTAGCGAGAATGCTTACGAAGACGACGAAGATAACGACAATCACTCAATGAAAGTCGAGCAAAGCGAATCAAAGTCAGATGACTTCTGCAAGCAAATTTATGAACAAGCTACATCTCATTTGAGAAAGCTCATGAACGATCTCGATAATAAAGTCGCTCAGCTCGAATTGGGAAAATTGAACGAGCAGATAAAGCAGCGAAATGTCAAGAACAAGCTTTCGAAGAACAATTTAGATGACTTTCTCATTAACGTTTTCATGTTCATTGCTAATTTCAAAAACGCGAAGGAATTCATTGAAGCGTTAAAGAAGAATTCAACTGACAACATCGCAAGAGAAAAACTCATCAAGATAAATCAGCATATGAATCTAGTGAATGAGCAGCGAGACTACCTCAGAAAATGACTTATTATAATTTCATCTCACTCAGACACAAATGCAGCAGAATTCGAATCTGAAACAAGCGAAGAGTCATTCAGATCGACTGAAGACATCAAAGTCATCAAAAAAGGCGATCAAGCTTTCATCAAAGATGATGTCAAAATCAAAGTCAGCGTCTTAATATCTGATGAGTCAGATGATCAAACATCTTTTGAAAAAGTCGTGATTGTCAGAAGCGCTGGCTTTGGCTCACGAGTCATTGTCAATCGTGAAATCGATATGAACTCGTATTACAATATACATCTCGAAGCGACTTTTGAAAAAGAGGTCGCTCGACAATGATTGAACGAGAGAACATATGAAATTGCGAATTCATCGAATGACATTGCGATCGATGAGTTGAAAATCTGTGGAAGAGTCAAGATCGCTCATATCGCAACAACACTTCTTAAGCGAGTCGAGAGACAGAATCAGGACCGTAATAACATTTGTTACTACTTTATCGAGATACGGAGGGAAAGTTACTTGAACATCAGAACAGCGCTCTCAGAAATGAAGAGAGTCAGTCTCGTCAAACTTAAACGAATTGATGCAGCGTTGAATCGTCAAACTGAGATGCTGCTCGAGAAACTGAATCAGTGCCGTGAAAACAATGAACATTCGAACATCGAAGAGAAGCTGATCAATGATGATATCAAAGATATGTCATGATTAGTCTTCGAAGCGACACTCAATAACGAGAATGAGAAAAGCGATGCGAATGATGAAGACATTGACAACTTAGTGCCTTCAGTGACAGGCCTGAAGCGTGATTCGAAGTCTACAGCATCTTCGGACACGAGAAGTGCCTCTGAGAATTCTGGAAATTCTATCGAGTCTGAGCTGTAGAGCTTGATGATCAACTATTGATAAGTGACAGACGGCAGCAAAGACGAAGATTTAACTTGATGAAGTCGCGAAGAATGTTTAGAATTTTCTGTTTCCTTCAATCAGTTCTTATCAAAGCATACATAGCTAGAATCAGAATCTACATCAATAATAGATTATTGAGATGTAACGAGTCATTTTCAGAACAGCCAGTATTACTCGTCGTAGCAAGAATTTGTAGACTTGATATGATTCTAAATAAACAGAAAAATTGAATCTCGATACTCGGTTATGATGAGAGTTTGATCTAGAATCTAAGGGTGCGAATTGATTGAAGCATATCAAGTCTTGACGAAAACATCACTAGCGTCGAGTTCTTGCAGACTTCTACTTTTAGATCTCACATCTGCAAGTTCGAGCATAGACTTCATTCACAACGCTTCATCGCAATCAGAGCTTCTGCTCATGAAACATCAGACATCAAGTCTGAAACGTCGTCTTGACAAGCTCGACGACGTTTCACGTTCATCAAAGAAGAGAAAGCGCTCATACACAGTCAATTCAGAGTATACGTCGACAGAACACTCAGAACGAGAGCAGAAACGAAAAGTCTCTCTCATTGATCAGCAACCTCATACGAAGCGGGCCTGTCAATCTCTTTCAGAGCACATATTCAAACGCAATAATAGAGATAGCATCATTGAACTTGAAACGGACTTCAATGACAGAGAGAATATCGCAGTCGACGCTCAAGCTACTCAATCACAGCAGTTGATCTCAGAAGCTCTTCAGAAGGCTCAAGATCAATATCAAAGAAAGTTCGTTCATAGCAAGAACTCTGAGGTATGTTAAGCACGCTGTTTCGTTTTGAACGAACATGCTAAGTATGAAACAGTAATCTTATATCATGATCTATAAAAATGAAGCACGATCAATTTCTAGTCATTCAGAGACAAAACGAAAAGAAAGCGCAAGTCTTTTATTCTCAAAGTTCATCAAGTCTATCACGGCTTACGATACGGGATTCGATGACATACTGAAAGCACGTCATGTCGTTGAGACAGAGAATGAGGAATCCAAGAACTGAAGTGCGCTTCACTCTTTGCTGAGAAGAGAACGCGCATCTGTGTCACTCGAGAATCATGAAATCAAGGATATTCGAGAAGCTGTACGACGCAGCTTCAATGAGAACAGTGTTTCGCATAGCGTGTTTCCAAGGATCTTTCCTGTGAGGAAAGTCGACATCTGCAAGACCTTAAAGAAACACTGAAACAGGCAATGAATACACTGAACTTCGCATTATGCTAATCACGATCCCAAGGTTGTATCCTCGCAATCGAATTATGTCATTGAATATCACACCAAATTATTCCCAGGCGAAGTCGTTCAAAAGCTACAAGGACTCGCAAGTTCAAGCAAAAACAAGTTGACATTTCTCATATTCTTTGCCGAGCTGAAGAAAGCATCGAGAATCATGAACGTGGTCAAATTACAAAACATGCACAATGAAGTCAGCGTCGTCTACAATCTTCTCAGACTACATCTGACAATTGATCAGAAAGATGATTACTATGATCAGACGTGAATGCTATCTCTTGACATCAATGATGAAGTGTAAAGACTTCGATGTCATTGAGTTTCTAGAGAGAACTACACATACGACATCTACTACTCGAAGATTCTTAGATGCTGAGCAGTGAAAGATTCTAGAGATGTTGTTATCGTGAAAGCAAGAGCTTCAATGAGAAATGTTGTGAACTGAATGCGCGAAGTTATGTTCAAAGTGTTGCACACTGCTATGAATATCTATGAGAGAACTGTCACAACTGAAGCATTCGATTCAAAGTCATGTCTGTCTAGCTTCAAGTCACAATCACAAGATTCTAGCACATATTCAACATCTAACTATTCTTTCGTCGACGAGACACAGTTTACTGTTTTCGAGACACAGCTTAATTATGATTCGAATTCTCAGAAGTCGAAGATTCTCAAAACTTGCAGCGAATCTGTACTCGAATCTATCGAACTAGCAAGTATTCATACGTCAACAACAATTCAAGAATCTAGTCTATTCGCTCACATTCAGAAGAACATTCAAGAAAAGAATAATACAAGCAAAGAAGAGGTAAAATCATGATGAAAGAAAGAGAGAGAATCTACTTTGATCTTCTATCGCTGATGAAACAAAAGTGCAAAGCGTGACTATTAACATTGATCGTAATATATATATCTGTCACTCGAACTGTTGACGAATAAAGAGAAATTGTTTATAAATACATCTTCATAAACTGAAATCATAGAAGTAATTGATTTGACATCATGATGTCTTGAAATTGATGACATGAAAGATTCGATGAGATTCTTGATTTCGTACTATTCAATATGAGGCGTTAGTACATTAGATACTATTGATTAGTCATTTTTCGAATTTGCGATGAACTACGTCAGTGCAGGCTATTACAACGAATTTGCGTTGCTGATATAACAAATCTCAATCACTGATATCTCAGCTTGAATAAGAAGATTTTATGTCAATGACAGCAGCTATTCAGAATGTGCATTAAGTCTCAGCATTTCTCTGACTTACATGTGCTGACATACGTATCAATGTCACAGACCTTAAGAAATCTTCGTAGTCATGTCAACTTCGTGATCTCTCGTTTACTGAAAATCGAACTCGATAGATCGAAGCTCATATATGATGAAATAAGCGTCATGTCTGCAGAGCTTGACTCTATCATCATGTGTCATCGTGTTGATGAACTCGAGCTTCTTCCAGATTTCATCGATGATCTGAATACGCATTCTCATGATCATCGAGTTGCTCAACCTGTCATTCTCCCAACTGCCATCGATAACTATACAGAAACCTTCGAGTTCTGTATCTCTCTTATCAAAGATTCCTTACAATTGCCTCACAATCAAGAATCTGCTCGCCCTATCTATGTAACATCTCTTCAACCCATCGACGACGAGCTTTCGCGTCAGTCTTTCTCGGCCGAAAATATGAATTCGAATCATCTATTTCACGATTGTGAACATCATCAGTCTTCTTCGAATACTACATCTGTTCAAAATTTCTTCACAGGCGACACACTGCATGAATCTCGTCAGAACATCTTCGCAGTCGATCAATTGCTCAGTAATCAGAAATCTCATCGTCTCATTCTTGCTTTCACAGCTCTTCAGACTTCGTTTCACAATCAAGAACGATCTCACGATTCTCATGATACTCAATCTTCTCAATCTTCATCTCAGATAGATAAATCTGACGTCTCTATTTCTTATGAGACGCAGAATGAGATACTTCGACTTCTTTCGACAATGAAACAGTAATCTGATTTTCCTGCACTCATACAGTATGCTCGAGACCTTGATGTGAAGAAAGTCGACATCTGCAAGGTACTTCTATCAGAAGACATAGTCAGTCTGTCGAAGCGTGTTCATCATACAAAGCAAAAGGAATACTGTTTCTGAGCTCAATCTCAAAGCAACGGCACCTTTGTCATCGAGAGAAGTGAAAAGAACGACGTTTTCGAGGCAGACTTCGAACCAGTCAATATATCATTGAAGATCGCGACTGTGCAGCGGTTTGAGCAGCTTCTTCATGAGAAACTCGATTTAGAGAACGTTCGATATTGCTTTGATATAGATGTACAAACAACGACGGCTCGAGAAAGTCTTGACCTTTCCAACTTCTTCATTTGACCTCTCAAGGGCAATCGTCTCTCTGAGACAAAGATGCGCATCTCTGAAATTCATTGACTCTATGCTTATCAAGTCGACGATATGTTCGAAGCGTCTTTCGTTATGCACTGCGAGAATGAGAGCCTGCTTTTCATTAACTATCTTCATGAAGAAGACAAGTATTGAGTGACGATGTCATCAAAACACGTCAATCTTCTTGAAGAGAAGTTCAAAGAAACAAACAGCACTTATCATCGATCAGATTGTGCACAGTTTCTACGTCATTCTGCGACATATTTTTCGATCTCTACTCTAGATAAGTGAAAGATATTCTTCAAAGTTGTTCATCAGACACGTCGAGAGGCTATCATCACTTTCTGTCGGGTCTATCATCAGAGTTTCAGCGCAGAATATACACTCGCAGAAGCTGTCAATTATGCTGATCAGAAATGAGATATTCAGAATTATCGCGAATGTGATTCTCGAACTTGCTCTGACGAATTCATCAGAAAGAAGATGATGAAATTTCGAGATCAACATCAAGAACAATATTCAGAGAACAGTGACGACGACAACAGAAACGAGAGTAGTTCAACAGAAGAGAAGAGGAATCAAGTTCGCAACGATGAAGTCAAGAACAAATTTGCGACTAAGAAAGAGAAAGCGCATCGAATAAAGCTGAGACAGAATCAGATCGCAGTCGTCTCTGAAAGGCAGGCTATTTTGAGCAAAGGGGCGAAAAGAAAGTCCGGTGCTCAAGAGTTCGAGAAAACTCAGAACAAGATATCAAAGATTCAGTGCTTCTTTAAATCAAGCGTTTCTGCGTTCTTCAATCAGGTTTCACTCATCTCTAAAAATTTGATGCAATCAGTCGACATATATCAGATCTTCGCTGATCGCAGTCAGAACGAGAATGAAAACGAGATTTGACTTCTGACTCGTCTGTTCTTTGCTATAGTCAGTCCGAATGTCTTCTATCAATTGCGCGATGTCTGTATCGTCACTCGACGCAATGAAGATCTTTCGATTCTTCAATCGATTAATAGTATCTCTCAGACTATACAAGCTCTCGATCATCTAGATACTACAGTCTTCATAATCTCGATTCTACGACGATATTACTTGATCTTTCTGATGACTCATCGCAACGAACGAGAGAAACATCATCAGAGTCAAAGATCTAGACGTGTGCCAAGAATTCTAAAATATGACTACATGAGTCAAGATCAAGTGAGACAGACATCGACGCATCAAGAGGTTTTTGAGCGCGCATCTTCTCTGATCTTGGCTGATTTGATGACGAAAGCGTATTCTGATATGAAACAGACTCGAAAGCATCGAGCATCGAGTAACGAATATCAAAAAAAACTTCAATTTCTTAAAGACAGACTTCGAAGCGGACGTAATTGACACTTGATGCAGCTACAATTTTCTCTCGAGATTCTTGCTTTGATGCTCACACGCGATGACTACAACATTCAGAATTACGAGTGAGTTTTCTTACTGACAGTTCTTGTCGATAGCTAATTCAAACCAGAATCGAGAGATTATTCATGTCTTTATTTTCATTGTTCTTGAATGTTTTAAAGAAGTTTCGTGAAGATTTTCTTTGCAAAGTCAGTGAGTTGATCTCTCAGCATATTTATGAGATTCTGTATCGAAAAGACTTGAGTCGAAAGTACGTATTCGAGAATATGAATGAGAATCATCTGAAGCAAGAATCTCTCGACTCTTCTCACTTTATTGAATTCTGCGAACTAGCGTAATGCTTTTGGTCTAGATTGTTCATATCTGATGCGAATAAGCTGAAGAATCAAGTCTAATGTCATGTACATGCTGGTTCCTGAGTTCTTATCTTGTCTCTTTCTCTTTCTATTCATGCTTGACCGAAAAGATTTGTGTGTATTGTCGATATCTTGTCACTAGTTCGATTCACAGTGAATCGTGTCACGAACGGCTCTGCAGACGGCTTCATGAAATCTCAGAGCTATTAAGTCTTCATTAATAGAACTCAAACGATTCTAAAGTAACTCATTCTCGTTCTTGTAGATACTTATGACAACTTTCTCTGGCGAGCTGTGAAGAGAGTCAGTGATATTACAAATCGTAAAGACATGATCAGAAGTCAATTCATCATTAACGTCAATTCAAGAAAGGAATTCAGACGTTCAGCAAGAGATGATCAAGGGGAAAGATCAGGGAGAATTCTTATTCTAACGTCAACTCACATCGCAGTTCTGATAGCAAAAGAAAAGTGGAAATCTGCTTTCTTTTTTAATACTTTGATTATTGCTTTATCTATAATAGAAAACGCTAACCCTTATTAACTTAGTTTCAAGCAGAATGATCTTTACACCAAGTTTATTATTATACGAAGCTTGTGCTTCATGCTCATTGCTCATGCAATTGATTACATGAGGGGTTTCGCAATCTTCTCGCTGATGTCTCACATTGAATTCATTCTTTGCAGATCAGTGAAGTGTGACGTTTTAGAAATTCATCGATATGTCTTTCGAATTCTCAGAAATTCTCGATAGAGATTCGATATCTCTCAGCTGTAGTCGAGACTTCTTGCGCACTCGAAAGTTCACTTGATCATCAGACTTTCGTCTCTTTAGAGTCGTTGAATTCTGATGAAGCGAATTTGAAAAACATGTTTTGCAAGATCGATGCTGCAAGTCTCTGTGATAAGCTGTTTCGAATTGAGTCTCGAGCTTTTGTTGATCTTTAAACCACTGCATATTCTGAGAGAAGGCACTAATCTTTCGTCGTCCTTGTGTAACACTTTGTACATAGATGATCATCATTTCTGTTGAATGATGAACGAAAAAGTCAATGTTCTTTTGATATCGATGACACGAGATACACAGATTCAGATCATCCTCATAGTATTCTAAGGTCTCAACGTCAGTGACAAAGATCAAGCTGAATTTATGACATCACGTCAATAAGTCAACAACGACTTTACTCTGAAGACGACATTTTATTGTATCACGACAATGATATCGATCTTCTCGAATGAATTCTGAAACGTTGCTTAGCTCAAAATAGAATGCAGAGACGATCAATGCATGAAGAGTTTTTTCACAATCTTCAATACTTCGTGACTGTATATGCACACTCTTTCGCAGCTCATTCATGCGATCAATGTTGTTAATTGTCGATTCGTCGCTGAGCAGAAAGACATTCAATCGAATATAATCTTCTTGATTTCTCTCGTTCAAAGAGTTCATGAGTTCTTCTCATATCTTTTGACCGTTAAAGAAAGACATGTAAGATTGTCAAAGTCGAGAAACATATTCGTCGAGAATCACATGACGAATGTCAATAGTTCTTGAGAATACTGAAGCTCTCTGGGTACCTGTGTCAAGAGATACAACAATGTCAGATTTGAGAAGAGACGAATCGTTTCGTAGGCGTTTCGACAACGCAGGCCTGACAGAATTGTTGTGTTCGCTCATCTCATCATTCTGAACAGATTCAGAGGCCTTGATATGTGCTGATCGATACAAACTATTCCGAGTCAGTCATGCTTCGCTGTACAGCTTCGAAGATTCACTCACACGAATGCAGTCGAAGTACCTCGATCACTATACGATCAGTCATCGAACTTATTGAAAGATGTGAGACTTACGCTTCTCAGATACACGGCTCATTCTCGATTGTCTTCGGGCGAATGTGCATATATTCTAGTTTGTTGTTCAGTCTTTCGTTCTTTAGACACGAGACTCATTCTTACCACACGTTTCTTTTCTTGTGCTCGATTCATTGTAGTTCGTGAAAATGATCGAAGAGACTTTGTCAATTGTAGCAGCGACGACATCAACTTTGATAGCAAGAATGCTCGATTGATAGTCAAACATTCGATCGTCAATTTCCAAGTTTTTCTTTAGATAATCTTCAAGGATAGTAACATCATAATGATCATCCGAATATCAACTCTTCAAGAAGAGACGAAGCTTTGTGATGATGTTTCTTCGCTCTTGAGATCGTTCAAAAAGTTTCCGGACTAGCGTATCAAATATCTGAACACATTGAGCGACTGACATGCGGCGTAGAAACAGAATGCAGACAATGAGATCTTCTGTTTCATTATTATAATTAAAGACGTCTTGAGATCTGAAAGAGAGTTTATCAACACTAGTGTCAAATGCAATATCAAACAAGTCTTGAAGTTTCAATTTCGGTTTCATGATATCTTGAATTATGATCAATTTTTCTAAGAATATAACGTCACGCGTGTCTTCTTCATCAATACTTATAATTCGATCATCGACAGAGAATGGTTTGAGTCTGACGATGTGATTTCCAAAATGACATAAGAGACAAGTATCAATATGATATTGACATTTCATGATAGACATCTCATCTTCATAAATTCGGACGCAGACATCACAGAGAGCGTGTTCGCAGAAAAGTGTATTTTTCGACTTTCGTCGAAGACAACAGAGGCAAGTGTTATTGCTCTTAAGTTGTGATCAGAATATGTCAAGACTGTCGACCTTCTCTTGATGCATCTGTGTCGCGATCTTGTCGGACGATATCATATTCGAGAAAAACGTGATCAGATGCTTCTCTATGCACTGTTTCTGCTTCTTAGCCTTCTTCTTGACCAGGTGCTCAGCAAAGAATCGCTTCATAAATGAGCTCATAAGTGACTTGAAGCACAAGCGATGATAGATGACTTCATACAAAGTCTTCGAATTAAATTCTAATCGTTCATTCAGCTCATGATCTGTTGACTGCATAGAAAAGGTCTTACTGTGCATTCCCGAAGGATACGCGTCTAATAAAATGCTTGAAGCAATAAAGTTCGTCAAGGCATCGTAAGATAATTTGTACCGGGTTTCAAGTCGTAAGAATGAGATTACATGATCGATATGATCTGATTCGACTTCGTTATTTTCTCGGCTTGTGATAACAAAGTTGAAAGACTGAAGAATAGAGGCGACTGTATGTGATACAGCCATTTGAAAGAATTTATTCAGATGTATGACGAAGTAGAGACATTCATTGCTTTGTCGAACTTGACGCATTTCATTCATCTGTCTTCGCAGTAATTCTTGTAGTCGTCGAAAACGTGCTAATGAAAATATCTGCTCGTCTGTCAAATGCAGTACAGTGATGAAAGAGTAGAAGTTTCTTAGAATCTTCTGCTGCAGGCTGAATTGAGAATCTTTCATCTCAAGAAGATCATATGTAGAACTTGAACTGACTTCGTCATCTTGTTTGACAATGACAACTCTTGATCTTGTTTGCTTGAACAGAGTTGATTCGCTGTCAGCAGCGACTCATGCTTTCAAACGATTCACGACACTCTCAAAGTTGATGAAATCGTCGGCGAAAATGCACAGTACATCGGCGAACAGACAAAAAAGTCGATCATACAAGATATCATAGACATTGTGCATCGTTGTGACTTTGACTCATCTAATAGGAGATGCCTCGATTTCGTGGCAGAAGATGTTGTTCACTATTGATGAAATCGTCACAGACGAGTCGCTTTCGACAAAGAGCACAGAGTGATCGAAGTAGAGACTTCTGTTATCGACTCGCAAAGTGATAATGTCATCATGAGAATCTTTCTTGATTTGTTTGGGGAAAAGCTCTCGAAGGGCAAGATTCTTTGCTTTCCGATCTATAAATAAAAGAATAGATGATTGCTGAGATACTGAATTAGTCAGCTTCTTCACGATTCTGATCATGTGATCTGAATTTATAAGCGCAAGCTTCTTCTCGCTCGTCATCTGTAATCATTCAAGATGCTTGCAAATGATCATAGTTGATTGATGTGCAAAAGAAGTGAGGTTTATGTGTGCTTCAGAAAGAGAGAGATCGCTGCTGACTTTTTATATGTCTAAAGTCATTCAATAATTGATGCTTCTTTATAATTCACTTCTGACTGTCGTGACAGAGAATCTCTTGTTTGACAACTTGACGATTAATTAGATGAGTGCTTGATCTGAAATACTATAGATGCTGTTGACATGATCCGGAATGAAGACTCTATCGACTGACAAGTTACAGATATTTTCATCAAAAAGTTGTCAGATTCTCTGTTACGTGATCTTCATGATTGTAAGAAGGAAACGACTTGCTCGATCTTTCATCTCGCGATTATTCAGATTAAGTGACTTGAGACTGTGATTGATTTTTGTTCAGTAGACAGAAGCGAAAGCAATGAATTTCATTATTTAAAGGAAGTTTACAAATAAATCAAGGCATGTTACGAGCACGACAGTAAAGATATAAACAACGCATGCGCTTCGCTTCATCAACTTCGTCTTCTCTTTCTCTGCTCGATAAACATCGGTTGCAACACAGCTGTCTTGACTTCGGCTTTCTCGTCATCGTAAGAGAAGCAAGTCTTCGATCTGCTCTGTGATTGATTCTGAAAATTCGTCGACAAGTTCTTAAGCACTAGCTTTTCGTGCTGCAGCTCGTTGATTGTGCGTTGTAATTTCTGCTGCAAGGTTCTCACTTTCGAGTTCTTGCTCTTCAGTTCTAACTTCATGCTTTGCTGTTCATGCAAAAACGCGTCGACACTCATACTTTCAGATAAGTCAATGCTCAAACTTTCTTCGTTCAAAAACTCAAGTTTGTTTAGAAATTCAGTCAGCTTCTTCAGACATCTTTTCGTCACTTCGTGACACTTGAACTCATGTTTCAGTGACTGAATGATGAGAGCGTGCTTCTTGTTCTTCGCTTCAAGAGTCGCTTGTTGAGTATTCAGATCTTGCTGAAGATTGACGACGGCTTGTTTTGACGAATTTGTGACTTCAGTCAATCTTTTCTGATCATGTTGAAGAGTTCTTATACGAAGTTCGTTGAGCTGATTTACGTGATCGTTACGAAACAGTTGATCGTTCAGAATGATGTTTTGAGTCTGAAGAATGTTGATTTCTCTGCGAAGCTTTTGGTTCGAAAATCATTCAACCTCACATGATGTGCAAATTGATGCATCGATCTATTACCACTGTCAGACTTGATAAGTATGAGTGAAGAAGAGAGTCTCTATCACTCTGAATGTCTGATATACTGAGTTCGTTGACTCGCGTTTCGATGTCATGATTGCTATGATGCAGCTTTATTCAGTGAAGCTGATGATATGTGAGAATTGACGAAGGCTTAACGCTTTGCTGTTTTGCTGTGAATCTGTTACTATGTAAATAATTCAGATCATGATAACATACACTTGAGAAAGACGCTGCATTCAAGAAGTGCTTTATATTAAACACGACATAGTGAATAGATTGTTAAGAATCCTTGTGGCAAAGTCTCAAGTGCTGTGCCTGACTAGCATCGGACTTAGATCGCTTGATTGATAGAGAAGACGGAAGTTTATGCTTACATGAACAGCTTGAGCCTCAAGTTTCTCAAGCATGTGTGAGGCATAGGAATTCATGGCGCATAGAATCCCAAGATGCTCGAAGATTCAAGTGACACATCAACGTGATGTAAAGATTCAAGGTGTGTAGAGCTAAGAAGCATGAACATTCATTATTATGGAAAATGTACGCGTGAATCAATGCATTCATATGCACGTAAATCATTCATGATGCGTAAGGATTCAGGATCCGCACAGACTCTTTGACTCATCGCTAAAGCAACAGCTATCATTTTCGCTACACTCAACAATCGAAATTTGATGCTTTGAAAAGGCTATTAAACGAAGTTAATTTCATAGAGATAATCTTATCACAACTCTCTTTCGCTACTTGAGATGAATTCTATAAAGGAAGAGCCTTTTTCTGAGAATCAATGAGATCAATTTGTCAAGAACTTTGAGAATCAATCGAAAGCGTATTTCCCAATCTATGAAGCGAGCACATTCGATCAGACTGATGTATCTTTGAACTTCACAATCGATAAGATTTACTCTGAAGTAAGCGGTCAATCAGTGCATAGTATCAAACCCGAACAGATCGATTTACATCAGAGATTCGACTGAATCTTCGTGAACACAGTCGAACAATCGTTTGAGATATCGACAGATAACATATCGAACCTTGATCTTGATGAAATACGGTCAGAATTGAAGGAAATAAAAGTGTTGTACGTGCATCATGCTCTTCTAAGATAACACAATTGACATTATGACAGACTGAAAGACAATTCAAGATATTTTGATTCAAATCAAGTCAGTAAATGTACATTAACTTTGAGAAAAGACAGATCGATCGACTCAATCAGCATCTTGCTGCCTTGCATTCGTTTTTTAAAGCAATGAGAACAACGTTGAAAGTATTAACAGAACACGTAGATCGTCAATGAAAGATCAAAACGTCTACGTCTACCTCTTCAATCGACATGCGACTAGCATAACTACGCTCGAACATGAGAATCGTAACAGTGCATGTATTGATTGTTATTAAGTAGAGAATAGCAAGGACGAGATGTTATCGAACATCAAATAAATTGTCGTAGCGCGCAGTTTCTGCGTCATAACTAGTGTTCTTTGAGCAATCTTACACTTTATCTCGCTAGAGTCATTAGATCACATGAGATTGAAAAGCTTTCACAATTCAGTTGTTTACTTTTAAAATGATTGTTAACGAAAATCATGACGTTAGAGCTAGCTTAAGTTCGACTTTCTGCAAAGCGATTAGAGCGATTATTATCAGCTCAGTTCATAGCCGAGTCGAGGTCGAAAATTTTTCTTGACATCGAATCGAACTTTATAATTGACGGAAAATTCCGGGACAATTTCGACCCGATGCTCAGCATATGCTAATCTTATGCCAGGTCGAGCTCAACTCTCCTTCTCACTTCATATCATCCTCATCTTTCTCGTTCGTTCGTAGATACTTCATATGCTCTGCATATGTCTTGCTAATATTTCTCTTAGGCTCCTCTCAAACAAACGCCCAAAGAAAGTCGCTGCTGAAGGCAAAGACAAGAGCACAGATAAGCATGGCATAAGCGTCGCATATGTCACGCTAACGCATCACACAGTCACACGTCGCTCTCGCCGTATCGTCGCAAAGTGAAATGAGTCTCAATGCTTTGCTCATGCAAAGCATATGCGCTTCTCTTCGATCGATTCTTCTGTGGTTTGAGATTTTGTGTGGTTTGAAATGAAAAAAGAAAAAAAAATTCCGACTTCGGCTCGACTATTTCAACCTCTCACGAACTGTAAGAATCATGTACTGCTTACTAATTTCCACACTCTGCAACTGTCTCCCTCACCACGCTGTAACTACTTACCCTATGAATAATTCTCTACGTACGACTTTTCATCGATTCTTTCAGATATATAGTTGATTCTGAAGGCCTTTCCTCTTCGCAATGCTTCGCTCTGTAATCATCGCTATCAATATCTTCGATCAACGATTTCTTCGAAGACAGCTGAAGCTCAAGTCTCATTTGTCGTATCAACTGTTAAAGATATTTCTTCCTGCCGATGTTCTGCTCGAAAAGTCGAACGTTAAAGCTCATATCGATCACATTTTTGCTCAGAATGAAATGTTCTGCGATAACGATGAATGTTTTTCAATCCTCGTCTCATTCACATGCATTCTATCGAAAACGAATTCAGCGCTCAGAATCGACTAAGTCGAGATGAACCGTGCGGCCTTGCAGACCGTCTTCGTTGGGTTGACAAAGATCTCGATGAGTAACTCGTTTGAGAATGAACCAGTCATTACTCAACAATTTTTTCTTGTCGTCTCGTTGATCGTCGTAGATCATTTTCGAAGTCGACTGACAAATGAAAAAGAAAAGTCAGCGATTCAAGAAAGAATGATACCATGAAGCTTCATTTACGGATGCTTTCATGAACGTTCAAAAGCTGTTATCCTGAGTCACTACAAAGAGTCATGACAGCGTCGCTGTTCTTCAAAACAAGTCTTCAATACAAGTCACTCACTGAACAACTTGATCTCAAAATGAAAATTTTCTGTCAGATCACGATTTTGATTCTTGCGGCTCTGATAGCTGTCACTTCATTCAACTGCTCACTCGCTGCTACTGTGACTGTGACTCTTCGAGAAGAGAACTTCATCTCAACTTCAAAGATTGTTTCAGTCACAAGTGCTTCAGACGTCAAAAGTACTACAAACATCGATAGTTCTTACAGTCACATGACAATCTCATTGACCAATGTGTATGAAACTCAATTGTCTCTCTCGTTTGCTTCAAATGCTGATGGCTCGTTCCCGATAGATAATTCATTCGTCATCATACTCTCTAACGCCTCACCTATTCAGTACACTTTTCCAACTGAATGAACAGAAAGAATATATGTTGGTTCAAATCTTAATCCGGACGGCAGCAAAATTGAAGGCAGCTATACAGATTCATCAGATATTGATGTTAGTTATGTTGATGATTACTCTGTGCTCATTACATGCTCTTTCGAGGGCACAGCAGTCTTCGGTTGCAACATTAATCTATTTAAGCAGTCAGGCATCACATGCAATAATCAAGTCGACGGCTCTGTCTGTTTAAACTTCGCTCAAAGTGTTGCTGATGAATTCGCTTCACCTTTTTTCGCAGCTTGCGCAGAGGCTGCGTACATCTATTCTAATGATAACGACGCAAATGTAAGCAATCTTGAGAGTAACGTGGTTTTTTGTTGCATCGACACATCATGCAAAGCATTCTCACGCCAATCATCTAAACAAGGAACTTCACAAAACGATTCAGAAGTTCAAAGACAAAGTGCCTCTTCATCGTTTTTACTTTCATTCGCGCGCAAACGCATCGTCATTACTCGCTCAATTCTCGAATCAAAGAATAGGTTCGCAATGCAGATCGGCTAATTTCGCGTGACGTATGTATCAGCTTCTAATACTGTTAGCAACGTACGAAAGAATCATATTAACGTCAGAAATAGCTGCGACTAATGAATATCTATTTCTTCAATCTAGCTTAAGTAGTAAACTATACATGAAAGATGCTTGAAATCGGACGTATATCAATCGTTCTGAAAGATTTATTGTGATGTTTTAATGTTAAGCATGTGCGTTAGAGAAATAGAATCGTGGAGCAGCTGTACTATAGCTGCGAATGATGATCGTACAGAGTGCAAACCCTACAATTCTTGAAGAGTACCTTATACAAACTATTTAGAATTTTCTCTCTGAACATGTACACAGTCGTTCCGACATATGCCTATAGCACTAGATAATCGTTGATCTTTCTTTCATCTCTCGAGTACAAGATTTGAATATGCTTCCAAAACTGAAGACAGCTTCAGAAAGCAATGTCTAAATCGCAGATGAATGTCAATATCGAGCGCATTTCAAAGTGTCTAGAGTAGACAGAGAATCTAGTACAGCGAGAGCAGAACACTGAACATAACTTCACTAGAGAATGTTCATGTAACAGAATTGAATGCTAACATCGAAAGTCTATCAATGAGTCTAAATCAGAAAACACTCGAACAACGCGGGAATTAGAATAGCTTCTTTCCGAGCTTCAAAATAGATTGCAACATAGATCGAAACTGAATACGATTAAGAATACTGAGTCTATAAAATCAAGTCTTTCATTAATCTAGTAATTTTGCTTTTGATTAGACATCAGAGATCAGATCTGCTACAAATTGTTATACGCTCACATCTAACTTGATCAATATGCTTTTCATCAGCGCCTCGAGAGCCTGCCTTGCCTCATTCTTCTGTCTATATCTAGTCATCGCTCATGTTAATGTCGTATCGACATTCAAAAGCATCAGCAAGAGCTCGTCCCTTCAGATGAGAGACGAAAACTTGCTCAACGCTGACGTAAGTAATCGCAGTTTCGTTACTTGCAGCTCTTGACTGATCTCATCATACGTAGCTCATCAACTATGATTCCCTCGCATTCTCTTCTTCAGAAGTCACAGTGATCGTCTTTTCTGAGTTCGATTGTAAAGAATATTTTGAAATCGCAGTTGTCAACTATGAACAAGATGTATTTTTTCAGAATCTCAACAAACTCTTAAATTTTCTTTCTTTCGAAATATCTCGTACCTTGAAGAACAAAGAGCAGCTGAATATAAGTCACTTGAATCAAGATGATGATCAAACTCAGACTTGAAGCTGTGACACTTATATAATGAACTATCAACATGGAACGACTCAAGACTGTCATAACAATTCAAATCAAGAATCGACTAGTTGTTTTCGATTGTGACACTATTAGCTGCAGACGCTCAATCAAGAGCGCTTCTTGAATAGTACAGTGTTAGAACGGACGAAGTCTCGATCGTTTGAAAGCACTTGGTTTCGAGCGCAAACATACAAGGTTACATTTTCTCTGAACACTGTCTGCTTTCATGTCGATGCAATGATGCTCTTCGCGAAGCTAACATGCAGTTTGTTCGACTCTTTGTTGTTTGAGAATTCGTAGCACTTTCTATTAGCTTTAGCAATACAAAACATGCGATCGAATAAAAGTCACGTTCTGTAGATTCGCCCGTTCTGAAATAAAAATTACTCATATAGATCAAAGATCTTTAAATTTCTAGAAAAAGATGAATATGTTTCAGAAAATGAATAATGCACGAATAAATCTTATTTTCATGACGCAGAAATGAATGACTTACACCTGTTTTTGAATGAGTAGATGATGTCGAGACGTCTTACAGAATTTTTCTGAGTATCGAGATATTTGGAAATTACAGTGGGTGCAAGAAGTGACTGCCGCTTTGCTCTAGTCATTCAGTTCTCGCGACAATCGATGTTCTATTCAGAATTGAAGTCATTCTCTGTCGTACGAAAGAGACATTGATTTACCACAAATCAATGTTCTGTCTTCAGAAGCGGCTGATTCTGGTCTCTATAAGAACAAGAATGTCTTTAAATACGATCATCTTTGCTGATTTCATCAATTCAACCTTTTACACATCATTCTCGAAGGCTGTCAATCACTGCACTTCACGATGTTCAGAGTCTGGCAAAAAATACGATCTATGTTGGGGTCGAATGAAGGCTGATACATTTCTTTGACTGATTCTCAGTCAGCAGCTCTGCTACATCATCAAGATAAAAACATCGACATCTTGCAGCAAGTCTTACGGAACTTCAGCGATTTCAACAGTACTTTCACCTCGACTGTCATCTTCTATATCAGCAAAATTTGCGTTGAGAATGATGAACTCATGTTCTCTTACATTCGTACAGTGCTTGAAATCCTCGTTCTGTTCTTCATCACGATCTCGAATTTTGATTGAATCGTCGATGATCGAGCTTCTTATATTTGCAGGCAAACAGAAATTATGTTCGCGATCGTCTTTTCGCTCACGCAGACATTTGTCGATTCTCAGGCACTGTTCGCAGAGAATTGTCTCCTGACTTCCAAGTTGTTCGAGAGAATTTCGCGTCGCGAGCACTGTCGAGCGAAGATCATCAAGAATATCATCGACCTGGTCAGAATCATGTCTCTAGACATCATCTTGATGATATTCGACTCAGAAAGTCACGTTCATCAGCTCAATGCCGTCATCTTTCTGAAGAAACTCAGGCCTATCGATCACTATTGAATAGCAAGGGCATATTCTCTTGTCATAGAATCAACAGAAGAAGAATCTTCTAGATACTCAGACGAGATGCTCGAGTCGTCTTCTCTTCTGCTTTGAGATCTTTTTTGAGAAGTACTGTATCTTTGCTGATGATTATAGTTTAGATCGCGACATATTTTCAAAGATTTTGGCTTACGATTAGCTTAATTCTTTCACTCTCATAATGTTGATACTGATTGATCGATCGACACAATTCGCAAATGCTACCGCTTCATGAGAATGATTCTGATTGATATTGTCAAGTCTCATGACTGTGAATCTCTTCGTCGCTGACCTCATTAAAAACAAGCGTCAATCAGCGAGTGAAAATCTTCGAACTGTATTGAGCTATTGTCACTCTCTGTATGACTTTAGAAGTTCTTTCATTAAAAAGTAAAAAGTGAACGAGTGATTTCGCTTTCTAGTGCACTATTCTCGTATGAGCTCTTCGAATATGTTCTTCAGCAGAAGTCGTTCTAGTAAGTCTGCAATGTCGTTTTTAAGAATCTCAAGCTGATCATCGAGCTCAGAAATCGTCTTCTTTAATTCTGGTCGAAGTTTCAGCAGAGCTTCGATGAATGACTCACGTTCTTTAGATTTGATTTTCACGAATCTGAAACAAAGTTAATAGTGAATCTTGATGACAAGATCATACAAGATCATACTGTCTATTGAAAATTGAATGTTCATCCTTGATACGATGATCTTCTGGGACGAGTAATAAAATCTCAGCATCGAACGCATTACACAAGAGAATTCATATCTGATCTTCATCTCATCACGTTCGATACTTACAATACTCTAGTTCTCGCTGCTTCGTTAGATGTGACTTTTGCAGTTCAGAATGAGCTTTCTTCATGAATATTGTGAGTGTCCTCGTCACTGCGTTTTCTTTGTCATCAACTTCAGATTTGAAGTCACTCTGCTTGAATGATGCATCTTTCTTTCTGAACTTTGCAACATCTTGCAAAATCTTCATTGTAAATATTCATTTTTCGATACGTAAAAGCATCTTGTCTTTGAACGATCTGATCTGAACACGCTCGACAAGTTGACAGATTGTCTTAGTCGTCGAATCAATCTTCGATGTTTCGAGCTTAACGTGACTTTTCTCTTGAGCGATTGCATAATTTCAGACCATCATTACTTTCTCACATTCGATCTCTTCAATCATTCGAAGCAACTTCTCTGCTCGTTCTCGATGTTTAGGCACAATTTCTTCATGTTCGTGCTTATACCTTATAGTGGCGAGATCATCTCACTTCTTAACTCACGCGTCTTCAGAGCTCAAATGCGATGAGGACATTCAATCAACTCGTCGGCTCTTCTTAGATTCTGATTGATTCTGGCTCGACTCATCGTTCGAAATGTCTTCGAGAATGCGACGTCGCTTGATCCTGAGTGTCTTATTTAAAGGTAGTATCATATTCAGTATCTGTCGCTCACTCTTCTCTTGACGTTCTAATTCGAGAAGACGTTTAAGATAATGATATCGAAGTTGAACATCGTCGATCTGCTTCATCAATGTGTCTCGATTTGAGGCAAGACAATCAGCGTTATATATCATGAAGATTTCACAATCAGAGCTGTTTCTTTGCTGTTGAGAGAACTGCGTAATGTTAGTAGTGATGATAACACGATGGCAAAAGAAGCATCTCAACTTATCTCACTGCTTATAGTGTAATGTCGATCTTGACGCTCTCATCCTTTCATGATCTGGGTCAATCGCTTCTGAATGACTGGCAATGCCTTCGATGATCTTAATATGTCTTCGTCAAGAAAGTCATACTGTCGAATGGAATTACGTGTAAGATTCACGTCAAACAACGTTCAATGACTCTGAAAGCAGCATGAAAGAATGACGCGATCATGATTGCGATCTAGCGATCATCGTCTTCGATTGAATTTCTGATTGTCATTCTTGATTTTTATTAATGATATATATGAGCTGTGCAACATCAGAATCGTCGATGATCAATTGAGAGAGAATATCAACGACATCAAGTTGAAATTAGTGAGTCACTTCTTCTTCTGAAAATGTGAGAAGAAGTCATCAATTTCGTTGAGATTAATGATCTTCGAGTATTCGTCACAATTAACGATGAAGCTTTGCTCACGATAGAGATCTCTGCAGTACTTGATCGTCTGTCTCAGCTTGTCCTTAATTGATATTTCGATGTTCGTCATGATCGATACAGCATCGACTTCTTTCGGGGTGAAAGTTTTGTGAAATACAGTGATCTCTTGGAACGAGCTATTAAATACTGATAGTCGATCATTGATATTGAGATTTTGATCAGAGACGAACTGATGCTTGGCTTCTTCTGACACATCAAGCGGCTCAGGCTTCGAATATGAGCGCAGCGTCAAGAGTGTTAGGTAGTTCATTGTGATATGCCCGCGTGATCTCGTCGTCACATTCGAAAGATCATTTTTCAGAGCATTGAGAGTTTCACGATTGAATCGCATCTTCGTATGTTTCTTCTTTTGGCGTTTTTGCTTCTGCTCTGTCTCCTCTTTGAGTGCTATTGTCACGTGTTTCAGACTGTTGAGAAGCTTGACATAGTTCTGTCTTGAATTCGATCTGAAGTACGCAGAGAGAAGCTCTACTATCTCATTCAACGTCTAAGTGTGATCAGTCAAGAATTTTACAGAACACGTCACGTATCAAAGATGAATCTTTTAACATGTGACTCATTTTTGACCTAGACTCGTCGCGAAAGAAGTGCTAGATCACGTGATGAAAGTTCTTTGCCCTCGAGCAAAGAACTTTCTTAGTTCAATCACGTGATATGAGCTTCTTACTTACAGACTCAGAACTACTGAGGAATGAGTGAAGCTTTTGCGAGTACGTGATGATCATATACTTAATGAGATTTCGAGGAAGTCGCCTGATTGTCAGTAGCTTGTAAAACAAGAAAGAGAAGAGCATGTGTAATAAATGAACAGAATCATGATTGACTTCGCCTCAACGCGCAGCCGTTTGTAACATAAAGGATTGCTGTTCATGAACTAGAAGTCAATTGAATGATACAGTTTCTTAAATATCATGTCAAGACTTTCGTGCGTTTCACGCTCAGCTTTAATATGTTAAACAAAGCTAAATGATCAAACACATGACTGCTATTAAGTGCTGAAGTCGTTGACCAATCTATCGACGAACAATTCGATTCGAAATGATATATGCTGTGTCGACTTTTTGATTCTCGCTCTGTCAATTCATGAATGAACAATGTTATCGATCTTGACTGTGCGAACCTTTTCCCACAAATCCTGAACGAAAAGATCGTAAAAGCGTGCGTAATTAGAGAAGAGACGATTACTAGCATATCATGATTGTTGTGAGCTTTATAGCTCTCCCTTCTGGCGCTGCATCAAAGAAGCGCTGATAAAATGCTGTGCTTCGAGATCAAAACTGTCAATAAGACTTTCGACCTCGAAGTTTATAGCGTTTCCTCTCTAGTGTCGTATTCACTTCAGCCAGCAGATCAAAGTTGAGTGAAGTCGATCTATGCTGTCTATGAACCATTCTTGAACGTGAATTCGGTAGCGCACCAAGAGCGGAGGACGACGGGAAACAGCGTAAGAGTAAAGACGTACGCCAGACCTAACGAAAGATCTTGAGAACGCAAGAACTCAGCGCACATTGCGAATAGCGTCACTTTTACTACAGTAAATCTTAATATACATTAAATTAGATGATGTCTGCACTCAAACAGAAGTATATAGTGGCACATATACAACAATTTATATTATTCTATTACGAAAGTCGATTCAATAAGCCTCTTTTGTTGAGACTTCCTTTCATTCAATGTTGCTGCCGTCATCAAATTAGACTTAGACTTCTTTCTCACTGACTTGAGAGTCACTACCTTCAATGTAGAATCACGAAGACGACGTCTAGGCTGAGACTTCTGCTTTCATACGATTGTTTCCTTCACTGCACGACCAGATTTAGTTGTTCTAGTCATCACAGTTGAGACGAAAGAGAATGAAGATTTCTCGAAAGCGATACTGACAGCGAAAGTTTGATTCTTGCTGCCTTTGAGTCTATTTCGGGGCTTGAGCGTCAGCATGATGAAGGATGAAGCGAAGAGTGAAGCGAAGAGTGAAGAATCTGATGACAGTGAGGCTGTAGCCTCACTGTTCTTCTTCTTTTGTTTATCCCTTTGCTTAGCATTCCGCTCAGCTGCTTTCGCTGCAGTCAAAGCCCGAGCATTGACTCTATCATGTTTCTTTTTTTGACGAAGCTCAGCTCAGTCTTCTTTCTTTATAGAGAGTGGTTTTGAAAGCGTCACAAGAAGCCTCTGACTCATCTTCTGCAACTTCTCGTGTGTGACAGTCACGTTGACGTGAAATGTAGACAGCTGATTGGCTAGAAGATCGACCTGCTGACGAAATAACTCCTGATGCAGCTTCTGCAAAATGGCTGCTGCATGAAGAAATTTATTCTTATCAACATCGTGATGTTTCTTTGAATTTGCGTCATCTGAATTCATGAAGTCATCGTAGTATCTAGCCTGCCAGTTGCTCGACGCTATAGAAGGTTCGTTCAGTCGTCAGCAGGAGGTTTCAGATGAGCTGAAGATATCCTATCGATTGCTCTCTGAATGATGAGTATGAGGCTAAGATTCAGCCGAGGATGGGGTTGCCAGACGATAGGCATGACGATGAGGTCGACGACGACGTGTATGTAGATAAATAGATAGCTAGATAGATAGGTAGATAGAGCGTAGATTGTTTGAGAGAAAGATGGGCGAAGTCCGGAAGTCGTACTGAATGAGCGATGTGATAAAATGTTTATGGTGGGAAATCTACATGTATTTGTTAGCAAGCTACACCTAAATGAAAGTAGATCTCGCCTTTAGTAAAAGTGACGTGCGCTGAGTTCTTGCGCCCCCAAGACCTTATTTTCGCGATTGAGATGATCGTCATCTAGCCGAAGACTTACACAATCTATTCGACTGAGACAGTTCAATTTTTTACCGAATCTAGAAAGCAGTGACTACGAAGCGCTGAATGCTTGACAGTTATCTGACTGAAGAGGCTGACAGAGAGAGTAGCCAGAGAGAGCTTGCCTCAGAATCTCAGACGTAGATAGATGAAACCTAGTCCCGAAGAGGCTAGATGCGCTACATCTTTTCGGGTAAGCGACGACGTCTAAGTCCCTTTGGGTTAGCTTCTTGCTTACTACGTAAGTTTCAACTACTACGTCTGAGCGCAGTAGCCCGAATTACAGTCTGATATTCGTTCAATCTGAAATAATATCGAATTTTGCCGCCGCTTTACCTGATGCGATAAAGTATGAGCGTATTATTGAATTAATAACATTTTGTTCGCTCGACTTATCTATGTATTAATAATTTACCTACCTTACTCATCAGTCACCACCTTACTCATCATTCTACTCATCATTCTACTCATCATTCTACTCACCATCCTACTCATCACTCTACTCACCACTCTACTCACCATCCTACCTACTCGCCTATCTACTCGCCTATCTACATGTTCAGCTATCAACTCGGCTATCTATCAAAACATGCTTCATGCGACGTGTTTGAACACGCGTCATTCGCTTCATGATCTACTCCATGGCCTACTTCATAGTATGCTTCATACATGCTTCATAGCACATGCTAATTAGCTCAATAGAAAGCACCCTTCATGACTCGATATCAAACGCCCTACCAAATTCCCTATCAAACGCTCTACCAAAATCTCTACCAAAATCTCTATCAAACTCGATACCAAACTTCCTACCGACCTCCCTATCAAATCTATCTATCTACCTACTGAGAATCTCTCTATCTATCGACTGAGAATCTACCTACCTGCGTGCTGAGAGTCTATTTATCTACCTACTGAGAATCTATCTATCTATCTACTGAGAGCTTACCTACCTAATAAACGATCGAGTCGTTATCGAACCATATTTCAACCGTTGAAAAATCTTCAAACTATACTCGAACAGTCGAACGATCAGTTGAACTCATCGAGCAATGAAAAATGAACCTAGCATATCTTTGAAAATTTGGAAATGATGTTGAAAATATCGATAAAAATCAGATCATCATCGTGCAACAGAGATTATACTCAATTTCTCACGAAACATGTATTTAGAATTTATGTCAATAGATGAATAGATATACTAGTATTGATTGCAATTGTCGATATTGAAATAATATATGTGTTGCGTTGATGTTCGCATTTCAAAGACGAATGTTGATGATTTTTAACGAAATTGCAAAAAATTGTATGAACGCGCACCAAGATAACGCAGATGTAACTCGTAGGCTGCGAAGTCATTCAGAGAATCTCTAATTCAAAGAGACTTAGAGAAAGTGATTAATCCGAAGAGGCTTAGTCACGAAAACACGTCTGAGTCCTGAGACAAGAGAGAGCAATCAGAGAGAGCTCGCTTACATAAGTCTCGATTGATCAGTCGAAGATAAGATAACAACTATAGACGTAATATTCACATACTACAGGAAATGCTAATAAGTTTTGTGTGAAAGAAGTCGATATTCGTGTCAATGTACTCAAAGAATGAAAAATAAGTCTTCAAGAGTTATGTTTCACTGATGAACTTTCGTGCCATGATAGTCTGAGTGAAGAATTACTCGTCTCTTTTCAGTTCAGCAAGCGCTTCTCAGACGCATCATCAAAATAAGTGGGAATATTACGCGAGAAGATATTTCAACTTATTTTGATGATGCGTCTGTTCTCTGCATGTCGTTTCTGAATGTCATTCTGCGCGATCTTCATTGTTTCTTGAACCGTCTCGCCATCATCGTTCTGATCCTAGTTACACACAAATCGGTCTAGAGATACAATTGAGACTTACACACGACGAAGAGCAATCACTGTTTCATCTTCGTCTTCGCTCTCTCTGCACTTTGAATCTTTTTTCACTCTCTCTCAGCTCTGTTCCCATGTGAATTCACGAGAATAGTCATGAGGCCAGACTTGAAGTTTCGAGCAGTCAAATCAAGCGTTTCACGCAAGATTGAATTCGATTAGTGCTCTGTTCATCTATAAAAGTAGATTAGTCTCTCGTTAACTCGATATGTCACTGCTATCGTGTCAGATATCACGAAATCATGCGATCAATGATTTCTAGATCTACTGTCAATATCATCGCAGCACTCAATGCATCTTCTAATGCAGCTCAACGTAATCAAGAAGCATCATTGCATTCTTTTCTAGCATCTCTTACTGTCTCAGCCTCTATATTTGACCTTGAGATAGTGCTTTTCATTCTATTAAAGGATAGACTTACACAGTTATAATGAGTCTTTTTGTTCATGCTAGAGCTGAGAATCAACGACTAACACATGACAGTCAGTCTCGAACTTATCTTGTATCTGAACAACAACGTGCTAAGATATCTTCTTCAGAGATACTTTCATGAATTCTGCTTGTATTTCAAACCTCAGATTGAATCATTCTTCAGAAATCTGATCTTGATGTTTTCTTTTTCCTTCGTTATCTTCGCACGCTTCTGAGAATATTTATTCCTTTAAGTCTGATCATAATTTCAATTCTTATTCCTTTAAATCTTGTTGATGAAAAGAATGCTGTCGAGAAAGTTCAAGGCCTGAATCGACTAAGTTGAAGAAATGTGAGACTGAGACACATCGACTTTTACTGGACTCATCTGATAATGGCCTTGAGCGTGATCATCTTCGTGTGCCATACTATGTATATGAAATTACTCGAGTATATCTGCGTTCGACAAGCATACCTCACATCACCTCAGCATCGTCTTCAAGCCTTTGCAAACACTATTCTTGTGACGAATATTCCTAAAAGATTCTTGTTCATTTCGACTCTTATTCATCTTTACAGCAATTTCTCTGATGAAATACGCACGATATGAATCAATCGAGACCTCGCCAAGCTATCGAGAAAGGCTCAAGAGAGGAGGAAAGTAGTTTTCACATTGAAGATCGAAGAGACGAAGCTCATGAGATTGACGATGAAATCTTCTGAAGCTCGAAGCGATCATGAGCTTACAAAAGTCGAGAAGAATGATACAAGTCATCTCGATGTTGAAAGTAAAGAATCTCTTTGAAAACGATATCTAGGTAAAAAGAATCGTGAATACATGCGTCTTTCAATCTTCAGCCAGACCTGAATGCCTTCAATTTCTTTCGTGAGAAGCAAAGTCGATATCATCGATCACTGCTGACAAGAGATGACTCGTTTGAACAATGAGATTGATCAGAATCAGCGAGAGTCAGAGAAGTACTCGCTCACAAGCTCAGCATTCATACAGTTCAACATTCAAGAGATCGTATATATGACTCGTCAGTCTCTCGTTCATTGTACGTCGTTGTGTTTAAGATCTCAATACATCGAAGCTTCATCAGTGAACGTAAGATGAGAGAGTCTGTTCAAGAAATGGTGAGATCGTTACGCGCGATCTGCTCTAGCTCTCATCGTCGTTGTTTCACTCATTGTTGCATGAGCTATTTCTGTCGCCTTTACTGATCTAGTATCTCAGATTATCTATCTTACGAATTTACTATCATGACTACACTGAATAGATCGACTTTCAACATGACTACTTGATTTCATTGAAAATGTTCTGTCGCAACTGATACTGATCTTACTTACAATGTTGCTTTCGCTTATACTACGTGCGATTACAAGACGTCAGAATCTGTTAACGAAGATGATCGTTGAGTTATCTCTACAAAAGTACTATTTCGCGTTTTTATTCGTGCAAGTTTTTCTTACAGTCTTCTTGTCTTCAAGCATCACGATCGTCGCTCAAGAAATTCTTCATGATCTGAATTTCTTGTCAACAATTTTGGCTATCAATCTGTCAAAGGCAAGCAACTACTTCTTCTCTTATCTTTTGTTACGAGGCTTCTCGATAAGCGCAGATTCACTTCTGCAAATGAAAGAATTGATCAACTGAATTGTTCTCGCCCCTATCACGAGTCATACGCCTAGACAGAAATGAGAGAGACAGACAGATTTGCCTCAAATGCAGTGAAACACACTTTTTCTCATCTATACTAATCTCGTCTGCATTGATAAGTTGTACTTGTATCATTTATCTACTCTGCTAAAATTTCGACAGAAATTATATACTCAGTGATCGCTTCACTGATTCTTGTGTTTAGTTCTATTATCTTTAGTCTGTTTTGGGTTGTGTTCCGCTATAATCTGCTCTATGTCACAGAGTTCCGATCAAATATCAGCGGTCTACTCTATTCAACGGCTCTGAATCAGCTCTTTATCGAGATTTACGTTATGAAGCTTTGTATGATAGACTTATTCTTCTTAGTGCGTGATGATCATGACAGATCTACGTGCGTAGGTCAAGCTGTGATCATGATCATTGCTATCGCGATGACAGTGATCTTTCAATTTCTTTTGAACAACGCATTTGCATCACTTCTTCGATTCCTGTCGTCAACTGAGATGAAAATAGCGAAGGAAGAAGAAGAAGAAGAGAAAGAACAGAAGTATCATACATCAGAAACAAACAATTATCTTCGGATTCTGATGCAAAATCTTTGAAACTGAACGACAATTTCAACTGCAAGCCAAGATTCTATTACCATCCTGTTCTTCGATTTGCATGATAGCAAGAAAGATTTCGCATCGAACGAGCTTGATAGTCTTGTTTCATTAACGTTTCAGCATGAGACTCTTCACATTCAGAGATCTGTAATTTGAATTTCAAAAGACAGTCTGAGAATCAGTGATAATGAAGTTTTTCGTATCAGAAAATATGACAGCAATATGAGAATCAGTAACGAGCATGCAGATCTAGATATAAAGGGAAGAATGACTGTTACGCAGAATCCTCGTGAATTTTCAGAAGTAGAATCGAAGCTTTAAGTCATCGACGTCATGAGAGACACGACTTCTATCTCATTTGACAACTTCGAGCTTCGTGAGAGCTTTGACATGTGATCAATAACGAGCCGGCATTCGAAGGAGAAGAGAAGGGAAGAGAGAATGTGAGAGACGTGCTAAAGATTGACAGATGACTTGTTTTTCGATCTGCTGTCTATAACAAAAGCTCTAAATCTTGAGCATTGTTTCGTAGACTGAATATTCATAAATGCAGTGATGCAACGTCTGTGACTAAAACTTGTGAAACAAATCTGGCGAAGCGAGATGACTATTATATTTGCTGTCTACTAGTGAATAGCTCAGCATCTGCGAACTGCTACATTTTGTTTGGTTTCAAACTATCGAGTGAAACAACGTTGAAATTAGCGTCGACGCTTCGCATAAGGCGTGTGAGAATCAATTATCACATGGCGCCCGTGTAAACAACATCTCAGCAGTCTGATTGTGAGTCTCATGATGATACTTGATAGTGCGATCAAGCTAACGATGATTGGTTTCATTTGAGGAATAGTCGCTTCCTCCCACAGTTTCTCTACTTGATCACTAGAATGTCAGATTCAATAAGCTCATCGCTTTACTCAAAGCTGTCGTCTGCACAATGTTTAGACTCATTTCGCCTTCAGTATTGAGGTTCATCATCTCTTTAAAAAATTATGTTACCAGTTTACAAGGTTTTAAATTAAGTTCTGAAACATTAATGGGAAAATATGAGCGTGTGTAATATGCTTGAATTGCTATCTAGTAATCAGAAGCCCGAATATCTAGCTATTGCTTGAGGCTAGCTCTATCACAAGACTACAATCGAGTCAGTTTCAAAACAAAGTTCACTTCAACATTATCTTTCAGGCTCAAGCTGCGACGATTAATCAGATAATCAAGTGCTTCGCTGCATCTTAGTGCTACTTATATTGATAAAAAGGTACATCTGAAGTGTACGAAGATGCGCTTTTGTTTGCTTGCGATGATACACTCGAAACTTGTGTGCTCAGAATAGGCACATTGATAACAGACATAGAATAAGGTAATGGTTCGTAGAAATTGAAGAGAAAATCGCGTTCGTCGAAGAGATGTGAGCATCTGCGTTGAAGTCATTTGGTTAATGCATTCTTAAGAGGTTGCGATGGTCGTTCATTGTAGAGTCTCGATCGAACAATGATAAGACAGCACATTTTTCTTGTATGAGATCTGCTTTTTGATTTTTGATTTTTGATTTGGATATATGAATTCTTTAAGAATGCGGCAGTAGATGAGTCATTTCAGAATATTTATGCAAGCCTTCAGCTCTGAATCATCAACTGTAGATGTCAGCATCAGTTGTGAACATCGTCATCAGTTGTGAATGTCAGCATCAGTTGTGAATGTCAGCATCAGTTGTGAATGTCTTCGCCAGATATCAATCGGGGATTGCTGACTTCTTGCCTTCTCGCTGCTGTCTCAGTTCGCATTCTCATGAAGCGGGTACGATCTGACAGCTTAGACATTCTAATGACATTCTTCACAACGTCAACTTCTGCAAGCCATCATCGTGATGCAACAGCTTCAACGCTACGAGTCGTTTCACATCACACATTATTTGACCTTATGCGCAAGCGGGCAGCTTTCCCTGACAAACGCTACTACGTCAGATCATCAACGTCGATCTATTTCTTTGAATTCGATGAAACACTGTGTGTGCCTGAACTGACAGACATATCAAGTGCTTTCTCGTCATCGCGTTCTTTCAAAGCTGCAAGAAGAATCTCTGCGTCTTGAATGATGAAGAAAGGCAATGTGCTGCATACACGAACCATGAGAAGAGCTTGAAACACGTGAGATTTCCCCTCGCTCACGCATTAAAGATCACTACAGAGCTTTTTAACCTCTTTCTACAGCATATTTGACTCGATCGCTGCAAAGGAAGAATTCGATGAAGTCGTCTCTTCTTTTCTTTTCAGTACTCATGTGTTTTCCCTTCGCATATTTTCTGATATTCTGTAAGTCTATTTGCTGATTCGAAGAACATGACTTTAGACTGAACGACACTATAGTCAGTGCACAGTCAAGAATTCGTGCCCATAACGTAATATATTATAGTAAGAAGAGCACAGAAGTCGAAGCAGCGTCGTCGAAACAATTTCTTTAGTTTTGTGACATTCTGATTATTGTCAAAGTTAATACATTTGCTATTTGAATCTTTCAAATACATTCGCCTTCGAAAACAACTGCTTTCTAATGATTCAAAGTCTCGAAGCTCTTAGAATTGCCACAATTGAAGACAAGTAGACGACTCATTCTTCGAAATGTTGTAACAATCTTTATTCATTTCGATCATGAAGCGCGTCACAAAAATTTCACAACTTCAGGCCTCAGTATCATTCGAATCTTGATCAAATTTATTGAGGTTCAGCTTCTCTTGATTCTTTAAAGCCCGAGATATTTCGAAGAATCGAAAATTTGAAGATTCGTTCTTATTCTCAAGATAGTAATTCATTACATAAGTAAGACTTGCGCCTGCTATTTGAAACTTATCGTCTGCGCAATTCGATTCAGGGTAGACGTCGATTTCTACTTCTGCATCTGTTCAGATCATTAAATCATAATTTCTTGTCAAAAGAGATGAACTGTTTTCGGCTGTTGATAGAGCGTATTCATGTGTAATGACTAGATAAAAGCATAGAAGAGAGATAACAGAGATCTTTAGAACGTCACGAAATGACATTGTGATCTAGTTCTGCCTCAAGTCGTCAAAGATTCAATGCGTTGATCAACAAATCTCACGACTTTTATACTCTCAGTAGTATTCAGTTTCGACTCATCTGAGAGTCTATTCTGAAGCTCTGAAAGAAGAATAATGAAATTCAATTCTATGATCTTCGCATCATGTTCTGATAATTGAATGCAGATGAGAATTCTTTACATAGTTTGCTGAGAGAATAGAATTTCTTAGACAAAATTATGTTAGAGCATTCAAAAGCAACGCGAAGAAACGATATCATGAGACTTCATTTATGAATGCTCTCATGAGCATCTCGAATATGGTGAGAGGCTGAATCGAGAGAGCGTTGTCGCTATCAAATCTGAATGTTGTCAATTTTCGACGTTGTCAGCTGTGAATGCTATCATTTCGTTCGTCGTTTAATAACGCAGCTGATTTCGAACATCTTGATTCAGTTTCTCGCAATTATTTCATGAGACTTTGTCTTTGACACGCAATACGAACTGAACAGAAATTAAGTATTAACGGCTTTGACAGCTTCTAAAAGCATCATTTAAAGATGACAAGAGTGACGAATGAACGACGACTTCGAGAAAAGTTTTGCAAATGCAAGACAAATGTGTTCAAGAAAGCGAATGAGCTGACGTGAATGACAGAGTCAAAGGTACACATAATTATTCAGCATAACGATAAATATCATACATATAAATCGACAGAGAAGATCAATTGATCTTCGTTTGAAGAATTAGTGAGTCACATCGAATTCATCTTGAAACATCATTGAATATGATAGAGGAAAGATCAAACGAGCGTCAGTCGTTCTGCAGATTTTCAGACCCCTATTCCGAAGATAGTGAGAGCAATACATCAGTCAGTTGTGAAGAAAGATCGAAATGCGAGTTGTTTCGTTGTTGAACGACAAGCCTTGCATGCGATTCAGACAAAGTCATGTGTGCAAGAAGAGTGAACACGCATGAGATCTTCTGTGCTATTATCGCTCGAGTATCTCATAGGCTGGTACTGAAGAGTGTGAACGAAGAGAAAGCCGCTGAAGATCAGCAGGCTTTGAATTCAGTGATACTTGTCAATCACATTTTCTTCTGAACTACTATACGTACAGACGCATTCAGCAAACATGACAAATATGTGCACTCGCGTGTTTTCTTCGCCTCTTTATGCAGCATATGTGGCTAACAGTTGAAAGTGTTAGGGGCCAGCATAGAGCGAGTCATATGGGTGTAATGTAACGAGTATATAAATGCTAAGGAAGGAAAGTATCTAGAAGGGAAGAGCCGGCTATCTATATGACTCAGGAGAACATAAGC